>Ga0302314_10001316_pt1 | contig 46400 bp, 36 predicted proteins | sample III_Palsa_N2_3_FD_200533 | JGI IMG/M metagenome (GOLD analysis project Ga0302314, IMG submission 200533) | Peat permafrost microbial communities from Stordalen Mire near Abisko, Sweden - III_Palsa_N2_3 | ecosystem: Environmental > Terrestrial > Soil > Palsa > Peat permafrost | place: Sweden...
GTGGTCTCGTACTACGCGCGTCGGGCAGGCGCGGGCGTTGGCCTGATCATCACCGAGGGCACGTACGTCGGGCACGACTCCGCGGGCGAGAGCGACCAGGTGCCCAGGTTCCACGGCGAGGAGCAGCTCGCCGGCTGGGCGAAGGTCGCCGCCGCCGTGCACGAGGTGGGCGGCACCATCGTGCCCCAGCTTTGGCACATCGGCATGGCCCGCAGACCCAAAGCGATGCTCAACCCCGAGGCCCCAGCGATGGGCCCGTCTGGCGTCCGCGTCAACCGGGACGGGGAGAGCCGCGACGGGCACACGATGACCACGCGCGACCTCGACGATGTGATCGCCGCGTTCGCGCACTCCGCCGCGGCCGCCGAGCGGATCGGCTTCGACGGCGTCGAACTGCACGGTGCCCATGGCTACCTGATCGACCAGTTCCTGTGGGAGCGCACCAACCGCCGCACCGACGGCCGCGGCGGCGATCACGTCGCGCGCACCAGGTTCGCCGCCGAGATCGTCGCCGCGGTACGCGCGGCCGTGTCACCCACGTTCCCGGTGATCTTCCGCTACTCGCAGTGGAAGTCCGACGCCTACGACGCCCGGCTCGCCGAGACCCCGCAGCGCCTCGAAGCGATCCTCGCCCCGCTCACCGCTGCGGGCGTCGACGCCTTCCACGCCTCCACACGCCGCTACTGGCAGCCCGAGTTCGACGGCTCTGACCTCAACCTCGCCGGCTGGACCAAGAAGCTCACCGGCAAGCCCACCATTACCGTCGGCTCGGTCGGCCTCGATGGGGACTTCATCCGCTCCTTCGCCGGTGAAGGCTTCGCCACCCAGGGCATCGACGACCTCCTCGACCGGCTCGAGCGCGACGAATTCGACATGGTCGCCGTCGGCCGCGCCCTGCTCCAGGACCCGGAGTGGGCAGCGAAGGTCCTGACCGGCCGCTTCGACGAACTCGCCCCGTACGATCCGGCGGCGCTGCGCAAGCTCAGCTGACAGGGCGCCGGGCACGGCAGAAGATTGGGCGGACGCCACCGCCATCGAGCGCGCCGCCCGACGGCGAGTACGGCCACGCGGCCAGGGTGTTCCGTCGGGCGTGTCCCCGCGGCACCTTGGCCAACCACAGCCCCGAGGCGCCCGGGCGAATCGTGCGAGTGGCTGTCGGCACGTTCGGCCGCCCGAACGCCACGGCGCGTCCGGGCGGTCTCCGGGGAGTCAGACCTCACCGACAAGAATGTAATTCTCAGTGGTGACAGCCAGCGGCGGGAGCCACGCGGCGGCCGCGCCGAACCTCGCCACACTGTCGAGCGAACGCGCTTACCGATGGTGACGTGCCCAGGCTGATGCGCGGGTTGCGTGAGGCTGGCCGCCCTCGTTTCGTGCTGGAGGTCCGGACCTTCGAAGATCACGCTGCGGTGAGGTATTGGAGGCATTGCGGCGGACCGAGGTGGTTGCGGTGGCGTATGTCGAGCGGAGCGGGCGGGGGTGGCGTGCGAGGTGGTCGGTGGGGGATGGGCGGCTTGGGAGTAAGTCCGGGTTCGCCGGGAAGCGCGCGGCGCAGCAGTTCGCGCATGAGCAGGAACTTGCTGCGTGGTTCCCCCATGCTGCGCCCAACACTTTCCGTCCGGCCCGCTTACGTGACGCGGACCGGCTTTCGCTCGGCCGTTCTGAGGTGCGAGGGGCGTACGTGGACTGCGTGGTTGCGCTCAAGCGCGTCTACGTGTTCTTCGCCATCGAGCTCGAGATCCGGTACGCGCACGTCCTCGGTGCCACCGCGAACTCGGACGGGGCCTGGACCGCGTAGGCCGCCCGTAACTTCCTGATGGAATTGGGGGAGCGGGCGCAGGAGCTCAAGGTTCTGCTGCGGAATCGCGGCGGGCAGTTCACCGAAGCCTTCGACCACACTTTTGCCGGAGCGGGCATCGAGGTGGCCAAGACCGCGCCACAATGCCGGCGTGCGAACGCCTGTGCGGAGCGGTGGATCCGTACCCTTCGCGTCGAGCTGACCGACCGGCTGCTCATCCTCGGCGAGGGCCACCTGCGCGCGTCCTGGCCGAGTACCTGCGCCACTACAACGAGCACCGCCCTCACCGCGGCCTCGACCTCGCCGAGCAACGCCGAATACGCCGCAAACCCGTCCTCGGCGGACTGATCTCCGAGTACGAACGAGCCGCCTAAACCGCGAATCTCGCGCCTGCATAACGCCAGGTCACGAGGTTGGGCGAAGTAGAGAGCCCCTACAGGGCGGACTGACGAATGAGTATCAGATCGCAGCCTGATCTTTCCGTGCCAATCCGCGTGGACCGAGGTCAACGGCGAAGATTCCAATAAACGAGCCCTACAGGTGCGGCAGCCTCCAACTTCCGCACTGCCGCGGTACGCGCTGTAACGGTCCACGGCATTCGATGCGAGCTGGCGAGGCCCGCACGACGGTGATCAAGCCCACCGGGGAAGCACAGGCCAAGGCTAGCGGCCGAGTTTTCGACCAGCACAGGCCAGCATGGACGGGCTTATCGGCACCACCAGGTAGGATGGTGAACATGACCGCTAGGTATCAGGCTGCGTCCCTGGCTCGGTTGGGCCGGTGGCTGACCGGCAGTGACGAGCAGCAGCGCTGGCGCCTGGTGGCGGAGTTCCTTGAGGAATACCGGCACGAGCCGCCCGCTGCCCAGCACCTCCTGCTGGCAGAAGAGCCGCCCGAGACCGGTGAGGAACGCTGGGACGTGTTCCTGGGCGCGCTGGCCGAGCATCTGGCCGCGCGCGTCGGCCGGGCCGGGCCGCCCTGGGCGGAGCAACGGACGCTGCGGACTTTCTGGTTCCCGTTCAACACGCGTGCCGCCCGCGCTGACGCCCTGGTCAATGCACCTGCCGCGTTCCGGCGGCGTGGCGTTTTCCTCGCTCCACAAGAGCTGGAGGTCGCGTGAGCGAGGGTCCGCTGCTGGGGCGTGATGCCATTTCGGCTGCTTTCACCCTGCTCGGCGAGAAGCTGGCCCGCCGTGGCGTGAAGGCTGATATCTATGTGTTCGGCGGCGCGGCGATGGCCATGGCCTACGATGCCCGCCGGACCACTCGGGACATCGACGCCCTATTCAAACCACACGGAGTCGTGCTCGACGAAGCGCGCGCCGTCGCCCGGGAGCTCGGCCTGCCGGATTGGTGGCTTAACGAGCAGGCCAGCGTCTACGTCGCCGTCGGCGGCGACACCAACGCCTCGAAGATCTTCGAGCACCCCGGGCTGCGCGTTACCGCAGCCTCGCCCGAGCACCTGCTCGCCATGAAAGTCCACGCCGCTCGCCGCCGTGACGCCGACGATATCCGCTTCCTGATCGACAAGCTCGCCCTCACCGACCTCCAGGCAGTCCTGGACCTGTGCACCGTCGTCTTCCCCGACGAACCCCTACCTCCGCGAGCCCTCCTCGTGCTGGAAGACATCTTCGACGGCACCGGAGAATCCTAAACAACGAAACACGGCAAGCACACAGTGAATCCGGTGGGCGGCATTTCCTGTGGGTGCCGGATACTCGTCCGCGCAGGTCACGGGCTGCTCGGCCGGGGGTCTTGCGAAGGCGTCTGGAGCTGTTGGATGATCTCGGCTCGTGTGTCTTCGTCTCGTGTTTTTACTCGCCCTCCGGCTCCCGGCGTGGCTGTTCCTCGCCGTCCGTTCGGACGCGTGGAAAGACGCGGAGATCCTGCTGCTGCGACATCAACTGGCCGTACTGCAGCGCCAGCAACCGCGCCGGGTTCGTCTGTCGTGGGCCGATCGGGCGTTCATGGCCGCGCTGCTCGCGTTCATCCCGCGCGTCCGGCATAGTCGGCTTGCCGGGCTGGTGACCCCGGGCACGATCCTGCGCTGGCATCGCGACGTGGTTCGGCGCCGGTGGACGGAGAAGTCTCGGCGCAAGCCCGGACGTCCCCGCACCCACCGGAACATCGCGCGCCTGGTGGTGCGTATGGCCCGCGAGAACGAGCACTGGGGCTACCGGCGCATCGCCGGCGAACTCGCCACCTCGGCATACGCGTTGCGCCGTCCACGGTGTGGGAGATCCTCAAGCGCCAGGGGCTCGAACCCGCGCCCCGCCGGGAGGGACCTGGCTGGGCCGAGTTCCTGCGCTCCCAGGCCAAGGCGATCGTCGCCCTGGATCTGTTCACCGTCGACCTGCTCGACGGGACGAAGGCTTACGTGCTCGCGGCGATCGAGCACGCCAACCGGCGCATCCGTGTCCTCGGCGCCACGATCCACCCGGGCGGGGACTGGATCGTCCAGCAGGCCCGCAACCTGCTGATGGATCTCGACGACGCCGGTTCGAGAGTCGAGTTCGTGCCGCACGACCGAGACCGACTCTTCCATGAGGGCTTCGACGCGGTGTTCATAGCCGTGGATGTGCAGATCGTCAGATCGGGCGTCCGTGTGCCGCGCATGAACGCGATCATGGAACGGTGGATTGGTACCTGCCGCCGGGAACTCCTCGACCGCACGCTGATCTGGAACCTGCCCCATCTGCGCCGGATCCTCGCCGAATACGAGCGGCATTACAACGAACACCGGCCCCACCGCACCCTTGCGAGCACCGCGCCGCTCACCGCGCTGCCTGCGCCGGTCACCGACCTCGACGGCTTCCGCGCGCGCCGACACGACCGCATCGGCGGAATCATCCACGAATACCAAAAGGCCACCTGACCAGTATGGACGAGATCTCGGCACCTACAGCCCGTCTGCCGGCGGGCGCGCCACCGGACGCTGGCTGGCAGGCCGGCTTCGTGGCTCCGATCTCTCCGGCTCGCCGAACAGGCTGGCTACCGGCGTAGGTCCTCTAGGTCCAGGAGCAGCAGTTCGATCTTCTTCTCGTCGCACAGGCCTTGGGCGAAGCTCCGGGCCTCGGAGGCGATTGGGCTTGTGGCGGCCATGACGTGGAGGTCCGCTCCGAGCCGGGCACTTGTGTCGATGTCTTTGGTGATCTGCTCGTCGGTGAAGGACCCGCCGTCCATCTTCACCTCTCCGCTGACCAGTTTTCCGTCGCAGATGCCGAAGAGGTCGGCCTCTCGTTTCAGCCCGTCACCGAAGACCAGGTCCACTCCCGGCGTGATCCAGCTCTGCTTGTAGCGGCGCGAGAGGAAGCCGACCGTGAGTACGTGGGCTACGACGCCCTGGTCGTTGGCGTGGTCGATTCTCCCGTCGAGACGGTAGTTGATCACCAGTGCCCCGCCGGCCTGCGCAAATCCCGTCGACATGCCGCAGACGGGGCAGCGCGCCGGCCGCTTCGCGAGCTCTGAGGAGAGTGGAATGAACCGGTCGAGGCCGCAGCGGCCGCACTCGGTCTCCAGTCCGCGTTCTGCCCATCCGATCTGAACCAGCCGCTCGAGAGCTGTCAGGGCGTTGTCCGCCGACCCTTTCCCCAGTCGCGCCGCACTGCGGTAGACCTGCTCGCTGCGTCCTGCGAACTGGGCCGCGAACTGCTTCTGCTCATCGGTCAGCGGCGCCTCGCTGCCGAACAGCCTCTGCATCTTCTTCGCGAGCGCGTCTGCGCGCGGAGTGGTCAACTGCCGCACTGCCTCGTACACCAGCGGCTCGGCCAGTGCGGCGTTGACGTCTTCGCTGATCAGCCCGATGCCGATGGCGCCCTTCTCCGACACCTGGTGCGACTGGGTCTGTGCCGAGACGAGCACCTCGCTCGCCACGGCGAGAGTCGGGATCGTGAGCTCGAGGCGGCACTCGCGCATCAGGAACGCGGTGAACTGGATCGCGCCGTCCTGCCATGTGGCGGTCCGATTGATCAGTTCCGCCACGGCCTGGCGCTTAGGCAACGGATCGAACGGCTCGCCGGCGATCCGGATCAGCGTCCTGCCGACGGCGCTCGACTTCAGCGGAACGGGATTGGTGAACCGCAGCGTCGTGTGTTCTCGAAGGGTGGGCACGTCGATCTCGGTCGTCTCGCCGTACTTCCGGTCGAACCCGACCAGCGGGATCGGGGTGCGGGGCAACCAGGTGTACGGGGCCGTGCGCATCTTGGTGTCACTCGAGCCCGAACTCCTGCGGACCTCCTGGTCCGGCGCGGGTTGCAGGCCTGCTCGTCGCGCGAACTCCGCCAGGCCGTCGTCATCGACCGTGACGGTCGTGAGCAGCACGTCGGGGGTGAACTGGTCCGGACGTTGCAGCGTGCGGTGCAGCGCCTTCGGCCATGAGGTCCAGCCGGTGAGGTCGTCCGGCATCAGGTACATCGGAACCGTGCCGTAGCGCAGGGGGCGAAGTGCGCGGGTGTTCCAGAACGCGACGCAGTCCTCGATGCTGTCCTCGCGCACGACGCAGATCACGGTGGGGGAGTCGGCTGGGGCGGGGGAGGCCCAGTTTTCTCCAAACGCTGCCGTGGTGCGTTCCTGCAGGGTGTGTCCCCAAAGCTGGGCCTCGACGACTTCGTAGTCGAAGCGGGCTCGCCTCACCACGAGCGAGCCGAGCCCGAGCTGAGCTTCGTGCTCGGGCGACAGGTCGCCGGCGGCGGCTGCATGCCACAACGGTGAGTCCGACGCGGCGATCACGTGGCCGTTGCTGCCGTCGACGGTTTCCCCGCCGAGGCCGATCCCGGCGGGGTGGGAGGTGAAGCTCGTCGTGCCCCAGTGGTCGATCGCCGCGATGGGTACAAGATCGAGGCCGAGGGATGCGGCGACCTTGTCCGCGCGGTCGTCAGGCACATCGACGTTCACGGCGCCGTCGACCCTGGCGTTTTCCAGGACAGAGCGCGAGAAGCCGGTGATCGTGCCATCCGCGCTCGCCTGCACGATCGGTTCGCACGCCCCGGCCCAGCGGGTCGACGCCTCTTGAATGGCACGCCGAACACCGTCGCGGCTTCCTTCGCTGACAAGGTAGGCGGCGCGGGCGGGAAGCACCGAGGCGGTGAAGCATCCGGCTTGTCCTGTTGAAGGCTGCGGGTTCATCGGACCATGATGACGCGGTGGGCGATCCACCGGATACCCGAATACCGCCCGCCGACCCGAACGAGGGGCACGCAGCCTATGAAGGGCTCGGCTTGTCCAGCCCGGGGGCGGGGCAACCCGGCTTCGTCGAGGAACACGTCGAGGGGTCGTGGATCTGCTCGGCCAGGACGCGCTGGGAGAGCAGGCCGTCGTCGAGAATGCGGTCAAGGCTACGCCCGTAGCGTGCTGCCAGGACGGGCCGGCATGCCTGCGCCCTCCGACACTGCGGCTGGATTCGCAGGTGCGCTGGTTTGCGCGGGTTGCGCGAGCCTGGCCGCCCCCGTTTCGTGCTGGCTGCCTGGATTTTCGAAGATCACACTGCGGTCAGGTGCTGCAACTGGTGCGGTAGAGCGAGGCGGGTGTGCAATGGCGTATGCGGAGCGGTGTGGGCGGGGTTGGCGGGCGCGTTGGTCGGTGGGGGACGGGCGGTTCGGGAGTAAGTCCGGGTTCGCCGGGAAGCGTGCGGCGCAGCAGTTCGCGCAGGAGCAGGAACTCGCGCTCCGGCTGTGGCCTCGTCTCCGCGTGGAGCCTGGGCTGACGGTGGGGGAGTGGTGGCTGCGCTGGTTTCCGGCGCAGGACCTGGCGCCGGCGACGTTGGAGACCTATGCCCAGCAGTACCGGCGGCACATCGGCCCGCGTTTCGGGCACCGCGCTCTCGCCGAGATCACCGGCTTGGAGTTGTCTGATTTCGCCCGCCGCCTGCGCGAGGCCGGGCTCGCGCCGTCGAGTGTGACGGTGGTGCTCAGCGTGGTCCGTGATCTGCTCACGGATGCCGTCTCCGAAGGGTTGATCCCTACTGCGCCTCCGCTGCGGCTGCGGCACCGGCGTACGGGAGGGGGTGCGCCGGTACGCCCGGGTGTGGTCGTGGGGGTCGAGACGGTGCTCGCGATCTGCGCGCGCCTGCCGGCGCAGGAGGCGCTGATGACGTTGACCGCGTTGTTCACCGGCATGCGGTGGGGCGAGGTGTGCGGTATGCGCCGACAGTACCTGCGCGCGGCCGACAGTTGTGGAGGAGCGCGGTTCCTGATCGACGCGCAGTATGGCGCGGTACACGAGGACGTGCACGCCCGCCGGTTCTTCGGGCCTCCCAAAGGCGGGGGCGGGCGTACGGTCGATCTGCCGGGCTTCCTCGCCGACCTGCTCACCGACCACGCCGCGAACGCGGACGGGCGGGAGTTGCTGTTCGCCAACCGGCGCGCCGCGGCGATCCGTCACACCGACTTCCTCCACCGCTGGCGCCCGGCCTGCGACGGCACGCCCACACGCTCGGCTCCCGGCGCTACCGCGCCCGACGCGCTCCCGCCCCTCTGCGCGGGCCTGCGTTTCCACGACCTGCGCCACACGCACAAGACGATTCTGGCCGAGCTCGGCGTTCCCGAGGCCCTGCGAGACGAGCGGCTCGGACACCGCCCGCCCGGCATGCGCCGCGTCTACGAGCACGCCACCCCGGGCATGCGCAAGGAGATGATCCAGGGGCTCGAACTGATATGGGCCACCGTCACCCGGTAGCAGTGGCCGGCCGCAGTTCGCTCCGCCCGGCACGCGACAGCTGATGCTGCTGGCAGCTACGCGCTGACCGTCGCAATCGACGCCACCGCAGCCGCGCTGCGCTCGGAAGACCAAGACGGCGTCGGCCTGCGAGGCGGCTCGATGCGCTTACCTCCACGCCTCGATGATGTGGTCGGGTCCCCACGTCAAATCGATCTCGCTGTCGCCTGGGAGGTCGGTGCCGGAGAGGCTGGCGATGACGGTGCCGGTGCGGCCGGGTTCGTGCCCGGGGACGAGTGCGGCAGCGGCCCGGTGGGCGGCGAGGTCGTGGCGGCCGAAGGGGGTGTGGAGCCATTTGATGGAGCCGGTGAAGTAGATGTGTCGGGCGGTGGGGGAGCGGTCGACGCCGACGAGGTCGATCTCGGGGTCGAAGCGCCGGTTCCACCAGCCGCCGACCGCTGCGACCTCGGGCCAGGGCAGTGTCCCGGTGGCGGCGGCGAGTTCGAGTGCTTCGCGGATGAGGGGTTCGACGGCCCTGCCGCGGTAGCTGTGCCAGCGTCGTTCGATCAGCCGGTAGGCGGCGTCGCTGCGTCCCCGGCGTACCAGGTCCTCGGCTTGGCGCAGGGCGGCGAGGTAGAAGCGCAGGCTGGGGTCGGCGATCCGGTACAGCGCGGGCTTGCCCGGCTGTGTGGACAGGGGGTTTTCGATCTGCAGGACGTGTTTGTCCTCGGTGAGCCGGTGCAGGAGCGGGGAGAGGCTGCCGGAGGGGATCGCGCCTTCACGCCCGCCGGCAGCGGCGGCGATGTTCGCGTGGGTCCGCTCGCCCGCGCCGACCGCCTCGAGCACGCGCCGGGCCTGATCCGGTTGCGGGAACTCGGCGAGCAGCGAGGCTGCGGGAACTGAGAAGACCGCAGAGGCGGGGTCGGCGCACTCCTGGTGAAGGAACGTAGCGGTGGGCATCGCATCGGGCCAGGCGCGCAGGATACCGGGGAGTCCGCCGGAGACCAGGTGCGCGTCGATCGCGTCGGCCCCGGCTAGGCCGAGGGCGTCGCCGGTCTCCCCGGGATTGAGCGGGCCGAGGACGAAATCGTCGGCCCGGCCGTAGAACGGCTGGTCGTAGGCTGTCAGCCGCTCCATCATATGCAGGTCGCTGCCCAGCAGGAGCAGCAGGACCGGGCGCCGGGAGAGCAGGCGGTCCCACGCAGTCTGCAATGCCCCGTCGAACAACCCGTCCTGCTCGGCCAGCCACGGCAACTCGTCAAACACGACGACGCTAGGAGAATCCGGCAGCGCGGAGGCCAGCACGCGCAGCGCGTCCGGCCAGTTCCCGGACTCCAGGTCGGGCACCAGGCCCGGATCGCGCGGCAGTACCGAGTCCCGCAGTTCACGGGTGAACGAGGCGACCGCCTCGACCGGGGAGGCCCCCTTGGTCGCGGTGAAGTAGAAGTACGGCACGCCCGCCCGGTCGCAGAACTCCTGGACCAGCCGTGACTTGCCCACCTGGCGGCGCCCGCGGATCGCCAGCGCGACCCCGCCATCGCCGCCCCGGACACGCGAGAGCCGCTTGTCCAGCAACGCCAACTCCCGCACGCGCCCCACGAACCCGACCGCCACAAGCCACCTCAATCATGTAGCTGTCATCTATGTAGATGCATCCTACATGATGAGTGCCTCCTGTGGGTCATGTGCACGGGCGGCTTCGCTCGCCCTGGTCGGCCCGCCGGGTCGGCGGGTCGGTGAAACAGCGCGCTCGCATGCCCCGGTTTCTTCGCTACCTACGTATGTAAGGCCCTTCGGCAGGCGCGGATGGAGCGGGTTCCGGCTACCGCAGCCCAGCCGCCTGACCTGCGAAAACTTCGAATCATCGAGGCCAGTAAACATTATGCATGACAAAGCCGTGCATCGGCCGCAAACCGAAGATCCTCATGGATGCGCCCGTCGCACTGGGCGTAAAGATGCAGTTCAGGGAGTCGTGGCCGCGCGTCGCGTTGGAACCAGCATTGCGCTGGATCGGCATTGGGCGCTGCAGGCCCGCGCCTAATCGCGTCGCTCGCGTCCAAGATTTCCCCACAATCGGGCGAGTGTAGCAAGTGGTTTTCAGTGAACCTGCTGGTCATCGGATTGTTCCGGCGCAATCTCGGCTTATGCTGCATAACCTTTCTTATGCATGACAGCCGACACGGTCCAGAGTGGATCTTCCGTTGCCTCCGGGTCGGCGTCGGCTGCGATGATCAACTGCTCAGAGGGGCGGTGCTCCCCCGGCGCGTCACCCGATGGGGTTTGGGCCGACTGTAACGGGAGGATCGTGACAACGCGGGTGCCATGCTTGTACGGTGCGTGATCGTGTGCGGGTCTGGTGGCCGTGGAGTGTCGTCGCCGGTCAGTGCCTGGGTATTACGCTGGCGGTGGCAGGCGTGATCGTGACCGTCATCGATGTGCTGTTCGACCGCGTTCAGTCGATCGCCTCGGGCTGGCGGTCAGTCGTCACTTGCATGACCTGCCTTTCCTTCGCATACATCCCGGTGGCGGTGATCGCGCAGGTCCTCTTCCAACATAGCTACGAGCCCTCCTACGTGCACGTTAGGCAGGACATCGCCGACGTGCGTGGGCCCTGGCTGGTCTGTGTGCTGGGGTTCGCGTTGGTGGGTGGCGCGGCCGCCGGTGTCGCGAGGGCGGCCACACCTCGTTCGGGTATCTCCGCTAACGGCGGTCTCCGATCATTCGTATCGTGCACGGGCGCGATGGTGGCGCGCGGCCTTCTTCTGGGGACGGCGCTGGGTTCCGGGCTCGGATTGCTCTTCTCCACCTGGCCCGCCGAGACGGGTTCGTCCTGGTCGGGGTGGTCGACTGGAGCGGAGGTCGGCGCGTTCGTCGGCATCGCGCTGGGAGCGTTGACGGGGGTTGTGCGCTGGATCAGAGCCCGCGACCTGGCCACCAGGACCGATCCACTCGAGACCGGCCGGGGTGATCGGTGCCTCGCTGTGATCGTGGGTCCGGCGATCGGCACGCTACCGTTCGTGACCGGTTGCCTGATTTTCGGTGTCCGCTTTGAACCGCCCCCGTCCCCCGCTCTCAGGATCGCAATGGAGATGGCTGCCATGTCGCAGACGTACTTTGTCGTCCTTAGTCTCGTGGGCGCCGGAGCATTCATGACGGCGACGGCATCTTTCCCCGTAGCGGTCGCGCGCTGCTGGCTGACTGCGACCGGTGCGCTCCCCTGGCGATTGACGCGCTTTCTCGCCGACGCCCACACCTTGGGAATTCTTCGGCAGGTCGGGGCCGTCTACCAGTTCCGTCACGCGCGTTTGCGACGACGGCTCGCCGAGAGCTGACATGCGCCGGTGCGGGCCGCTTACGGCCCGCACCGGACATCTGGTTTCTACCAGGCTCGCGTGATCATGAATTGGTCCTCATCCGCCACGGTCAAAGATTCGTTCGGGCGGATGTGGCGCCAGAGCACGCCTTCGGGGTCGGTCTGGTAGGCCTCTGATGCCGCTTTGAGGACGTCGGCACCGTGCTGGGCGCGGGAGGGCAGTTCCACTCCCCCGTAGGTGGACTGCGTGCTCCCCCCGCTGACGATCACCGTCACCGGGTCGTCGCGGTTCGCCGGGGAGGCTGTGGTGTCATTCGTGTTCGTTGTCATCGTGCTTTCTCCGTTGGGGTGAATGGTGGGGGCCGCTTACGGTGCGCCGCTGCTGGTCGCGGCGGCGCACCGGCTGGATGCGGCTATACCGAGGGCGTGTAGTAGATGCCGTCGGGGAACACCATGTAGGCGTAGGCGGTGTACGTGCCGTCGACCATGTTCGTCCAGGTGTACGTGTCGCCGGCGTCTTCGGTGTCGCACTGCTGCTGGTCGCCGGCCGGGTTCTCGCTCACCACGCAGAACTCGGTGCCGGCGGGCGCGCCGCTCAGCCGCGCCCAGTTGGCCTTGCACGCGGGGCTGTAGAACAGCTCCAGGTGGGCGCCGTCTCCGTCGGCGTGCCCCACCACTCCGACGTTGTCGTCGGCGGCGCACCCGCTCTCCTCGGGCCCCACGCTCACGCACCCGGCGGCGTTGCAGCTCTGGGCCGCCGCGGAGGCCCTGGCCGTCGCGTGGGCCGCCGCGTGGCCGCTGCCCAGCGCGAGCGCGCAGACGCCTGCGGCCGCGAGGGCTCGTCGCATGTTCTTCATGATCCACTCCTTTTCGGCTTTGGCCCCGTTCCCTCTGGGGCCGACACCGTGGTTATCGGCCCCGGGCCGCAGCGGATGCAGGTGTCGCCTGTCGCCTGCTGCGGCTGGCGACAGGCGACACCGCTGGGCGACGCGTTGAACTGCGGGTTTGCCGAAATAGCGCGTAGGAGGGCTACGGGCAGGTGGGCTCGTAGGGAAGCGCGACGAGCTGCGCCCACTGTGCCCGGTCGAGCCGGGCGGCCAGGCCGCAATCCCTGCGGACGTCCTGGGCGGGGTTCACGTCCCAGAGGCGGACTGATGCGTCGTCGCTCGCGCTGATGAGGGTCTGGCCGTCGGGGGTGAACGCCACGGCGTCGACGGCGTCGGTGTGTCCGACGAGCGTCGCGAGCAGTGCGCTGTGTGGGAGGTCCCACAGCCGCACGGTGCCGTCGGCTGCGCCGGCGGCTAGTCGGGTGCCGTCGGGTGTGAAGGCCAGCGACTTGACCGTCTCGATGGGAGCAGCCGGCACCGCGAGGGTGGAGAGTTGCGTGACGGTGGGTGCGTGACTTTGGCCGGTGGGCGCGTTCAGCCGCCACAGGCCGATCGTGCCGTCGTCGAAACCGACCGCGAGCAGGTGCCCGCCGGGGCCGAAGGCGAGCGAGTGGGCGGGGGTCTGACCGGTCGGGATGCGCGACAGTTCTCGTCCTTGCGGGTCCCAGAGGATGACGGAGTCCGTTTCCAGTCGCCCGAAGTATGCTCCGGTCGGGTTGAAGGCGAGTGCGGGAAACGTGCCGCCCGAGATGGCCGGCAGCGAGGCCAGCGGCTTGTCGGTGACGGTGTCCCAGATCGTCCCGGTGCCATCCCCGTCCGAAGTGACCAGCAGGTTGGCGGACGGGTCGAAGGCGAGCGCCCGTGCCCAGTGCTTGCCGGTCGCGGCAGGGGAACCCGCGCTGTCGAGTTCGGTCACCCGCAGACCCGGGATGCTCACGAGTCGGACCCGGCTGTCGTCGGAGACGACGCCGAGAACACGCCCGTCGCGGGAGTACGCCATCCGCAGGATGTGGCTCGCTCCCGCCAGCGGGAGTTCGGCGAGCATGCGGCCGCTCGCGCGATCCCAGAGCCGCACGACGCCGTTGTAGTCGCCGGTGGCCACGGTGCGGCCGTCGGGGGTGGTCGCCATGGCGTGGACGGCGGTGGCGGGCCGGCCCAGCAGGATCCGGTTGGTCGTGATGTCCCACAGGTCGACGCTGCCGTCCGCGCTCGCGCTGGCCAGCAGCGAGCCGTCCGGGCTGAAGGCGACGCCAAGCACGTGCCCGGTGTGTCCGGTCAGCTGCTCGATCATCCGGCCGGTGGTGGGGTCCCACAGGCGCACACCCTGGTCGTAGCTGCCGGTGGCCAGCAGCGTGTCGTCCGGGCTGAAGGCCGCGCCCCAGACCGAGTCGGAGTCCGCGGCGAGCACTTGGCGTACCGCGCCGGTGGCCGTGTCCGAGATGACGACGGTCTTGTCGTCGCTGGTGCTGGCCAGCAGCGTGCCCGTCGTGTTGAAGGCGATGCGGATGACCGCGTCACTGTGCGACCCGCTGCTCAGCACGCGCTGGAAGTGCCCGGCTCGATCCCACAGCGAGACCGCGTCGTCGCGTCCGCCGGTCGCCACCGTCGCGCCGTCCGGACTGAACGCGACTGTCAGCATCTCGTTGGCGGCGTTCCCGGCCAGGCGTGCTTGGAACGCGCCGGTGGCGGTGCTCCAAAGCCGACCTACGCCGTCGTGCCCCGCGGTCGCGATCGTGGCTCCGTCGGGGCTGAACGCGACCGCGTTCACGGTCGCGCCCTCGTTGGGAATCGATCGCACCAGCCGGGGACGTGCCGGGTCACGCACGTCCCACAGATCGACGACGGCTCCCTTGCCCGCGCTGCCGCGCACCGCGGCGAGCAGGTGGCCGTGCGGCGCGAAGGCGAGGTCGTCCGAACCGTCGGTGTCGATGGTGCCGAGCATCCCGCGAGTACGGGCGTTGTACAGGGTGACCGACCCCTCCGGTCCGCTCACGGCCAGTACCGCCGGGCTGTCCGGGTCGAACGCGACGGCCCACTGCTCGCGCTGGCCGGGCTCGAGGCGCCCGGCGAAACGCTCGGCGGAGGTACTGAGCAACGCGCCGAGTGTGGCGGGGTCCGCCGGATTCAGCGTGTACGCGGAGGCGGAAAGTTGGCTGCCGAGATCGGGACGGCCCTGGGCGAAGCCGTTGGCCAACGCGGCGTACGCGCTGGCCAGGATGTCGTCGCCGCGCTGGTCGGCGACGCGTTTGCGCTGGTTCGCGACGCTCCAGAGAGATCCCGCGATCAGGGCCGCCACCAGCAGGGCGATCAGCAGCACGCCCTGCCCGACCACGAGTTGGCGCAGGCGTCGGGCGTGTCGGCGCAACTGGTCGCGTTCGTCGCGTTCCGCGGCGATTCCCGCCTGGACGAACTCCCGCTCCACCGGCCCGGCGCCGAGGCGCCGGTGCGGGGTGTCCACCCAGTCGCGCACCATGGCCAGCCGGGATCCGCGCAGCAGCAGCGCCGGATCCCGGTCCTCCTCGCGCCAGGCCCGGGCGGCGTCGGCGAGCATGGCGTGGATGCGCAGACCCGCCCGATCGGCCTCGATCCAGCCGGCCAGCCGCGGCCAGGCCCGCAGCAGCGCTTCGTGGGAGATCTCCACGGTGCCTTCGCTCACCGTCAGGAGCCGGGCCTGGGTGAACACCTCGAGCACGCCTCGGGTTTCGGGGGCGGGGAGGTGGTCGTGCAGGTCCTCGATCCGCCACGACCTGCGTCCGTCGGCCATCTCGGCCCCGACTCGCACGAGAGCCGGGAACAGGGACTCTGCGGCGGCCCGTTCGGGTCCCTCCAGGGCCAGATAGGCGCGTTCCGCGGTGGCGGCGACCGACCCGGCAACCCCGCCGACCAGCCGATATCCCGCCACGGTGAGCGTGTCGTCGGTGCGCTGCTGCCAGGTGGCGCGCAGCGCGTGCGAGACCAGCGGAAGCGCACCCGGTTCGCCGCCCACGATTCTTCCCGCCGCATCGTGGTGCACGCCGGCGTCCTGGAGCAGCAGTTCGGTCAGCCCGCTCTCCAGGCTCAGCCCCGCCGCCGCGGCCGGCTCGGTGACCGCCGCGCGCAGCTGCTCCCCGCTCATCGGTTCCAGGGGCAGTTGCCAGCGACGTAGCGTGTCGACCAGTTGCGGATAGGCCAGGCAATGGCCGTAGAAGTCCGCGCGCAGACCGATGACGACCAGCGTCGAGCCTTCCCGCGCACGCGCGCACACTGCCTCGATGCACGCTGTGCGCCGCGCCTCGTCGGCGCACAGCGTGAATGCCTCCTCGAACTGGTCGATGACCACCAAGGCCCGGCCCCGGGCACCGATGGTCGGTGAGGCGAGGGTCGATTCCCAGGTGCCTAGCGGATCGGCTCCCGGCGTGATGAGGCGAACGGCGAATTCGCCGTTCCCGCCGACGGGTAGAGCGCCGCCGTCCACCGCGGGAACCAGGCCCGCGCGCAGCAGCGAGGACTTGCCGACGCCGGACAGTCCGACCACTGCGACCGGACCCGGTTCCGTGAGACGCGCGGTGAGCAGATCGATCAGCTGCGCGGTCTCCCGCGCCCGACCGAAGTACCAGCGCGCCTGCTCGGTCGCGAACGCCGCCAGACCCGGATAGGGGCAGACCCGTGTCGGCTCCTGGTATTCCCCGACTGCCTTGATAAGGGCGCCGCCGGCGTCCAGAACCTCATCGCAGAGCTGGGCTAGCTCGGGCGATGCGCGTCTTTGGCCGTTCTCGATTTTGCCGAGGTGCCCGCGGTGGTAGCTGACCCGGGCGCTGAGTTGGGCCAGTGACAACCCCCGCTCGGCACGCCAGTGACGCAGTTGCGCCCCGAACTCCTGATCTGGTGCATCACTCATGCCCATCCGTCCCGTCCGTCGCGCCGCTCAATCACGCTGAGAACGAGACGCACCACGGCACGTCACTGGGCAATTCCGGAGCTGGAGGACGCCTTCGCTCAGCCCTCGCTCTCGGCGAAGTGGCAGGCTGCCAGGTGCCGCGGTCCCAGGCCCCGGTCGACCAGCGCGGGCTCTTCGTCCGCGCAGCGCGCCGCGTCCGTTTCGGACAGGGTCATCCGCAGGGGGCAGCGGGTGCGGAAGCGGCAGCCGGAGGGCGGGTTGGCCGGGGACGGGACGTCGCCCTGGACCAGGATCCGCTCGCGCTCGCGTTCCCGGCGCGGGTCCGGAATCGGGATCGCTGAGATGAGAGCCTTGGTGTATGGGTGTTGACTTCTCTCGAAGAGGGACTCGGTGTCCGCCGTCTCGACGATCTTGCCGAGGTACATGACCGCGACCCGGTCGGCGATGTGCCGGACCACCGACAGGTCGTGCGCCACGAAGAGATAGGCCAGGCCGAGTTCGTCCTGCAGGTCTTCGAGCAGGTTGATGACGCCGGCCTGGATCGAGACGTCGAGCGCCGAGACCGGCTCGTCGAGCACCAGCACCTTCGGTTTGAGCGCCAGTGCCCGCGCGATGCCGATGCGCTGGCGCTGGCCGCCGGAGAACTCGTGCGGGAAGCGATTGCCGTGCTCCGGGTTCAGCCCGACCAGGGACATCAGCTCCGCTACCTGCGCCTGTCCCCCGCCGCGGTACAGACCGTGGATCTTCAGCGGCTCCGCGATGATCTCGCTCACCGTGATCCGCGGGTTCAGGCTCGCGTAGGGATCCTGGAAGACGATCTGCATGTTCCGGCGCATCCGGCGCAGGTCTCCCTTCGACATCTTCGTCACGTCGCGGCCCTGGAAGACCACCTCGCCGCTGGTGGCCGGCTGCAGATGCAGGATCGCCCGGCTGGTGGTGGTCTTGCCGCAGCCGGACTCCCCCACCAGGCCCAGGGTCTGGCCCGGGAAGATGTCGAAGGACACCCCGGAGACGGCGTGCACGGCGCCCACGGTGCGCCGCACCACGCTGTGCGACTTGATCGGGAACTCCTTGACCAGGTGGCGCACCGAGAGGATCGGCTCCCCCGCGGTCAACGTGTCGGTCGTGCTCATTCGGCCTGCTCCGCCTTCGGCTGCTCGGGGACGGTGGTGATCTCGCCGGTCGCGCCCGCTATCTCGGCGCCGTAGGACTCGGGCAACGCGGTGTCGGCCGCCGAGGCGACGAACACCTCCTGCGCCTTCCTGCCCGCCAGCAGGGCGCTGTAGTGGCACGCGGCGTCGTGGGCGGGGTCGTCGGTGGGCAGCAGTTCGGGCTCCTGCTCCGCGCACACCTCCTTGGCCAGCGGGCACCGCGGCATGAACGGGCAGCCCGGCGGCAGCGACAGCAGCGAGGGCGGCGCGCCCTGGATCGGGGTGAGCCGCTCGGCGCGGTTCGCGTCGAGCCGGGGCAGTGAGCCGAGCAGTCCGAGCGTGTACGGCATCCGCGGGTTGTAGTAGATGTCGTCGACGCTGCCGATCTCCACCGGCTTGCCGGCGTACATCACCAGCACCCGGTCGGCCTGTCCGGCGACCACGCCCAGGTCGTGGGTGATCAGCACCATCGCCGCGCCGGTCTCGCGCTGCGCGACCCGCAGCGATTCGAGCACCTGGGCCTGCACGGTCACGTCGAGGGCGGTGGTCGGCTCGTCCGCGATGATCACGTCCGGGTTGTTCGCCATCGCGATCGCGATCACCACGCGCTGGCGCATGCCGCCGGAGAACTCGTGCGGGAACTGGTCGATCCGCTTCTCCGGGAAGGGGATGCCCACCGTCTCCAGCAGTTCGAGGGCCTGCTTGCGCGCCTGCTGCTTCGGCAGGTCGTTGTGCGCGAGAATGGCCTCTTCGAGCTGGTACCCGATCTTGTAGACCGGGTTGAGCGAGGTCATCGGGTCCTGGAAGATCATCGCGATCTTCTTGCCGCGCACCTTCATCAGCTTGCGCTCGGACAGGCCCAGCAGTTCCTCGCCCTGGAAGGTGATCGAGCCCTGGACCCGCGCCGTCTTCGGCAGCAGCCCCATCACGGCGAGGGAGGAGACCGACTTGCCGGAGCCCGACTCGCCGACGATGCCCAGCACCTCGCCGCGGCGCAGCGTGTAGTTCACGCCGCGCACCGCGTGCACGTCGCCGTCCCCGGTGGGGAAGGTCACGGTCAGGTCCCTGACGGCGAGCAGTTCCTCGCCCGCGCCGAAACTCGGCTTCTCGACGCTCACGCGCGCACCCTTGTCTGTTGCGGGTCGAAGGCGTCGCGCAGGCCGTCTCCGATGAAGTTGATGGTCAGCGCGATCAGGATGATGAAGACGCCCGGGATGTAGAACAGCCACGGGTGGCCGCCCTCGATCGCGGTCTGGTTGTTGGTCACCAGCAGGCCGAGCGAGGTGTTCGGGAACTGCACGCCGAAGCCGAGGAAGGACAGCGCGGTCTCGGTCAGGATCGTGCCGGCCACGGTGAGCGTGGTGATCACGATGATCGAGCCGAGCGTGTTGGGCAGCAGGTGCCGGAAGATGATCCGGCGGTCCCGGGCGCCGAGGGCGCGGGCTGCCTCGATGAACTCCTTCTCCTTGAGCGAGAGCACCTGGGCTCTGATGACGCGGGCGGCGCCGGGCCAGAACAGCGCGGCGAGCACCAGGATCAGCAGCCACAGCGAGCTGGCTTCGGCCTGGAAGCGGCTGTCGAGCATGATCGCGATCGCGATGATCGGGAAGGTGAGGAAGAGGTCGGCGATGCGCATCAGGATGGTGTCGGTCCAGCCGCCGTAGAACCCGGAGACCGCGCCGTAGATCGCGCCGAGCGCGGTGGAGACGACGGACACGGTGATCGCGATGATCAGCGAGGACTTGGTGCCCTGCATGACGGAGGCCATCATGTCGATGCCGTTGCTGTCGGTGCCGAACGGGTGGGCCGTGTCCGGGGCGGTGTAGATGTCGTTGCTCATGAACGTGTCGTTGGTGTGCCACAGGTACGGCCCGATGAATGCGAAGAGCACCACGAGCACGAACACGACCAGCGAGACCAGGGCGGCCCTGTGCTGGCGGAAGCGCGAGAAGACGATCTGCCGCTGGGTGCGGGCCTTGACGTCGAACTCGCGGCCGGCCCGCGCCGCTTCGCGCGCGTTGGTCTCGACGGTGTCCCCGGGGGCGTTCACGCGGCTAGGCAAGTCGGATCCTCGGGTCCAGGACCGCGTAGAACAGGTCGGCGGCCAGATTCATGATGATGACGAACAGGGCGGCGACCAGCAGCCAGGCCATCACCGAGTTGGGGTCGGCCGTCTGGATCGCCTGGATGAAGAACAGGCCCATCCCCCGCCAGGAGTAGATGGTCTCGGTGATCACCGCTCCGCTCAGCAGCCCGGCGGTGTCCAGGGCGACCTGGGTGGAGAGCGGAATCAGCGCGTTGCGCAGACCGTGCTTGAGCAGTACTCGGGTCGGGCTCAGTCCCTTGGCTCTGGCCAGGCGCATGTAGTCGCTGCCGAGCACCTCGAGCATCGAGGCGCGCTGGAACCGGGACCAGGCCGCGTAGGACAGCAGTGCGAGCGTCAGCACCGGCAGGATCATGTGCTGCCCGGCGTCCCAGAGTTGCGGGAGGAAGCCGGAGGGCGGGTTCGGGCTCGACTCCCAGAGCGTGTCGAAGATGTGCGCGCCGGTGGCCTCGTTGATCTGGATCGCCCATTCCTTGAGCAGCACCGCGAACCAGAACGTGGGCAGTGACAGGAACAGGAAGCCGATCGTGGTGGTGGCGTAGTCCAGCTTGCTGTACTGGCGCACTGCGGTGATCACGCCGACGAGGATCGCGAGGATCAGGGCGATGAGGATGGTGCCGAGCACCAGGCGCAGGGTGACCTCGAAGGCGTAGCCGAGCTGCTGGCCGATCTGGTAGTTCGTCTGGGTGCTGGTGCCGAAGGAGCCGTGCAGCACCAGGCCGGACAGCCAGTCCCAGTAGCGCTGGAGCAGGGGGTGGGTGAGTCCGAACCGGACGCGCAGCGACTGGAGCTGGGCGGCGGACAGCGGGGGGCGCTTGGTGAGGTAGGGCGTCATCGGGTCGACCGCGGAGGCGACCATCAGGAAGATGACGAAGGTCGACAAGACCAGGATGGGGATCGACTGCAGCAGCCGTCGGACGCTGTAGACAAGCATCGAAGACCTCGAATGTAAAAGTATGAACTGTGGACGGCTGCCCGCCGGCCGCCGCGGGTGGCGGCGGACGGCGGGCAGTCCGGTGGCGGCTGGTCTAGCCGTCCGTCACGAGGCCGGCGAGGCCGTGCCCGTGTCGTATCCCCAGTCCTGGACGTTGTAGGTGAACAGCTGCGAGGTCGAGTTGATCCGGACGTTGCCGAGATCCGAGTCGTAGGCGACCATGTCGTCCTTCTGGTACAGCGGCAGCGTCACCGCGTCCTGCGACAGAAGGTTGTCGATCTTGTTCAGGTCCGCATTGGCCGTCGTCGTGTCGAAGTCGGCCGCGGCCTGGTTGTAGATCTTGTCGACCTGCGAGTTGGTGTACCCGCCGTAGTTCTGGCCCTCGCCGCTGACGTAGATCGAGTAGTTGCCGGAGTTCGGGAACACCGTGTCCACCCAGGCGAAGACGATGATGTCGTAGTCGTAGCCGGCCGCGTGCGTCAGCGACTTGCCGAGGTCGGATGTGGTCTCGACGTTGATGGTGATGCCCAGCTGCTTCATCTCCGAGGCGAACAGGTCGCACTCGGTCTCCCGCAGCGAGTTGCCCGAGGTGTAGCGCAGCACCATGGATGGGACCGCGGTGCCGTTCGGGTACTTCAGCGCGGTGCCGACGCCGGTGAAGCCGGCCTTCTTCAGGATCGACTCGGCCGAGCTGACGTTGCCGGAGCCGAGACCGTACTTCGTCACGTTGTCCTGGTAGCCGGTCTCCTGCGGGGTGAACAGGCGGTTGTTGAGCGGCTTGGCCGTCGGGTCGAACAGGCCCTCGGTGCGGGCGATGATCGCCGAGCGGTTGACCCCGGTGAGCATCGCGGTGCGCAGCGCGAGCGTCTGCGGGGCCTCCTGCGCGGCTTGGGTCTTACCGCCGATGGCAGGGCTCTGCATGTTGAAGTCGAAGTGCTCCCACTCGAAGCCCGCGGCGATCTGGTCGGCGACCGAGGAGCCGATGCCCTTGATCTCGGTGACCAGGTCGGTCTCCGGCTGCGGGTAGATCACGTTGACTTCGCCGTTCTGCAGGGCGATCGGCTCCTGCGAGGCGTCGGCGATGTACTTGTAGATCATGGTGCTCAGGTGCGCCTTGTCGGTGCCGTACCACTTCGGGTTCTGCGCCTCGGTGACGCTCGAGCCGTCCGAGGGCGCGGAGGAGACCTCGTACGGGCCGCTGGAGACGGGCGGGGCGTTGTTGCTGAACCAGTTGAAGGAGTCCTCCAGCTGCAGCACGGCGCCGGTCGAGGTGGTCGCGCCGTTCTCCGCCTTGACGTCGGTGGTCAGCTGGGCGAGCGTCAGCGACGCGTTGTAGCCGTGCTTGGCGGCGATGTGGGCCGGCAGCAGCGGGCCGAACAGGGACTTCCAGTCCACGAACGGCGTCGAGAAGGTCACCGTGACGGTCTTGCCGCCGTCGGAACCGACCACCGAGGAGATCTGGTCGTAGCCGGTGGAGCCGGCGTTGAGCATGTTCGGGTCGACGCCGCTGTTGGCCAGCCAGTCGTAGATGAAGTCGGAGGCGTCGATCGGGCTGCCGTCGCTCCAGACCGCGTTCGGCTGGATCTTGTACACGACGACCTGCGGCGAGGTGCCGGTCATCGTCGCGCTCACCAACGTGTCCGAGTTGAGCTCCACGGCGCCGTTGGGCTCGTAGAGGTACGCGCCCGCGTAGTAGACGCCGTCAAGCGGATACTCCTGGTCCGCCGAGATCGAGGCGTCGAGCGGGTTCCAGTCGCCCAACTGCTTCTCGATGCCGATCGTGATCGAGCCGCCGGTTTTCACGGCGGCGCTGTTGATCGTGTTCCAGCTGCTCTGCGAAGACGTCTGCGTCGTAGCCGGCTTCGAGGAGGAGCATGCGGCGGTGAGAGCCAAGGTGAGGGCGCTGATGACGGCTAGTCCGACCGTCAGGCGTCTGCGGCGGCGTATCCGATCCTTTGCCATAAGGAACATCCATCCCAATGCACACGGTCGCGCGCGATCGTCGGCTGGTGTCACCAGGATCGGCGTGCGCGAGAAGTCTCTGGCCGCACGGCGCGGGGTCGCCGCGCGGGAAGTGCCACGGTGCTTCTTCTTACGGTGTTGCGTTGTGCTTGGGGGAATTTCTAGCGCAGAAAGACCCGCGCAGGGCGGAATCCAGCGTCACGATCAGATCAAGAACGCATACGATCAACCCTCCGTCACAGTCGTAAGGGCTTTGTGATCACTACATATGCAGTGATCGTCATTCTCCGGTAACGGTTCCGCAGGGTGTTTACGTGGGCTGGTAGATCGCGACCCAGGCGATGTAGATGTCGCCGGTGGCCGAGTTCGACACGTCGCCGTCCACGTTGGTCTCGCTCTGGATGACCCAGTGCATCGGGGTGTCCGGGATCCGGTAGGCCGAGGTGCCGATGGTCGTGCCGTCGAGGATGAACCGGCACGCGGTCGGGGTCCACTCGGTGATCACGGTGTGCCAGCCGGAGGAGATCGGGACGGTCGTGGCGTATTCGTCCTGGTCGAACTGCGAGACGCCGTTCTGGCGGTGCATGAACGCGGTGATGTCGGCGTTCAGCTCCCCCTCCGGGAAGTCGATCTCGCCGTTGGCGGGGAAGTCCTCGGTGTCCGGCCACAGCAGCCAGGCGAGCTTGTAGCTGCTGGTGGGCTGCGCCACCATGAACCGGATCGCGTACCTGCCGTACAGCTGGCCGCCTTCGGTGCCGACGGGGTTCGGCAGCCGCGGCACCGGCGCGGCGACCATGTGGACGCCGTCGGCCGTGTACAGGTGCAGGTGCATCGTGCCGTTCTGGATGCTGATGGTCTTGGACGGCATGTACGTGCCCTTGCCGCTGGTGTCGGTCCAGCCGTCCGGGTACGCCCACCACTTGGCGGCCACCGGCGCCGGCAGTCCGGTGCAGATGCGGGTCACGTCGTTCTGGCAGCCGGAGAAGCCGCCCACCGGCACGTCGGTCGTGAAGTCGTCGGTGAAGATCTCGTGCCAGCCGGGGATGTCGCCGACCGGCATCGGCACGGCGTCGGCGCTGCCGGTGGTCGCGACGGACGGCAGCTTGGTGGGGGTGGGCGTGATGGTGCTGAGCTCGGTCGGCGCGGCGCCCTGGGCTTGGGAGGTCTGCGGGGTCTGCGGCAGCGCCGCTCCCCCGCCGTCGCCGCACCCGGTGAGCGTGGCCGCGAGCAGCGCGGTGGCCGACGCCGCCAGGACCAGGCCGCGATGCCTCCGGCGCACGGTGACGGACGGCCGCATTGTCGCTCCTTGCTCAGGAGGTTTCACAGTAGGTGACCATTCGGCCCTCGGCAACCCGCGGTAGGGCGACACGCCGCGGGCGCTAGTTGAAGATGTCGGTGATCGGGGCCAGGTAGTTCGGTTCGCTGGGATGGGTCACCGCGTACGAACGGGTGAACGAGGCTCCTTGAGCCGCCAGGGAATCGAGGTATGCGGCCGAGGAGTCGCCGATGATCGACGAGTACGCGTGGTTCTCCATCATGACGACCACGACGTGGTCCGGGCGCGGGAGCCGACCTGCCCCGCCGGAGCCTGAGGGCGCGGGTGCGGGCGCGGCGGCGGGGGTGGTCATGGGCTGCGACGCACCGGCGCCGCATGCCGTGACCAGCGCTAGCAGTGCCAGCAGCGCCAACCCGGCCGCGAGCGCGGTCAGGGCGCAGACGGCGGCGGGTTTGTCGTGGAATCCGAGGCTGGACACGGGCGCTCCCCCGTCAGCCCTGCGTCGTGCGGCGGCCCGGGACCGGGCACAGGGCGCCGACCGTGGTGATCGCCGCGAGGGCGGCGATGGCGCGGGTCGTGGTGAAGCTGTGGCTGACGAAGAACGCCTCGCCGACCAGCGCGCCGAGGGCGAGGCTGACCGCCACCGTCAGCACGCCGGCTTCGAGCAGGTCCATCGACCGGTCGCGGCCCCGGTCGAGTACCGCGCCGCCGAGGCGTACGGCGGCGGCGCCGGGACACAGGAGCAGGAACGCGAAGGCGATCGCGATCCGCGCCGGCGATCCGTCCGGCAGCGCGGTCGCGGCCAGGGCCAGCCAGCCCGAGGCGGCCAGCCCGAGGCGCGACGGCAGCGGGGCCAGCAGGGTGAGCGGGGTCGGAGTCATCATGATGTGACTCCCTTCTTCACGGAGAGCGGGGCCCGCGGTCCGGTGACGGACGACGGGGTGAGCTCGAGGACCACGGCGTCCGCGTTGCGGAAGATGATCGTGAACTGCGGCGCGGTGCCGGGGATCTGCTCGATGAGCTTGAGGGTCGCGGGCGGCACGAGTCCTTCTATCTGGATCTCGGCCTCCTGGGACTTGGTCAGGATGAAGTACGCGGGGGTCGCGCTCGTGCTCAGCAGGTCCTGCAGGGCGCGTGCCGGGTCGCGCTCGATTCCCACCCGGTCCTGCGCGGTGAGGCCTTCGAGCCAGGAGACCTGGTTGTAGTACTCGTAGTCGAGGCTGCCGCCGGGATAGTCGCCGGTGGCGCCCACGATCATCGATCCGTGCGGTGCCGTCTGGTACATGAAGTAGGTGGCGGCGACCTCGGCGGGTGAGAAGTAGTTCTCGGCCTCCTTGCCGTAGTACGGCAGGACGAACCCGGTGAGCATCAGCGCCGAGACGAGCAGGAACGCGATCGCCTGCAGTCGCCTGGCACGGCGCGGGCCCAGCAGCAGCATCGCGGCGAGGAACGCGGCTCCCGGCAGCGCGAACAGGTAGACCCTGAAGACGATCTCGCCGCCGTAGTTGTTGGCCGCCAGCAGCGGCAACGGCGCGAGGGTGAGCAGGAACGCGCTGCTTCGGCGCAGGTTCCTGCGCAGCAGCACGGCGGCCAGGGCGAGCAGCGCGACGAATACCGCCGCCCCCGTGTCCACGTAGGCGATCACCTGCTGCTGGGAGCTGGCGGTGGCGGCGCCGGCGAGCGGGCCGGTGGCGTTCGCGTCGAGGGAGCCGAAGGAGTCGACGATCGAGGACAGGTTGCTGCGGATGAACGGCAGGCCGACGGTGCCGTCCCAGGCGAGCATGAACGCGACGGACGCGCCGAGGGCCCAGAGCAGGACCGGTCCCCGGTGGCGGGAGAGGGCGAGCACGGCCAGGGCGCTGACGAGCATCAGCGGTGTGAGCTGGTGGGAGGAGTCGATCGCGGCGATCACGGGAACCAGCAGCAGGACCCATGCGGCGGTGGACGTGCGCGACGGCCTGGTCGGGGTGGGCAGTGTCGGCGGCCGGGTTCGGGCGGCGGCGCGGTTGCGGCGGTTCAGCGCGATGCCGAGGACGGCGAGGAACAGGACGAACGCGAAGGCCTGGGGCGAGAAGTAGTCCTGGCCGGTCCACTCGCAGCAGGAGAAGAGCCAGATCGCGCCCCACACCACGCGCCGGTCGCGGGTCAGCGTGCGGAAGGTCAGGAACAGCGGCGCGATCATCAGGGCGTTGAAGACCGGCGGCGCCCACGCGGCGTAGGACAGCGCGGAGTTCAGGCCGGCCGCGCGCAGGAGCACGGCGTTGTCGGCGAAGAAGCCGGGCCACTGGTTGTAGGCGCTCAAGGGGCCGTTCGAGGGGTCGGTGGCGCCGTGGCGCAGCAGGTAGTCGATGATCGCGACGTGCTTCCAGGCCCAGGAGTAGCGCAGGGTGCCGTAGAGCAGGGTCGGTGTCGCGTGCAGGACGGTGATCAGGGCGAGGACGTAGAGCAGCGGCTGGCCGTTTCTGACCGGCGGCCGGAGCACCGCGACCGCGAATCCGAGGGTGAGCAGGCCGAGCGAGACCCAGAACGTGACCGGCAGCACGGAGATCAGCCCGTAGTCGCCGATCTCGTCGAGCCGGACGTGGCGCAGCGAGAGCAGCCACAGGACCACGGCGGCCGGCAGCAGCGCCGCCGATAGCGCGCGCCGCCAGGGAATCGCCGTCTTGAGCTTCGGCCGGCGCCGCTTGCCGACGGGCGCCGGAGCGGCGGCTTCGGCGTCGGGTTCCATCTCGGGCCTCTCGAAAGGCGAGGAGGTCGCGGCGTCGGGCCTGAGCGAGGTGGCGGCCAACTCCAACAGTAGGTCCGGCGCGTCGTCGATGCTCGTCGGGCGGGGGTTGTTCATGCGTGGCCCACCTCCCGCAGCACGGCGACGACGTTCCTGGCCAGCCACGTCCAGCTGCGCTGGTAGCGGGCGGCCTGGTTGATGTTGTCGGTGACGTGCCGGAGCCAGGCGAGCAGCAGCAGGGCGTCGGGGGCGGGTCCGGGTCGGGTGTCGATCCGGATGTCGCCGCGCAGGGCTTGGACGACGACGGCGCCGAGTTCCTGCCCGTGGGTCTCGCGCTGCAGCGCGAGGCGGAACAGCTGCTCGTCCGCGGGCGCGGGTCCGTCCGGTTGGGCGGTGGCCCAGTCGACGATGCCGGTGACCTGCCGTCCGTCCTCGCTCACGATCACGTTGCCCGGGGCGAAGTCGCCGTGTGTCCAGCCGACGAGGATCCGGCGGCCGACGAACCCTTCGTGCAGTCGGGCGCGCAGCGTCTCGAGCGCGGCGGCGCCCCAGCCGGTCTGGCACAAGCCCAGTTCGCGGCGCAGGTCGGCGAGCGGGGCGTCGACCCAGCGGCCGAGCTGGCCGGCGCCGACGGTCTCGATGACGCCGGTCGCCCGGTGCAGTTCGGAGATCGCGGCGAGCGCGGCGTCGGCGACCTGCCGGGCCGCGTCCGGGTGGCGGGCGATGAGCATGGACGCGCTGACGCCGGGGCGGCACTCCTCGGCCACCAGGGACAGCGGGCCGTGCAGGTCGCAGGACACGATGCGGGGCAGCAGCAGCCGCCAGTCGCCGAGGCGTTCGTCGGCGGCCAGGATGCGCAGGTTGTCGCACTGCCGCAGCAGGGTTTGGCGGCCCTGGGCGCTGGAGGGGTGTTTGATCACGAGGTCGAGGTCGCCGGTGGCCCGCACGATCAGGATGTCGGAGAGCCGGCGCGAGCCCCACTGGATGTCGGGCCGGCAGTGCGGTTGGACCGCGCGGGACAGCCGCCGGCCCAGGCGCCGGTCGGCGGGCCGGGCCAGCACTCGGGCCAGGCGCCAGCCCGCGGCCCGGGCGCGCGCCGTCAACGGCATCCGTTCGGTGCCGGCGGTGGCTCCGGCCGTGATCCAGAGGGTGGGTCGGCACAGCAGGCCGGTGGAGACGGTGGTTTCCGCGACGAGCCAGGCGGCTCCGGCGCCCGCGATCCCCATGATCGGGACGAGCAGCAGGATCAGGCCGAGGGTGAGGCAGCACAGGATGGACAGGATGCCGATGACCGCCCGCATCCGCCGCTGCGCCCGGCACACGCTCACGGCCGTGGCGACGACCAGGTTCGGCAGCGCGGAGACCAGCAGGAGCCTGAGCAGTCCGGTGCCGTTCGCCGCGTAGTCCGCGCCGAACACGCCGAGGATCTCCGGCGCGGCGGCGGTCAGCACGACGGTGCAGGCGGCCAGCAGGACGCCGGTGTGCGACAGCACGCGGCGGCAGTTGCGGGCCAGCCGTGCCGGATCGGCGGCCGATTCCACGACCAGGGACGAGCCCATGTTCGCGCTGAACAGGAACAGCACGTAGGCGATCACCCAGGCGAGGGAGAAGTAGGCGGCCTGCGCGGGGCCTGAGCGGTCCAGCACGATCAGCGGCGGCAGCGTAGTGGCGGCGAACCAGAACAGTGACCCGATGTAGTCGCACACCACGTAGCTGAGCGTCGGTGCGCTCCCCCGGGTCCCAGGGGCCGGCGGCGCTGTGCGGCGCGACCGGTCGAGGGCGGTCACCGGCGATTCGTGCCGGGGTATCGCGCGGGTGAACAGGAACGTGTTGGTGACGGCGATGGCCACGATCAGGGCGAGCGCCCAGGACAGCAGCACGCCGCTGGAGGCCGCCGCGAGCGCGAAAACCACGACCGCGGCGATCTTCACGGCGGCGAAGACGGCGTTCTCCAGCACGACCCAGTCCGGGCGGCGCAGCCCGGTGAGCACGCCGTCCTGCATGGTGAACAGGCCGTAGCCCGCGGTCGCCAGGACGAAGCTGACCCCGAGCAGCGGGCTGTGCAGGAAGACCAGGCCCGGTGAGATCTCGGGCAGCAGCAGCACGAACCCGGTCGCCAGCAGCACGGTCGTCGCGACGGCGGCCAGGTACGCGCGCAGCACGAGCGAGCGGGTGCGGCGTCCGGCGGCGGGGACGAACCTGACCAGGACGTTGGTGAGGTTGAGTTGGCCGATACCGGACAGCAGCATCATCGCGGCGATGGCGGAGTAGTTGCGGCCCAGCGTCGCCGGGCTGAAGAAGCGGGCGGCCAGCGCCCAGTAGCCGGCCCCGAAGACCGAGGTCACCAGGGAGCTGGCCGTCAGCAGGTGGCCGTTGCGCAGCAGCGGCTCGCTCGACAGCGCCCGGTGCGCGGCGGCGGGCAGCCAGCTGCGGCCGGTGCGGATCTGGCCGGTCGCGTCGAAGCCGCCCGCGCCGGAGGGTTCGAGCACGTCGACGTGCGGGGGCGCGGTGAACGGCAGGACGCTGCGGGCCGGCATGCGGCGCTTCACTCGAACCAGCCGCCTTGCCGGGCAGAACGCCGGGACGAACTGGGCCGGGCCTGGGCGAGCCGGAGCAGCCTGGCCGCGGTGCCGCGTCGGCCGGCTTCGGGGATCGCGAGCAGCGCGAGCAGGGCCCGTTCGGCGGCCGGCAGGTCCGGTGCGCGGCACGCGGGGCACGCGCCGGGCCGGTGGGCGAGCAGCCGTTCGACCGCCTGCGCCAGCCCCGCCTGGTAGGAGCGGGTCAGGACTTCGACGCCGCGCGCGCGTATGGCGCGTCGTCGGGCGTTGCCCGGTGCCAGGCCGAGGCGCGCGGCGCGCAGCATGGCGACGTCGGTGCGGGTGTCGCCCACGGCCAGCGCTATCGGAACGTCGGCGTCGTCCAGCAGGCCGGTCAGGGCGCGTATGCCCTGGATCTTGTCGAGTCCGATCGGCAGGAAGTCGGTCTGCGCGTCGCCGGGGACCGGTGTGTAGGTGGGGTGCTGCTTCAGGAGGCCGCGCACGGTGTCCGGGTCGAGGGCTGTGCGGTTGCCGTGGCTTGAGCGGTGGAAGGCTCGGACGCAGTGCTGGTAGCGGGGGTCTACGTCTGTGGACGGCAGGGCGCGCAGTGTGGCGGCGAGCGTGCCGTCGTGCTCGGGCAGCAGCGGGGTCGACTCGTGCGACGCCGCGTCGTAGATGACCGCCCCGTATTCGGCCACGCCGCCCGAGAGCCGGTATGCGGCGCAGCGGTCGCGGACCTCGGGCAGCGAGCGGCCGGTCGCCAGCAGCACGCGGTACCCGTGTGCCCGCAGGGCCCGCAGCGCGAGCGCTCCGGCCGGCGAGGACATCGGGAAGCCGAGCAGGTCGGACTCCAAGACGCCGTCGATGTCCAGGACGCACCACGGGCCCTTGGGCTCGTCGTTGAGGTCGCCGAGGAACACGGTGCCGAGGAGTTGCTGCACGGCTTGGTCCTGCGCGCGGATCGGGTCGACGTCGGCCAGTTCGGCGCCCAGGCCCGTGCGCTGGAGGCGCTGCACGTTCCACGCGTGCACCAGCTTGTAGACGCACCAGCGCGCCGGGGTGATCCGCTCGCCGGTGGCCTCTTCGTACCGCGCGACGAGGCGGTCTTCCGTGTCGGGCGCGAACAGCGCGGCGCCGGCCAGGTCGTAGACCGCGTCCGCGCTGGCCAGGTCGAGATGGCTGAAACAGCCGTCGTCGAAGCCGGTCTTCCCGTCACTGCTCCACAGCCAGGGCAGCATGCGCCCGTCGACCACGCACGGGCTCTCGGCACGCAGCAGCTCCCTGAGGATCGGGTCGATCAGCACAGGACGCAGCGGCGTGCCGAGACGGCCGAGGGTGCGCGAGAGCAGGCGCGCGCCGATCTCCCACACCGGTTCCTGGCCGTCGATCAGCAGGCTGCGGTCCGCGGGCAGTTGCAGCACGCGCTGCCGGGTTGCCACATAGTTGACGACGGTCTCCGGGGGTGCGGGGTCCGGGTCCTGATCGGCGGCGCGTTCCCGCAGCAGCACACCGTCGCTGAATCCGTATACGCGCGGCACCATCCCGGTCAGGGCGTCGGCGACCGCCGCGGTGTGTCGGCCGAAATACCCGAGGCCGGTCCCCTCGGCGATCATCGGCACGTCGGATCCGTCGGTCATACGGACGGTCAGCGGCACCGCGAGATGGCCCAGGCGGGTCGGCAAGCCGGGCGGGTCGGCGTCGACCACTTCGGTGACGCGGTGGCTCAGTGCCTCGGCGCTCAGCTGGCGGCGGATGTGCCAGTCGGTGCCGGGGAGCACGACACAGGGACGATCGGCGAGTGCTTCCGGCACCGCCGCGTCGCCGAACGCTGCGAAGGCGATGACGACCCGGTCGCGAGGGAAGCCGGCGCGCTCCGCCTCGCGCGCGACCTTCGCCAGCGACCGGCCGGTCGAGGGCGGATCGTCGAGGACCAGGACCAGGCCGCGCGCGCGTTGGATGCGTCGCAGGGTGCCGGTTTCGTTGGGCATCAGGCGTTCGCCGGGGCGGATCGTGCGTACGGTCACGGAGTGGTAGCCCTGGGCCCGCGCGCTCGCGCCGGCCAGCGGGGCCAGGTAGGTCCCGGACGTGCGCACGCCTAGGACCAGTAGTGGCCGGTCGCGGTCCGGGTAGCGTGCGGCGAAGCGGGCGATGAGCTCCTCGACGTCGCGCGGATGCTGGTCGAAGCTGCGGAAGCAGGCCGGGGGCCGCATCACACAGTCGGCGAGCAGGGGCAGCGCGCGGTCTGGGATCGCTGGAAGGGCGACGTGCACTCCGCTGCCCGCCTGTACGGCACCGGCGAGCCGTAAAGTCAATGCCTTAACTTTTTTGTGCCAGGCTTCGAGTGCCCGGTGAGCCGGTCCGCGCGCGGCCAGGTCGAGGCTGCGCAGTGCGGTGCGGCCGGGCGTTCCACGGTCGGCCGCACCGAGATGGGTGGCCATCCGCCGGGTGAGCGACGACGTGCCGCGCAGACGGTCCTCAACGACCTGGTCGACTCCGCACGCCGCCAGGTACGCGTCGAGTACGTCGCCGCGCTCCCCCGCCTCGGACAGCCGTTGCAGGAGTTCAGGGACTGTCGCGTACAGGTCGGGAAGCTTCGTCGGTGTGACAGGGCGCGATTCCGTGGCGGACGTCGTACGCCGACCCCGCAGACGGCCGGTGGCGTAACCGGCCGCGGTGAACGCGACTCCGGCCACGACCGCGGGCACGGTCGCCAGGCCCGGCCGCTCCGCGTCGCGCCGCCACGCGCCTTTCAGGGCGTCCCCGATCGCGCCGGGTATCGTCGAACGCGGATACGAGCGTTCCGTCGCCAAGGCCCGGCGGGCGCCGGTGCGCCGGGTCACCGCGGCCTTCGACAGACCCTCGGCGTAGCAGCGCGCGCGGAAATACGTCCAGGTGGCGCGCTGGTTCGGCACGTGGTGGCGGACGGCGGCGGCCGGGTCGTAGAGCAGGACGCCGTCAGGGTTGTGCTGCGCGGCGCGGATGCACAGCTCCGTCTCCTCGCACCCCAGCGGGCGGGTGCCGACCCGGCCGAGATCGGTCCGGAAGCCCCCGCACTCGTCGAGGACCTCCCGGCGGAAGGACATGTTCGCGCCGAGCAGGTTGCGCACCGGCGACGCGCCGCGCGGCATGCCCCGGTACGTGCAGCCGATCACCCAGTCGAACTCGGCCGGGAACCACGCCGGGCGGTCCCGGTCCCAGCGCGGCCGGATCAGGCCGCCGACCCCCAGCACGTGACGGTCGGCGTACCCGGCCAGCAGGCGCGCGCTCCATTGCGGATCGGCCGCCGCGTCGTCGTCGAGGAACGCGAGGATCTCGCCGTGCGCCTCGGCGATCCCGGTGTTGCGCGCCCCGGACAGACCCGGACGCCCCCGGCTGGCCACGATCCGCGCCGCGCCCGGCAGTTCGGCCGCGACCCGTTCGGCCAGCGGAGGGCAGTGGTCGACGACGAGGACGACCTCGTCGACGGGGTGTGCTTGGTTGCGCAGCGAGGTCAGCGCCGCCTTCAGGTCGTCCCAGCGGTTCATCGTGTACGCGCAGACGATGACGGTCAGGCTCAGATCCGTGGTCTGCGGGCGTGCGCTCGTGGTCGACGGCATGGCGGATGGTCACCGGCTTTCGAGAACGTGGTGGTGGGACAGGCGGGTGCGCTGGCGGCGGTAGATCCGCCAGGCGATCGTGCGGGCCTGCTCGCGCGGGCCGGCGACCGGTGCGCCGGCGCCGTGCAGCCAGGCGTCGAAGCGGGCCGGGGCCGTGTCGGCCATGACGGTGAGCCGGGCGATGCGGAACGGGTCGTCCGGGTCCGGGCTGAACGCGTTGCGCACCCCGAACGCCGCGCGGTACCTCGCGTGCGCGGTCCGGGCGCGTACGGCGGGGCTCGAATATCCGTGCGGGTACGCGTAGAGGTCGACCTGGTGCCCGAGGGCCTGTTCGAGGATCTGCTTGGGTACGGACAGCTCCCGGCCGAGCGCCGCGGCGTCGAGCGTGTCGAGCTGCGGGTGCAGATGGGAGTGCGCGCCGATCTCGACGCCGTCCGCATCCAGCTCAGCCACCTGCCCGAGGCTGAGCATGGACGCGTCCGGCAGCAGGCTGCGGTTGCGCAGCCCGAGCGCCCCGGTGGTGACGAACAGCGTCACCGGTATCGAGCGGATGGTCAGCTCCGGCAGGGCGCGGCGAAGGAAGTCGAGGTAGCCGTCGTCGAAGGTCACGGCGATGGCGTGTTCGGGCAGGCGCGGCCCGCCGCGGCGCGCGGCGGCCACCTGGCCGGCGGTGACCGGTATGCGTCCGCTGGCCAGCAGGGCGTCGAGCTGGGCGGCGAAGGCGCGGGTGCCGACCGTGTACGGCGCGAGCCATCCGGGCGGGTCGTCGTCGATGCTGTGGTAGGCCAGGACGGGTACCGGTGGCATGGTCAGCAGCTCCCGTCGGGCTGGGCGTGACGGGTGAGCCAGCGGCTGCGCGCGTACGCCGCGGGTCCGAGGACCAGTCCGCGTCGTTCGAGCGCGGCGAGCTGCGTGGGCCAGGCGTCCGGGTCGTCGTGGTCGGTGCGCGATTGGCGCAGCGCGTAGCCCACGCCGCGCGGCACCAGGCGCAGGAACGCCGGCACCAGGCGCGGCTCGTGGACGAGCGCGCTGGTCAGGTAGGCGCCCAGGCCGATCCCGTAGCCCAGGGCCTGGGCCTTCAGGGCGCCAGGATCGCGCTTGTGGTGGTGCCAGACGATCGCGTCCGGCTGGTAGAGGACCCGGCGTCCGGCCGCGGCGGCGCGGAACAGGGCGAGCAGGTCCTCCCCGGCGCGCGCGACGGTGCCCGGGCCGAGCGCCGGGTCGAATCCGTGGAATTGGGCGAGCAGGTCGGCGTCGAAGGCCATGTTCGCGCCCGAGCCCATCCGCCCCGCGGTGAACGGGAAGAGCCGGTCCCCTTCGGCCGTCGCGGAGGCGCCGGTCTCGAAGACCTTCTGCGCGAAGCCCTTGGCGTAGCCGCCGCGCCGCTCGAGCATCGCCTGCTCGCGGGTGTCGAGCTCCCCCGGCATGATCAGCCCGGTGACGCAGCCGACCCGCCAGTCCGCGAACGCCTCGGCGATCGCCGCCAGCCAGTTCCGGTCCACCACCACGTCGTCGTCGGTGAAGGCAAGGATCCGCCCGTTCGCCTCGGCCGCGCCGAGGTTGTGCGCCACCGCCACCCCGCGCCGCTTGGCGCGCAGGTAGCGCACCGGGCCAGCGGCCTGCTCGGCGACCTGCCGCGTCGCGTCGGACGCGGGGTCGTTGTCGACGACGAGTACCTCGAACCGGGGGTAGTCCACGGCGGCCAGCGACTCAAGGCAGCGCGCCAGTTCGGCAGGGCGTTCGCGGGTGCCGATGATCACGCTGATCATCGGGCTGCTGTGCGAGACGCTGCGCCAGGCCGGCTTCGAGGCGACCGGCGCCGAGACGGGGGCGCGAGCCCTGGAACTGGCCCTGGAACTGTCCCCGGACCTGATCACCCTCGACCTGACGCTGCCGGACATCGACGGCATCGAAGTATGCCGACGGCTGCGCGCGATCTCGAACGCGTACATCATCGTGCTCACCGCCCGCGACGAGGAGGCCGACCGGCTCGTCGGTCTCGAGGTCGGCGCCGACGACTACATGGTCAAGCCGTTCTCGCCGCGCGAACTGCGGGCCCGGATCCGGGCCATGTTCCGCAGGCCCCGGCTCGCCGACCCGGGCGCCGAGCGCGCGGAGGCGGACGTGCTGAGCTTCGGCGAGCTGACCGTGGACCGGGAAAGCCGCGAGGTCACCCTGGACGGCGGTCCCGTGGCGCTCACCCGCACCGAGTTCGACCTGCTGGTGGCGCTGATGGGCAGCCCGCACCGGGTGTGGGAGCGCGACACGCTGGCCCGGCACGTGCAGCACACCGACTGGCCGGGCGACGACCACGTGATCGACGTGCACATCGCGAACCTGCGGCACAAACTCGGCGACAGCGGCCGAGAAGGCCGATGGGTGCACACGGTGCGCGGGGTCGGGTACCGCTTCGGCGGCCCCGACGGACCGGGCAGCAGGCACTGAGCACGAGGTGCGTCAGGCGGCGGCGCGGACGAGCCTGCGGTCGGCGCGCCGGGCCTTGGCGTAGGCGAACGGGCCGTACATCAGGCCCATGCGCTGCGCCGCGGTATGCGGCCCGGCGTCGGCATCCGGTCCGCGCGCTGATGCCGGGCGATCGGCTCGGCCAGCTCCCGGCCGGCCGCGGCGACCAGCGTGTCCAGGATCTCGGCCGGACGGTCCACCCGGGCCTGGACGAACCCGAGCGGGCTGCCGTGCAGGCGCACCAGGGCCAGCAGCGGGCCGGTCACCCGCGACCAGTCGGCGGACTCCCGTCCGGCCGGGCGCACCGAGGCCGGGGCCGCGAGCTCCAGATCCAGGGTGTGGATCGGGGCCAGGCGCGGATCCAGGACGAGCGGGCGCCGCGTCGGCGGGGCCTGATCGGCGACGGTCGGCCCGCCGGCGCGCGGGCCGAGGAACGCGAGCGGCGTGCTCACGGCTTGCCCGCGGTCCCCGGCACCGCGGCCGCGCGGGCCGCCCGGGTCCGCGGCGAGTGCGCCGGGGCGTGGGCGCGGCGCCGTTCGCGCAGGATCGCCCGCAGCACCCTGCGACCGTCGCGCCAGGTGTGCAGGTGGCTCTCGCCGAAGCGGCGGTCGTGCTCGAAGGAGGGCACCTCGGCGACCACGCGTCGGGCGGTGGACGCGTGCGCGGCCAGCATCGTCTCGATCTCGAAGCCGTCGCCGAACACGGGCTCCGCCCCGGCGATCACCCGCAGTTGCAGGGCGTCGGCGCAGCGGGTCCAGAAGGCGTTGTAGCCGTAGCACAGGTCGCTGAACGCGGTGCGGTAGACGCGGTTCATCACGAACACCAGGGCCGCGTTGCCGGCCCGGCGCAGCACGGTCAGGTCCGTGCTGCCGCCGCCCGGCAGGAACCTGCTGCCCTTGGCGAAGTCCGCGCCGTGTACGAGCGCTGCCACGAAGTCGGGGATCTCGGCCGGATCCGCCGAGCCGTCGGCGTCCAGCGTCACCGTGATATCCCCGGTGCACGCGAGGATCCCGCAGGCCAGCGCGTTGCCCTTGCCGTGGCCGGTCTGGCACAGCACCCTGATGTCCGGGCGGGCGCGCCGCGCGGCGAGCACCGTGTCGTCGGTGGAGGCGCCGTCCACGAGGATGACCTCGTGCAGGCCCTCGGGCAGCTCGGCGAGCAGGCCCGGCAGGTTCCTGGCCTCGTCGCGCGCCGGAATCACGACACTGACCCGCGGCGCGCGCAGCGGGGCGAGCGGGGGCGCCGGACGCGCCGGGATCGGGGCGCCGGGAGCGCGCGGCTCGAGTCCGGCCGGCGCGTAGTGCGGTGCGAGCATCGGGGTAGCGGTGGCGCGTCGCATGTACATGAGGGTGGTTCCTTCCCGCCCGTGGACGGCTCTTTATGTGAGCCCTTGCTTACAGAGAGCTTCGACATCGAACGTCCAGCGGCTTTCAAGCGTTGATCAGGGTTTCGTCAATCCGGCCGGGTCCGGCCGAGACTGTCGCCGGGCAGCAGGCGGCGCAGCGCGGCGGCCACGGCGCGGGCCTCGGCGCGCACCACGGCCAGCTGCGCGGGCCCGGCCGGCAGGCCGATGCGCACCGTGGACTCCAGGGTGGACAGCAGCGCGGGCAGCCGGAGGGCGCCGAGCATCGCGCTGGAGGAGCGCAGGTCGAACATGACGCGGGTGGCCTCGACCGTGTCCGCGGCGGCGATCGCCCGCTCGATCCGGTCGAGCCGGCCGGGCAGCAGGTCCAGGTAGACGCCGGCGTAGTGACGCAGCGTCGGCTCGCCGACGTCCTCGCGAACCCGGGCCAGCTGAGCCCGGCTGACCGCCTCGACCTCGGGTTCCTCGCACCCCGGGCGGCGCGCAGGTCCGGTCATGGCGCACGCCCTTTCCGTACTCGGCAGTTCGGCCGGAGCCACCCGTCCAGCTTCGGGCGGCAGTGCGAAGGGCACGTCTGCGCCGGATCATCTTCTGCTCAAGAAGCAACGAGATGTCATCATGGGGATGAAGGTGCCTTGATCGGACATCGCGCGGCGTGCGACGCTGCGCGGCCGGCCTCGTCCGGCTCGGGAAGGGTCGCCATGGCGCAGTGGGAACGCTGGAACGCTTGGACGCTCACCGAACTGCCGCGCCTGAACCGCGCCATCCTCGCCAAGACCGCCTCCCCCGAAGCGCTGACCGGGGCCCTGAGCCGCGAGATCCTCGACCGGCTCCCGGAGCCCGAGGCCTTCGGGCCAGGACCGGCCCGCCGCGTGCTGGTGCTGCTCGGCCTGGCCGGGGCGTCCATAGCCCGGCACCACCAGGAGGCCGACCCGGCGCGCAAGGCCCGGCCGCAGGACTCCTTCCGACACCTGCACGTCGGTTCCGGCGGCACGCCGTTCGTCGACTACTTCACCCGTTTGGCCCACGTCACCGGCACCGGGCACCCGGCCCGCGACAGCTACGCGTCCCTCGTACGGTGGAACGCGCCGACCACCGTGGTCGAACACGACGGCGCCACCCTCGCCGAGCTGCCCGGCGCGTTCCCCGACCCGCACATCCGCACCTACACCGACGACCCCGGCGAGACCACGTTCTTCGAGCTGCTGAAGAAGTCCGAAGCGCTGGAGGCCGCGGTCAACCAGGCCCTTGACCCGGTCGCGGACGGCGCCGTCGACCCGCTCAGCCCGCTCGGCGCCGAGCACGCGCTGGCCGCGACCCGCGCGATGCACGCGCTGATCGCGTTCAACCGGGCGTTCGCCGACCGCGACCCCGAGCACGGAGGCCTGCGCACCGAGCACTTCATGGACGTCTTCCGCCAGTTCGCCGTGCACTGGCAGCTCGGCGACGTACCGCCCACCGGCGCCCAGGACCCCGAATTCCTGCGCCGCGACTTCCTGCTCGGCATCGACTTCCCCGACTACGACCGGCACGTGCGCCGCGTCTTCCCCGGCCTGCTCGCCGGCGAACGCGCGGCCCTGGAACGCGACGCCGGGCGCCCGCCGATCCCCGAGACCGTACTGCGCGCCCTCGGCACCGACGCGCAGGGCCTGGCCGCGCTGACCGGCGATCGGAAGTGCGCCCTGCTGCGCGCGAACCCGGCCCTGGCCGCCTGGTACCTGCTGCTGTCCGCGAACGCCGTGTTCGGCGGCGTCCACCTGCGGCTGACCGAGAAATACCTGTTCAAACCGCAGCGCGCCCGCGACGCGGCCGGCCTCGGCGACCGCGAGCTCGTCTCCAACCGGCGCGGCACCACCGGGATGGAGGAGCCGCTGCTGGTGCGCCTGGCCAGAGCCCGGCGCGAACACCCGCTGCGCGCGGTCGGCACCGTGCCGGAACGCGATCTGGCCGCGTGCTGCGGACTCGGCCAGGACGCGTTCGCCGAGGAGCGGCTGCCCACCGTCCGGTTCATCCGGCCGGCACCGTGAGGTTGCCGGGACGCAAGCTGCGGCAGAGCATGGGCAAGGCCGAAGAAACTCCGCGTGATGAGGCGACAGCGATGCGCCAGCGTCCCGGCACCAACCCGACACCGGCGGGCCTGCGCCCAGCGCTCACCCCGGCGGCGCTGGCCGCCGCCGCGATCCTCGTCTGCCTGCTCGACCTCAGCCTGGGCCTGGCCAGCACCGACAGCCCGCTGGCCACCTCCCCGCTGCTCGGCCTGCCCCCGCTCGTCGAAATACTCCTGCTCGGCGGCGTCGGCATCCTCGCCCTCGTCTCCGCCGCGCACAGCCGCACCGCCCTGATCCGCGCCGAAACCGCCCGGCTGCACGCCGACGAGGACGCCCAACGCCTGCTGCAGGTCATCGACAACACCTCCGCCGTGATCTACCTGCGCGACCGCGACGGCCGCTACCTGCTCGTCAACCGGCGCTACGAGGAACTGTTCGGGGTCAAACGCGAGGAGATCGTCGGGATGAGCGACTTCGACCTGTTCCCGCCCGACGTGGCCGCCGAATTCCGCGCCAACGACCTCAAGGCCCTGGCCCGCGGCGCCGCGATCCAGTTCGAGGAGACCGCCCCGCAGGAAGACGGCCCGCACGCCTACATCACTATCAAATACCCCATCACCGACGCCGCCGGGCGCCACTACGCGATCTGCGGCATCTCCACCGACATCACCGACCTCAAACGCGCCGAGGCCGAAGCCCGCAGCCTCAACGCCGACCTCGAAGCCCGGGTCCGCGAACGGACCGCCGAACTCGAGGCCTCCACCAGGGAACTCGACGCGTTCCCCTACTCCGTCTCGCACGACCTGCGCGCCCCGCTGCGCGCCGTCGCCGGATTCAGCGAACTGCTGCTCGAGGACTACGCCGACGGCCTCGACGGCACCGGCCGCGACTACCTCGGCCGGGTCGTCTCGGCCACCTCCCGGATGAGCCGGCTCATCGACGACCTGCTCGCCCTCTCGCGCGCCACCCGCGTCGAACTGTCCTGGCGGCCGGTGGACCTGACCGCGATCGCCCACCGCGTCCTGGCCGAGCTGCGCCTCACCGAGGGCACCGACCGGCCGATCGAACTCATCGTCGAACAGGGGCTGAGCGCCACCGGGGACCCGGCGCTGCTCGAACTCGTGCTGCAGAACCTCATCGGCAACGCCTGGAAGTTCACCGCGAAGCAGGACGACGCGCTGATCCACGTCGGCGCCGACCACCCGCCCGGCGGCGCCCGCACGTTCTTCGTGCGCGACACCGGTGCCGGATTCGACATGCGCTACGCCGACAAGCTGTTCGTCCCCTTCCAGCGCCTGCACTCGCGCGAGGACTTCGCCGGCAGCGGCATCGGCCTGGCCATCGTCGGACGCATCATCGCCCGGCACGGCGGACGCGTCTGGGCCGAAGGCTGCCCGGAACGCGGCGCCGTCTTCCGCTTCGTGCTGCCCGAACGCCCGCCGGAGGGGAGACGATGAACGACGCCCCGATCCTGCTCGCCGAGGACAACCCGGACGACGTGCTGCTCACCCGCCGCGCCTTCAGCAAGAACGGCTTCGAGAACCGCATCATCGCGGTGGCCGACGGAGAGGCCTGTCTCGCCGCGCTGCTGCCCGCCGCCGGACCCGGGCTCAGCCCCGCGCTCGTGCTGCTCGACATCAACCTGCCCAAGATCGGCGGCCTCGACGTCCTCGGCCGGCTGCGCGCCGACCCGCGCACCCGCACCGTGCCCGTCATCATCCTGACCACCTCGCGCGAGCGGCGCGACGTGATCGAGGGCTACCGGCTCGGCGCCAACAGCTACGTGTGCAAACCCGTGTCGTTCACCGCGTTCGTCGCCGTCGTGCGCACCCTCGCCACGTACTGGCTGCGGGTCAACGAGCCCCGCCCGGACCCCGGCGCCGCCCCGTGACCCCGCCGGGCCCGCGCGTGCGGCTGCTGATCTGCGAGGACAGCGATGACGACGCCCTGCTGATCGTCACCCACCTGCGCCGCGGCGGCCTGGAGGTCGACTACGAGCGCGCCGAGAACGCCGAACACGTCGCCGACGCCCTGCGCCACCGCACCCCCGACCTGGTCATCTCCGACTACCACATGCCCGGCTTCGGAGCCGAACACGCGCTCGAACTACTCCGCGAAAGCGGCTACGACCTGCCGTTCATCCTGGTCAGCGGGCGCATCGGCGAGGAACACGCGGTCACCTTGATGCGCGCCGGAGCCCACGACTTCGTCCTGAAGGACAGCATGGCCCGGCTCGTGCCCGTCATCCGCCGCGAACTGCGCCAAGCCCAGAACCGCCGCGAACACCGCGCCCTCGAGCAGCAGCTGCGCCAGGCCGAACGCCTCGAATCGCTAGGCCGCCTCGCCGGAGGCATCGCGCACGACTTCAACAACCTGCTCGCCGTCATCCTCGGACACACCGACCTCGCCCTGACCGACCTGCCCGAAGACGACCCGCACCGACCCGGCCTGACCGTCATCCGCGAGCTCGCCGAACGCGGCGCCGACTTCACCCGGCACCTGCTGCTGTTCAGCAGGCAGGAACCCCTGCACCCCGAGACCCTGGACGCCAACGAGATCATCGCCGCCACCGAACGGCTGCTGCGCGGCGCGATCGGCGAGGACATCGAACTGGCCGGCCGCCTCGCCCCCGACCTGTGGCCGGTACGCATCGACCGCAGCGAACTCGAACGCCTGCTGCTGAACCTCGTGGCCAACTCGCGCCGCGCGATGCCGCACGGCGGACGGCTGTCCATCGAGACCGCGAACATCCCCGGCGAGCAGCCGATGGTGCGCATCTGCGTCGCCGACACCGGGACCGGCATGTCCGAGGAGGTCAGGGGCCACGCCTTCGAACCCTTCTTCACCACCGACACCGCCGCCGGCACCGGACTCGGCCTGTCCACCGCGTACGGAGTGGTCAAGGCGGCGGGCGGCGAGATCACGCTCGTCTCCCCGCCCGCCGGCGGCACCACCGTGCGCATCAACCTGCCCGCCCACCGCGGCCCGTCCGCCGGAAACGTCCAGACCCGCCGCGCGCCGGACCGCGGCGAAGGCCAGCGGCTGCTCGTGGTCGAAGACGACGACGCCGTACGCGACCTCGTCGGCCTCATGCTGCGCCGCGGCGGCTACCAGACCGTCAGCGCACCCGCCCCCGCCGAAGCCCTCGACCTCGTCCAGCACGCCGAGGAACCCATCGACGCGCTGGTCACCGACATGGTCATGCCCGGCATGACCGGCATCGAACTCGCCCGCGCCGCCCGCGAGCACGACCCGGCCCTGCCCGTGCTGCTGATGTCCGGGTACACCGCGGGCACCCTGCCCGACGCGGCCGCACTGCCCGAAGGCATGGAACTGATCCGCAAACCCTTCACCACCGAAGCCCTGCTGGACGCCGTCGTGAGCGTGCTGAACCGGACAACATCCGACTAACCCGCCTGACGCGGCGTGAGAAGCGGCCCCGGATCATGGTTCTTGGCACAATCATCGTATGGACGAGGCAACAGGCGGGCAGCTGTCACTGGCCGAAGCGATCGAGGAATTCCTGCGCTCGCGCGCCGCACTCAAACAGGCCGCCAACACGCTCGCCGCCTACCGCCGCGACCTGACCGGCCTCGGCCAGGTCCTCGCCCGCCAGGCCGGGCGCGGCGAGGCGACGAAGCTCGAGCTCGCGGCCGTCACCGGGCGCACGCTGCGGGCCGCGTTCGCCGAATACGCCGAGCCGCGCGCCGCCTCCTCGATCGGGCGCGCCTGGTCGGTGTGGAACCAGTTCTTCACCTTCCTCGTCGCCGACGAACTCGCCCCCGGCAACCCCATGGGCTCGGTCGGTCGCCCCAAGGCGCCGCACCGCTTCCCCAAACCGCTGCGCGGCGAGGACACCCCCGAGCGGATCCTGGAGTCCGCCGCGGCCCCGGCCGACGCCACCCGGCGCCGCGCCCCCTGGCCGGAGCGGGACTTCGCGGTCCTCGCGGTCCTGCTGTGCGCCGGACTGCGTTCCACCGAACTGCTCGACCTGACCATGACCGCGCTCGGCGGACGACGCGGCGAGCGGATCCTGACCGTGCGCGGCAAGGGCGGCAAGGAACGCGCCGTCCCGGTCGAGCCCGAACTCGAGGCCGTCATCGACGACTACCTCGAATCCCGGGCCGCGAAGTTCGGCGGACGCGAACCGGGCCGCTCCGAGCCCCTGTTCGTCTCCTCGGACGGCGAACAACTCGGCCGCGGCGGCCTGCAGTACCTCGTCTCCCGCGCGTACCGGGAGGCCGGGGTCTCCGGGCAGGTCCCGCGCGGCGCCTCCGTCCACGCGCTGCGCCACACCTTCGCCACGCGCCTGGCCGAGGACGGGGCCACCGCCGTGGAGATCATGCGGCTGCTCGGCCACGCCTCGCTGACCACCAGTCAGAACTACATCGACGCCACCGCCCGCGAACAGCGCGCCGCGATCCGCGCTTCGCGCACGTCCAGGGCGCTGCGCAAGGCCGTCGGGAGCTCCGAGGACGCCGTATAGCGCAGTTCGAGGTGCGCGATCCCGCCGGACGCATGAGGCTGAAACCGTCGAATGACGACCGGAAGAAGGCGGCGGGAGCGATGACGCAGACGCAGACGGCCGGAGTGCCGCGGATCGTGGTGGTGGGCGCCGGGTTCGCGGGACTGGCTTGCGTACGACGGCTGGAGAAACGCCTCGGCCCGAGCCAGGCCCACATCCTGCTCGTCGACACGAGCTCCGCATCCCTCTACCTGCCGCTGCTGCCGCAGGTCGCCTCCGGCGTGCTGGCCGCGTCCTCGGTCGCGGTGCCGCTCGCCAGGCTGCTCAAGCACACCATCCGGGTACCCGGCGGGGCCCTCGGCGTGGACCTGGCCGCGCGCACCCTCTACGTGAAGAAGATCAGCGGCGAGGACGAGGCGGTGAGCTACGACTACCTCGTGCTCGCCCCGGGCTCGGTCACCCGCACCTTCGACATCCCCGGCCTGGCCCAGCACGCGCGCGGCATGAAGACCCTCAAGCAGGCGCTGAACCTGCGCGACCACGTCATCGCCCAGCTCGAGCTCGCGGCGGCGGCGAACACGGTCGAGGAGAAGCGTCGGCGCTGCTCGTTCCTGGTCGTCGGCGGCGGCTACGCGGGCACCGAGACCGGCGCCTGCCTGCTGGAACTGACCCGCAACGCCGCGAAGCGGCTGCCCGGCCTGCACCCCGACCTGATCTCCTGGACGCTCGCCGACCTCGCCGAGACGCTCATGCCGGAACTCGGCGAGGACCTCGGCACCAAGGCCAAGCAGATGCTCTCCTACCGCGGCGTCCGGTTCAAACTGGGCACCTCCGTCGCGGCCGTCACCGATTTCGAGGTGAAACTCACCGACGGCACGACGATGCCGACCGAGACCCTCGTGTGGACCGCCGGAGTCGCCGCGTCCCCGCTCGTGCGCGGGCTCGGCGAGACCCTGCACGGCCGCGTCGTGGTCGGCGCCGACCTGCAACTGCCCGGATCGGACCGGGTGTTCGCGCTCGGCGACTGCGCGGCCGTGCCGGACCTGGCCAAGCAGCGCGACGGCGTCGACGGGGCCATCTGCCCGCCCACCGCGCAGCACGCCATGCGGCAGGGGAAGGTCGCGGCCGACAACGTCATCTCCGCGATGGCCGGACGCCCGCTGCGCAAGTACGAGCACAAGGACCTCGGCCTCGTCGTCGACCTGGGCGGCCCGCGCGCCGTCGCCAAACCGCTCGGGGTCCCGCTGTCCGGCGTCCCCGCGCAGGTCGCCACGCGCGGCTACCACGTCATGGCGATGCCCTCGGTCCGCTCCCGGCTGCGGGTACTCGGCAACTGGATCAGCCACGGCGTCGCCGGAGACGACCTGCTGCGCGTAGACATGGGCGTAGAGCGCCCGCGCACCCTGGCCGGCTACGAGTTCACCGACATGTACCCCGACCCCGAGCACATCGCCGGAATCATCGAGGGGCTCGAGTCGGACGGCCGCGAGCAGCGCGAAGACTAGCCATGTAATGACTGCTATGCCCCACCGGTACTAGCCCCTATGATCCGGTTGCATGGACGCCGACACCGCACAGGCCGTCGAGGGCGCCGAGCCCGAAGCCGGCGATGCCGCTGACGACGCGACACACGTCACCGGCCGTCAGATCCTCGCACTGGCGATACCCGCCCTCGGCGCCCTGGTGGCCGAGCCGCTGTTCGTGCTGGCCGACAGCGCGATCGTAGGCCACCTGGGCCCCGCACAGCTCGCCGGCCTAGGCACCGCGGGAGCGGCGCTCAACACGCTCGTGAACGTGTGCATCTTCCTCGCCTACAACACCACAGCCCAGGTCTCCCGCCTCATCGGCGCAGGCCGAAGGCGCGAGGGCCTGGCACGCGGCATAGACGGCATGTATCTGGCCGCCGGCCTCGGCTTGCTGCTCGCGATTGTCGGCGTGCTAGCTGCAGGACCGATCGTGCGCTGGCTAGGCGCAGGAGCCCAAGCCGCCCCGTACGCCGCGACGTACCTGAGAATCAGCTCCCTGGGACTGCCCGGGATGCTCCTGGTACTGGCCGCCACCGGCCTACTGCGCGGCCTGCACGACATGCGCACCCCACTCGTAGTCGCCGCAGTCGCCGCACTCGTCAACACCCTGGCCAACTGGATCCTCGTCTACCCCTGCGGCCTGGGGATCGCCGGCTCAGCGGCCGGAACCGCCGCCGTGCAGACCGCGATGGCCGCAGCGTACGCATACGTGGTGGTCAAGGCCTGCCGCGCCGAAGCAATCGTGCCCCGCCCCAACGCCCGCGCCCTACGCGAATCCCTCTCAGCGAACTTCGCCCTGCTAGCGCGCACCATCGGCCTGCGCGTCTACCTGCTCGCAGCCGTCTGGGGCGCAGGCCGACTCGGCACAGTAGCGCTAGCCGCGCACACCATCGCCGCCAACCTCTGGGGCGCCCTGGCCCTGGCCCTAGACTCCCTCGCCATCGCCGCCCAAGCCCTAGTAGGCCACGAACTCGGCGCCGGCCGCACCCAGCAGGTGCGGTCCGTAGTCGCCCGAATGAACCGCTGGGGCCTAGGCTTCGGCGTCGTCACCGGCCTAGGCCTGGCCGCCCTAAGCCCCGTCCTAGCCGAAGTATTCACCAGCGACCACGCCGTAGGCCGAGCGCTGCTGCCGGTGCTCCTGGTAGCGGCAATCTTCCAACCGGCCGCCGGAGTCGTGTTCGTGCTGGACGGCGTCCTGATCGGCGCCGGCGACGCGGTCTACCTGGCCTGGGCCTCACTGGCCTGCACCGCGGTATTCCTAGTCTGCCTCGCGGTCGTGCTAGGCGCCGGATTGGGCCTGACCTGGCTGTGGGTCGCCGTCGGCGTGTTCAGCCTGGCACGCCTGGCCTGCCTGTGGCTCCGGGCTCGGGGTACGGCGTGGATGAAGGTCGGGGCGCAGGTCGGTTAGGGGTCGCGGCTTGTCGTTGGTGGTTGGCCTTCCTGCGTTCCGGTGCTGCGCTGCGCTTCGTGCCGGACCTCGTACGGGGGCCTGCCTGCGTCGGCGCTTATTGTCGTCCTCCCTGCGGTCGTCCTCTACGCGCACTTCCGGTCTGTTGGTGATGTCTCGTCGGCTCGTGACGTGGGGTTTTGTGCCGGAAATTCAAGGTCAACGGCGCCTCCGGCAGGCCCGGCTCATCGGAAAATGAGGTAGTTGTGGGGCAGGGGTGATCTGTCCGGCTGCTTTTGGCGTCCGGAGGGTTGGTGGTGGTTGGTCAGGCTGCCTTG
>Ga0302314_10001318_pt1 | contig 46321 bp, 43 predicted proteins | sample III_Palsa_N2_3_FD_200533 | JGI IMG/M metagenome (GOLD analysis project Ga0302314, IMG submission 200533) | Peat permafrost microbial communities from Stordalen Mire near Abisko, Sweden - III_Palsa_N2_3 | ecosystem: Environmental > Terrestrial > Soil > Palsa > Peat permafrost | place: Sweden...
CCCGGTCTGCCAATCATGCGGCTGGTCAGCCAATGCGACGCCCGAGAAAAGCGCGACGGCGACCAGTGCCGCGAAACTCAGGAGTACCCGCCCGACGATTCGCTTCATATTCTTCCTGCCTGCCAAATAGGTGCTCCAGCCATCATCCCCGCCAAACCACCCGCCGATACCCCCGACAGGGACTTGAACTCATGGGGGATGAGGCCAATTCAAGGAATGGCCGGCACCCTACCGCAAGTTCCACGCGGCTCACAACACCCAGAACTGTCGCACGAGCCTTGCTTTAGCAAGAGTGTGGCATCGATACGGCAGGGGAGCGGCATTTCCGCTGTTCCCGAGGAAGAACCATCGCTCTATCATGACTTTTTGTCACCCGTTCCGACGCCTGCCCCGGAGTTGCCGTCCATGACCGACCTGAGCGTGATCGATTCGTTGTTCTTTGCACCGGCATGGATCCCGCCCGCGTCGAAACGCTGGTGGGCGCCGCGCTGGACGGCATGGACGATGGCGAGCTGTTCCTGGAGTACAGCCAGTCCGAGGCGCTGTCGTTCGACGACGGCAAGCTGAAGAGCGCCAGCTTCGACACCGCCCAGGGCTTTGGTTTGCGCGCCATTTCCGGCGATGCCACCGGCTATGCCCATTCCGGCGAATTGAGCGAGGCCGCGATCAAGCGCGCCGGCGACACGGTCGGCGCCGTCAGGACCGGCCGCGGCGGCACGCTCGCCCTGCCGCCGCGCGGTACGAACCAGGCGCTCTATACCGACCTCAACCCGCTGTCGGCCGTGCCGTTCGAGACCAAACTCACGCTGTTGGCCGAGATCGATGCCTATGCCCGGGCCAAAGACCCCCGCGTGCGCCAGGTCATGTGCTCGCTGATGGGCGAATGGAGCGCGGTCCAGATTCTGCGCGCCGACGGCGTGCGCGTCGGCGACATCCGCCCGCTGGTGCGGCTCAACGTCTCGGTCGTGGTCGGCGACGGCGACCGGATGGAGACCGGCTCGTGCGGCGCCGGCGGCCGCACCGCCTATGATCTGTATCTCGATCCCCGCCAATGGCAGTCCCAGGTCGACGAGGCGCTGCGCGGCGCGCTGGTCAATCTGGACTCGATCCCGGCCCCTGCCGGCGAGATGACCGTCGTGCTGGGCGCCGGCTGGCCCGGCATCATGCTGCACGAGGCGGTCGGTCATGGGCTGGAAGGCGATTTCAACCGCAAGGGCCTGTCGATCTTCTCGGGCCGGGTCGGCGAGCGCGTGGCCGCCGCCGGCGTGACCGTGATCGACGACGGCACGATTCCGAACCGGCGCGGCTCGATCACGGTCGACGACGAGGGCACACCGTCGAGCCGGACCGTGCTGATCGAGGACGGCATCCTGGTGGGATACATGCAGGATCGCATGAACGCGCGCCTGATGGGCGTACCGGCAACCGGCAACGGCCGGCGCCAGAGCTATGCCCATCACCCGATGCCGCGCATGACCAACACCGTCATGCTGAACGGCCAACATGCGCCGGACGAGATCCTGAAGTCGGTCAAGAAGGGCCTGTATGCCGCCAATTTCGGCGGCGGCCAGGTCGATATCACCAACGGCAAGTTCGTGTTCTCCGCGTCCGAGGCCTATCTGATCGAGGACGGCAGGATTACGCGGCCCGTGAAGGGCGCCACGCTGATCGGCAACGGGCCCGACGCGCTCAACAAGATCACCATGATCGGCAACGACATGAAGCTGGACGACGGCGTCGGCACCTGCGGCAAGGACGGCCAGGGCGTGCCGGTCGGCGTCGGCCAGCCGACCCTGCGCATGGACGGGCTGACCGTCGGCGGCACGGCATCCTGAATCGAAGCCGCCAACCCGTAAGAGTATCATGCGACCGTTTTTGAACCTTGCGGCCCTTTGTGCCCTGACCCTCGCCGGTCCGGCCGCGGCGCAAACCTGCGATCTGGCCCAGGCGCCGACCAGCCAGTGGCGCGTCACGCGCGACCGGGGCGCCGCCTGGCTGGTGACGCCGTGCGGCGACCGGTTCTTCTCGGTCGGCGTCAACGTGCTCGATGGCGGCGCGCCGGTGCGGGTTGCCGACGACCGCACCTGGTACAGTTGGACCGCCTTCGCGCCGACGCTGGCGGATTGGGTCGATCAGACCACGGCTCGCGTTCGGTCCTGGGGCTTCAATTCCGCCGGCGGCTGGTCGCTGCCGCCGGACCAGTTGAAGCTGCCGCAGATCCCCGATCTGGAGCTGGGCCGGCTCAGCAAGTTCCACTGGTTCGACCCGTTCGATCCGGCGACCGAGCGGGACATGCGCGCGGCGGCGGTCACGCTGGTCGCCCCCTATAAGGACAGCCCCTATCGCATCGGCTATTTCACCGACAACGAGGTCGGCTGGTGGAACGGCGCGCTGTTCGTGTTCTACAGCAAGGCCCCCGCGTCCAACTTCACCAAGCAGCGCTGGGTCGCCGCGCTGAAGGAATTCTATGGCGGCGATTGGCAGCGCTTCGCCGCCGATTTCCAGCCGCCGCCCGACGCCGCCGACTGGGCCGGGCTGCTGGCGACCCAATCCATCACCAGGCTCCGGCCCGGCGGCAACGGCATCCAGGCGGTCCGTGCCTGGACCGGCATCCTGGCCGAGCGCTATTACGCCCTGGTCGAGCAATCGATCCGTGCCGCCGACCCGCGGGCACTGATCTTCGGCGACCGGTTGCCGATCTATTACGATCCGGTCGCGATCCGCGCCGAGGCGCGCCATGTCGATGCGATCGCGACCAATTACAACGTCGACAGCCAGGACGGCTGGGTCGCGCGCTATTTCTTCGACGGGCTGCATCAACTGACCGGCGGCAAGCCGGTCCTGGTGTCGGAATGGTTCTATGCCGCGAGCCAGAACCGCACCGGCAATCTGAACAACGGCCATCTGATGACGGTCGAAACCCAGGCCGAGCGCGCCAAGGGTGCCGCGACCGCGATCGGCCAGTTCGCCCGTATTCCCGACCTGGTCGGTCTGCATTGGTTCCAATATGCCGACCATCCGAAGGGCGGCCGCGCCGACGGCGAGGATTATGATTTCGGCCTGGTCGATATCGACAATCGGCCGTACCAGCGGCTGCTGACCGCCGTGACGGCGATCAACGAGCAATTGCCCACGCTGCATGCCGCGGCCGGGCCGGACAGCGCGCGCCAGAGCGATCGCAAGGAGATCTCGATCCCCTATGCCGAGATCGGCGTCGGCGACCGCACTTTGTCGGACTGGCCGAAACAGGCGGCCCTGCTGCCGGCGCTCATCGCCGCCCCGGGCGAGGTCGCGTTCGGCGAGGCCTATTTGGCCTGGAACCGCGACGGTCTGGCGCTCGCCGCCATCGGGCAGGATTATTACGATCTGGACCTGCTGGCCTATGACGGTGCCTTTCCGCTGGCCGAGGCCTATCGGGTCGAGCTGGGCGTCGATGCCGGCGGCGGCACCAAGCATTTCACGCTCTATTTCATTCCGCCCAAGACCAAGGTGAGGGATCATCCGCCGATGACGGCGCTGCTGTGCGCCGGCATCGCCGCGGTCCCGGCCGATCCGTCGCCGCAATGCCGGCCGGTCTCGGGCGCGCTCACCAGCTATTTCGGCGCCGATCAGCCGCGCATCACGTCGGAAAGCCTGCTGCCCTGGACGGCCCTCGGCCTGGACGGTCCGCCGGCCGGCGGCCAGATGCGCGTCGAGGTCTCGGCGACCGCCTGGCATCGGTCGCGCTGGATGTCGCTGTCGGGCATGCCGCCGGAGCAGGGGTGGGCCCGGCCGAAACGCTGGACCGTGGCGCGGCTCGGCCGGGTCTCATGATCGCGACGCCCGCCATCCCGCCACTGATCCGGCTCGAGACGCCACGCCTGACCCTGACGCTCGCCCCGCCGGAGGCGGCGCCCCGGGTCGTGGCCTATCAGCGCGAGAATTGGGATCATGTCGCGCGCTGGTCGGGCCCACGCGGCAGCGAGGATCTGTCGGTCGCCCACTGGCGCCGGAAGCTCGAACAATTCGCCGCCGACGAACGCGCCGGCACGGCGCTGCGGTTCATGCTGTTCCCCGAGCGCAATCTGGGCGGCCCGGTGCTGGGGCTGGTGAATTTCACCCAGATCTTCCGCGGTCCGTTCCAGGCCTGCTATCTGGGCTATGCGCTCGACTATCGGCTGGAAGGCCGCGGGCTGATGCGCGAGGCGCTGGAAGCGGCGATCAAGCATGTGTTCGAGACCTTGAAGCTGCACCGGATCATGGTGAATTACCAACCGTCGAACGAGCGCAGCGCCGGCCTCGCCCGCCGGCTGGGCTTCGTGCCCGAAGGCATCGCGCGCGACTATCTCTATATCGACGGCGCCTGGCGCGACCATGTGATGACCGCGCTGACCAACCCATTGGCGCCCAAGCCCAGCTAGCGATGCCTCTTGCCCGCCGAGTGGAAACATGGTTGGAGAGACGACCATGAGCATATTGCACCCCATCCCGCCACAACCGCCCGAGACCAAGCGCCCCGCGGCATCCCAGCCGACCGGACCCGACGAGCGCGACATATTGGTTCGCCTGCGCGCGCTGCACGAGGACGGCCGGATCAAGGTCACGGTCAATCGCGCCAAGCTGTCGCACATGGATTTCCCGCTCGGCCTCGAGGCCGACGGCAACCGCTGGGCCTATGCGATCGTGCTCGCGATCATCCCGATCTGGTGGTTTCTGGGCACCTATGCCGGCATCGCCGGCGCGATCGCGGGCTTTGCGCTCTATCAAACCGTCGGCCAGCGCCATGTCGAGCGCCGGCTACAGGGCCGCATCCACGACCGCGGCCTGGTCGAGATCGACAATTGGCGCAAGCTCTGGCGCTTCGGCGGCGTGATCCTGACCGATCCGGCGAGCGGCCGGACCTGCCTCGGACCCGAGGGACGCTGGATGGCGTTCGTCCAGGATCTGGATCGGACGCCGGCGCCATGAGACAAGCTCAGGCCCGGCCATGAGACAAGCTCAGGCCCGATTGACCGTCGAGACCGGCGGCGGCGACCTGACCGACATCACCGACCGGATTGCCCGCTGGCTCGGCGATTCAGGCCTGAGCGACGGGCTGCTGACGATCTTCTGCCGCCATACCTCGGCCTCGCTGATCATCCAGGAAAACGCCGATCCGGATGTGCAGCGCGACCTGATCGCCTATTTCCGCAGGCTGGTGCCGGAGGGCGATCCGCTCTATCGCCATACCGACGAAGGCCCGGACGACATGCCGGCCCATGTCCGCGCGGCCCTGACCCAGACCCATCTGTCGATCCCGTTCGAGCGCGGCCGCATGGTGCTCGGCACCTGGCAGGGCATCTACGTCTTCGAACACCGCCGCCGCCCGCACCGGCGCGAGCTGGTGTTGCACGCGCTGGGAGACTAGCGTCCCGCGGGCGCGATCCGCCAGATCGTGCCGTTGCCGTCCTCGGTCATCAGCAGCGCGCCGTCACGGGCGACCGCGACGCCGACGGGACGCCCCCAGACCCCATCGTCGTCTGCGACGAAGCCGGTCAGGAAGTCCCGATAGCTGCCGTCGGGCACGCCATCCTTCAGCGCCAGGCGGACCAGCTTGTAGCCGGTCCGCTTCGAGCAGTTCCACGAGCCGTGCAGGGCCACGAAGGCGTTGCCGCGGAACGCCTCGGGAAAGGCCGCCCTGGCGCCCGGCGGCGGGTCGTAGAAGGCGAGGCCGAGCGGCGCCGAATGCGGTTGCAGCAGTACGCCCGGCACCGTCACCTGGGCGGCGAGATCGGGCCGCTCGCCCGTGTGCCGCGGGTCTTCGTGGCTGCCGACATAGAACCGGGGCCAGCCGAAGAAGTCGCCCTGGCGCACCGCCGTCACATAGTCGTCCGACTCGCGGCCATGGGTTCCTCAGCGATCAGTAGGCATAATCCGTAAAGACCGGATCGACCGAGCGGTTCCACTTGGTCTCGTAATCCGACAGCAGTTCCTCGGCCGGCGTGCGGCCGGAGCCGGCGATCTGGAACAGCACGTCCAGAAAGAATCCCTCGTCGTCGCCGACATTGTTGCGCCGGGCCCGGCGATGCAGCCCGCCGCGCGCGATCGTCAGCATGTCGAGCGCCACCTCGCGCAGCGTCCGGCCCCGGAACGGCACGGCCAGGCCCTGGCGCGGCACGGCCGTGCGCAGCTGGGTGATCTCCTCGACCGTCCAGTCCTTGACCAGTTCGGCGGCGGCATCGAGCGCCTGGGCGTCATACAGCAGCCCGACCCACAGCGCCGGCAGCGCGCACAGCCGGCGCCACGGACCGCCGTCGGCGCCGCGCATCTCCAGGAATTTCTTCAGCCGGACCTCGGGAAACGCCGTGGTCAGATGATCCGCCCAATCGCCCATGTGCGGCAGCTCGCCCGGCAGCGCCGGCAGCCGGCCGGCGATGAAATCGCGGAACGACTGCCCGGCGGCGTCGATGTATTTGCCGTCGCGATAGACGAAATACATCGGCACATCGAGCAGGTAATCGACATAGCGCTCGAAGCCGAACCCGTCCTCGAACACGAAGGGCAGCATGCCCGAGCGGTCGTTGTCCGTGTCGGTCCAGACGTTGCTGCGATAGGACAGGAAGCCGTTCGGCTTGCCCTCGGAGAAGGGCGAATTGGCGAACAGGGCGGTCGCGACCGGCTGCAGCGCCAGGCTGGTGCGGAATTTCTTGACCATGTCGGCTTCGGACGAGAAGTCGAGATTGACCTGGACCGTGCAGGTCCGGTGCATCATGTCGAGCCCGAGCGTGCCGACCTTGGGCATGTAGCGGCGCATGATGTCGCTGCGCGCCTTGGGCATCGGCTGGATTTCGGCGCGGGTCCATTTCGGCTCGAACCCCAGGCCGATCATACCGATGCCGAGCTCGCTCGCCACTTCGCGCACCTGGCGCAGATGGCCGTTCACCTCGGCGCAGGTCTCATGGATCGTCTCGAGCGGGGCGCCCGACAGCTCGAACTGGCCGCCGGGCTCGAGCGTGATCGAACACAGGCCCTGCAGCAGCGCCACCGGCTGGTCGTTCTCGTAGACCGGGTCCCAGCCGAACCGCTGCATGCCTTCCAGCAACGCGCGAATGCCCTGCGGGCCGTCGTAGCCGACGGGCGCATGGTCGGCCAGGCGGAACACGAATTTCTCGTGCTCGGTGCCGATGCGCCAGGCGGCCTCGGGCTTCGAGCCCTCGGCGATATACTCGACCAGCTGGCTCTTGCTGGCGATGGGGACGCCGCTCGTACTCGGGGGTGCGGACATGGACGGTCGGGGCCTCAACGAAAGATGCGACCCGTCGGCACGGGCGGGAATGGCTCAAATGGGGACGGCGGCGGCCGATGGAAGAGCGCCGCGCACGGTATTCCAATCACCGGCGAGCGCCTGGAACACGGCGAGCGAGGCCAGCGCCGCCGTATCGGCCCGCAGCACCCGGGGACCGAGGCCGACGGCGGTAACGAAGGCGAGTTTGCGAAGCGCGTCAAGCTCTTCGGGCGCGAAGCCGCCCTCGGGCCCGATCAGCACGGCCCAGTCGGCCGCCGCCGCCGCCGGATCGGCCAGCACGGTCGCGATCGACGGGGCCTGGCCGGTCTCGTCGCACAGCATCAGGCGACGGCCGGCCGGGAAGCGCTCCAGGAACCGGTCGAGCGGCTGCGGCGGCTCGACCACGGGCACGCTCAGGCGCTCGGTCTGCTCCGCCGCCTCGCGCGCGTTCGCCTGCAGCCGATCGACATTGACCCGGCCGACATTGGTCCGGCGCGTCATGATCGGCAGCAGGCGGGTGACGCCCAGTTCGGTCGCCTTTTCGGCGATATAGTCGATGCGCGCGCGCTTGACCGGGGCGAAGGCCAGCCACAGGTCGCGCGGCGCGTCCTGCGGCCGGGTCTGTGCCTCCAGCGCCACCAGCCCCTTGTTCTTGCCCAGCTCGACGATGCGGCCGCGCCATTCGCCCTCGGCCCCATTGAACAGGCTGAGCAGGCCGCCGGGGCCGAGCCGCAGCACGGCGCGCAGATAATGCGCCTGATCGGCATCGAGCGGCACGGCCAGACCCGCCGCCAGCGGGGCGGTCACGAACAGGCGGGCGGCGATATCCTGATCTTCGTCATCCATGGCGAGCGGCATAGCATCGACCGGACCGCCGAGGGAAGCGCGCCGATCAGCCCTTGGCGCCCGCGGCCCGCGTCGCTATATCTCGGTCGCCCGATACCGCGGCCGGCATTCAGAATTAGAGGCATCGCTCCGCTTATGCGCAATTGGGTGAATGCGGCCGTCATCCTGATGATGTCGGCCTTCCTGGTGCTAAGCCCCGCGGCGGCCGACGCCAAGGCCCTGGCGGCCTCGCCGCGTACCAGCAACGGCTACAGCCGTCCGGCACCGCCGCCGACGCCGGCCCCGTCCGCGCCCGGCACCTCGTCCAAGGGTTATGGCCTGCCGGGCCAGTCGAGCGCGGCACCGGCCGCCCCGCGCGGGCAGTCCGGCAGCGACGCCGCCCTGTCGCGCCAGGCGTCCGGCGGCGCGCTCAAGAATTACTCGGCCCAGCAGGAGCGCGCGGCCTATGCCCGCGCCGCCCCGCCGCCCACCCCGGTCACGCCGGCGTTCCGCGGCTATGCCGGCCATTACAGCAGCTATGACAGCTGGTATTCGAGCCGCAGTTCCTGGTACGGCGGCATGGGTTGGGGACCGCCCTCCTATGCCTATCGCTCCTACCCGTCGTTCGGCATGTGGGACGCGCTGTTCCTGTGGTTCATGCTCGATTCGGTCAGCAACGCCAGTCACGCCGCCTGGTTCTACGATCACCAGCAGGACCCGGGCTATCAGGACTGGCGCCAGGAGGCCGACCGCCTGTCGGCCGACGATGCCGACCTGAAGCAGAAGCTGGCCGATCTCGACGCCCGGACCCAGACGCTGGAGGGCCAGCCGCGCGACGCGAATTACATGCCGACCGACGTCAAGCCCGACCTGGCGCTGGCGTCCGAGCATGCCGTCGCCGCCCCGCCGCCCGGCACCGGCCATCCGACGCTGTATTTCCTGCTCGGCATGCTGGTCGTGGTCGGCGGGTTGATGCTGTTCCGCCGTTCGCGCCTGGCCTGACCCCTCCGGAGCCCCCCGATGTCCTCGTTCCAGGCGCTTGCCAACCTGATCAAATACAAGCTGTCCGGAGCGCCCTATCACCACAGCCTGTTCCGCGTCGGCATGGTCATGGCGCCCGATCCGACACCCTTCATCCTGGCCGCCGGCGCCACCAAGGTCGAAGACCCGACCGGCGGCGACACGCTGGTGGTGAGTGCCGTCTCGTTGCTGCAGGCCGGCCAGGTCGCCCTCACCCGGCTGCATCTGGGCGAGAGCGGCGCCTTCCTGCAACTGGCCGTCTCGGCCTCCGGCACGGTCGAGGAATGCCGCTTCTTCACCCTGCTCGACCGCGAGAGCCCGCCGGACGAGGCGACCTGGGACGTCTGGCTGAACGAGGACCAGGGGTTGGTCGGCTGGCCGCAGTTCCAGACGCTCGACGGTCAATTGTACGATCGGGTCTGGTCGCCCGGCGCAGGCCGGATCGAGCCGATCGCGTTCGACACCACCATCACCACGATCAACGAGAAACTCTCGATGAGTACCCGCGCCATGCTCTATGCGCGCCCGACCGGCCTGGCCGATCCGGCACCGCAGACCGAGTATCTGATGGTCGGTGTCGTCGAGGACCGCGACCAGGCATGGGTCGATCTCCATGCCGGCATCGATCTCAATCCGGCCGCGCTCACCCTCGCCTGAACCGGCGAGACTCTCAAAGGAGATCTCAAATGGGCCTTTCCTTCTTCAAGAACCTGCTCGGCGTCAAGGCCGACCAGGCCGTGCAGAGCGGCATCGAGCTCTATGTGAAATGGGACCCGACGGGCGCGTCGGAGGCCGAGCTGAAGACGATGGAGGGCAAGCTCGACGAGTTGGGCCTGAACGTGGCCAAGGCGCGCGCCCGCTTCACCGAGACCCAGAAGTCGCTGGATACCGCCAATACGCTGCTGCATCAGCGCATGACCGCGGCCGACAGCCTGCAGGCCCAGATCGAGACCGCGACCGATCCGGCGCGCAAGGCCTCGCTGGAAAAGAGTCTGGCCACGCTGATCGGCCTGCTGGAGCAGATGACGCCGGAAGTCGAGCAGGGCAAGAAGGACGCGGCCGATGCCCATGATTTCGTGGCCCAGCTGGAAGACGCCTATTCGACACTCGGCGAAAAGCTGAAGGGCGCCCGCGGCGACCTGGAACGCGCCCAGCGCGAGATGGAGCGGGCGCGCATGTCCAAGCAGGCCGCGACCGACCGGGCCGATATGGCGCGCAGCGCCGCCGGCCTGGGCTCGAGCGGCTCCAGCGTCAATATCGCGCTGAAGGCCATGCATGACGCCGCCGAGAAGGACCGCCAGGCGGCCTGGGCGCAGAATGCCAAGGCGGCGCTGCTGAAGCCGACCACGCCCGAGACCGACGATCCGAACATCGCCGCCGCTTTGGCGGGTGCCGCGGGCAAGCCGGCGCAGCCGCAAAGCCTGAGCGAACGGCTGGCCGCGCTGAAGAACAACGCGGCCTGAGGGGGTGTCCTGCGGCGCCGGCCTCTTTCCGGCGCCGCCGATAAGCGCTAGAGCTTGCCCATGCGCATGATGAGGGGCGGCTTCACCGATATCCGCACCGGCGGCTGGCTCGACCGGGCCCTGCCGGGCTGGGCGCTGCCCTATGCTCAGCTGGCCCGGCTCGACCGGCCGATCGGCTGGTGGCTGCTGCTGCTGCCCGGCTGGTGGAGCCTGGCGCTGGCCGCGCCCGATCGGCCCGACATCGCGCTGTTCTTTCTGTTCTGGCTCGGTGCCGTCGTGATGCGCGGCGCCGGCTGTACGCTGAACGACATCGTCGATCGCAAATACGACGGTGCCGTCGAGCGCACGCGCGGCCGGCCGATCCCGTCGGGCCGGGTCGCGGTCTGGCAGGCCGTGCTGTTCCTGGTCATCCAGCTCGCGATCGGCGCCAGCATCCTCTCGAGCATGAACTGGCTGGCGGTCGGGCTCGGCGTCTCGATCCTGGCGATCGTGGCGGCCTATCCGTTCATGAAGCGCATCACCTATTGGCCGCAGCTTTTTCTGGGCCTGAATTTCAACTGGGGCACCCTGGTCGCCTGGGCCGCCGTAACCGGCCGCGTCGGTTGGCCGGCCGTGCTGCTGTATCTGGCCGGCATCGCCTGGACCCTGCATTACGATACGATCTACGCCCATCAGGACAAGGCGGACGATATCGAGATCGGCGTCAAATCGACCGCGCTGCGCTTCGGCGCGCGCAGCAAGCAGTGGATCGCGGGCTTCGCGCTGGTCACGCTCGCGGGCGTCGGCCTCGCCTTCTGGACCGCCGGTGCCGGCTGGCCCAGTTTCGCAGCACTGGCCCTGCTCGCCGGCCATTTCGCCTGGCAGATCGCGGCCTGGCGCATGGACGATCAGGCCGACTGCCTGGCCAAGTTCAAATCCAACCGCGACGCCGGGCTGATCATCCTGCTCGGCTGCCTGCTGGCTTCGGTCCATTGACGCCGCTTCGCGGCGACCAGGGTCCATTGACGCCGCTTCGCGGCAACCAGGCCTATGATTTCATCGCCAGGAATACCGTGATCGCCAGCCCGTCGCTGCTGCCGGAGATGAAGCTTTACCTGGCGACGGAGATCACGCCGATCTGGCAGGCGAGCGAGCTGGCGCTGGAACAGGCCAACGTGCCGCCGCCGTTCTGGGCCTTCGCCTGGGCCGGCGGACAGGCGCTGGCGCGCCATGTGCTGGATTGCCCGCCCGGCCGTTGGACCAATCGCCGGATTCTGGATTTCGGCGCGGGCTCCGGCCTGGTCGGCATCGCCGCAATGATGGCGGGCGCCAAGCTGGTTCGCGCCGCTGAGATCGACCCGGTCGCCTGCGCCGCCATTGGGCTGAATGCGAAACTGAACGGCGTTGAGATCGAGGTTGTGCTCGAAGATCAGATCGACCGCGACCCGGCCGCCGACATCATCCTGGTCGGCGACATGTGCTATGAGAAGCCGCTGGCCGAACGGCTGACCGCCTGGCTCCGGCTCCAGGCGGGGCGCGGCATCGAGGTGCTGATGGGCGATCCCGGCCGGACCTACAAGCCGGCCTATGGGTTGGTCGAGGTCGCGCGCTACGACGTGCCGACCAGCCTGGCACTGGAAGACCGCGAGATCCGCGAAGGGATTGTCTGGAAGCTGTTGCCTTAAGCCTTCGGCTGGCCTTCGGCCAGGGCGGGGCCGGCGCCGGGTGCCGTCGCGTCACCCTCGACGATGCGGAAGCGCGACTGGCAATCATCGACCGTGGCCCACGCGCGCGACGCCCACAAGTCATGCGCCTCCTTGTAGGCTTCGAACGGACCATGCTGCTCGAGCGTCCTGCCCGGCGCGATCGTCTTGAAATCCGTGCCGGTATATTCACCGCCGACAACCCAGAACGCCATCTGGAGCCTCATCAAACTGCCTGGGAAAGAAGCGGCAGCATGCGCTTGGCTTTGCCGCACTGCAAGATGGCTCTGTTCAGCCCTGCCTTGCTCTGGCGGGCCCTGGCGTTCGCGCTATAGTCGGGCATCTTTGTCTGCCGAGGCCTTGTCGATGCCCTATGCCAGCCTGCGCGACTTCATCGACCGGCTGGAAGCAGCCGGTCGGTTGGTGCGCGTCAAGACGCCGGTTTCGACCGCGCTGGAAATGACCGAGATCCAGACGCGGCTGCTGGCCGAAAAGGGTCCGGCCGTGCTGTTCGAGCATGTCACCATGGCCGATGGCACCCGCTCGCCCATGCCGGTGCTGGTCAATCTGTTCGGCACGGTCGAGCGCGTCGCCTGGGGCATGGACCGCGAGCCGCACCAGCTGCGCGAAGTCGGCCAGACCCTGGCCTTCCTCAAGCAGCCGGAACCGCCCGGCGGCTGGCGCGAGGCGCTGGAACTGCTGCCGCTGCTGAAGACCGTGCTGGCGATGAAGCCGCGGACCGTCAGCTCGGCGCCGTGCCAGGAAGTGGTGCTGCGCGGCGACGATATCGATCTGGGTGCCCTGCCGATCCAGGGCTGCTGGCCGGGCGAGCCGGCGCCGCTGATCACCTGGCCGCTGATCGTGACCAAGGGTCCGGGGGCGGGGCGCGAGGACGCCTTCAACCTCGGCATCTACCGCATGCAGGTGACGGGCCGGAACACGACCCTGATGCGCTGGCTGAAGCATCGCGGCGGCGCCCAGCATTACCGGCGCTGGGGTGCCGAGAAGCGTGAGCCGCTGCCGGCTGCCGCCGTGATCGGCGCCGATCCCGGCACCATCCTGGCCGCGGTGACGCCGGTGCCGGACACGCTGTCGGAATATCAATTCGCAGGATTGCTGCGCGGCAAGAAGGTCGATCTGGTCGATTGCGTCTCGATCCCGCTCAAAGTCCCGGCCCAGGCCGAGATCGTGATCGAGGGCCATGTCATGCTCGACGAGTTCGGCGACGAGGGGCCGTACGGCGACCACACCGGCTATTACAACAATGTCGAGCCCTTCCCGGTGTTCCGCGTCTCGGACATCACCATGCGCCGCAACCCGATCTATCTGTCGACCTTCACCGGCCGGCCGCCCGACGAGCCCTCGGTGCTGGGCGAGGCGCTGAACGAGGTGTTCATTCCGCTGCTGACCCAGCAATTCCCCGAGATCGTCGATTTCTGGCTGCCGCCCGAAGGCTGTTCGTACCGCATCGCCGTGGTTTCGATGAAGAAAGCCTACCCCGGCCATGCCAAGCGCGTGATGATGGGCGTCTGGTCGTTCTTGCGCCAGTTCATGTACACGAAGTTCGTCATCGTGGTGGACGACGACATCGATGCACGCGAGTGGAAGGACGTGATGTGGGCGATCTCGACCCGCATGGACCCGGCCCGCGACATCACCGTGATCGAGGGCACGCCGATCGACTATATGGACTTCGCCTCGCCCGAAAGCGGCCTCGGCGGCAAGATCGGCCTGGACGCGACCAACAAATGGCCGCCCGAGACCCATCGCGAATGGGGCACCAAGATCCGCATGGCCGACGACATCATCGACCGGGTAACCCAGAAATGGGCGAGCTACGGGCTGCCGGGATCGGGCAAGCCGATTTGGAAATAGATGCGCGGTGAAACCGGACCTCAGCTCAACCCCGTGATCTCGCCCTGCGCATCCACGCCGATCAGCTCCGCCGCCGGGCGCCTGGGCAACCCCGGCATGGTCATGATGTCGCCGCACAGCACGACGACGAAACCGGCGCCGGCCGACAGGCGGATGTCGCGGACCGGCACGGTATGGCCTTCGGGCGCGCCGCGCAGGTCGGGGTCGGTCGAGAAGCTGTATTGGGTCTTGGCCATGCAGACCGGCAGATAGCCGAAGCCGTCGGCCTCGAGTGCCGCCAGTTTCTTGGCGGCGGCGGGGGCGATGGCGATGTCCTTGGCGCCGTAGATCTCGCGCGCGATGGTCGCGATCTTTTCAGCGAGCGGCATCTCGGCCGGATAGAGCGGCTTGAACCGGGCCACGCCGCTTTCGGCCAGGCGCACGACCTCCTCTGCCAGCCCGACCGCCCCGGCGCTGCCGTCGGCCCAATGGCGGCAGATCTGGACCGCGACGCCCAATTCGGCGCCGATCGCGCGCACGGCGTCGGATTCGGCCTCGGTATCCGAGGTGAAATGATTGAGGGCGACCACGACCGGCAGGCCGAATTTCTGCAGGTTGGTCACATGGCGTTTCAGGTTCACGGCACCCAGGCGGACGGCCGCGACATTCTCCGTGCCCAGATCGGGTTTGGCGACGCCGCCATGCATCTTGAGCGCCCGGATGGTCGCGACCACGACCGCGGCCGAAGGCTGCAGCCCGGCCATGCGGCATTTGATGTCGAGGAATTTCTCCGCGCCCAGATCGGCGCCGAAGCCGGCCTCGGTCACGACATAGTCGGCGACGCCCAGCGCGGTCTGGGTCGCCAGCACCGAATTGCAGCCATGGGCGATGTTGGCGAACGGCCCGCCATGGACGAAGGCCGGGGTATGCTCGATCGACTGCACCAGATTGGGCTGGAACGCGTCCTTCAGCAGTGCGGTCAGCGCGCCATGGGCATTCAGTTCCGACGCCAGCACACGCCGGCGGGTGCGCGTCTCGCCGATCACGATGCGGCCGAGGCGCTCCTTCAGATCTTCCAGCGAGGTCGCCAGGCAGAAGATCGCCATGATCTCGCTGGCGACCGTGATGTCGAAGCCATCCTCGCGCGCGGCGCCGTTGTTGCCCAGACCGACCACGATCTGGCGCAGCGCGCGGTCGTTCAGGTCCATCGCGCGCTTCCAGCTGATCCGGCGCGGGTCGATGTCGAGCAGGTTGCCCCAATAGATGTGGTTGTCGATCATCGCGGCCAGCAGGTTGTTGGCCGCCCCGATCGCATGGAAATCGCCGGTGAAATGCAGATTGATCTCGTCCATCGGCACGACCTGGGCATGGCCGCCGCCGGCGGCCCCACCCTTGGCGCCGAAGCAGGGACCGAGCGACGGCTCGCGCAGGCAGATCGCGACCTTCCTGCCGATGCGCTTCAGCGCGTCGCCCAGACCGACCGTGGTCGTGGTCTTGCCCTCGCCGGCCGGGGTCGGGCTGATCGCGGTCACCAGAATCAGCTTGCCGCGCCTGGCCGCGCGGGCGGTGCTGACGAAATCCATCGCCAGCTTCGCCTTGTGGGGGCCATGGCGATAGACCGCCGACGCCGGGATGCCCAGCTGGGCCGCGATCTCTTCGATCGGCGCCGGCCGGGCCGCGCGGGCGATGGCGATGTCGGACAAGGGTTCGGACGTCTTCTGGTTCACCAGCGGGACCCTTCGCGGCAAGCGGTGCTGAGGCAAGGGCGCTGAATAAACGCCCGTTCTCTGCCGTCTACACCAGCCGGCGGCGAAGCGGAAGCATCGTTCGTGGCACCCGCGTCACCCTGGGTCTGGTCGCGGACCCACCAGCCGGCCTAGAATGCGGCGAAGACGTTCAGATTTGCCCGAAGGATGCCCGATGACGCCGACCGCCCAAGCTCTGGATCTGTTGACCGACCTGATCGCGCGCGCCAAGCGCGCCGGCGCGGATCACGCCGATGGCGTGCTGTTCGAGGGCGTCTCGATCGCGCACGCACAGCGCCTGGGCGAGATCGAGAAGCTGGAACGCTCGGAAGGCTATGACCTGGGCCTGCGCGTGCTGATCGGCAAGCGCCAGGCGATCGTGTCGTCGAACGACCGGACGCAGAGCGCGCTCGACGCCCTGGTCGAGCGCGCCGTCGCCATGGCGCGCGTCGTGCCCGAGGATGAATTCTGCGGCATCGCCGACCCGAGCGAGATCGCCCGCGAATGGCCCGAGCTGGACATGGTCGATCCGGACGAGCCGGCGACCTCGGTGCTGATCGACCGCGCCGCCCGGGCCGAGGCCAGCGCCCGCGCCGTGACCGGCGTCACCAATTCGAACGGGTCGGAGGCGAGCTGGAGCTACAACCGCGTGGCGCTCGCCGCCTCCAACGGCTTCGCGGGCGGCTATGCCGGTTCCGGCCATGGCGTCAGCGTCTCGGTCATCGCCGGCAGCGGCGACGGCATGGAAGGCGAATATGATTATTCCAGCGCGGTCTATGGCGCCGATCTGGACGATCCGGATCAGGTCGGCCGCCGCGCCGGCGAGCGCGCCATCCGCCGGGTCGGCGCCCGCAAGATGCCGACCGCCCGAGTCCCGGTCGTCTATGATCCGCGCGTCGCCTCCGGCCTGGTCGGCCATCTGGCCGGCGCCATTTCCGGCCCGTCGATCGCGCGGAAGACGAGTTTCCTGAAGGAAAAGCTCGGTCAGCGCATCTTCCCGGCCTCGATCAACATCATCGACGATCCGCATCGCGCGCGGGGTTTTCGCTCCAAGCCGTTCGATGGCGAGGGCATCGCCAACCAGCGCCGTGCCCTGATCGAGGACGGCGTGCTGACGACCTGGCTGCTCGATCTGCGCTCGGCCCGGCAACTGGGGCTGAAGACGACCGGCCACGCCTCGCGCGGCGCCTCGGGCCCGCCGGGCCCGTCCACGACCAATCTCTACATGGCGGCAGGCACCATCACCCCGAAAGACCTGATCGCCGACATCGAGAGCGGGCTCTACATCACCTCGCTGATGGGCCAGGGCGTCAATGGCGTGACCGGCGACTATAGCCGCGGCGCCTCGGGCTTTTGGATCGAGAAGGGCGAAATCGCCTTTCCGGTCAATGAGATCACCATCGCCGGCAATATGATCGAGATGTTCCAGAACCTGACCGTGGCCGACGATCTGACCTTCCGCAGCGGGACCAACGCCCCGACGATCCGGATCGACGGCATGACGGTGGCCGGCGCGTGAGCATCGGTTTCCAGCAATTCGAATATGAATACTTTGTGACGACAATATGAACTTGATATCTCGGCAATATTACATTTAGTGGTTAACTAATACTGCTTGACACTAAATGTAGAATCACTATCTTCTGCTCCTCAGAAAACTACCTTGAGGCGCGGAGCGCGACGGACCATGACGTACCTAGGGCCGGATAAAGAATATCGCGCCATCTGGATTTCCGACGTGCACCTGGGCACGCGCGGATGCCAGGCGGAATTCCTGCTCGACTTCCTGCGCGCCAATGAATCCGAATATCTCTATCTGGTCGGCGACATCTTCGACGGCTGGCGCATGAAGAAGTCGTGGTTCTGGGCGCAGAGCCACAATGACGTCATCCAGAAGATCCTGCGCAAGGTGCGCAAGGGGACCAAGGTCGTCTATATCCCCGGCAACCACGACGAATGCCTGCGCGACTTCTCGGGCGCCGCCCTGCAGCTCGGCGGCATCCAACTGCAGGACGAGGCGATCCATGTGACCGCCGACGGCAAGCGCCTGCTGGTCATCCACGGCGACCAGTTCGACGGCGTGGTCAAATACGCCAAGTGGCTGGCCCATCTGGGCGACGGCGCCTACTCGGCCGTGCTGGGCCTGAATGTCGTGTTCAACCTGGTCCGCCGCCGGCTCGGCTACGGCTACTGGTCGCTGTCGGCCTACCTGAAGGCCAAGGTCAAGAACGCGGTCGAGTTCGTCGGCAATTATGAGACGGCGGTCGCCGAGGAAGCCCGCCGGCGCGGCGTCGATGGCATCGTCTGCGGTCATATCCACAAGGCCGAGATGAAGCTGATCGACGGCATTCTTTATTGCAACGACGGCGATTGGGTCGAGAGCTGCACCGCGCTGGTCGAGCATTTCGACGGCAGGCTGGAGATCGTCCATTGGATGGACCTGCGCGCGTTCGATCCGCTGACCCGCGAGCTGCGCGCCGCCGTGCCGGCGGTCTGAGGGCCTGAAGCGATGCACATCGCGATCGTCACCGACGCCTGGCTGCCGCAGACCAACGGCGTGGTCCGCACGCTGCTGGAATTGACGCGCGAGCTGGAGCTGGTCGGCCACGAGATCCTGATGGTAACGCCGCAGCAGTTCACCACCATTCCCTGCCCGACCTACCACGAAATCCGCCTGGCCCTGGTGCCGGGCTTCGAGATCGAACGGATCCTGAGCCAGGCACAGCCCGACTCGATCCATATCGTGACCGAGGGGCCGCTTGGCCTGGCGGCGCGACGCTATTGCCAGCGCCATGCCCTGCCCTTCACCACCTCGTTCCATACCAAATTCCCAGACTATATCGAGGCGCGCTTCGGCATCCCGTCGAAATGGACCTACGAGCTGCTGCGCCGGTTCCATGCCCCGGCCGCCTCGGTCATGGTCGCGACCGATTCGATCCGCCAGGAGTTGGCGGATCACGGCTTCACCCAATTGTCGCGCTGGACCCGGGGCGTCGATCTGGCCCAGTTCCGCCCTCTGGTCTCCAAGCCGGCGACCGACTGGCCGCGGCCGATCTTCACCTATGTCGGCCGCGTCGCGGTCGAGAAGAACCTGCCGGCCTTCCTCGACCTGGACCTGCCCGGCACCAAGCTGATCGTCGGCGACGGGCCGGAGCGCGACGCGCTGCAGCGGCGCTATCCCGACGTCCGCTTCGTCGGACGCCAGGAGGGCGAGGATCTCGCCAATTTCTACGCCATGAGCGACGTGTTCGTGTTCCCGAGCAAGACCGACACGTTCGGGCTGGTCATGCTGGAAGCGCTGGCATCGGGCGTGCCGATCGCGGCGCTGCCGGTGCCCGGGCCGCTCGATCTGATCGAGGATTCCGGCGTCGGCGTGCTGGATTGGGATCTGCGCCAGGCAGCCCTCGCCTGCCTGGAGATCGCCCCCGAGGCGTGCCGCGCCCGGGCGCTGGAATTCTCCTGGGCGACCTCGGCGCAGCAGTTCCTGTCGAACCTGCATCGTTTCGGATAGAATCAAGGAGGCTCGAGTCGCGTACGGCGCAGAGCCGTGCGACTCGTGTCCTGATTGCCAGCGGGCCGGTCGGGGCGCTACAAGCGCGCTGCCCCCTCGATGAAAAGGCGCATCCTTGACCGATCCGGCCACCGACACGGCCCAGACCCAGGCGACGCAGCAGCCCCCCCGGACGACGGGGCCGGGCAGCGCACGTCTGATGCGCCGGCTGATGCGCGATTTCGCCAGCCGTCATTGGGGCAAGCTTGCGACCTCGGTGCTGTGCGGTGCCCTCGCCGCCCTCACCACCACGGCCAACACGGTGCTGGTCAAATACGTGCTCGACGACGCGTTCAAGGAGAACGCGGCCTATGACACGCTTTATCTGATCGCCGGCGCCGCCATGGTGCTGGCGGTGATCAAAGGCATCTCCAGCTATTTCCAGACCGTGGTGATGACGACGGTCGGCCAGCGCGTCATCGCCGACATCCAGAACCGGCTGTTCGGCCGACTGGTCCATGCCGACCTGGCCTTCTTTCAGGCGACGCCGAGCGGGCAACTGATCTCGCGCTTCACGACCGACGCCAACCAGTTGCGCTTCGCCTCGACCCAAGTCTTCACCGTGCTGGGCCAGCAGGCGCTCACCCTGATCGGCCTGATCCTCAACATGTTCTATCAGGACTGGCTGCTGGCGATCATCGCGTTTGTCGTGTTCCCGGTCGCGATCGTCCCGGTCCGGCGCATGAGCCGGCGCATGCGCAAGGTCTCGCTGAATTTCCAGGACGAGATGGGCCATTACAACGCGCTCCTCGGACAAGTGTTCCAGGGCGCGCGCCACGTGAAGGCCTATGGCATGGAAGCGCACGAGACGGCGCGGGCCGAGGCGCTGACCGAGAAGATCTATCGGCTGGTCGAGCGCGCGTCGCGCGTGCGCGCCGCGGCCTCGCCGCTGATGGAAAGCCTGGGCGGCGTCGGCGTTGCGCTGGTCATCCTCTATGGCGGCTGGGAGGTTACCCACGGCGCCCGCACCGCCGGCGACTTCCTGTCCTTCGTCATGTCCCTGCTGCTGGCCTATCAGCCCTTCAAGCAGTTGAGCGGGCTCAATGTCACGATCCAGGAAGGCATGGCCGCGGCCGAGCGCATCTTCGAGCTGATCGACATCGAACCGGCGATCCAGGACCGGCCCGGCGCGGTACCGCTCAAAGTCACCGAGGGGGCCGTCCGGCTGGAGCAGGTCAGCTTCGCCTATGGCACCGGCGAGACGGTGCTGAACGGCATCGATCTCGACATTCCCGCCGGCCGCAAGGTGGCATTGGTCGGCCCGTCGGGCGCCGGCAAATCGACCGTGCTGAATCTGATCCCCCGCTTCTACGACGTCGGTGGCGGCCGGCTGACCATCGATGGCCAGGATGTGCGCGACGTGACGCTCGCCTCGCTGCGCGGCGCCATCGGCCTGGTCAGCCAGGAAGTCAGCCTGTTCGACGACACCGTCCGCGCCAATATCGCCTACGGCCGGCCGGACGCGGACGACTCCGAGATCGTCGCCGCCGCCAAACAAGCCGCAGCCCATGAGTTCATCCTGGATCTGCCCAAGGGCTACGATACGATCGTCGGCGAGATGGGCACCCGCCTGTCGGGCGGCCAGCGCCAGCGCCTGTCGATCGCGCGCGCCATGCTGAAGAACGCGCCGATCCTGCTGCTGGATGAGGCGACCTCGGCGCTGGATACCGAATCCGAACGCCAGATCCAGGGCGCGCTCAAGACCTTGATGGCCGATCGCACCTCGATCGTGATCGCGCATCGCCTGTCGACCATCGTCGATGCCGACCTGATCTATGCGATCGAGGGTGGCCGGGTGGTCGAGGTCGGGCGGCATCAGGAGCTGCTGCAGCGCCGGGGCGTCTATGCCCGGCTGTGGGCGATGCAGTTCGCCGACCAGGGCGATGCCGTGATCAATCTCGCGGAGGTTCGCGGCTGACGCCATGAGCTGGACCAAACGGATTCTTCGGGCCGATCGGACCCGGCAGTTGTTGTGCCGGCTGGTCGCGGCCTATATCCGCCTGGTCCATGCCACCAGCCGGTTCACGACCGAGGCCGGCGAGGTGCCAGCCGAATATTGGCGCCTGCGCCAACCCTTCATTCTGGCGTTTTGGCACGGCCGGCTGCTGATGGCGCCGATGGCCTGGCCGCGCGACACGACCATGAACATGCTGATCTCCGGTCATAACGATGGCAGGATCATCGCGGACGCCATCCATCATTTCGGACTCGGAACGATTACCGGTTCGAAATCCAAGGGCGGATTGAGCGCGCTGCGCGCCATCGTGCGCGCGTTGAACGACGGTCAGAATGTCGGCTTCACGCCCGACGGCCCCCGTGGTCCCTGCATGCGGGCGAGCGCCGGGATCATCGCCGCCGCCCGGCTGGGCCGGGTCCCGATCATCCCGTTGAGCTATGCCACGACCCGGCGCCGCCTGCTCGGAAGCTGGGATCGGTTTCATCTGGCCTTGCCGTTCAGCCGCGGCTTGTTCCTATGGGGCGAGCCGATCCTGGTGCCGGCGGATGCGGACGCGACCGAGCAGGAGCGCCTGCGCCTGGTGCTCGAGGCGCGGATGAACCATCTGACCGCCGAGGCCGACCGGCGTTGCGGCCATGCGCCGATCGAGCCAGCCCCCGCCGTCTTGGCGCCGCTGCCGTGAGCTGGCTGACGCTGTATCGCCTCGCCACCCGCGCCGCCCTGCCGGTCGTGAAACTGTTCCTGGCGCGGCGCACCCGGCGCGGCAAGGAGGATCCGGCGCGGCGCGGCGAACGCTTCGGGATCGCCGCGAAGGCGCGCCCGGCCGGGCCCCTGATCTGGGCCCATGCCGCCAGCGTCGGCGAAGCGCTGTCGCTGCTGCCGCTGATCGACCGGCTGCTGGCGCGGCTGCCGACGGCGGCGATGCTGGTGACCTCCGGCACCGTCACCTCGGCCATGCTGCTGGCCCAGCGCCTGCCGGCCCGCGCATTCCATCAATATGTCCCGATCGACCATCCGGATGCGGTCGCCGAATTTCTGGATCATTGGCGGCCGGATCTGGCGCTTTGGGTCGAATCGGAGCTCTGGCCCAATCTGGTCGCCGGCACCCATCGCCGTGGCGTGCCGATGGTGCTGCTGAACGCCAAGATGTCGGAACGCTCGATGCGCGGCTGGCTGCGCTTTCCCGGCATGATCGGCCAGTTGCTCGGCTGCTTCGATCTGGTGCTGGCCCAGGACGCGGCGCAGGCCGCCCGGCTCAATCGGTTGGGCGCGCACGCCGCGGTCACGGTCGGCGACCTCAAATCCTCGGCGGCACCGCTGGCGGCCGATCCGGTCGAACTGGCCCGGCTGGAGCAGGCGATCGGCGACCGGCCGGTCTGGCTCGCGGCCCAGACCCATGAGGGCGAGGAGACCATCGTCGCCGAGGCCCATGGCATCCTGGCCGCCAGACACCCGGACCTGTTGACCCTGCTGGCGCCCCGTCACCCGAACCGGGCAGCCGCCATCACCAGCTTGCTGACCGCCCAAGGCCTGATCGTCGCCCGCCGCTCGGCCGGCGAACCGATCGGCCCGACGACGGCGGTCTATCTCGCCGACACCATGGGCGAGATGGGCCTGTTCTATCGGCTGGGCGGCATCGTGCTGGTCGCGGGCTCCCTGCTGGCACCCGGCACGCTCGGCGGCCATAACCCGATCGAGCCGGCCCTCCTCGGCGCCGCGATTCTGCATGGGCCCGACATGGTCAATTGTGCCGCCAATGCCGCCGCGCTTCATGCCGCCGATGCGGCGCTGGAGGTGAGCGACGCCGCCGGCCTGGCCGCGACTGTCGCAGCATTGCTGGACGAGCCGGCCCGCCGCCGGGCCATGGGCCAGGCGGCGCAGGCGGCGGCCGAGGCGCAAAGCGGTGTGGTCGATGGCGTCATGGCCCGGCTGGAACCGCTGCTGTCCGCCTTTCCATCGGCCGAGCCGAGCCATGCAAGCGCCTGAGTTCTGGCGCCGGCGTGGCTGGCAGGCATGGGCCCTCGAACCGGTCGCGCAAACCTTCGCCGCCGCCGGTGCGCTGCGCCGGGCGCTGGCCCACCCGGTCAAGGCGGCCGTGCCGGTGCTGTGCGTCGGCAATCTGGTCGCGGGCGGCGCCGGCAAGACGCCGGTCACCCTGGAGTTGGCCCGGCTGCTGACCGCCGCCGGCCATCGCCCGCATATCCTGACCCGCGGCTATGGCGGCGCGCTGTCCGGTCCCGTCCGGGTCGATCCGACAAGCCATGATTTCCGCGCGGTCGGCGACGAGGCGCTGCTGCTGGCCGCGGCGGCACCGACCTGGGTCGCCCATGACCGGCCGGCCGGCGCCCGTGCCGCGGTCGCGGCGGGGGCCGAACTGATCCTGATGGACGACGGCCTGCAGAATCCCTCGCTGATCAAGGACCTGGCGCTGATGGTGGTCGATGCCGGCTATGGCTTCGGCAATGGCCGGGTCATGCCGGCCGGTCCCTTGCGCGAGCCGCGCGCCCGCGGCCTGGCACGGGCCCAGGCCGCCGTGCTGATCGGCCAGGACACGGCCGGTCTCGGCGCCGATCTGGCCCGGGATCTTCCCGTGGCCAGCGCCCGGCTGGTGCCGAGCGGCGACATCGCCGCTTGGCGCGGCCGCCGCGTCGTGGCCTTCGCCGGCATCGGCCGGCCGCAGAAATTCTTCGACAGCCTGATCGCGCTCGGGGTCGAGCTGATCGCCGGCATCGGCTTTCCCGACCACCATCCCTACAAGCCCGCGGAAATGGCCGATCTGATCGATCAGGCGGAGCAGGCCGGCGCGACGGCGGTCACCACGACCAAGGATTGGGTCCGCCTGCCCACCGACCTGCGCGCCCGGGTCGAGACCCTGGCCGTGCGATTGGCCTGGTCCGGCCCCGACGACGCGGCGCTGATCCAGCGGCTGATCCAGCCCCTGCTGGCGACATCATGAGCGACGGGACCATCCGCACCGGCCAGCGCATCGAGGCGGCTTTGGCCAGCCTGGCCATGCGCCTGTTCGGCGCGCTGTCCCGCCGCCAAGCCTCGGCGGTCGGCGGCTGGATTGCGCGCAGGATCGGTCCGCGCCTGGGCATCACCCGGCGGGCGCGGCGCAACCTTGTCCGCGCCCTGCCCGAGTTGGACCGGGCGGCGCAGGACCGTGTCATGCTGGAAATGTGGGACAATCTGGGCCGGGTCGTCGGCGAGTTCCCCCATCTGAAGACCATGGACGCCTTCACCCCGGGTGCCGCGATCCAGGCGACCGGGCTGGAGCATGTCGATGCCGCGATCGCGCGCGGCAAGCCGGTGATGTTCTATTCGGGCCATTTCGGCAATTGGGAGGTCGCCGCCCTGGCCGCCGCCCTCTATGGCCTCCGGCTGGCCGCGATCTATCGCGCCGCCAACAATCCGCTGGTCGACCGCATGATGATCGACCTGCGCCGCGACCTGGGCGCCGACCCGATTCCGAAGGGCGCCCAGGGCGCCCGCAAGATCCTGGGCGCGATCAAGGCCGGCCGGTCGCTCTGCATGCTGGTCGATCAGAAGATGAACGACGGCATCGCCGTGCCGTTCTTCGGCCGCGACGCCATGACCGCGTCGGCGCTGGCCGACTTGGCGCTGCGCTATGATTGCACCGTCCTGCCCGCCCGGGTCGAACGGCTGCCGGGATCGCGCTTCCAGGTCACCGTGTTCCCGGCTCATGATCTGCCGGCCAGCGGCGACCGGGCGGCCGATGTGCTCACGCTGATGACCGCGGTCAATCAGATGCTGGAAGGCTGGATCCGCGCCCGACCCGGCCATTGGTTCTGGCTGCACCGGCGCTGGCCGGACTGAAGGAGACGCCATGAATGAGATCTTCGAGACCAGCCGCGACGGCTTCACGATCAGCACCGATCCGGCCCGCCTGAACATGGACCTGATCCACCACACGCTCTCGACCGAGAGCTATTGGGCCGAGGGCCGGTCGCGCGACCTGTGCGATCGCGCCTTCGCCGGCTCGCTGCCGTTCGGGATCTATGCCGCCGACGGTGCCCAGGTCGGCTGGGCCCGCGTCGTCACCGACCGGGCGACCTTCGCCTATCTGGCCGACGTCTGGGTGCTGGCCAGCCATCGCGGCCAGGGCCTGTCGAAATTCCTGGTCGCCGCGATGCTGGAGCACCCGGACCTGAAGGACCTGCGGCGCTGGACGCTGTTCACCAAAGACGCGCACGGGCTGTACGAACAGTTCGGCTTCACCGGGATCGCCGAGCCGCACAAGGCGATGGAGCGACGCGCCCCTCCCCAGCGCTGACGCGCCGGGCCCTGGACTCGGCGTCAAAACAGACTCGGCTGCCGAACCTCGGGTTTGGGTTTCTTCGCCGGCTTCGTCAAATCGCCTTCCGCCCGCGCTGCCACGGTCGCGTCATGGAAGCGCAAAGTCAGCGCCATGCCCGGCTCGATCGCGGCGGCGCCCAGCGGCTGGCCCGCGCGATCCTCGACCACGGCGTAGCCGCGCTCCAGCACCTTGAACGGCGACAGCGATTCCAGCACCTGGGTCAGCCGCGTGAGCCGTTCGCCCCGTACGTCGGCATCGCGCCGGGCGGCGGCGTCGAGCCGGATACCCAAGGCCGCCAGATCCTGTCCACGCCGGTCGATCGCCGGCAGCATCGGCACGGCGCGCAGCCGGTCGCCGACGAGGGTGATCCGTTCCGCCGCCCGTTCCAGCGCCCGATCGAGCGCCGGCCGGAGCCGCAGCGCGGTGCCGGCCAAGTGCCGCTCATGCTCGGCGATCTGCTGGCGCGGATGTTTCAGCTGGGCCGCGGCGGTCGCGATGCGCGCCGCCCGGTCGCGCAGGATGGCGCCGATCGACAGCTTCAGCCGTTCGGCCCGGTCGTCGAGCCGTTGTTCCGCCGTCTCGATCAGCCGGACCGGATCGGGCAACCCGCGCGCCAGCCCGTCGAGCCTGAGACGCCGCTCCGCGACCAGCCGGATCGAGGCCGCATCGAGCCGACCGCCCAGGCTGCGCACCTCGGTCAGCAGGTCGAGCCGGACCGGCACGGCCATTTCGGCGGCCGCCGTCGGCGTCGGCGCGCGCTTGTCGCTGGCGAAATCGATCAGGGTCGTGTCGGTCTCGTGGCCGACGGCCGAGATCAGCGGAATCTGGCTCGCCGCCGCCGCGCGCACGACGACTTCCTCGTTGAACGCCATCAGGTCTTCGAGGCTGCCGCCGCCGCGCGCCACGATGATCAGGTCCGGACGCGGGATCGGGCCGCCCGGCTCGATCCGGTTGAAGCCGTCGATGGCGCGGGCGATCTGCTCCGCCGCCGCCTCGCCCTGGACCGCGACCGGCCAAAGCAACACGTGGCGCGGAAAGCGCTCGTTCAACCGATGCAGGATGTCGCGGATGACCGCGCCAGTCGGCGAGGTCACCACGCCGATCACGCTCGGCAGATAGGGCAGCGCGCGCTTGCGTTCGGCCGCGAACAGCCCCTCGGCCGCCAGCTTGCGCTTGCGTTCCTCGAGCAGCTTCAACAGCGCGCCTTCGCCGGCGAGCTCCATCTGCTCGATCACCATCTGGTATTTCGAGCGGCCGGGAAAGGTGGTCAGCCGGCCGGTTGCGATCACCTCGATGCCGTCGGCCGGATCGACCTTCAACCGGCCGGTCGAGCCGCACCAGCAGACCGCGTCGATCACCGCGTCCATGTCTTTGAGCGCCAGATAGATATGGCCGGAGCCATGGCGCTTGCAGCCGCTGATCTCGCCGCGCACCCGGACATAACCATAGGCCTGCTCGATCGTGCGCTTCAGCGCGCCGGACAGCTCGCCGACCGAAAAGACCGGGACATTGGTGGGGCCGCCGCCGGGCGCAGGGGGACCGGGCGGTAAGGGGGGGGTATCCGAAACCATGGGCTATGATATGAAAGCCAGCCGACGGGCGACAGTGCTTTTAAGACGAGGGTGGCGATGCGAATTCTGGTCGTGGGCTCCGGCGCGCGCGAACATGCGCTCTGTTGGGCGATGAAGGCCTCGCCGCTGTGCGACGCGCTGATCTGCGCGCCCGGCAACGCCGGCATCGCGGCTCTGGCGGAATGTCGCCCGGTCGGCGTCACCGATCTGGACGGGCTGCTGGCACTGGCCCAGGCCGAACGGGTCGATTTCGTCGTGGTCGGGCCCGAAGCGCCGCTGGTCGCGGGCCTGGTCGATCATCTGGAGGCCCATGGCTTCAAATGCTTCGGGCCGAGCAAGGCCGCCGCCGAACTCGAAGGCTCCAAGGGCTTCACCAAGGATCTGTGCGCCAAATACGGCGTGCCGACCGGCTCCTACCTGCGCACGACCGACCCGGATGCGGCCAAGGCCGAGATCCGCCGGCGCGGTGCGCCGATCGTGGTCAAGGCCGATGGCTTGGCCGCCGGCAAGGGCGTCGTCGTCGCCCTGAAGCTGGATGACGCGCTGGAAGCGGTCGACGCCATGATGCTCGACCGCCGCTTCGGCGATGCCGGCATCGAGATCGTGATCGAGGAATTCCTGGCCGGCGAGGAAGTCAGCTTCTTCGCCCTGGTCGACGGCACGACGGCGATTCCGCTCGCCTCCGCCCAGGACCATAAGGCGGTCGGCGATGGCGACACCGGCCCCAACACCGGCGGCATGGGCGCCTATTCGCCGGCCCCGGCCCTGACGCCGGCGCTGGAGCGGGAGGTGATGGAGCGCATCATCCGACCGTCCTTGGCCGGCATGGCGGCCGAGGGCAAGCCGTTCAAGGGCGTTTTGTTCGCGGGCTTGATGCTGACCGAAACCGGGCCGCAACTGATCGAATACAATGTCCGCTTCGGCGATCCGGAATGCGAGGTGCTGCTGCGCCGGCTGAAGTCCGACGTGCTGCCGGCGCTGCTCGCGTCGCGCGACGGCACGTTGGACCGGATCGCGCTCGACTGGCGCCCCGAGGCGGCGCTGGGTGTCGTCATGGCGGCCGAAGGCTACCCGGAGACGCCGCGCAAGGGCACCGCGATCGCCGGGCTCGAGACCGCCGCGACCGCAGCACCGACCGTCGAGATCTTCCACGCCGGCACGGCGATCCTGGACGATAAGATCGTCGCCGACGGCGGCCGGGTTCTGGTCGTCACCGCGCTGGGAGCCTCGGTTGCCGAGGCCCAGGCCCGCGCCTATCTGGCGGTCGATAAGATCGTGTGGCCCGAAGGCTTCTGCCGGCGCGATATCGGCTGGCGCGCCGTCGCCCGGGAGCGCGACTGATCCCATGCGGATCCGGGCCGCCCGTCCCGAAGAAGCCGCCGGACTGTCGGCGCTGTGTCTCGCAGCCAAGGCCCATTGGGGCTACGACCAGGCCTTCCTGGCGCAATGCCGGGACGCCCTGACCGTCGATCCGACCGCGATCCAGGCCGGCGATGTCTTCGTCGCGACGGATGCCTTCGACAATCCTATCGGCCTGCATCAGATCGACGGAGACGCCTTGGCCCTGCTCTATGTCGAACCGGCCTGGATCGGCCAGGGGGTCGGCCGCGCTTTGCTGCGCCACGCGGCGGCATTGGCCCTCGGTCGCGGCGTCCGACAGCTCTCGATCCTGGCCGATCCCCATGCCGCCGGATTCTATCGCGCCCAGGGGGCGGTCTATCTGCACGACGCGCCGTCCGATGCAATTCCCGGCCGGATGCTGCCGGTCTATCTTCTGCCGCTGCCGCCGGAAGGAAGCGACCCGTAATGCTGAAAGGTCTTCTGCCGATCCTGGCCATCATCGTCCTGGTCGGCACCGCCCGGGCGGACGAGCCGGCGGTGCCGGCCGGCTATGCGATCCATCAGAGCCTGGCGCTCGATCAGGCGACCTATGGTATCGACGGCGCGCTGCAGATCCTGGAGGACAGCCGCATCACGCCGGCGCTGCGGGCAGACATGTGGCAGGAAACCACCGATCTGGATCTGGTCCTGTCCGAGGGCGACCCGCTGCGCAGGGCGCTGGCCAAAACCCCGCTCCACGGCGCCCATCTGCGCCTGATCGATGCGACGGGCAAGGCGATCACCGATCGGGCGCTCGGCGTGCCGCTGGCGGATATCGACCGGCAGCGGTTGCACGACGGCGCGCCGACCTTTCTGGTCAGCACCGACCATAGCCTGGGCATCGGATCCTATGCCGGTCTCGAAACCGGTCTGATGCTGGTCGATCACGGCCAATTGCTGCCCGAGGACCTGCCGGGCGGAAAGGTGCTGGCCCGCTCGCTGAAGAACGGCTGGCGCCTCGTCGACGACACCAATCCGGGGCCGGACGGCAAGCCCGGGACCGGCAGGCTCATCCAGGCCGTCGCCTGCCATCCGAACTGGGACAATCCGGCCTGGGCCGAGAGCCAGGAATTCGTCATCGACCTCACGACCTACAGCTTCGCCGCCGGCTGGCATGCGACGACCAAGACGGTGGTGGGATTCTGGGAGAGCGATCAGGACTGGCCGGACGGCTTTCCTTAAGGACGCGCCCGGTAGGCGGCCAGCACGGCGGCCCCGTCCGGGCCGACCTGGGTTTTCCAGGCGGCAATCGCATCCTCGGCGGATTTCGCCAGCAACGCCTTGAGCGCCGGCCCCGGCGCCGCCGCGATCTCGACATGGTTGGCGCGCATCGTCGCGTAATTCGCCGCCAGCCGGGCGCGGATCAAGTGCCATTGTGCGGCTTCGGTCGCGCGCGCCGCCGCCTCGACCGCCTGCTTGAGCGCGGTCGGCAGCGCCTGGTAGGCCTCGTCGTTGATGCTGGCGAGACTGAGCGGTACGGCGTAGTTGATCGCGGTGAAGCTGGGCAGATAATCCCACAGCTTGCGCCCGGCACCGCCGTCGCCCGACGACAGCACGCTCTGGAGCGAACCGTCCTGCAGCCGGGGCATGGCGTCGGCGAACGAGAGATAGGCCGCCTTGGCGCCGCTCGCCGCCATCACCTGGCGGCTGGTCGCGTCATAGGCGCGCAGCGACAGGCCGGCGAGATCGGCCGGCGTCAGCACCGGCTGCTTGGCCCATAGACCGGTCGGCGGCCAGGGCGTGGCATAGAGCAGGCGCTGGTGATGCTGCGCGAGGGCGGCCCGGTACGCCGGCGTCGCCACGCGATAGAGCCGCTGCGCGTCCTCGAACGAGGTCGCGACGAACGGCAGCGACGACAGCAGGAAGATCGGCGCCATTTCGCCGAGCGGCCCGGCGAAACTGTCGCCCAGCGTCAGCGTGCCGGCCTCGACCGCGCGCAGCAGGCCGATGCCCCTGAAACCCAACGCGGCATCGTAGCTGGGCACGACCATGATCGCGCCGCGGCTGCGTTCGGTCAGTTCGGCCGCGAAGCGCTCGACCCCGGCACCGGGCATGGAATCCTGCGGATATTCGGTCGGCATGTCCCAGTGCAGAATTTCGGCACGGGCCGGGCCGGCCAGGCACAGGCCCAGAATCAGAAACGCGCCCACCCTGCCCATTTGCCATCCCCCGAACGTTCGTATCGCAATGTCCTTCGGGGGCAGGGGCCTGGCAAGCGATTAGGCGGCGGCGCCGGCCACCGCGTCGCGCGGGCCGAGCGCATGGATCGCGAAGGCCAGCACGGCCAGCGCCAGGCCGACGCCGGAGACGGCGAGCCAGCCGCCATAGCTCCAGGCCAGCACGCCCAGCGCGGAGCCGGCCGAACCGCCGGCGAAATAGATCACCATATAGACGGTGTTGACCCGGCTGCGCGATTCCGGGCGCAGCGCATAGATGCGCGACTGGTTCGAGACCATCGCGCCCTGCACGCCCAGATCGAGCAGCAGCACGCCGGCGACCAGGCCCCAGAGCGACTGGCCGGCCAGCGCGAACACGACATAGGCGAGGAAGGCCACGACGATGGCGATGCCGACCGTGCGGCGCGGCCCGCCGCGATCGGCCAGACGGCCGGCGAGCGGGGCCGCCAGCGCGCCGGCGATGCCGACCAGGCCAAACAGGCCGGCAACCTCCGGCCCCAGATGATAGGCCGGGCCGGCCAGATAGAGCGTCAGCGTCGCCCAGAAGGTGCTGAAGGCGGCGAACATCAGCCCGCCGACGGCGGACGCCTCGCGCAGCACCCGTTCGGCCCGGAACAGGTGCCAGAGCGATTGCATCAGCGCCGGATAGCCCAGGCCCGAGGTCGGCGCGGTACGCGGCAGCAAAGCCAACAGCACGCCCCACAGCACGATCATCATGCCGGCGGCGATGCCGAACATTTCGCGCCAGCCCAGGTGCTCGGCGACGATGCCCGACAACACCCGGCCGCCCAGAATGCCGATCAGCAGCCCGCTCATGACCGTGCCGACGACCTGGCCGCGCTTGGCCGGTGCCACCAGATGGGCCGCCATCGGCACGATCTGCTGGATGAAGGTGGTCAGCACGCCGATGCCCAGGCTGGCGATGGCGAGCGTGACCAGATTGGTCGAGATCGCGGCCAGACCCAGCGCCAGGATCAGGCCGATCAGCTTGCCCAGGATCAGGGTCTTGCGATCGAACCGGTCGCCGAGCGGCGACAGCAGCAGCAGGCCCAGCGCATAGCCGACCTGGGTCACGGTCGGCACCACGCCGGCGGCGGCCGGGCTGCCGAGGTCGCGCACGATATCGGCCAGCATCGGCTGATTGTAATAGATGTTCGCCGCTCCGAAGCCGCAGGCGCCGGCCATGACGAGAACGGCGCGCTGGGTCAGGGGGACTTCGACGGTCGCGGATTCGGACATGGGGACAGGCAGCCTACCGGAACGGGACGCCCAGCATATTTGCATGGGCAAGCATCGCGTCCAGGGCGAACGGTCGCAGGGCGCCCTGTCGAATGCGCAGGGCTAACGTCGGGCCCGGAAGAATTCGCGCAGCAACCCGGCGGCCTCGGTCTCCCCGATGCCGCCATAGACCTCCGGCCGGTGATGGCAGCTCCGCTGGTCGAACAGGCGGACGCCGTGATCGACGGCCCCGCCCTTGGGATCGCCGGCGCCGTAATAGACCCGGCGCAGCCGGGCGAAGGCGATCGCGGCGGCGCACATCGGGCAGGGCTCGAGCGTCACATACAGATCGCAATCGGGCAGGCGCGGGCTGCCCAGCGCGGCCGCCGCCGCGCGGATCGCCAGCACTTCGGCGTGCGCCGTCGGGTCGGCCAACTCCGCGATCCGGTTGCGCGTCTCGGCCAGGATGCGGCCGGTCGCGGCCTCGACCAGCACGGCGCCGACCGGCACCTCGCCGGCGGCGGCGGCGGCGCGCGCCTGATCCAGCGCCCGATCCATGAAGGTCGGTCCTCCTCCCATACGCCCCATACCCATGCGTTCCCTGGCGTTGCGCGCGTTTCCCGGGGGCCTTATGGTCGGAATTCGACCTTAAGGATTGCCCATGGCCCGCCCCGTAATCATCGGCCTTACTCTCGATTCGGAGAAGCCCGGTGGCTACTCCAAATTTCCCTGGTACGCGATCCGCGAGAATTACTGCGGCGCGGTCGTGCGCGCCGGCGGTCTGCCGATCCTGCTGCCGCACGAGCCGGAGCGCGCCGCGGACTATCTCGACCTGATCGACGGGCTGATCGTGACCGGCGGCGCGTTCGATGTCGATCCCGCGCTGTTCGGCGCGGAAAGCCGGCACGACAGCGTCACGACCAAGGACCGCCGCACAGCGTTCGAACTGGCGATCACCCAGGCAGCGCTTGCCGCCGACAAGCCCGTTCTGGGCATCTGCGGTGGCCAGCAGTTGCTGAACGTCGCCCTGGGCGGCACCCTGGTCCAGCATATCCCGGACGAGATCGCGGCACCCTTGGCCCACGAGCAGCCCAACCCGCGCAACGAGCCCGGCCATGATGTGGCGATCGCACCCGGCACGATTCTGCACGACATCGTCGGCACTGCCCGCTACGCGGTCAATTCGGCCCATCACCAGGCGGTCAAGACCGTCGGCCCTGGCGTGGTGATCGACGCGGTCGCGCCCGACGGCGTGATCGAAGGCATCGAGCTGCCGGGCAAACGCTTCTGCATCGGCGTGCAATGGCACCCCGAATTCGAGATCAGCCCGGCCGACGAGGCGCTGCTGCGCGCCTTCGTCGCCGCGGCCCAAGGACGACAGACATGAGCGACGACACCAGTCCCGCGAAGGCTGGGCCAAAGGGCGATCGGATTGCCAAGGTGCTGGCGCGCGCCGGGCTTTGCTCCCGCCGGGACGCCGAGCGCTGGATCGAGGACGGCCGCGTCGCGGTCGACGGCAAGGTCCTGCTGACCCCCGCCTTCGTGGTCACCCCGGGCTCGATCGTCGTGGTCGACGGCAAGCCGTTGAAGGAACCGGAACCGTCGAAACTGTGGCGCTACCACAAGCCGGCCGGCCTGGTGACGTCGCATCGCGACGAAAAGGGTCGCGAGACCCTGTTCGACACCCTGCCGCCCGAACTGGGCCGGGTCATTTCGGTCGGTCGCCTGGATTTGAACTCCGAGGGTCTGCTGCTGCTGACCAACGACGGCGAACTGGCGCGCAAGCTGGAGCTGCCATCGACCGGCTGGGTCCGGCGCTACAAGGTCCGCGTCCATGGCACGGTCGAGCCGGAGCGTTTCCTGGCGCTGACCGACGGCGTGATCATCGACGGCGTGCGCTATGGCGAGATCAAGGTCGAGTTCGAGCGTCAGAAGGGCTCGAACGCCTGGGTCACCGTGGCGCTGACCGAGGGCAAGAACCGCGAGATCCGCAAGGTGTTCGAGCATCTGGGCTATGTCGTGACCCGGCTGCTGCGCCTGTCCTATGGCCCGTTCCAGCTCGGCCTGCTGCCGCGCGGGGCCATCGAGGAAGTGCCGCGCCGCGTGCTGCGCGACCAGCTCGGCCTGGGCGCCGCCAAGGACAAGGGGGCGTCGCGCAAGACCTTGACGCTGAAGGAAGAGCCGGCCCCGCCCCGGGGCAAGGTCCGGATTCCGAAACCGCATCGCGCGGTCGAACCGGCACCGAAGCGCGGCCGCCCGCCGGCCCCCGCGTCGGACGAGCGCCAGGCCGAGGGCCGGCCGGCCTATGGCAAGCCGGCCGCCAGGACCGGCGCCCCGCGTGCCGCACCCGACCGGTCGGCCGAACGGCCGACCGCGCGTCCAACCGGACCGAAGCCGGCCGGCGCGCGCGCCGAGCGGACGCCATCCCGCGCAACCGACGCGCCGAAGCCGCGCATGGGCGATGCGCCCAAGAAGCCGGGAGGCCCCCGCAATGCGGATCGTCGGCGGTAATCATCGCGGACGGCCGATCGTCGTTCCCGAGGGCGACAAGGTCCGCCCGACCAGCGACCGCGCGCGCGAATCGCTGTTCAACATCCTGGAGCACGGCCGCTGGGCCGCGTCCGGCTCGCCGATCGCCGGCGCCCGCGTGCTGGATGCCTTTGCCGGCACCGGCGCGCTGGGCTTGGAGGCGCTGTCGCGCGGCGCCGGGCATGTGACGTTCCTGGAACTGGCGCCGATCGCGCTCGAGACGATCAAGCTCAATGTTGCCGCGTTGAAGGAAGGTCCGCGCGCCACCATCCTGCGCGGCGACGCCGTCGCCCCGGCGCGGGCGGCACAGCCCTGCTCGCTGGTGTTCCTCGATCCGCCCTACGGCAAGAGCATCGCCCCGCCGACGCTCAAGAACCTGGTCGCGGCCGGCTGGATCGCGGCCGATGCCATCGTCGTGCTCGAGGTTGGCGCCAAGGAAGAATTCGCCGCCCCCGACGGTTTCGCGATCGAGGATGAACGGCGCTATGGCGCGGCACGCCTGATCCTGATGCGCTATGGCAGGGCCGGCTAGGTCGATCCGCGCAAAGCGGAAAATTTCAAGCAGCTTGCCGAGTTTAAGCGACTTTCTGTTACGGTTCGAGTCGGGCGGATCGATGGCGCATTCGCTCCGGTGCTTTCAATCGGCCGTTTCGCCGCGACTCTGGGGATGCTATGGCGCGCACACCGATTGCTCCCCCTCCGACCCGCTTCGGTGGTGGGGGGCATGCAGCGTTCCGGTTGCAACCGAAAATGCCGGCGGCGACACCGCCCCCGCCACCACGCTTCGGCATTCCAGTCCGGCCGCCATCGCCCGGCCTGCGGCAGAAGAGAAGCGCTCCCGTTGCGCCGCCTCCGGTTTCACCGATCCGAGGGACGGCTGTTCCTCTTCAGCCAAAGCGCGCGGGCGTCGTTCAACCGGCGTCCAGTTCCAGCAGTGGGTTCAACGGCGGGTATTACGTCGATCCACATGGGTGGCAGTATATCCAGGACGCATACGGAAATTGGTATCCGATTTATCCGTCATTCCAGGCGACGCCGTCCCATGCGCCAGCCTCTGGAGGCGCCGGAGGGGCGAGCGCATCCACCCCATCGACTCCAAGCAGCGGGTCGTCGGTCTGGTCCAGCTTCCCGATCACGGATCGCATGGATGTAGCAATAGAAACGAGAAAGAAAGACCTGAAGACTCTGCCCGGTTGGGAAACCTGGAGAACGGCAGAATATAAAGGCTTAAATATAAAATATTGGATGGAGCTCGATGGTGAGCAATGTGAAGTTCACGTCAAGTGGGATAACCGCAAGCAAACGGAAGAGCCAAAATCGGTAACTGTAAAACCGCGCAGCGGAAAACAACTGAAAGAGCTGACGCCGGGAAGTGATCTTTATAAGCATCTCCTGACGGAGGGCCGGGGGGTCATGACGAGTCCCGCAAGAAACGCTCCGGCCACGGCGACGCCGACAGTTACAGCGACGACGCCGACCACGCCAACATTGCCGATCACAACGACCGTGGCCCTGACGGGGGCGCCGACGACATCCACGGGATCGACGCCGCCGACCTTGTGACTTTCCGCGGCAGGCGTCCCCAGGGGCGGGCGCCGTAATCAGCGCCGGCCGAACAGCCGTTCGATGTCGCTGAGCTTCAGTTCGACATAGGTCGGGCGGCCATGGTTGCATTGGCCGGAATGGGGCGTCGCCTCCATCTGGCGCAGCAGCGCGTTCATTTCGGCCGGGTTGAGCCGCCGGCCGGCGCGGACGCTGCCGTGGCAGGCGAGCGTGCCGCACACGGCCTCGAGCCGTTCCTTGAGCGAGAGCGCGGCACCGAATTCCGCCAGTTCCTCGGCCAGATCACGGACCAGTCCTTTGACGTCGCAATCGCCCAGCAGGGCCGGCACTTCGCGCACGACCACGGCACCGGCGCCGAACGGCTCCAGCACCAGGCCCAGCTCGACCAGTTCGTCAGCGCGGGCGCCGAGCCGTTCGGCGGATGCTTCGTCGAGCTCGACCACTTCGGGCAGCAGCAGCGCCTGACGCTTCACGCCGGTGGCGGCCAGCGCCTCTTTCATTCGCTCATAGACCAGCCGCTCGTGCGCGGCATGCTGGTCGACGATGACGATGCCCTGGGCGGTCTGGGCGACGATGTAGGTGTCGTGCAACTGGGCCCGGGCGGCGCCGAGCGGGAACTGCTCGGCCGCCGGAGTGCTCTCGGCACCCGGCGGCGCGGCCGTCGGCAAGGCGCCGTCGAACAGATTCGGTGCGGGGTCATAGGCGGCCGCGACCGCTTCGGCCAGGCCGAGCGGCATCGGCGACGGACGGTAATTGCCATAGGAGCCATTCCAGCCACCGCCGCCATAGCTGGGCAGGGCATTGGGCCTGAGCGCGTCGATCGTGGCGTTGGCGACGGTGGTCGAGGCGCGGTGGCCGGCGGCATTCAGCGTGTGCTTCAACGCGCCGACGATCAGCCCGCGCACCAGCGCCGGATCGCGGAAGCGGACCTCGGCCTTGGCCGGGTGGACATTGACGTCCACCTCGCTCGATGGCACATCGACGAACAAGGCCACCATCGGATGGCGGTCGCCGGCCAGGAAATCCTGGTAGGCGCCGCGGACGGCACCGGTCAGCAGCTTGTCGCGCACCGGGCGGCCGTTGACGAACAGATACTGCTCGCGCGAGGTCGCCTTGTTGAGGGTCGGCAATCCGGCGAAACCGGTCAGGCGGATACCCTCGCGCAGCGCCTCCACGGCCAAGGCATTATCGGCGAAATCGCGGCCCAACACGGCGGACAGCCGCGACAGGCGCTCTTCGACCGGATCGGCCAGCGGGGCGGCGCCCAGGCGCAGCATGGCCCGGTCGTCGTCGGCCAGCACGGTAAAGGCGATTTCCGGATGCGCCATGGCCAGGCGCTTGACCATATCGACCGCCTGGTCGCGCTCGGTCCGCGGCGTCTTCATGAATTTCAGCCGCGCCGGGGTCGCATAGAACAGGTCGCGCACCTCGACCCGCGTGCCCTGGCCGAAGGCGGCGGGGGTCGGCTGACCCTTGTCGCCGCCATCGACCGTCAGGCTCCAGGCCTCGGTGGCGCCGCGCGCCCGGCTGGTCAGGGTCAGCCGCGCGACCGCCCCGATCGACGGCAGCGCCTCGCCCCGGAAGCCCAGCGTCGCGATCGCCATCAGATCGTCGTCGGGCAGTTTCGACGTGCAATGGCGATCGACCGCCAGCATCAGCCCGTCCGGCCCCATGCCGATGCCATCGTCGCTGACCACGATCAGGCTCTGGCCGCCCTCGCGCAGGCTGATCTCGATATGGCGCGCGCCGGCATCGATCGCATTTTCGACCAGCTCCTTGACGGCGGAGGCCGGCCGCTCGACCACCTCGCCCGCGGCGATACGGTTGACGAGCACGGTCGGAAGCTGGCGGATCGGGTTCGACATGGCGCTCGGCTGCTGGGCTTGCTAGAACGAAGGGGCTCGGACGAAGGAACACTATATATCGTGGCCACGACGCCAACTACCCTCATCATCTTCGATTGCGACGGCGTTCTGGTCGATAGCGAAAGCTTGGCTTGCCGGGTCGAACTCGCGGTGCTGCACGGGCTCGGCCATCCGATTTCCGACGCGGAATTCCGCCGTCGCGCCATCGGCCGCAGCCGCAAGGATAATCAGGCCATGCTAGAGGCGCTGTGGGGCCGCCCGCTGCCCGGCGATTATACCGAGCAGGTGCAGTCGCGTCTGTTCCAGACGTTCCGCACCGAGCTGCTGCCGGTCGCCGGCATGACGGAACTGGTCCGCCGCGTCACCATCGACCGCTGCGTCGCCTCGTCGAGCCCGCCGGACCGCCTGACGCTGGCCCTCGCGCTGGGCGGCTATACGGCGCTGTTCGGCCCCGGCGTGTTCAGCGCCGTCGAAGTGGCACGCGGCAAGCCGGCGCCGGATCTGTTCCTGCACGCGGCGGCGCGCCGCGCGGCGGCGCCCGAACGATGCCTGGTCGTCGAAGACAGCGTGCCCGGCATCGAAGCCGCGAAAGCGGCCGGCATGATCGCGGTCGGCTTTTGCGGCGGCGGTCATTGCCCGTCCGATCATGCCGCGGCCTTGAAGGCCGCCGGCGCCGACGAGGTGGCATCCGACGCTGCCGCCCTGGCCGGATTGCTGGATCGCCGCACGCTCTACCGGTGACGTGGCGACAGGCTCGATGGGTTCAGTCCGCCGGATCGACCACCTGGTCCGGCGTCACGCCGGCGGGATCGCCGACCACGACGAAGGCGAGCTTGGCCGGATCGATCACCGCTTTGGCGACGCGCTTGGCGTCGGCCAGCGTGACCTTTTCGATCAGACCCTTGCGCTTGTCGAAATAATCGATCGGCAGGCCATGGGTCTGGAAGAATAGCAGGCGTTCGGCGATCGACAGGGTCGAGTCGAGCCCGAGCGCATAGGCGCCTTCCAGATAGGTCTTGGCGTCCTTCAATTCCTTGTCGGTCGGGCCGCCGGCGGCGAAGCGCGCCCATTCCTCGCGGATGATCGCGATCGTCTCGGCCGCCTTGGCGTTCTGGGTGCCGGCCTGACCGAACATCAGCGCGGCATGGTCGTAGTTCGACAGGCCGGTGCCGATCGAATAGGCCAGACCCTTTTCCTCGCGCACCGCATGTTCCAGCCGGGTCGAGAAGGTGCCGCCGCCCAGCACGTTGTTCAGCACCAGAAAGGTGTAATAATCCTTGTCCGCGATCGGCAGCCCGGCCTGGCCGAACAGGATGATCGACTGCGGCACCGGCTTCTTGATCAGCAGCAGCTTGCCGCCATCGACTGGTGCCGCATCGGCTGGTGCCGCCGGCTCGGTCACGCTCGCCGGCAGGGTGCCGAAGGTCTTGTCCAGCAGCGGCTTCAATTCATCCGGCGTCAGATCGCCGACCACGGCGAGTTTGAGCTGGTTTCGTGCGAAGCGGGTCTGCACGTAGGATTTCAGATCGTCGACCGTGATGCCGTCGACGGTCTTGGCCGTCCCCAGCACCGGGCGGCCATAGGCCTCGTTCGGGAAGTTCGTCCGCCACCAGATCTTGCCGGCGAGCGCGTTCGGCTCTTCGGCGCGCGCCGCGATCGCCTTGGTGATCTCATCGCGCACCCGGGCGACGGCCGGCGCGTCGAAGCGCGGCTGGGTCAGCGCCAGGCGCAGCAGGTCGAACACCTCGTCGCGGTGCGGCGACACGGTCCGGACATAGCCCTCGAAATAATCCTGGCCGGGTTCGAATGTGATGGAGGACGACAGGTCCTCGAGCTTGCCCTGGTAGGCTTCGGAATCGAGATCGCCGGCGCCCTCGTCCAGGGTCGAGGCGACGAATTCGGTCAGGCCGTTCTTGTCGGCCGCATCTTCGGCGGCACCGGTATGGAAGGCATAGCTGAGGCTGATGACCTTCTGGCCATGGTCCTCGACCAGCCAGGCCTCGATGCCGCCGGGGCTGACGACTTTTTCGATGGTGACGGCGGCGGCCGGCCGGGCGACGAGCGCGCCCAGCGCCAGACCGAGGATGACCAGGCGGCGGCTCATCGAATTTGCTCCGGCAGCATCTGCGTCGGCATCGGCTTGTCGGCACCGGGCGTGCCGGGCTTGGCCGGCAGCAGGCGCGCGGTGACCGAGGCCTTGCCGTCGAACACGGCATGGGCAGCCGCATTGACCTCTTCCACGGTCACGGCGCCGATCCGGTCGGGCCAGGCGTCGAGCTCGGCCAGGGTCGAGCCGGTGGCGAGCGCCCGCCCAATGACGTTGCCCGGCTCGGACAGGCTGTCGTTGGCGTAGAACACTTCGTTCTGCAGCCGGGTCTTGGCGCGGTCGACCTCGTCGGCGGTGATGCCGTCGCTCAACACCTTAGCGACGACCGCCTCGGCCGCCTCGGCCGCGGCATCGATCGTCGTGCCGGCGCGCGGGCTGACGTAATAGCTGAACTTGCCCAGATCGAGCCGCTGCGGGTCGTAGCCGGCGCCGGCGCCGGTCGCGATCTGCTGATCCAGCACCAGCGATTTATGCAGCCGGCTGTTGGCGCCGCCGCCCAGCACTTCGGCCAGCACTTCCAGCGCATAGGCGTATTTCGTCTCGCCGCTGTGATAGCTCGGCGCCAGGTAGACCCGGCTCCAGATCGGGTTGCGCACGCGGTTGCTGGTGAGTTCGACCGTCGTGTTGGCCTCGCGCATCGGCTCGACCGGCCGGACCCGCTCGGGGATCGGCTTGCGGGGGATCTTGCCGTAATATTGCGCGGCCAGCTTCTTGACCTGATCGACAGTCACGTCGCCGGCGACGATCAGCACCGCGTTGTTGGGTGCATACCAGGTGTCGTAGAAGCGCTTCTCGTGCGGCAGATCCAGCTTCGCCATCTCCTCGCTCCAGCCCAGCACCGGGATGCGATAGGGATGGTTGAGGTAGAGCGCCGCCTCGACCTGTTCGTCGAGCACCGCGGAGGGCACGTTGCCGATGCGCATGCGCCATTCTTCCAGAATGACCTTGCGTTCCGGCAGCAGCTGCTCGTCGGTGATGACCAGATTATGCATCCGGTCGGATTCGAGCTTCATGACCAGCGGCAGGCTGTCGACCGCCACGGTCTGATAGAACGCGGTGTAATCCCAACTGGTGAAGGCATTCTCCCGGCCGCCGTTGCGCGCCACGATCTCGGAGAATTCCTTGGGCTTCAGCGTCTTGGTGCCCTTGAACATCAGATGTTCGAGGAAATGGGCGACGCCCGACCAGCCGCGCTCTTCATCCGCGGATCCCACCTTGTACCAGACCATCTGGGTGACGTTGGGCGCGCGATGATTGGGCACGACCACGACTTCGAGGCCGTTCGGCAGGGTGAATTCGGTTTCGTTGAACAAGGGCGCGGCCGCAGCCGTCCCGGAAAAAGTGCCGAACAGAGCGGCGGCCGCAGCCGTCGCAAAGAGTCGGGCGGCGAGACGGCGCATCGGAACCTGCCTTCCGGCTGTGCGCGACCGGAGGAGACGTGGCCTCCCCGGGTCGATCCGCACTGATCGTGAACTTGAGAGGGTCTAGAAGATGCCTTCGAGCCAGGCGCGCTGCGTGCGCTGGATCTGCGGCGCATCCCCGACCGAAGCCGGCTTGCCGAGCGCCGCGTTCTCGCGCAGACGCTGCGCCTCCCGCGAGGCATCGACCGCTTCGCCCGGCGGCGGCGGCTCGCGCCAGAACAACAGGCTATCGACGAAGCCGCCGCTGTTGTCCTCGTTGAGCTGCGCCGTGTCCTTATCGACCTGCTGACGGATCGACGGGTCGGCGCCAGCGGCACCGGCCTTGGCGATCAGAGCCTGTTCGCCAGCGCTGAGGGCGACACCGTTGGTGCCGACCTGCGTGCTGGCGACGACCGCGGGCGTCTTCGCATCGGACATGCGGAACACGGTCTGACGACCGGCCTGGGCGGCCGTCTCGGACGGCGGCTTGTCCGAGGGGCTGCGCGGCGGGCGCAGACTGAAGTCGGGGGGCATCGTCAAGGGCGCACCCGAGACGACGGCGAATTCGTCGGGCGGGGCCTTGTCGATGCCCAGCGCCTTGCGAGTGTCACTGCAACCACTCAGACCCACCACGAGGAGGGCGAGCGTCGTGCCAATATATGCCGTTCGTTTCATGCCGATCCCAACCTGAAGCACGCGGTTATGTACGCCAGTCCGGCGCCGGCAGCAAGCGGTCGCCGCGCCGCAGCTTACTTATAAATCAGGCGTGATGATGATCGACCGCGTCGGCGCAGCGACCGCACAGATCCGGATGGGCCGCGATCGTCGTCACTTCGGGCAGAACCCGCCAGCAGCGCTGGCATTTCTCGCCCGACGCCAGTGCCACCGTGACCGCGATGCCCGGCACGTCCGCCATGGCGAAGGCGCCGTCCGGCGCCGCCGCCAGACTGAGCTGCGCCGCCGACACGATGCAGATTTCGGCCAGGTCGTGGCCGGCCAGCTCCTGCTCGACCGTCGCATCGGCATGGAGCGTGACGCTCGCCTGCAGAGACGAGCCTATCCGTTTGGCTGCCCGCTCCAGCTCGATCGCACCGGTCACGACCCGACGCAGATCGCGGATGGTCGACCAGCGCTGAGCCAGTTCCGGCGCGATCCAGGCATCCGGCAGGGCCGGAAACACCTGCAGATGCACGCTGCTGTCGGCCGCGTCGCCGTGGCGCAGAAGCCAGGCTTCCTCGGCGGTGAAACACAGGATCGGCGCCAACCACTTGGCCAGGCTGTCGAACACGATATCCATCACCGTGCGCACGGCGCGGCGGCGCAGGTCGTCGGGCCGGTCGCAATAGAGCGAGTCCTTGCGGATATCGAAATAGAACGCCGACAGATCGACCGAGCAGAACTGGTGCAGCTCGGTGTACATCCGATGGAAATCGAACGCTTCGACGCTGTCGCGCACGATCGGGTCGAGTTCCTTCAGGCGATGCAGCACCCAGCGCTCCAGGTCCGGCATCTGGGCCGGCTCGACCCGCTCGGCCGGGTCGAAGCCTTCGAGCGCGCCCAGCAGATAGCGCAGCGTGTTGCGCAGGCGGCGATAGACGTCCGACTGGTATTTCAGGATCTCCTTGCCGATGCGGAGATCCTCGTAATAGTCCGACGCCACGACCCACAGCCGCAGGATATCGGCGCCGGACTGGTCGATCACCTCCTGCGGGGCGGTGATGTTGCCCAGGGACTTCGACATCTTGCGGCCCTGCTCGTCGAGCACGAACCCGTGGGTCAGCACCGCGTCATAGGGGGCCCGACCGCGCGTGCCGCAGCTTTCCAGCAGGGACGAATGGAACCAGCCGCGATGCTGGTCGGAGCCTTCGAGATAGAGCGAGGCCGGCCATTTCAGGTCCGGCCGCTGCTCCAGCACGAAGCTGTGGGTCGAGCCCGAGTCGAACCAGACGTCGACGATATCGGTGACCTTCTCGAAATCCTCGGCGTTATAGGCATTGCCCAGGAATTGCGACGCGGGGGCGGTGAACCAGACGTCGGCGCCCTCCTGCTCGACCGCGGCGGCGATCCGGTCGATCACGCCCTGGTCGCGCAGCGGCTGGCGCGTATTCTTGTCGACGAACACGGCGATCGGCACGCCCCAGGCGCGCTGACGCGAGATGCACCAGTCCGGCCTTGTCTCGATCATGGCGCGGATGCGGTTCTGGCCGGCGGCCGGGACCCAGCGCGTGTCCTCGATCGCCTGCAGCGCCACCTGACGCAGTTGGTTCGTCTCCATCGAGATGAACCATTGCGGCGTGGTGCGGAAGATCAGCGGCGCCTTGGAACGCCAGGAATGCGGGTAGGAATGCACCAGCGTGCCGGCCTTGAGCAATCCGCCGGCGGCGTCGATCGCCTCGATCACCGCCGGGTTGGCATCGCCCGGCTTGCCATAGGGCGTATAGACCCGCTTGCCGGCGAACAAAGGCACATGATCGTAATAGCTGCCGTCGTTCGCCACGGTCTGCGGCACTTCGATGCCGTGGGCCTGACCCAGCAGGAAATCGTCCTCTCCATGGCTGGGCGCGATATGGACGAAGCCGGTGCCGGCATCGGTCGTGACGAAATCGCCGGGCAGCAGCGGCACGTCGAACTCGTAGCCCTGGCCGCGCAGCGGATGGGCCGCGAGCGTGCCGGCCAGATCGGCACCCTTGACCTGGGTCAAGACGGTCCAGGCGGTGATGCCGACTTCCTTCGCGACGGCCTCGATCAGGGCCGCGCCCAGCACCAGCTTCTCGCCGACCAAGGCCTTGCTGTCGTCGGCGACGGCATCGACCCGGACGACGGCATAGTCGAACGTCGCGCCATAGGCGATCGCGCGGTTGGCCGGCATGGTCCAGGGCGTCGTGGTCCAGATCACGACCGCGGCGCCGTCGAGCGCCGGCATCGAGGGATTCACCACCTCGAAGCGGACATGGATCGTGCGCGAGGTATGGTCGTGATATTCGACCTCGGCCTCGGCCAGCGCGGTCTGTTCGACGACCGACCACATGATCGGCCGGGCGCCCTGGAACAGCCCGCCGTTCATCAGGAACTTGCCGATCTCGCGCACGATCTGCGCCTCGGCCGGATAGGCCATGGTCAGGTACGGGTGATCCCAGTCGCCCATCACGCCCAGGCGCTTGAATTCCTCGCGCTGGACATCGACCCAATGCTCGGCGAATTGACGGCATTCGCGCCGGAACTCGTCGATCGGCACATCGTCCTTGTTCTGCTTGGCCGCGCGGTATTTCTCCTCGATCTTCCATTCGATCGGCAGGCCGTGGCAGTCCCAGCCGGGGACATAGACCGAATCCTTGCCCAGCATCTGCTGGGTCCGCACGACGATGTCCTTCAGGATCTTGTTGAGCGCGTGGCCCATGTGCAGATTGCCGTTGGCATAGGGCGGGCCGTCATGCAGCACGAACTTCTCGCGGCCCTTGGACTGAGCGCGCAACTGTTCATAGAGGCCGGTCTGCTGCCAGCGTTCGAGCAGCGCCGGCTCGCGCTTCGGCAGCTCGGCCTTCATCGGGAAATCGGTCTGCGGCAGAAACACGGTCGGTCGGTAGTCGACGGACATGGCGATGGTCATCCGGGAGCTGCGGCCGCCGGCGCCGGCCCGGATCGGGACGGGGCGCCAGTGAGACGGCCAGAAAATAAGAAGACGCGAGCGCGCGGGCGCGCCGGCGCAGACGAACGATCCCGGCCCCTTACGATCAAGGAACCGGGCGGATAATTCGCGCGGGCAGCGCGCCTGATATCACCGTCATCGCCATCGGCTGACCATAGGGGAGCGCCGCCCGCGGCGTCAACTGAAGCGGCCGTGCGCGCCGGGCAGGTCTGGGCGTTTCGCCATGCAGCGGCTCTAGGGACGGTTTGGTCCAGGCCGCCATCATGCGGTTCGCATGGGTCGTCGGCATGGCCTCCAGATCGACCAGGCCGTCGAGCAGCGCGTAAAGGCGCTGGCCGCGGCAAGCTAATTGCATGAAAACGTTTACGCCTGGCCGGCGGAACGCCGCCGGCGACTACTGGATACCGTTACGCCACTTCCGTTCCCGCCTGTAACGCCATCGTCATGTCGGGCGATTATGGTGCCCGCACTTTTGTTGGGGGAGGACCCGTACATGTTGATCAAGAAACTCGCCGTCGTCGGTTTGGGGCTCGCGGTTCTTGGGATCGCACCGGCCTGGGCCGCGACCGATGTCGTCACCGTCTATAGCGCCGATGGGTTGCATGACGGCAAGGCCAGCTGGTACGAGACGCAGTTCGCCGCCTTCACCAAGGCGACGGGCATCAAGGTGCAATATGTCGAAGCCGGTTCCGGCGGCGTCGTCGAGCGGGTCGCCAAGGAAGCGACCAACCCGCAGGCCGACGTGCTGGTGACCCTGCCGCCCTTCATCCAGAAGGCCGCGGCCGACGGGCTGCTGCAGCCCTATACGCCGGCCGGTTCCGACCAGGTGGCGGCCGAGCAGAAGGACCCCAACGGGCTCTATCTGGCGCTGGTCAACAACTACATGGACTTCATCTACGACAGCGCCCAACTGAAGACGCGGCCGGTGTTCTTCACCGATCTGCTCGACCCGAAGTTCAAGGGCAAGATCCAGTATTCGACGCCCGGCCAGGCCGGCGACGGCACCGCGGTGATGATCGAAGTGTTCCATGCCTTCGGCGGCAAGGACGACGGCTTTGCCTTCCTGCAGAAGTTGCAGGAGAACAATGTCGGCCCGTCGGCCTCGACCGGCAAGCTGACCGCGCTGGTCAACAAGGGCGAGCTGCATGTCGCCAACGGCGATCTGCAGATGAACGTCTCGCAGATGGCGCAGGACCCGAACATCCGCG
>Ga0302314_10001319_pt1 | contig 46316 bp, 50 predicted proteins | sample III_Palsa_N2_3_FD_200533 | JGI IMG/M metagenome (GOLD analysis project Ga0302314, IMG submission 200533) | Peat permafrost microbial communities from Stordalen Mire near Abisko, Sweden - III_Palsa_N2_3 | ecosystem: Environmental > Terrestrial > Soil > Palsa > Peat permafrost | place: Sweden...
GTTCGCGCCGGACATCGAGATCAACGGGCCCGACGAGGGCTCCGCGGACGCTTGCAACACCGCGCCTTTCACCGGCTGCCTGAGCGTCTTTCCGTTCACCAACTACGCCCATTGGAGTGACCGCTTCAACGATGTAGCGACCTGGCAGCCGTACGGCGGCCCGGGGGGCTTCAACGACTACGACTCGATCGAAGTCGGGGATGGCGAGGCCGACAGCGGTATGTCGGTGGCGGCGGAGCAGAGCCAGCTGAGCCTTTGGGCGCTTGGCTCGGCTCCTTTGATCCTCGGCGTCAACCTCACCAGCGCGGTCACGAACGCGTTCGGATCAACTGGCGGGTTGACGGCATCTGGTCTGCAGATGCTTGAGAACCGCAACGTGATCGAGGTCGACCAGGACGCCATTGATGCCTCGCGCATCGCTGACGCCACTGACAGCCAGATGTTCGCCAAGGTGGAGCCGAGCGGCGACGCGATTGTCGGGCTGTTCGACACCAACCAGAGCTCAACTGCTACGCCGCAGACGCTCTCCACCACGGCCAGCGCGGCCGGGTTGCCGGCCGACGCGGCGGGTTACACCGTCAAGGACCTGTGGACCGGGACGACGCAGACGGTCTCCGCTGCCGGGCAGATCAACGCGACCGTGGCTCCGGAAGGGGTCGCGCTGCTGCGCATCACCCCGATCGGCTGACCGACACATCGGCGTGGTTCGCCGGGGCCTTCGCCCCGGCGAGCCACTGCCTGACCTTCCGAACCTCAACCAGGAGTTTCTGTGGCATCCATCGAGATCAAGGCGATCAACAAGGTCTACCCAAACGGCTTCCACGCGGTGCACGACCTCAGCCTCAGCGTCGCTGACGGCGAGTTCATGGTGCTGGTGGGGCCTTCGGGCTGCGGGAAGACCACGGCGCTGCGCATGGTCGCGGGTCTGGAGGAGGTCACCGAAGGCTCGGTACAGATCGGTGAGAAGGACGTCACAGTTCTGCCCGCGCGCGAACGTGACATCGCAATGGTCTTCCAGAACTACGCGCTCTACCCGCACATGACCGTCGGTCAGAACATCGGCTTCGCGCTGTCGCTGCGCGGGCTCGGCAAGAGTGAGATCGACCAGCGCGTCAAGGAGGCGGCCGACGTGCTCAGCCTGACCGAGTGGCTCGACCGCAAGCCTGCCCAGCTCTCCGGTGGACAACGCCAGCGCGTGGCCATGGGCCGTGCGATCGTGCGCGAGCCAGCCGCCTTCCTGATGGACGAGCCGCTCTCAAACCTCGATGCCAAGCTGCGCGTCCAGATGCGAGCCGAGGTCAGCCGCATCCAGCGCCGCCTCGGTGTCGCGACCATGTACGTCACCCACGACCAGACCGAAGCGATGACGATGGGGGACCGCGTGGCGGTAATGAACGCCGGCGTGCTCCAGCAATGCGACCACCCGCAGGTGCTCTATGACAGCCCCCAGAACCTGTTTGTGGCCGGCTTCATGGGCTCTCCGGCGATGAACCTCTATGAGGCGGCTCTGGGTGAAGGCGCAACATCGATGCAACTCGGATCGCAGAGCCTGAGCCTGCCCGCCCATGTGGTGACCGAGCGCCCCGGTTTGGGCGCTTACGCCGGGCGCAAAGTCGTTGTCGGCTTCCGTCCTGAGCACCTCGCGCTTGCGGACGCCAACGGCGCCGGCCAGGTGTTGACCGTCGACACGGAGCTGGTCGAGGCGCTCGGTTCCGAGCAGCTACTGCACTTCAAGATCGACGCGCGACGGATCCACGCCCCCGGTGTGGATGAGGATGAAGAGGTCGCCAACAGCACCAGCGTCGGCGTCGCTCGGATCGAGCCTCAGGACCAGGTCAAGGCTTCCGAGCGAGTACGGCTGTCAGTCAAGGTCGAGTCGATGCACTTCTTCGATCCGGCCACCGGGCACGCAATCCGCGCCTGATCAAGCAGCTGCGGCCGGCGCCAGCGGCCGCAGCGAACCGGCCGCGAAGCTGGCCGCGACGAACAGGATCGCAACCAGCCAGAGCGAGCTCAGCAGGTTGAAACTCTGAGCCAGGAAGCCGATCACAGGCGGCCCGACGAGCGTCGAGAAGTAGCCGACTGAGGCGGCAACACTGACTCGCGCCGCGGCGTCGTCACCGCCCTCGGCAGCGGCTGACATCCCCAGCGGGAAGCCCATCGAGACGCCAACCGCCCAGAAGATCACGCCGGCCAGCAGCAGCCAGGGACTGCGTCCGAGCACGAACAGCGCCACGCCGGCGATCCCGAGCCCGGTCGTGAAGCGGATCGTCAGCACACGGCCGAGGCGATCAACGAGCGGGCCGCCGAAAAGGCGAGTCACGGCCTCGCTGATCGCGAAGACGCTGAAGAACAACGCCGCCACGGCGCCGGACTCACCGTGGTTGTCCTTGGCCGCCAGCGTCAGCCAGGTGTTGGCGGAGCCTTCGCCAAACTCGACGCCCAACAGCACCAGACCGATCAGCAACACACGCACGTCCGTCCACCCACGCAGCCATTGCCGGATCCGCTGCGAACGGCTCGTGGGGGAGAGCGCCGCGTCCAGCGGCGGTACCTCCGCCGGAATCGACCGTGACAGCACCACCCCGCAGAGCGCGATCACTACCGCCAGCCCAAGCATCTGTGCGCCCGGGCTGACGCTGAGCGCGGCGCAGGCTGCGCCGATTCCGGAGCCGAGCGCCGCGCCTCCCGACCAGGCCGCGTGCAGGCGCGGCATCAGCGTGCGGCCAAACTGCCGCTCTACTGCGGTGCCTTCGACGTTGATCAGCACATCCAGGATCGCCAGGGTGAAGCCGATCGCCGCAAACCCGAGAGCCACCAACGGGATCGAGCGCAGCACGGTGGCCGCGCCGATCAGCCCGAGCGAACACGAGGCTGAGAGGATCGCCACGAGCATTGCCCGGCGACCACCGAGCGCCTTCAGCACGGCCGGCGCTGCGAGCAGACCCCCGATCGAGCCGACAGTTCCGCCGGCCACGAGCAGGCCGATCGTCGCCGTGCCAACCGACAGATCAGCCCTGATCGCGGGCAGCCGCGGTCCCCATGTGGAGACGATCGTGCCACCGATCGCGAACGCGGCGATGATCGCGTTGCGCCAGTGCACGAGCGTCTTCTCGTCGGCCGCCGTTCTTGCGGGCACCTGCCTCCTGCTCTCCTTTAGATGCCCAGCGCCCGCTGACGCTCACCGCGCCGCTGCCGCCAGCTCGTATATCTCCGAGTGGACGATATAGAGAGCTACGCGATGCCGGGAAGCAGACCTGAGCGCCTGGCGACGGAGCGAGGGTCGGTGCTCCATAGATCTATGCGAAGGTCCTCCTCGCAGTGGCGCATCAGCGGTGTGAGGTTATTGGCCTCGGCTGCGTCTGCGAGGATCGAATGCACCTCGTCGCCGCTGATCGGGTAGTCGTCGACCGGGTGGCGCCAGTGCACCGCCATCAGGTCCCGGGCGGACCTGGCTGCTAGCTCGGCCATGCGCCGGCAGTCGTCCTCTGCCAGGTAGTAGCCGACCTCGGAGAGCAACACCAACTCAAACTGCTCTTCGGGCCAGTCGTCGGGGAGCGTGCCCTGCCTAAGTTCGACGTGGGATGGCAGTCCGGCCGCTGCTATCTTCAGCGCCTGGGCGGAGATGTCCATCGCGAGCAGTCGCTCGCTGCGTTTCGCGAGCATCGCGCTCAGCACTCCGATCGAGCAGCCCGGTTCGAACACCGAGCGGTACGCGGGGTCCGGAAGCATGGCCATCGTGAGTTCGCGCTTGCGGGCCTCGTACGAACGTGTCCTGAACCCCCAGGGGTCGGGATTTTCTCGGTATACGTCGTCGAAATAGGCTCGCGGCAGGCTTGTCAACGCGGCTCCCAAGGGATCCCATCGATCCACGCCTGGCTGTTGGCAACGTCGCGTCCAAGCTGCTCGAGGTCGCGTTCGGCGTGATGCTGGCGGATGTAGACCGTGAGGTCCGCGACGGTCTCGGCGTGAAGCCGGTCGTGAGCGAGTGGCCGGGGTCCCAGCGCGCGTCCAACCCGGTCAATCACCTCGGTCGCGTTCTGCTCCACGGTCGTACGGACGCTCCTGGCGAGTACCGCCAGCGAGTCGCCGGTTTCACTGTCGAGCTGGGACGCGGCCGCAGCCAGCACCGAGCGGTTCTGAAAGAGGGCGGTCTGCGTGGAGCCGAGATGGCTCATCAGGTGGGCATCCGTCGACGTCCGTGCAGCCTCGAAGAGGGCCTCGGCGATGCGGACCGTGCCGCCGTGCCAGCAGGCCGCCACCCCGACCGCTCCGGCCCAGAACCCGCGGCGCTCCAGGTACTCACCGGGTTTCCCGATCGCGGTCGCGGCGGCGCCTTCGAAGCTCACCGCGCGGGTGTCCGACCTCAACATTCCCGGTCCGGCCCAGCTGACCGGCTGCACGCGCACGCCGGGGGTGGCCAGACGGACCGCAAATAGCCTTTGACCGTCTTCTGTAGCCGCGTCAACAAGCGCATGAGAGACGAGCGTCGCGCCCGAGCACCAATGCTTCTCGCCCTCGAGCTGCCAGCCTGAACCGGATCGCGTTGCTTGTACCTTGCTGGCTGGGCCCGCGGCCCAGACGGCCCAGCGTTGACCCGGCTGGATCTGGTCACTCGCACCCAGCTCGATGCTGATCGCGACCGCGTCTGCGTGAGCCTCGACGAGCCGACCCAGGACCAGATCCTGGTACGCGTCGCGGGCGAGCAGAGCGAAGCGCCGCAAGGTCTGTCCGGCGCCCGGGCGTGGCCATTGGGTCGCAAGGTCACACGCGTCGGTGAACTCCTCGATGCCAACGGGGCGGGATTGGACTGTGAGCCTGTCCGCGAGCGGCCGGCGCGGGCGTCGCTCGATGGTTCCGTTTGCGATTGGCGTATGAGTTCTCATCGAGCTTGCTCCTCGTTCATTGAAGCTTTCAGCCATCAGGCAGGATCGAGCCCGAGAGGCTGCTCATCGGGATCCAGAAACGTCTCGCAGACGAGACTCTGCAGGTAGGCCGCGAAGCCGTGAGGCGCCCGGCCCTGTAGCCGGGCGCTGGTCACCACAGGTATCGATCCGGTGCGCACGGTCTTGATCGTGTCGGCCATCTCCGCGCGATCCGCCAATGCGACGTCTTCACCCGAGGCGAGCGGCGGCCATCCCCCCAAAGCCCTGTAGACGTCCGCGCGGATGCCGAAATTCGCGCCGTGCACATGGGGATGGCCGTCCTCCAGGATGTGGCGCTCTCGCCAAACCCGGCGCCTGAAGGGGGTCAGACCATCAGCTGGCAGCACCGTGCCGAGCACGACGTCGGCACCGAGGTCGGCCTCGTGAATCATGCGGGTGATCCAGTCGGCTGGCACCCGCGAGTCCGCGTCAGTGTTAGCGACCCATGTCTCCGCGAGCGTGTCAATCCCGGAAAGGACATGCTCGACGCCGAGTGCGCGGGCGTTGCCGACGCGTCCAGCATCAGACTCGAGCGTCTCCACGCCGGTCCGGGCGCCGACCGCCGAGGCTGTCGCATCCACGCACCGATCGAGCACGACAACTGTCCGGATTCGAAGGGGACGGCCGACATGGTTGTGGGCGTGCTGACGCGCGGCTGCGATCGCGTCGAGGCAGTGGCCGACCAAGCCCTCCTCATTGCCGGCCGGGACCACGACGGCGACGGTCTGGATCATGCAAGCGCACCGGCCGGTCGGTCAACGGCGATCGATCGCTCGAACCCGGAGGAGTCGAGCAGGAAGGTCTCATAAGGCCGGCGGAAGTGGGCGACAAATGACTCGGCGAGAATCGCCTCGTCCCCGGCCAGATCTGACAGGGGTTCATTCTGGCTGGCGTGCAAGCCGATCGCGGCCTGCTTGGCTGAGTGGGCGGCAGGGTCGAGGTCGACGCGGCCGACGCTCTCCCATGACCAGGGCGCGTTCTCCGGATTGGCCCAATGCCAAGCCCAGATGGGGTACTGCCAGTGCTCGACATCCGGCCGGCTGGCCAGCACGGTCTCAGCTGCCCTGGCACAGGCTTCGTGATCGGGGTGCCGATCGCCTTGCCACGGTGTGACCAACAGCGATCCAGGCGCCAGTGCCAGGTCGATCGCCTGCTCGAGCGCGTCTTGGTTGCGATCGAGCAACCCGTCCGGCAGGCCGAGCTGGATTATGGTCGCAGCAGAATCGAGGCTGAGGATCGCCGTGACGACCTCGGCGCGGCGCCGTTGCGCCAGTTGCGTCGGGGTGTGGGTGGGCGAGGCGGGATGCGAGGCCTCGCCGTCGGTGGCAACGATGACGTCTACGAGGGCGCCGCTCCGAGCGGCTGTCGCGATCAGCCCGCCGGCACCGAGCGTCTCATCGTCGGGATGTGCGGCCACGACCACGATCCGCTTTCCGCTCCTCGGGACCGGCAGTAGGTTCGCGACGGCGATGCGCCCGTCGGCAGCCCACGCCGCCTCCGTGGTGCCCTCGTCGCGATGGTCGAAGACCGCCAAGCTGTTGTCGCTGTTCGCCATCCGTGGCACTGACTACCCAGATCGAGCGCCGGCCACTCGTTCGAGCTCAGATCCTGCGCGAGCGGCGCTGGACGTTCAGACGGAGAGCTCTCGCGCGACTGCGGTGGCGAAGAGCCGGCCCTCGCGGGTGAGCTCGACGCGGTCACCGCTGATCACCGCCCGCTCGCCCGCGACCTGTGCCTGCGCTGCCAGTACGCCCGCGTCGCTCAGCGCTGAGAGCTCGATGCCGCCACGGAGCCGGATCCCGAGCATCAGTGCCTCAAGCGCCTGCTGCTCAGCTGTGAGCACCTCGCGCCCGGCCGCTGGGGAGCTGCCCTCGTGCAGGCGCTTGGCGTAGTTCGCGGGCCGCAGTACGTTCCACCAGCGCACGCCGTTGACGTGCGAGTGTGCTCCAGGCCCGACGCCCCACCAGTCGTCGGAGCGCCAGTAGCCGATGTTGTGGCGGCAGCGGGCGTCGTCGCTCGCCGCCCACGAGGAGACCTCGTACCAGTCGAGTCCGGCAAGCTGCAGGCGCTCGTCGGCGACCATGAAACGCCTCGCCTGAACCTCGTCGTCGGGGGCCGGAGTCGTTCCTCGCCTGACCGCCGCCGCCAGCGCCGTGCCCGGTTCGACCGTGAGCGCGTAGGCAGAGATGTGGTCCGGCTCGGCTGACAGCGCCACCTCGAGGCTCTGCTCCCAATCAGTGTCGCTCTCGCCCGGGGTGCCGTAGATCAGATCCAATGAGACGTGTTCAAAGCCGGCGTCACGCGCCTCGTGCGCCGCGGCCACGGCGCGGCCAGGGCTGTGCAAACGGTCCAAGGCCTGCAGCACGCGCGGCACGGCCGACTGCATGCCCACCGAAACGCGCGTGAAGCCACCGGCTTTGAGCGCCTTGAACATGTCTGGCGTGGCCGACTCGGGATTCGCCTCGGTGGTCACCTCGGCCTGCGCCGCGAAGCCGAAGCTCTCGCCGACCTCGTCCAGCAGGCGCAGCAGGCCATCGGCGCCGAGCAACGTCGGTGTGCCGCCGCCGATGAAGACGGTGCTCACGGCCCGGTCACCCAACTCGCCGCGAGCCCGACGCAGCTCCAGCCTCGCCGCCTCGACGAACTCATGTTGCTGCCCTTGGCCGGGCACGTAGGTGTTGAAGTCGCAGTAGCCGCAGCGGGCGGTGCAGAACGGCACGTGGATGTAGATGCCGAGAGGGCGCTCGCGCTGGTCCATCCACCAATCATGCACGCTGGCCGCGAGCGAGCCGGTCGCCGAGCGCGGCGACCGGCATTTACGTCTCAGCCGTTGAGCAGCGCCATCATCGACTCTGAGTAACGCTCGCCTGCCACCGCGTCGCGAGAGATGGCGTTGTCGAGCTGCTCGAGCTCCTGCGCTGAGAGCTTCAGGTCGGCCGCGGCGGCGTTCTCCTCGAGGCGCGCCGGACTCTTCGTGCCGGGGATCGGGATGATGTCGTCGCCCTTGCACATGACCCAGGCGAGCGCGAGCTGCGCGGGGGTGACCGCCTTCTGCTCGGCTAGCTCAGTCACCCGATCGGCCAGCTGGAGGTTCTCCGCGAACGCGGCCTCCTGGAACCGCGGGTTGGTGCGGCGCCAGTCATCGGCGGGCAGGTCATCGAGCGAGCGGATCTGGCCGGTCAGGAAACCACGCCCGAGTGGGGAGTACGCGACCAGCCCGATGCCGAGCTCGCGCAGGGTTCCCAGCACGTGATCCTCGGGGTCACGCGTCCAGAGCGAGTACTCGCTCTGCACGGCAGTGATCGGAAATGTCGCGTGCGCGCGGCGGATCGTCTCCGCCGACGCCTCCGAGAGGCCCAGGTAACGCACCTTGCCCTCCCGGACGAGGTCGCCCATCGCTCCGACGGTCTCCTCGATCGGCACCTGCGGATCGACCCGGTGCTGGTAGTAGAGGTCGATGTAGTCGACGCCGAGCCGCTTGAGTGAGGCCTCACAGACACGTCGCGCGTTCTCGGCGCTGCCGTCGGTACCGCGGTCGGTCGGGCGATCGGGGTTGATGACAAAACCGAACTTCGTGGCGATCTCGAACTGATCACGGCGCCCCGCGATCGCGCGTCCCACCAGCTCCTCGTTGACGTAAGGCCCGTAGGCCTCGGCGGTGTCGAGGAAGGTCACGCCGAGCTCAAGCGCCCGGTGGATCGTGGCCAAGCCGGACTGCTCGTCACCGGCGCCGTAGGCCCATGACATGCCCATGCAGCCGAGTCCCTGCGCGGAGACTTCGAGCCCCTGTGTTCCGAGCTTTCTTCTATGCATTAGGTCTTTCCTCGTAAGTCGTGATCTTTTGGTCGATGAACGCCAGGTGGTCGCGGACCTCGGCGAGCTGAGCGCGGACGGCGGCCTGATGCCTTTTGAGCAGTGCCAGCCGCTCGGCCTCGTTGCCATCGTTTGCCTGCACAAGCTCCGCGTAGCGACGGATCGATCGGATCGGCATACCGGTCGCCCGCAGACGCTGAAGCACGTTGATCCAGGCAAGGTCAGCCTCGCTGTAACGGCGATGTCCTGAGGCGGCCCGGTCGACACCGTCGATCAGCCCAGCCCGCTCGTAGTAGCGCAGCGTGTGAGCGCTGATACCGCTCGCCTGCGCCGCCTCGGCGATTGTGAAGCCCACCGCGACACTCATACTTCGAGCATAGGACTTAGAGCACGCTCTAAGTCAAGCTCCGCTGCGTCGTCGCTTACCGGACTGGACGGTCCGTTTAGCTTTGTCACGTACCGGACCGAACGGTCCGTTTCGGCCAATCGCGTACCGGACCACTCAGTCCGGTACGATATCTGCATCGCTGAGGTTTCTGCACACCCGCCGCAGCCAGAAGGTCTCGACCGGGAGACGATGATCGTCGCTGGCGTCGTGATTCTCGGGGCGGTCATGTCGATCCTCGACACCACGGTCGTAAACGTCGCGATCGACCATCTTGCGGTCGCGTTCCACGCGACCCTGACCACGATCCAGTGGACGATCACCGGCTACACGCTGGCGCTGGCGACTGTGATCCCCGCCACCGGTTGGGCGGCAGACCGCTTCGGCACCAAGCGCATCTACATGTGGTCACTGGTGCTGTTCACGATCGGATCGGCGGCCTCTGGATTGGCTTGGAGCGCCGATTCGCTGATCGCATTCCGCGTGCTGCAAGGCATCGGCGGCGGCATGATCATGCCCGCAGTCATGACGATCATGACTAAGAAGGCCGGCCCGCACCGTATGGGCCGCGTGATGGGAATCCTCGGGGTGCCGATGCTGCTGGCGCCGATCCTCGGCCCGATCCTTGGTGGTTGGTTGATCGACGACGTCTCTTGGCGCGCGATCTTCTTCATCAACCTGCCGATCGGTGTCGTCGCCTTCGTGCTTGCGCTGATCGTGCTTGACCCGGATGAGCCGCAGCCGGCGCACCGGCTCGACTGGCTCGGGATGGCGCTGCTCTCGCCGGGGCTGGCGGTCTTCATTTACGGCTTGGCCGAGTCCTCGAGCTATGGCTTCAGTTCGGCGCGTTCATGGGCGCCCACGGTGCTCGGCCTGGCGCTGATCGTGGGCTGGTTCGTTCACAGTTGGCGCACCGAGAACCCGCTGATTGACCTGCGCACCTTCGCGCACACACGCGCCGGTGCCGCGGCGGGCACGTTCACGCTCTTCTCGATCTCAGTCTTCGGTTCGATGCTGCTGGTGCCGCTCTACTTCCAGTCGGTGCGAGGGGTGTCGGCCTTGACGGCCGGCCTGCTGATCGCGCCCGGTGGCGTCGGCGCGATGATCCTGATGCCGGTCGCGGGGCGCCTGACCGACAAGTACGGCCCCACCTGGCTACCCGCTGCAGGCTTGCCCTTTGTGGCCGTAGGTCTGGTTCCGTTCCTGTTCGTGGGCCCGCACACTTCCTACGTCGTGCTCTGCAGTGGCAGCTTCGTCCAGGGTCTGGGCATGGGGCTGGCGATGATGCCGAACATGACCGCTGCGATGCAGGCGGTTCCGCCTGCGGCGATTGCCAGAACCAGCACCGCGATGAGCATCATCCGCCAGGGCGGTGCCTCGATCGGCACGGCCGTGCTCTCGGTGATTCTGGCGTCCGCGATCGCGAGCAACCTGGCCGCGTCGCTCGGCACTCACCTCTCTGGTGGCGGCGGACTCGCGAGCCTCCAGCGCCTGCCGGCAGCCCAACACGCGAGGATCGCGGCGCCGCTGGCCAGCGCCTTTGCCTCGACCTTCATCTGGGCGCTGGTGCTGATTCTCGTGGCGATGATTCCCGCGGTGGGCATGGCGCTCTCCGGCCGGCGCAACCCGGCCGCCAGACCGACCGGCGAACGCATCCTCGCGATGGAATAGCGCCTTCGCGGCGCTTGTGAACAGCGCTGCGGTCAGTCCGCGAGGTTGAGCGCGAACTCCTGCAGCAGGCCACGGCGCCCGACTTCGGTCACGCGCAGCGCGCGGGTGCTGGGCACACGTGTGAACCACTGCAGCTCCAAGAGTTGCTCTGCGATCGCGGCGCCGAGGGCGCCCGCCAGATGCGGCCGGCGCTCGGTCCAGTCAAGACAGGGTCGGGCGAAGGCGCGGCGCTCGGCGCGCAACGCCGATACGTCGATCCCGAGTGTTGCCAGCCGTCGTTCCCCGAAACCCGTGAGCTGATAGGCACCGTCGTTGGCGTCGATCAGGCCTTGCCGCTGCAGACTCTCGGTCAGCGCCACGCCGATCTCGCCGGCCAGATGGTCGTAACAGGTACGGGCAACGCGGATCGCGTCGCCGCGTCGTGACTCACGCAGGCTCGCCGCGGTACGGGTGGGGGCGATGCTCAGCATCGCCTCGATGACCGCGGCGACTTGAGCGTTCGCGAGCCGGTAGACCCGACGGCGTCCGTGCTGCTCGACCTCAACAAGGCCACCGTCGAGCAGGCGCGAGAGATGCGAGCTGGCGAGCGAGGGGGAGATGCCGGAACGTGCCGCAAGTTCGCCCGCGCCCAGCGGCCGCCCTCCGATCAGCGCCAGCAGCATGCTCGCGCGGTGCGAGCTCATCAGGTCTGCGATCCCGGCGAGGTCTGCATCAGCCAGCATGAGTAGACCGTACCAAAGCGATATTTCAACCCGGGTTGAATCATTCTGCGGTTAGTCTGGGTCAGGTGAAGAATCGCTGGACCCTGATAGCCACCAGTCTGGGCTTCGCCGTCGTGCAGCTTGACGTGAGCGTCGTCAACGTCGCGATCAGGCCGATCGGTGAGTCGCTGGGCGGCGGCGTCAGCGGCCTGCAATGGGTCGTGAGTGCGTATACGGTCGCGTTCGCCGCGCTGATTCTCAGCGCCGGCGCGATCGGCGATCGAATCGGGGCAAAGCGTCTCTTTGTGGGCGGCTTTGCGCTCTTCACCGTCGCTTCGGTGGCCTGCGGACTGGCCCCGACCCTCGGCATCCTGATCGGCGCCCGAGCGGTTCAAGGGATTGGGGCGGCTGTGCTTGTGCCCTGCTCGCTCACGCTCTTGAACCACAGCTGCAGCAGCGATGCGGAGCGCGTCCGTGCCGTCGGTCTGTGGGCGGCCGGAGGTAGCGCCGCGCTCTCAGCAGGACCGCTGATCGGCGGCGTCCTGGTCGCCGCGCTGGGCTGGCGCGCGATCTTCTTCATCAACGTCCCGACCGGCCTGGCGGGGATCTTGCTGACCGTCCGCTGGGCGGTTGACACGCCGCGCTCGCCTGGTCGCGGCGTCGACCTCTGGGGGCAGCTGCTCGCGATCATTTGTCTGACATCGCTGGCCGCAGCGACGATCGAAGCTGGCGCCAACGGTCTTGGCAACCATGGCGTGATGCTCGGCTTTGCCGTTGCCTGCGCGGCGGGGCTGGGGTTCGTGGCGGTTGAGGCCCGCGGCTCACGGCCGATGCTGCCGCTGGCGCTGTTCCGCTCACGCACCTTCAGCTGCGCGACGGCCATCGGGTTTACCGTCAACGTTGCCTTCTATGGGCTGATCTTTGTGCTCAGCCTCTTCTTCCAACGCGCACAGCAGCTCTCGCCGCTGCAGACCGGCCTCGCGTTCGCGCCGATGACCGCGGCCGTCATGGCCTCCAACCTCCGCGCTCGCTGGCTGCTCGCACGGATCGGTACCCGGCGGCTGATCGGCTTCGCGGCGCTGCTGATGGCGATCGGGGCGATATCGCTGATCGAGACAGGCAGGGGGACGGGCCACGGCGCGGTTGTCGCTCAACTCGTGTGCATCGGCACCGGGCTCGGCCTGCTGGTCCCGGTGATGACCTCAGCGCTGCTCTCGAGCGTCGAGCGGTCGCGCTCGGGCGTCGCGTCAGGGGCGTTGAACTCCGCACGCCAGACCGGAAGCGTTGTCGGCGTCGCCGTCTACGGAGCTCTGATCGCCGGGGGCAACCTCGTAGGCGGTCTTCATGTGGCGCTCGTGATATCTGCCGCGCTGGCGCTGATCGTGCTTGCGCTCAGCCGCGGGCTAGCATCCCAGTAGGCCGTTCAGGCCGTCTGGGCGCTCACGAGTTCGTCGATGAAGCCGAGCTTGCCGATCACCGGCGGTGGCAGCACGAACGGGTAGATGTCGTCGGCGCCCATGCTGCGGTTCATCGCGTTGAGCGCGTAAGTCAGCGGTAGCCACGCGTCCATCAGCCCTTGAATCCCGTCGCCAGCCGCGGCCGGGAAGGAGGAGAGCGGAGCCTCGTCCTTTGAGAAGAGGGTGGGGCCGGCGACGCTGACGCCGTAGGTGATTGCGGTTTGTAGCGAGTCACGGATGTGCAGATAGTGCGCGAAGGTCTCGGCCCAGTCCTCCCAGGGATGCATGGTCGCGTAGGCCGAGACGAACTCGTCGGGCCACCCGTCTGGGGCGCCCTCGGCGTAGTGGCGGTCCATCGCCGCCTGATAGTCGGCGCGTTCGTCACCGAAAAACTCGCGGTATCTGTCGCGCGCGGCTGATCCCTGCGGGCAGAGGATCGGCTCGTAATAGTGGGCGATCTCGTGACGCATGTGCCCGAGCAGCGTCCGGTAGGGCTCGCCCATCACGGTTCGCACGCGCTCGCGGTGCACGTCGTCGGCCTCAGCCAGATCAAGCGTGATCAGGCCGTCATCGTGTCCGGTGATCACGTCGGTGCGTTCACTGTTGAGCATGTCGAAAGCCAAGCCACCCTTGCGCTGCAGGTAGCTCTCCACCGGCAGACCGAGCTCGAGTAACTCAAACAGCAGCCTGCGCTTGGCGGCCTCGGCTTTGGCGAAGCGCACAGGACCGTCATCGGCTTGCGTCGGGCGGGTCCGCGTAAACGCGCAGCTGAAACAGAGAGCGTTCGGAGCTGAGGCGACGCCGTTACAGCCGATCTCCTCACGGTTCGCGCAGGCGAGACCGTCCGGCAGCGCGACGATCTCCCGCTGATCCCAGTCGAAACCGAGCACGGTGTTGGAGTTCAGGCACTCGAGGCTTTCGAACAGCACCAGGTGCAGGCAGTCAGGGCATGTGAAGGCGCGCATGCACCGATCATCGCAGCCTCGGTGGTAAAGGCCGGGGCGCGCCCTCACGACTGCCCTGAACTGCCGGCTACTGCTGCTGGTCGCGCGGGACCAGCAGTCCGCGGTTGAAAGCTTCGGCGACCGCCGCGGCGCGGTCATTGACGTCGAGCTTCTCGTAGATATGCACCAGATGGGTTTTGACCGTGGCGGTGCTGATGAACAGCTGCGCGGCGGCGTCGCGGTTGCTGAGGCCTCGGGCGATCAGCGTCAGCACCTCAAGTTCGCGCTGGCTGATCGGTTCCTGCGTGGGGGCGCGCATCTGCCCGACGACCCTGGTCGCGACCGATGGTGAGAGCGTCGCCTTGCCGTTCGCGGCTGCGCGAACGGCCTTGAAGAGATCAGCGGCGGGGGCGTCCTTGAGCATGTAACCGGTCGCGCCGGCTTCGATCGCGGAGAGCACGTCGCCGTCTGTGTCGTAGGTCGTCAGGACCAGGACACGCGCGGGTACGCCCGCGGCGGCCAAGGCCGCGATCGCGCTGACGCCATCCATCTCGGGCATGCGCAGGTCCATGAGAATCACGTCAGGTGCGAGCGCGCGGGCGCGGCGTACCGCCTCGGAGCCGTCGGCGGCCTCGCCGACGACCTCGAAGTCGGCCTCGCCGGCGAACATGCCGCTGAGGCCGTTGCGGACCACGGGATGGTCATCCACGATCAGCACCCGGATCGCGGCGCTCATGGATGCTCTCCGACGCCTACAGCCGGGATCGCGGCGCTGATGGCGGTGCCGCCGTCAGGCTCAGACTCGATTTCAAGCGTTCCGGCGACGCCCTCCACACGCTCACGCATCGCCGACAGACCGAAGCCGCCCTGGGCGTCACGTGGGCGCCGGGGGCCACTGCCGTTGACGGTCACGAAGCCGACGCCGTCATCGCGGACGTCGAGCGTGATCAGATCCTCCATGTAGGAGAGGGTCAGGCCGACGCGCGTGGCGCGGGCGTGCTTGGCGACGTTGGTGAGCGCCTCCTGTGCCGCACGCAGCAGCGCGACCTCGATCTCCGGGCGCATCAGCCGCACGTTGCCGGTCGTGGTGAACGCCACCGTGATGCCGTGCAGCTGCGACCAGCGCTGGGCGACGTCATCGATCGCCTCGGGCAGCCGTGCGCTCGCCAGCGGCTCCGGGGTCAGTGCCTGCACCGACCGTCGCGCCTCAGTCAGGCTCTCCCGCGCCAGCTGGATCGCTGAGTTGATGTGAGTGGCGCCGGCTTCAGAGCCGACCTGCCCGGCAGCGGCGTGCTGGGCCGCCTGAAGCTGGGTGATGATGCCGGTCAAGCCCTGCGCAAGCGTGTCGTGGATCTCGCGCGCCATCCGCCGCCGCTCCTCGACGACACCGGCCTCGCGGGCGCGGCCCAGCAACTGCTCCTGCAGGTCAGCGTTTTGCCGCAGGCTCTCCTCGAGCTTGGCGTTCGTCTCGGTCAGCACCGAGACCTCGCGGGCACGGTGCTCCTGCTGCTCGTTGCCGATCCAGCCGAACCAGGTGAAGGCGCTCGAGACACTCAGGTTGACCAGATAGACCGCGGCCAGCGCGACGATCTTGCTTGTATCGACGTAAGGGCCGGCGCCGGTCTGTGAGATCGCGGCGACCAGCGCGATCACCGCGACTCCGGCGAAGCGCCACTGTCCGCGCAGCAGCCGCCAGGCCCAGATGTACCCGGTCCAGCTGTAGAAGCCGTAGAGCGGTTGGCGGATCACCAGCGCCATCGCAAAGCCGGCCCAGGCGATGAAGACGAGTGCCGATGCGACTGCGCCGATTCCCAGCTGCGCCGCCAACCACGAGGTCCGCTGGTCGAGACGGTCAACCAGGAACATCAGCAGCGACGCGGCGCCCACCAGCCCCAGGTCGATCAGCCCCGCCGGGTCGATGCCGTGGCGTACGGCTACGTCAAAGACCGCGCAGAGCCCAAGCAGCGGATACGGCAGCGCCCGGAAGAACGGCATCTCGCGCCGTTCCCAGAACTCAAGCCGGGCACCCGTGCCCGCAGTTGCCGTGGGTTCACTCATCGGTCCCAGCGAAACAATCTAGCTGCGATCGCGCACAGCGCGACCGCGTACCCGGCCAGAACCAGCAAGTGCACTGTGCCCGGCCAATGGCCGGCGGTCGCGTTCTGCACGGCCGGGATCGCGGCGCCGAGCGGGGTGTAGTGACTGAAGTCGCGCAGGCCTGTGCCCATCTCGGCCTGTGGCAGCCAGAGGCCGGCGAAGAACATCAGTGGGAAGAACAGCAGCGATCCGGCCGCGGCGGCGACGCGTTGGCTGGGGGCGACGGCGGCAACCAGCGTTCCCAGTGCGGTCGTGGCGCATGCCGCGAGCAGCACCGCGAGCACGAAGCCACCGGCCTCACGCGGAAGCGGGACCGAGAAGGCGAAATGCGAGACGAGCAGCAGCAGGATCACGACACAGGTGGCCAGACCGAGCACGATCAGGACCTGGGAAGCAAGCAACCGCACAGCTCCAACCGGCGTCGTTGAGAGCCGCCGCAGGTAGCCCTTGTCGCGGTAGGAAGCAAGCGCCGCGGGCAGCGCGCTGATCGAGAGGATCGTCAGCGTGAACATCATCACGGTGGGCGTGTAAACCACGATCAGCCGCAGTCCACCGAGGGAGTGTTCGGGCTTGCTCGGAGAAGCTATACCGAGCACGACCAGCAGCCCGACGGGGAAGAGCAGCCCCCAGAACAGCAGCAGCGGCTCGCGCAGGAACAGCCGTAGCTCGGTCAGCATCAGCCGGCGAAAGCCGTGACTCCGACTACCTACGGCGATTGTGGTGGTGCTCATCGTGTCTCCTCTGCGGCGTTGGCGTTGGCGTCGGCGGTCAGCGCGACGAACGCGTCATCCAGCGTGGACTGTTCGATTTCGGTCTGCTCGGGTACTACGCGTTCGCGGACGAGCACCGCCATCACGGCGGCCACAAGGTCGCCGCTGCCGTCGACGACGATGCGTTCGCCGTCGCGGCTGACCGTCCGCACCTCGGGGAGTTGGCGGAGAGCTTCGAGGTCGAGCGGGCGGGCTGGGCGGAAGCTGATCCGCTCGCCCATCCCGGCGCCGAGTGCCGCGGGCGTGTCAACCGCGATCACGTGGCCGTGGTGCAGCAGCGCCACGCGATCACAGAGATATTCGGCCTCTTCCATGAAATGCGTCACAAGGATCACGGTCACGCCCTCGTCACGGATGCGCTCAATCAGCTTCCAGGTCTCGCGGCGCGATTGCGGATCGAGTCCGGTGGTGAGCTCGTCGAGGATCGCCAGCTCCGGCCGGCCGATCAAGGCGAGCGCGATCGACAGCCGTTGCCGCTGTCCGCCGGAGAGGTTGGCGAAGCGCGTCTCGCGCTTTTCGGTCAGTCCGAGCAGGCTCAGCAGTCGCTCGGGGTCCGCGGGATCGCGGTAAAACGATGCGAACAGCTCCAGCGCCTCACCGACGCGGAGCTTGTCCGGCAGCTCCGAGGCCTGCAACTGGATGCCGACGCGCTCACGCAGTTCCTTTGCGTTGCTGCGCACGTCGAGGCCCAGCACGGTGACTGATCCGGAGTCGGGCCTGCGCAGTCCGCCGATGCACTCGACGGTGGTCGTCTTACCGGCGCCGTTGGGGCCGAGGATGCCGAAGATCTCGCCTCGGTTGATCGACAGCGAGACATCATTCACAGCGAGCGTGTCGCCGTAGCGCACGCGCAAGCGGTCGACCGAGGCGACCGGCCCGGCGGCCGGATCGCGCAGGAGAGTCAGAGGGGCAGAGAGGGGATTAGCGGACATGGGATCAGACTCCCAGAGCGCAGCGCCGCGCACATCGCTCTTCCGGCCCCTTGTTCATAAGGCAAAGGGGTAGATCCCGGTCAACCGATCGGTGGACTGGCACGGCGGCGGCGGCCACACCACTCGGGGGGAGAAACTCGTCGGTACGACCACAAAGTCCCCCAGAGTGAAGCCAGGCGCCGCCGGGGACCCTCGAGGCGGACGCTGACATTGGCAAAGGCCCCGTAGCATTAGCCCCCATGCCTGTGGGGATCATCAGCGGCTCAGGTATGTACGCGCTGCCGGACTTCAAGGGCGCGGAGTCGACGACGGTGGCGACACCCTACGGCGAGGTCTCGGTCACCTCGGGCAGCTACGCCGGCGAGCCACTGCTGCACATCGCGCGCCATGGCATCGGCCATGCGCTGCTCTCGAGCGCCGTCAACCACCGCGCCAACATCTGGGCGCTGAAGCAGCTCGGTGCCTCGTGCGTGATCGGCCTGACCGCGTGCGGCGCCGTCGACCCGGAGTTGGAACTCGGGTCGCTGATCATCTTCGACGACCTGCACTTCATCTCCAACCGGCTCCCGGACGGCTCTATCTGCACCTTCTTCAGCGAGCCGGGAGACCCGCAGCGCGGCCACTGGGTGCTGCACGGCGGGCCGTTCTCAGCCGAGCTCCAGCAGGTCCTGGCGCAAGCTGCGATCGCGAGCGGGAACGCCTTCCAGGCCGGAGGTATCTACGGGCACGTCGACGGTCCGCGCTTCAACACGCCGGTCGAGATCGCGCAGCTCGCGGCCTGCGGAGTCGCCGCGGTGTCACAGACCGGTGGTCCGGAGACGGTGCTCTGCGGGGAAGTTGAGCTGCCGTTCGCCCTGGTCGGGTTCGTGACGGACTACGCGAATGAGGTCTTCCCGGGCGAGCCGACGCCGGTCGCGACGCTGATGGAGCTGATCGGAAAAGCGCCAGGGCAGTTCGCGGATCTGCTGGTAGAAGCGCTGCCGCGGATCGCGGCGCTGCCCGCGCCCCCGGCAGCTGCCGGAACGATGTTCAGGTTCGGCTCCGCCTGACGTAAACGAGTGACGGGGAGGTCCGCAGGTCGGTCAGCGGATAGAGCGCTGTGGCTGTGATCGCGCTCGACTCAAGCCGGAACTCACGCTGCAGTTGGGGGACCAGCCAGCTCGGCGCCGAGTCGCCGTCGAGCACCACGGTCTGCACGTGGTAGCGGTCCAGAGCATCCGGCAGCGAGGCTCGCAGGATCCGCGCGCCGCGCACCGCCTGCGAACGCAGGGCGTCGGAGATGCCTTCGCCTTGAGCAAAGCTGCCCTTGCCGGCCAGCGTGCCGTACCAGGGGTGGCGCAGGATCAGGATCGGCCCAGGCAGCTTGTGTAGCGCCGCCAGCAATTCGCTTCCAGCGGCGCGCTCTGCCCGGGTCGGGATCTGTGCGGCGACCGGGTAGGCGAGCACAACCAGCTGTACCACGATCGCCGCGGTCGCCACTAGCGCTGGGAACGTACCGTGGCGCCGCAGCTGCGCGTAGGCGAGGCCGCCGACCAAGGCGCAGCCTGCGTACGCCGGCAGCAGCACGTTGAGGTAGCCGCCCGTATGCAGCCGCGAGAACCAGGCGGCCAGCACTAGGCCTGCGACTGCCGCGAGCTGATATCCGAACGGCACCACCGTCACCGCCGCGCGCCCAGCAGCCGCTCGCCGCGATCTCAGTGCGAGCCCGATAACCACCGAGACGGCAACCACCATCAGCACACAGAGCGGCCACAGATGCGCGAACAGGTCGGTGCGCCAGAAGTCGAGCCACTCCGGAGCGGCCCAGCCCTGTCCGGAGAGCTCGCTGAAGACGTAGTAGCGGTACCAGCCCCCGGTTGCCGCATCGAGCACGACGGTCGAGATCACCACGAGCGCGGTCAGCGTCAGGATCGCGCTGAGCCCGACCGGCCGGCGCGTGAGCGCCAGCCAGACCAGCGCCGGCGCCAGCGCGATCAGTGCGGTCTGCTTCGTGAAGAACGCCAGGAAGGCGAGCAGTCCGAGCAGCAGACCGCCTCGCACGCCTTGCGCCCGGCGACCGTAGACGAGCGCAACGAGCGTCAGTGCCAGGAACATCGAGTCGACCCGGCCGACGTCAAACCAGGAGCCGGAGAGCCGGTAGGTCGCGGCGAAGAGGCCGGCTGCGACGACCCCCGCGGAGCGGTCCCCGGTCTCGTCGCGGACCAGCTTGCCGATCATCGCGATCGCCACCAGCGAGCTCACGAACGAGACGATCCGCAGCGGCAGAAAGCCGAGCCCGGTGATCTGCGCCACCGCCGCCGAGGCCAGCCAATAGAGCGGGGGGTAGGTCCAGCCGACGAACTTCAGCGACGGTGCCGCGTAGAGCGAGTGGCCGGCCAGGACCCGCCCGACGTTCCCGACTGAGCCGCCCTCCATCCAGTCCAATTCGTACGGGTAGTCGAGCCGGTGCAGCGCGATCCAGAGGTAGAGCAGCACCGGCACCGCGGCAAGCGCGAGGGTCGTGAGGCCCGCGAAGGCGATCAGACGACCCGGTTGCGCCGCCCGAACGGCCCTCAAGCGTCGGCTGCGCGCGCGAGCAGGCTGAACCAGCGCTCGCCGCACGACCACAGCCGCATCACGCTCAGCGCTGACTGATTCGCGATCTCGTCGATCCCCGACGTCGATACCCGTGCCCACGGCAGCCACTCGCTCATCTCCCCGTTGTCCTCGATCCGCACCCTGGTCTCGTGTGACGGCGCCCCCGGCGCCTCCAGCTCGACCAGGATCTGTCCGTCGGCGCACAGCAGCGAGCGCAGCCGGCGCAGCAGCCGTGGCGGGCATCCGCCGATGCCGACGTTGCCGTCGAGCAGCAGCGCCGTACGCCAACTGCCGGCGCCCGGAAGCTCGTCGAAGACATCGCCGACGATCGCCTGGGCGCCGCCGCAGCGCGCCAGTCCGACCGCCACAGGGCTGAGATCTACCCCGAGCGCGAACACGCCGCGATGCGTGAGCGCGCGCAGGTGGCGCCCGGGACCGCAGCCGACGTCCAGCACCGGCCCCTCGATCTGATCGAGCAAGGTCTCATCGATGTCGTCAGTCGGACCGAGATAGCGGTCGACCGGTAGCGGCAGCAGCGGACCGCCCTCAAAGCGGATCCGCGGGCAGGCCGGTGTGATCGCGGTCGGCCGCGGCTGCACCGCGCCAGCCAACGCGGTGCCGTACATCTGCAGCGCGCTTCTCATCGAATCGATGCCAAGGTCCGCGCGAAGCGGGTGTGGGGCGCGGCCGCGGCGACCTGCTCCGCGTCGGTGATCGTGTCGACGTCTCGCAAGCGCGGCCGCTCGTCGACCCGCAGTTTGAGCTGCGTGAAGCGCTGGCGCTGCTCGCTAAAGGTGTCCTGCGCGCTCATCGTGACCCCTGTGAAGGCGCCGGCCACCAGCCCCTTGAAGCCGACGCACCAGTAGCCACCGTCGAAAGTCGGTCCGAGCACCGCGTCGAAACGCGAATCGGCGACGGCGAGCGCCGCGTCGTGCAAGAGCAGCGGCGTCAGCTGGGGCGTGTCCATGCCGACCAGCAGCGCCGGCCCGTCGATCTCCTCGAAGGCCGACTGCAGCCGCTCACCCAAGCCGTCGCCCCGCTGGGCGACGACCTCAAAACCGTCGGGGCGCCAGGCGTCGGCGTTGCCCTCAAAGACCAGCACCCGCCGAGCCGCCGGGGTACGCGCGACGGCGTCGAGCGTGTCGCGCAGCGCCGCGTCGGCCAGTTCCGCCGCCTGGGCCGGCTGAAGCGGAGGAGTGAGCCGGGTCTTGACGCGTCCGGCGAGCGGCTGTTTTGCGATGACCAGAAGGGCGACCTGCGGCATTGCGGTCAGTCAAACCGCCACTCATTACAGAACGAGAACGAACTTCTTACGGATTCAGAACGATCGCCGCAAAACGCTGGACATCGCGGCTGGTGCTGCGAGCCTCAGCTCGTGTCACGCGTCCGACTCCCGCTTCCCGACCCGGAGAAGCCGCCGCCGGGGCCGTTCCGTCCCGAGTTCTGGCGCAGCCCGCTGCGCTCGCCGCAGCTGACCGCGATGCTCGGGCTGGTGCTGCTGATCGGGCTACCGGCGGTGGCCCTCACCGGGCTGCTCTCGAACGACGCCTACCAGCCTGGCCTCGGTGGCAACGCGCTCGGACGCGACGTTCACGGCCCACTCGATCTCTACCTGTTCGGCTGGCCCTCGGACCCGAGCTGGCTCTACGCCTTCACCCAGGGCGCACACGTGATCATCGGTTTGGCGGTCTTCCCGGTCGTGCTCACAAAGCTCTGGTCGGTGATCCCGCGGCTCTTCGAATGGCCGCCGGTGCGCTCGCCTGCGCACGCGCTCGAGCGGCTCTCGCTGGCACTGCTGGTCGGCAGCGCGCTCTTCGAATTCGTCACCGGGATCCTCAACATCCAGTACTGGTACGCGTTCCCGTTTGACTTCACGCAGGCGCACTACTACGGAGCCTGGGTCTTCATCGGCGCGCTGCTGGCGCACATCCCGCTGAAGCTGCCGACGATGCGGCGCTCGCTCGCGCTGCGCAAGGCGGTGCTCGACGGGGCTGGCCCGCTGGCCAGCCCCGCGGTCGACGCTCACGCTCGCCCGCTGACCAGCCCGAACCCCGGCCCGGCCACGCTCACCCGTCGCGGCCTGTTGACAGCTGTCGGCGGCGCTTCGCTGATCCTGATGCTGCAGGGTGTCGGGCAGTCGGTCGGAGGCCCGCTGCGCTCGCTCGCCTTCCTGCTGCCACGCGGGCGCACGCGTCCGGGGCCGCTCGGTTTCCCGGTCAACAAGACCTGGATCGGGACCGGTCTGCAGCGCGGCGCCGTCGGCGCGAAGTGGCGTCTGACCGTGCGCGCTGAGAGGACGGTGGTGTTCACGCGTGAGCAGCTGCTGGCCCTGCCTCAGCACACCTATGACCTGCCGATCGCCTGTGTGGAGGGCTGGTCGACCACCCAGAGCTGGACGGGGGTGCGCGTCCAGGATCTGGCGGCGCTCGCCGGCGCGAGCGGCCGGATGATGCTGACGACCACCTCGCTCGAGCAGGGGACCTACGGCTCGGCGACGCTCGGCCACGAGCAGGTCTCGGATCCCGAGACCTTGCTGGCGCTGCGGGTCAACGGCCTCGATCTGCCGCTTGATCACGGCTACCCGGCTCGCATCATCAGCCCCGCGATCCCGGGGGTGCACTGCACAAAGTGGGTTTCGGAGATGCAGTTCCAGACGGTCGAAGCATGAGCCGCTTGCGCGCCCGCTACGGCGCCGGGCCGGCACATCTACTGGTGCTGATCGCGAGCTTCGCGATCGCCGGTGCCGCGGTCGTCGGCTGGATTCAGCGCCCGCGCGACCTCGAGGGGGTGCTGATCTGGTTCGCGGCGGCGGTCGCGTTGCACGACTTCGTGCTGCTGCCGCTCTACTCACTGCTTGACCGGATCACGGTCGCGCGTCTGCCGGTCAGGTCGGCTGCGTACGTGCGGGTGCCGGCGATCATCAGCGGCCTGCTGATGCTGGTGCTGTTCCCGACGATCCTCGGCTTCGGCGCCCACCGTGAGCAGGCGGCCAGTGGCATCGCCGAGCACGGCTACTTGCTGCGCTGGCTGCTGCTGACGGCGGCGCTGTTCCTGGTTTCGGCGCTCGCGTACGCGCTCGGCCCGATCCGCCGAAGCGCGTGAGCAAGTCCGTGGCGTGAGGGCGCTCAGCGCAGCAGCCGCGCCATGTCACGCGTCGCTCGCCAGGTCCCGCGCAGACTGCCGCTGACCTTCGAGTGTCCGCCGACCCGGGCGCGATAGCTGACCGCTGTTTCGCTGACCGTCCAGCCGGCGGCGGCCGCGAGCAGCACCATCTCGAGCGGCCAGCCGAAGGCGCGATCTCGCAGCCCGAGCGCCAGCAGTGCTTCGCGGTCGGCGCAGCGCATCGGACCGATGTCGGTCACCGCCGTACCTGAGCGCCGCCGCAGTTCGGCCGCGATCAGGCGGTTGCCGGCGCGCGCGTGCAGCGGCCAGGCGCCAGCTTCGGGGACCCTTGCGCCGAGACAGAGCTGCGCTTCGCCGTTGCTCACCGGGTCCGATACACGCGGCAGCTCTGCCGGGTCGAGCGAGCCGTCGCAGTCCATGAAGCAGACCAACTCGGTTCGCGCCGCGCTGAGTCCAGCAAAGCAGGCGGCGCCGAAGCCGCGACGCGGCTCTTCAACGACCTTCGCGCCCAACCGCCGGGCGATCTGCGCCGAACCGTCAGCCGAGCCGTTGTCGATGATCAGCGGCTCGTAACCGTCCGGGAAGGCCGCCAGCACCACGGGGATCGCCTGCGCCTCGTCGAGCACCGGCAGGATGACCTCGATCACGGTCGCTAAACCTAGGCTTCAACCCTTACGAATTTGAGAACGGTGCGCCGTAGCGGGCAAAAAGCGCCCGTCAGCGCCTACCGTTGCGGACATGATCCTTGTCACCGGTGGCGCCGGCTTCATCGGCTCACAGATCGTCGACATGCTTGTCACCGAGGGACATAGCGTGAGGGTGCTCGATCTGCTGCTGCCCACGGCCCACAGCGAAGTGCCGCCGAGCCTGAATCCGCAGGCCGAGTTCGTCCACGGTGACGTCAGCGACCCGGCAACGGCAGCGGCCGTGCTCGAGGGCGTCGATGTCGTCTGCCACCAGGCTGCGATGGTCGGGCTCGGCTTGAACATCCTCGACCTTCCCGAGTACGTGCGTCACAACGATCTGGGCACCGCGGTGCTGCTCGCTGAGATGGCGCGATCCGGGTTCCAGGGCCGGGTTGTGCTCGCCAGCAGCATGGTCGTCTACGGGGAGGGCCGCTACCGCTGCGAACGGCACGGCGTGGTCATGGCGCCGCCACGCGAGGTCTCCGCGCTCGTGCAGGGCAACTTTGAGGTCTACTGCCCGGGCTGCGGTGAAACCTTGGCGCCCGAGTCGATCCCGGAGAGCGCCGGCGTCGACCCGCGCAACGTCTACGCGGCCACAAAGCTGCATCAGGAGCATCTCGCGTTTTCGTTCTCACGCGAGACCGGGGTGCCTGTCACCGCGCTGCGCTACCACAACGTCTACGGCCCGCGGATGCCTCGCGACACACCCTACGCGGGCGTCGCGGCGATTTTCCGCAGCGCGCTTGAGGTGGGCCGCGCCCCGCAGGTATTCGAGGACGGCGGCCAGCTACGTGACTTCATCCACGTCCGCGACATCGCGCGAGCCAACCTGCTGGCGATCACGCGCGGCGAGCCCGTGCACGGGGCTTTCAACATCGCCAGCGGCAGGCCACGGTCGGTGCTCGAGATGGCGCTCGCGCTGGCCGTCGCGATCCCCGGCGCGCCCGTACCTCAAGTCACCGGGGAGTTCCGTCTGGGTGACGTGCGCCACGTCTTCGCGGCGACCGAGAATGCTCGCGAGCAGCTCGGCTTCACGGCCTGCGAGGACTTTGACGCCGGCATGGCGGAGTTCGCCTGCGCGCCGCTGCGAGGCTGACTGCGAGGATCTGATGATCGACGAGGACAACCGGGGAACTGTGCTGGTGGTGGACGACGAGCCGACGATCGCTGAGGTCGTCTCTCGTTACCTGCAGCGCGCGGGCTACCGCACGCTGATCGCAGCCGACGGTCAAGCGGCCCTGGCGGCGGCGAGCGAGCGCTGGCCGGACCTGGTCGTGCTCGATCTGATGCTGCCGCAGATCGACGGTCTTGAGGTGATGCGACGGCTGCGCGAGAACGACCGCGCACGCGTGCCGATCATCCTGCTGACCGCCAAGGGCGAGGAGTCGGACCGGATCGTCGGCCTGCGGCTCGGCGCCGACGACTATGTGGTCAAGCCGTTCTCGCCGGCGGAGCTCGTGGCACGGGTCGACGCTGTGCTGCGCCGCGTTGAAGCACCCGTCGACCAGCGCCCCGCGATCGAGCTCGACGATCTCTTCATCGATCCCGCGGCCAGACGCGTGCTGGTGGCAGGCGTCGAGGCGCAGCTGACGATGCGCGAGTTCGACCTGCTGCTGTTTCTGGTCCGCCATCCCGGCCAGGTCTTCTCCCGCAACCAGCTGATGGACGCGGTCTGGCAGTACTCGTTCTACAACGACACTTCGACCGTCACCGTGCATATGCGGCGGCTGCGATCAAAGATCGAGGCCGACCCGGCAGAGCCTCGCCACCTGCAGACGGTCTGGGGCGTCGGCTACCGGTTCCAGCCATGAGCACGAAACAGATCTTCCCGGCGGGCGTCGCTCTCGTCGCCGCGGCGGCGGTAGTGGTCAGCCTGAAGGTGCTCGGCTTTGACCACACGCTGATTGTGCTGGCGGTCGTGCTCGCGATCGCGTTTGTGACGGCTGCAGGTACAGAGCTGATCGTGCGCCGCCGTGGCCCGGCCTTCGCCCGATCGCTCTCCTGGCAGCTAGGGATCGTGATCGCCTTGGTGATCGGGCCGCTGCTCCTGACGCTGCTGATCCTCGGGCTGCTGATGTTCGTCTCGAGCAAGGACGCGGCGCTGGTCGCAGTGATCGTCGCGCTGGCCGGCGTCGCTGGGATCGTCGCCGCCAGGCGTCTGGCCAACGCACTCGCAGCCGAGGTCGCCACGGTCCGCGACGGCCTCGTCGCCGTCGGCGGTGGCGAGCGTGAAATCGGCCTTGAACCGCGCGGCCCAGACGAGCTGCGTGAGCTCGCCGCGGCGGCGAACGTGATGATTGAGCGGCTTGCGGCTGAGGAGGTCGCCCGCGACCAGTCCGACACGAGCCGCAGGCATCTGGTGGCCGCGGCCTCGCACGACCTGCGCACCCCCATAACCTCGCTGAGGCTGCTGGCGGAGGCGATCGACGACGAGCTCGTAGTCGGAGAGCAGCGCCGCGAGTACGTCCAGCGCATGCTCACCCACATCGGCGCGCTCTCGGCGCTGATCGATGACCTCTTCGAGCTCTCCCGGCTCGAAGCGGGTGACATCACATGGTCGCTTGAGCAGGTGGCGCTCGGCACGCTGGTGAACGAGACCGTCGACGCGATGCGCGTGCACGCAGACGTCAAGCGCGTGATCGTGACCGCGCACCTGCCGACCCAGCTGGCGCTCGCTCATGCCAACCCCGAAAAGCTGCAGCGCGTGCTCTTCAACCTGATCCAGAACGCGATCCGTCACTCACCCGCCGACGGCAGTGTCGTGGTGCGCGCGGAAACGATGCGCGACGTGGTTGAGGTCGAGGTTGAAAACGCCGGCGACCGCATCCCAGCCGAGGATCGCGAGCGGGTCTTTGATGCCTTCTACCGCGGCAGCGCCGACCCCGCACGCAGCGGCGGCAACGCCGGCCTCGGCCTGGCTGTGGCACGCGCGATCGTCGAGGCGCACGGCGGCAAGATCTGGCTGCCGGTCACGACCACCGGCACGCGCGTGCGCTTCAGCGTGCCGATCGCCGTCTGAGTTACCGGCTGGGCGCCGGTAACTCAGACGGGAGCAGGGTTGCGCACCACCAGCAGCACGCCGGCACCGGTTGGCACCAGTGCCTGCGTCACGCGCTCGTCGGCGCTGACCAACGCTCTGAAGTCACTGACCTGATCTGCGTGGGAGATCACGTTGTCGACTGCCAGCAGGCCGCCGGGCGCCAGCACGCGAACCAGATCTGGCCAATAGCCGGCGTAGAACGGGCGCTCCGCGTCGAGAAAGATCATCTCCCAGCTGGCATCAGCCGAGCTGGCAAGCGTCTCTGCAGCGTCCTGCACGCGTAGCTCCACGGTCTCGCCCAGCCCGCCGCGCGCGAGGTTCTCGGCAGCCATTGCGCTGCGTTGCGAGTCAAGGTCGACCGTCAGCATCGTGCCGCCGAGGCTGCGCACCGCCTCCGCCAGCCACACGGTCGAATAGCCGTTGGAAGTGCCGAGCTCAAGCAACCGCTTGGCGCCGACGGCGCGGACCAGCAGCGCCAACAGCGCGGCCGAATCGGGCTCGACGTTGCGCAGCCGTTCCAGCCGATCAGGCTTGGTGGCGTCGTGATCAACGCCGTGATGATGCAACTCGTCCAGCAGGGCCATCAGCTTCGTATCCATCAGCGTCTGCTCCCATTCGTGGTTGCGCGGCACGATGCTATCCCGCCGCCAGAGTGTGAGACGCTTTACCGATGCAAAGTCTTTACGAGGCGGCCGGGGGAGACGCGGGCCTGCTGGACCTCGCGCACGCATGGCACCAGCGCGTGATGGCTGACGAGGTCGTCAGCCACGCGTTCAGTCACGGCTTCAACGCCGACCACACCGCACGGCTCGCGGCCTACTGGGTCGAGGCGCTTGGTGGCCCGCCGCGCTATTCAGACAGCTACGGCGACGAGACCGAGGTCGTGCGGATGCACAGCGGCAACGGCGCCCACACCGAGATGGACGAGCGCGCGATCGCCTGTTTCGATCAGGCACTTGGCGACGTGGGGATCGCCCCAGATGAGCTGCTCGGCACGGCCCTGCATGACTACTTCAGCTGGGCGACCACTACGACCATGGCTCAGTACCACCACTCCGCGGATGAGGTCCCCACTGGTCTGCGGATTCCGCGGTGGTCGTGGGATGGGCTGGTGCCGCCGCCGGCAGGTCGCTGAGCCCGAACGCGCTAAACGCAGCCGTGCGCGTGGCCTATATGATCCGCCGATGGAAAGCGCCGAAGCAATACTTGGTCAGGTCCCGATCTTCGCGGACCTGAAGCCGAAGGACCTGAAGAAGCTCGCCAAAGAGGCACATGAAGTCACGTTCGCGGCGGGTACACACCTGACCGAAGACGACGGCTTCGGCGTGACCTTCTTTGTGGTCGTCGAGGGCGAACTGGAGGTCCAAATCAAGGGATCGCCAATCCGTAAGCTCGGAGTCGGCAGCTACTTCGGTGAGATGGCCCTGATCGACCGTGAGACGCGGTCGGCGACCGTGATCGCCGAGACCGACGCCAAGTGCCTGGGGTTCTCGCGCCCTGTCTTCCGGCCGTTCGCATACAACCATCCGGAAGTGGCGTGGGCGCTGCTCGAAGCGATGGTCGCCCGCGTGCGCGAGGCCGAAGGCCGGCTACCAGCCGAGGCTTAGCCCCCGACTCGCCGCACCGCTTCGGCGACCTCGGTGATCGCTTCACCGGCCTGGTCGATGACCGAAGACATCCGCACAAAGCCGTGAATCATGCCCTCGTAGCGGTGCAGATCCACCGCTACGCCCGCGTCACGTAGCCGCTGCGCGTAGGCCTCAGCCTCATCCCGCAGCGGATCCGCCTCGGCGGTGATCACGAGCGCGGGCGCTACCCCGGTCACGTCAAGCGCGCGCAGCGGCGAGTGATCCTGCGTTTCGCCGCTCCCGTCGCCCGAGAGGTAGTGATCCCAGAACCAGCGCATCTGCGGCTCGTTGAGGCTCGCTGGATCCGTGAACTTGATGTAGGACTCGGTATCGAAGGCGTGGTTGGTGACCGGGTAAATCAGCGCCTGCAGCGCGAGCGCGAAGCCGGCGTCACGAGCCCGAAGCGCGACGCTGGCGGCTAGCTGGCCGCCAGCGCTGTCACCAGCCACGACAACCCGCTCGTAGCGCTCGACCGCCCATTCGGTGACAGCCCAGGCGTCTTCGATCGCCGCGGGGAATGGGTGCTCGGGCGCGAGCCGGTAGTCAACCGCGATCAACGGCACGCCGGCGCGCGCCGCCAGCGTGCGGCAGACCCGGTCATGCGATCTGATACTGCCGATAACCCAGCCGCCGCCGTGGAAGTACACGATCGCCGTCGCGGTGGGGGAGGCGGCATCGGGGTGGGGCGCGTAGATCCGGACCGGAACCCCGCCGGCGTCTGTATCGCTGACCTGCGCCACTGCGTCGGCGACGCCAAAGAGCTCGTCGGCTCCCTGGTCGGCAGCTTCGCGAGCCTCCGCGACCGGGGTCTCCCACAGTGGGGCGCCACCGAGCCGGCGCACCCCCTCGAGGTACGCAGAGATCTTCGGGTCCAGCGCCACTTACGGCTTAGGCCTGCAACAGCGAGAGCACCGCGTCAGGCTTCAGCGTCTGGGCCGCAGCGGCCAGCGCCTCTTTGCCGTTCGCGACGATCGAGTCGTTCAGCGTGGAAGTCATCTGCTGAGCGTCACGTAGCTCCGACGGCACGCCTTCGGTCAGTTCCTTGTTGAACCGACTCTGAGCGACGTGCGTAAGGTCGTTGAACGTGTCCAGAGCCTGTTCCTGCGGTGGCTCCTGGGACTCGGCCGCGTTCTGCGATTGCGTGGTCTCGCCGCTCGCGCTACCGAAAGTGCTGTTGGCCAGGGACTCGTCGATCAGGTCCTGCGCCGACGGCGTGATCCCGGACTGGTTTGGGTCGATGGTGGACATCAGAACCATTATCTCCTTCGATCTCGGTCAGTCAAGCGTACTCCGCCGGATCTACGGTTTCTGCAGTCTGGCTGCCAGTTCCTCAACCGCACGCAGTTGGCCGTCCACAAGTTCAAGCCCTGAACTCCAGAACTCTGGGTCGCTGAGATCTATGTCCACGATCCTGCACAGATCCTCGGGTGAGCGGGATCCGCCGGCGCTCAGCATCTCCAGGTAGCGCGGCACAAACGCCGGTCCGATCTCCTTGTAGCGGGCATACACGGAGAGCGAGAGCAGCTGACCGAAGGCGTAGGCGTATACGTACCCGGGCCACAGGAAGAAGTGCGGGACCACGGACCAGAACCGTTCAAAGCCAGGCACCTCGTCAGCTTCGCCATGCAGCCTGACGAACTCGTCCCGCAAGATCGCGTCGAGCTGCTCTGGGGTGAGTTCGCCCTCGCTGCGGCGACGGTTGTGAGCTTCGTGCTCGAAGCGGTTGAACGCCACCTGGGTGAAGATCGTCGAGATCGAGCCGTGCAGCGCTTCGGCAAGCACGCTCAGCCGCTGGCGATCATCGCTGACTTGCTCGAGCATGCTGTCGATCACGAGTGACTCCCCGAACGTCGATGCGGTTTCGGCGACGGTCAGCGGTGCTGGCTGGTGAAATACGCCCCTGGGCATCGAGAGCACGTCGTGCAGACCATGTCCGAGCTCGTGCGCCATCGTCAGCACATCTGTCCGCCGGCCGCCGTAGTTGAGCAGGATGTAGGGGTTGACGTGCGGTCCACCGCTCTCGCAGAAGGCGCCGCTCGCCTTGTTGAGGCGCACGGGGGCGTCGATCCACGGTCCCTCGAAGAAGCTCCGTGCGATTCGACCGGCCTGCGGTGAGAACCCCTGGTAGGCGTCCAGCACGACGTCACGTGCGTCGGCGTAGCTGATCGTTGCCTCGTCGGCGTAGACCGGAGCCGAGAAGTCGTAGGTGGAGAGCCGCGGCAAGCCCAGGAGCCGGGCTTTGATCGCATACCAGCGATGTGGAATGTCGTTGCGGGCCTGAACTGCTTCCACCAATGCGGCGACGGAGCTGTCCTCGATCTGGTTCTCAAGGTTGCGGCTTGAGAGCCATGTGGGATATCCCCGTAGGCGATCTTCAATCGCCCGCTCGTTCAGCAACGTGTTGTAGATGTAGGCACGCGTACGGCCTTCGGGAGCCATCGCAACGATCGCGGCATCGACCGCGGCGATACGCCGCTCACGGTCCGGGTCCGACCACTGGTTGTAGGCGACCGTGAACGAGACGCGCTCGCCCTCGAGCTCAACCTCCATCGCCGCCTCTTCCTCCAGAAACAGCCGCGTCCAGGCTTGCTGTCCGGCCATGCGCGTCTCCGAGAGGATCCGTTCCTCGGGTGCGCTCAGCAGATACGGGCGCTTCTTGCGAACCGTGCGCAGGTGGTACGCGCTTTGCTCAAGTTCAGCGCCGGCCTCGGTCAGCAGGCGCTCGGCCGCAGCGTCTTGGATCTGCGTCCACTCCAGATCAAAGAACTGCAACTGGGTCTCCAGGGCGGTTGTGCGCTCGTTCACGCGCTGGAGCAGTGCGCCGGAGGTGGCGTCAGCAGTGTCGGCGGCCATGCGCAACTCCGCGTAGATGCTCGCGCGGTGGATCAGCTCATGGATCTCGCCCAGCGCCTGCATCGCGCCGGTCAAACCGGCAGCGGTCAGTTGGGCGACTTGGCCATGGTGGAGCTCCCTGAACTCGGCTGCGCTCGCGTCAGCGCGTGAGAGCAGGGCGTCGACGCCGCCCGCCTCGTCGCCGTCGAGCAGTGGCGAGAGATCCCACTTGCTGGCCAGCAGCTCGGGGTCGTTCGGAGGTTCGGCTATGGCCACGGCGAAAACGGTACCCGCAGACGGCGTCACTCACCACTTAGTTTCACCGGGCAAACGCGTTTGCTGCCTCTGTGCAGCAACTTTTTCGCGGAGTTTGCGCACCGGGAGCCTGCATGACGTCCGCTCTGTTGGCGAAACTAGGGTCATGCCGCGCCGTGGGTCTCACCATGCCCTCAAGGGAGAAAAGCCCGCGAGCAGTCGCGGAGCCGCACCAGCGCCGCTTCGGGTCGCACTGATCGCAGCGCTCTCCGCTGTCCTGGTAACGGTAGGCGGCGCCCACGGTGGCTTCTGGATGTGCGTCCCGGGCGTGATGCTCGCGGCCTCTATCGCCGACACGGCATTAGGCGCTGCGTACTGCGCACTGCCGGTGTTGGTCGTCGCGGCACTTCTGGCCGATCGTGCCAAGGGCGCGATGCCGCCACTCTGGGAAGCGGTCGTAGTCGTCGGCTTGAGCGTGGCGGTGATGCACTCGGTCAGGCACCGGCTTGGGCACGAGCGTGACGTGATGGAGCATGCCGCCTTCAGCGATCCGCTCACCGGCCTGGCCAACCGCCGGATGCTGATGTCGGTGGCCGAGCATGAGATCGCCCGCCATCACCGGGCCGATGCTCGCTTCGTGGTCGTAATGCTCGACCTCAACGGCTTCAAGCAGGTCAACGATCGCTACGGACACCACGCCGGAGATCAACTGCTCTGTGACGTCGCTGGGTCGCTCACGCAGGTGCTGCGATCCCAGGACACGATCGCACGCCTCGGTGGCGACGAATTCTGCGTGATCGCGCCTGAGACCGAGAACCCGCGCGCGCTCGCGGAGAAGGTCACCGAGGCCGTGGCCCACGTGATCAATGGCCGGGACGCGCTCACCACCTGCGTCGGCATCGCGGTCTTCCCGGAGGACGGGACCGGGATCGAGAAGCTGTTGAGGACCGCTGACGATCGGTTGCTCGCCGCCAAGCGCCGCCGCTATGAGCGTCCGCAGCGGCGCGTCGCCGCCTAAGTGCAACGTTCTCGAAATCCCTTTGTGATCTGGCGGCATCTGGACGCGTCTGAGTCCAGCCACTCGCCAGCTCACTAAAGGGACCTTCGGAACGCCGCACTAGGGTCGATCGCCATGCCGACCCGCCGGCGTCGGTAGGCTGCGCGACGATGACACTGGAATCAAAGGATCCCGCCGAGCTCTACGCATCGGCGTTGTTGCACTGGCCAACCGAGATCAAGAACGTCGCGGAGAAAACCGCGGTCGCCCAGCGGGCCGCGGCGCGCGTGCAGGATGGCCAGATCGTCGGGATCGGCTCAGGCTCCAGCACCTACCTTGCGCTCTGGGCGATCGGCGAGCGCGTCAATCGCGAGGGCCTGTCGATTCAGATGGTGACCAGCTCCTATGAGACCGGTGCGGCCGCGTTCCGGCTCGGAATCCCACAGGTGCCGCTCGGCAGCGTCGAGCCGGAGTGGGGGGTCGACGGTGCCGACGAGGTCGACCCATACGGACGCCTGATAAAGGGACGCGGCGGCGCGATGTTCAAGGAGAAGGTGCTCTGGACGACCGCCCGGAAGATGTACCTGGCGGTCGATGAGAGCAAGCATGTGCAGCGCCTCGGTGAGAACTTCCCGATTCCGATCGAGGTCGACCGCGGCGCGGTTGACCTCGTCGGGCACGCGCTCGCTGAGCACGGCTCGACCAGCTACGAGGTCCGCGTCGCCGGCGGCAAGGACGGACCCGTGATCACCGAGTCCGGGAACTTCGTGATCGACGCCTGGTTTGACGAGATCCCCAAGGGTCTGCAGGCCGAGCTCAAACTGATCACCGGCGTGATCGAGACCGGGCTCTTCGAGGGCTACGAGTTCGAGCAGCTCTGAGCGGCCCGCCCTGTGAAGCGCAGGGGCTACTCGGACTGACGGCCGAGAATCGCGACGAAGCGGTCGATCCGCCGTCGCTCCTCGTCATCGACCGGGCCGCTGCTCTGGCTCAAGAGCGTCATCGGGCCGCGGTCGCGAGCCCAGGAGTTGGCGCGCTCGGTGAAGCTATCCGCGACCCAGACCAGCGGCAGCGCCGCGGCGTAGGCGGTCACGGTCGCGTCCTGGCGCTCCGCAGAGCTCTCAGCCCGGATCAGGCTGACCGCCACCAGATCAAGTTCGTGGGCAACTGCGTTGACGGCTTCGAGGCCCTCGTCACCGAGCAGCGCGACCTCACCCTCCTTGAGCATCTCCCGAGCCCAGCCGGAGGGAGCGCCGTTCAGCGCGGACGGGGCACAGACGAAACGGAAGCGTGGCTCTGACATAGGGGCGCAAAGCTAGCAGTAGTGGCGTGGCCCACGACCTGCTCGGACTTGTCGCCGAGCTCACGGATCGCGGCGGCGGCGCGCTCGCTGGACCTCGGCGTTGCGCGAAATAACTAAATCCCCTGATTTGAGGACCTGTAGTACCACCGGTTACCGGCAGAAACTTCGCCTTTGCTGGGTATTTCGCTTGTTCATCCGTCCGCAAGGCTTGTGTTTAAGGCGGCAGCGGTCGATACTGGTTCTATGAGTGCAGCAGCCCTTACGGCTATGAGCCCAGAACTCGCGGCGATGGCAGCAGCCATGTCCATGCAGGAGACCCAGCAGGGACAGGCGGCAGTGGTACAGGCCGTCAGCGCAGCAGCGGGCAGTGGTTCAGCGCCGATCGTGAGTTCCAGCGTCACCGCGCCGGGCTCACTAGAGATGTTCGCCTAACAGGCTGAGCCTTTACTGAGGCTCCCGCATGGTCGGCGTCCGCGCCGACCATGCACCTGACGCCCGGACCGCCGAGTTGTCCGGATATCCTCGCCGGAGCCTATGCACATAGATCCCTACATCGTCCTTGGCGGAGCCATCGTTGGCCTGCTTGTCGGCATGACCGGAGCCGGCGGCGGCGCGCTGATGACCCCGATGCTGATCCTGATCTTCAACGTCGTCCCGGGCAAGGCGATCTCAAGTGATCTCGTAGCGTCGGTCGTGATGCGGCCAGTAGGCGCCGGCGTCCACATGCGGGCTGGGACGGTGCACAAGCGGCTGGTGATGCTGATGGCGGCCGGCTCCGTACCGTCGGCGCTGCTCGGTACCTGGTTGCTGAGCCGTTTCGGGGATGCCAAGTCCGCGACCAACCACATTGAGGTTGTGCTCGGCGTCGCGCTGCTGATCGGTGCTGGCGCCATGGCTCTGCGATATTGGCTCGACCGCCGCAGCGACCAGGCTCGCGATGACCTGATTCATGAGATCGAGGTGCGCCCGATCCCGACCGTGCTGGTCGGAGTGGTCGGCGGCCTGATAGTCGGTATGACCTCGGTCGGGTCGGGATCACTGATGATCGTGCTGCTGCTCTTCCTCTATCCGACGATCAGCGCCAAACAGCTGGTGGGAACGGACCTCACACAGGCGGTGCCGCTCACGTTCGCGGCCGCCATCGGGTCGCTGATCTTCGGCACCGTGGAGTTTGGACTTACCGTCTCACTGATTCTGGGCAGCGTCCCGGCGGTGTTCGTCGGTTCGTTGCTCTCATCGAGCGTGCCGGACAAGTACATCCGCCCGGCGATCGCGTTTGTAATCCTGGCTTCGGGGCTCAAATACGTCGGTCTTGGCACGAGCGCACTAGGCTGGAGCCTGGTCGCGGTGCTCGCGATCGGTGGTGGCGCGTTTCTGCTGCAGCGCCTGCGTGTCGGCGCCGAGAACCCATCCGTGACCGAGTCGCACTGACCTCTCTGTTTAGGCCGAGCTCATCGCCCACGCGGGGCTCAGCGAGCGCGGTCCTTGAGGTTCGCGAGCGTTTGCAGAAAGACCTCCGGGTCGCCGCGTAGCTCGGCTCCCGCGATCTTCGCGCCGAGGCCGGTGGCAAGGCGGCCGGCGAGTTCGGCTCGCGCCGCACCTTCGAGGCTCGTGCGGCGGGCGAGGAACTGGCGCACGGCGGCAAGCTCCTGCGGAGTGATGGCGCTCACGTCCCAGGAGGACGGCAGCTCCTGCGGAGTATGGGCGCCAGCGGTGGGCGTCTTGATCACAGCTTCGCGGATTACCAGGGTGCCGGCGGCAAGGTCGCCGGGGCGCTGGTTGTGCGCGGTGACGAGGATTGAGATCACCGTCGGCAGGTAAAGCAGCGTTGCACCGTCGAGTACGCGTACGAGATTGCGAATCGCGCTCGACGCCAGATCGTCGGGCGCGCCGGTCTGACGCACGACGCGCAGGTGGGTGAGTCGCTTGCCAGGGGTCCGGCCTCGCCAGAGCATTTCGCAGACGATTGGATAGAGAAAGATGATCGCGAAGCTGAAGATCACTTCAACGGCGGCGTTGAGTTTGTCGCCACCGCTCACGACGCCGGTGGCGACGACGATCAGGATCAACAGAATCACCTGGATAATCAGGTCCGTGAGTCCTGCTATGAACCGCGAACCGAGTCCCGCTACCTGCAGCTCGAGCTCGATCCCCTCGGGCGTCGCGATCGTGATGCGGTCGTCTAACTCCACGCCGTGAACCTAGAGAACTTCATAGCCGAACGTCGGCCGCATTGGGAGCAGCTTGAGGCGAGCCTCAAGCGGGCCGGAGGCCGCCCGGAGCGGCTCGGGGCGAGCGGGGCGCTGGCGCTCGGGCGTGACTACCGTGCGGCCGTAGCCGACCTCGCGATGGCGCGGCGTCGTTTCCCCGGAGATCCGGTTGTCCAGCAGCTCGAGCGACTCGTGCTGGCGGCCCGCCAGGGCGTCTACGGGCGCAGACAACGAACCGGCAGCCTTGTCAGATTCGCGACCACTGGTTACTGGCAGCTGATAACTGAGCGGCCGGGCATGCTCGCGCTCTCGGCAGCCGCGACCTTCGTGCCATGCCTGCTGGCCGCGCTGTGGGCACTGCATGATCCCGGTGCCGCGCTCGGCCTGGTTCCCGGCGAGTTCAAACAAGCCGCTCACGCGCACCTCCACAAGCTCCCGTTCGGGGCCACCACACAGGCGGTGCTGGCAAGTTCGATCTTCACGAACAACATCGGGGTATCGTTCCTGGACTTCGCTGGAGGTTTGCTGCTGGGTGCGGGGACCGTGGTGGTGCTTGCTTTCAACGGCGCAATGCTTGGCGCGCTGGCCGGCATCACGATCGGCGCCGGCAACTTCGAAGTGTTCATGCGCTACATCGTCCCGCACGGGATCCTCGAACTGTCCTGTTTCACGGTCGCCGGTGCCGCCGGCCTGCGACTCGGCTGGGCGCTGGTCGACGCCGGCGCGCTGCCGCGCGGGGAGTCGCTGCGGCGGGCGGCGCGGCCGGCCGTGGCGATGGTGCTCGGGACCGCGCCGTGCCTGGTGATCGCTGGTCTCACCGAAGGCTTCGTGACGCCCAGAGGCTTGCCGCTGGCGGCGGCGCTGGCGGTCGGGCTGACCCTCGGCGGCGGCTTTTGGACGCTCGTCATCTGGAGGGGGCGCGCGGTCAAAACCGCGCCCGCTGCTTCGCGCTGACGTAGGTGCGCAGGCAGCGCTCGGGAAGCTGCTTGGCGGACACGTCCAGCACCTGGGCGCCGCTCTGGCGCATGCGCGCGACCGTCTCGCGGCGGGCGTTCAGCACATCAAGCGCGACGAGCCTGCGTGCCGGATCGTGGTCATCGGCGGCGATCGCCTCGAGCTCGAAGTCGAGCGGGCTGGCGACCACCACGACGTGCCGGCGCACCAGCATCGCCACGCCGGAGAGCAGCGAGCGCGCCGCGAACTCGTCCACGAGGTCCGTGTAGATGAAGACAAGTGCACGACGCGAGCGACCGACCCGCGCGGAGGCCAGCTCAAAGTCGGAGTCGACCGGTCTGCTCTCGAGATCGAACAGCTGCCGGATCGCGGACCTGCCGCCCAGATGCCGGGGGTTGAGCGAGCGCCGGATCTGGTCGTCGAAAGCCACCGCGCCGAAGCGGTCACCGAGCTCGTCAGCGGCGAGCGCGACCACGGTGGTCGCGTCGAGCGCCGTATCGAGCAGCGTGTTGGCGCCGAGTGAGGCACCCATCAGCCGGCCACAGTCGATCAGGCAGACGACATCGCGGTCACGTTCGACGCGGTACTGGTTGGTCATCGGCCGACCCTGGCGCGCAGTCGCGGACCAGTTGATCGCGCGGATGTCGTCGTCCACGGAGTATTCGCGCACCGCCTCGAACTCGGTGCCGAGCCCCATCGGACCGCGCGCCGCGCCACCCGGATGGCCGGCCATCGAGCGACGCATCCGCAACAGCAGCCGCCGGGCGCCGGCGACGTCCGGATAGACGCTCAGTTCAACCGCGTCACCCGCTTGATGGCTTACCCGACTCAGGCCCAGTGGCCCCATGCTGGCGCTCGCGACACCGGGCAGCAGGTGGCGCCCGCGGCGCATCGGCAGCAGCTCCCCGGTGAGCCTGTCAACCGCCGTCCCGCCGGCGACTGTCACCCCGATCGTCGGCGGCTGGCGCAGCAGAACGTGGCGACGATCCTTGAGGTCCGCGGTGATCTGCAACGGCACGCTCGCCCCTCGAGAGACGATCGCGCTGGTCTGCCGCACCACCTCGGGTGCCTCGCGCACGGCCCAGCCATCACCGATCACGGTCGCGAGCAGGGTGAGCGCCAGCGCGATCGGGAACCAGGCCGGGGTGACGAGCGCGAGCGCCGCGATCAGCGCCAGTAGTGCTGCGGTCCTGACCGTCGGGGTGGTCGCTCGCAGTGAGTTCAACGCGGCACGGGGACGTCAGCGATAGCGGTGTTCACGGCGTCGCTTGCGCTGAAGCCCTCGAGCTCGGCGTCCGGGGTGAGCACGAGCCGATGCGCGAGCACGGACGGTGCGAATTCGACCACGTCATCCGGGGTCACGAACGCGCGGCCGGCAAGCCGCGCGTGGGCCTTGGCGGCCGTCAGCAGATGCACGGCGGCCCGCGGCGAGGCGCCGAGCGAGACGCTCGGAAGCTGGCGTGTGCGCCTGACCAGGGCAACCACGTAGGCGCTGACCTCGTCACTCGCGGTCGTCTCTGATAGCAGCCGGCGGGCGGCCAGGAGATCTTCGGCGCTGCCGACCTGTTGCACCTCGCTGAGCCCCGACGGTTCAAGGCCGGTACGTGGCTGCGCCAGCATTTTCAGCTCACTGGCCTCGCTCGGATAGCCGACCTCCACAGCCAGCAGGAAGCGGTCGAGTTGCGCCTCGGGCAGCGGGTAGGTGCCCTCGTACTCGATCGGGTTCTGGGTCGCGATCACCAAGAACGGCGAGGGCAGAGGGTGGACCTGGGCGTCGATTGAGACGCTGCCCTCCTGCATCGCCTCGAGCAGCGCCGCCTGTGTCTTGGGCGGAGTCCGATTGATCTCGTCCGCGAGCAGGATGTTCGTGAACACCGGGCCTGGGCGGAAGCTCAGCTCCGAGCCGCGCAGGACCATCGTGCCGGTCAGATCCGAGGGCAACATGTCAGGCGTGAACTGGGCGCGGGTGAACGTCACCCCGAGTGTTCCCGCGATCGTCCTGGCCAACAGCGTCTTGGCCACACCGGGCGGCCCGGTGAGCAGCACGTGCCCACCGCTGACAAACGCCGCCATCACCTGTGCGACGACCTCGTCCTGGCCGATCACCACCGCGCCGACCTGCTCGCGGACACGCTCGTACAGCTCCTTCATAGGAGTCGGCTCCCGGGTTGCTTGGTGTTCAAATCGCTGGCCAACTTAGCGAGCTCACCGCGTTGCTCCGTGCGGCTCAAGGTGACGGTCATCGCATCGATGTATGCGCCTCGCGCTGAAGATGCGATCGCCGGCAGCGGATCGGATCCGCCGAGCCTCTGGGCGCGGGCGAGCAGGAAGATGCCGCCGGCGATCGCGAGCAGCACGATCGCTACCCACCAGCGCTGCGGAAACGCAGCCAGGCCGGTGGCGGGTCCGAACCCGTGGATCGATTCGAGGAAGGCGACCGGTCGATTGGACGAGCCGGCCAGCTGCAAGGCGAGCTGCGCGTGGTCGCCGCTTGCGAGTTCGCGGTTCTCAAGCGAAGCGGCGCTGTCAAAGAGCACCACGTCTCCCGCGCCCAGTGGGTGTGAGCTCGTCCCCGAGGGCAGCGGCGCGTGGCCGGCGGTGAGCGTCGCCCAGTAGCTGCGGGCAGCGGCTCCGCCGACCACCAGACGGCCTCCCGAGTTGACGAAGCGGGTGAGTCCGCTCTCGTCAGCGGACGAGAGCGGAGCCGAAGCCAAAACGACAAGCGTCGTGGCCGGCGTTAACCGCGTCGTTGCGATCGAGTCGCGAAGCTGGCTGACGCTGTGCCCATCGCGCTGCAGTAGCGTCGCCCAGGCGGCGACGCCGTCAGGCGTGGTTGAGAAGGACGAGAGCGCCGGACCCTGGGGAGTGGGGAAGAGCGCGCCCGCGATCAGGCCAAGCACGACGAACGCACTGATCAGCATCGCGATGCCGCCGATCCAACCGCCGCGGCCCTTCACGACCTGGTCCCGGCGCCGGGAGTTGACTTGCTGGCCTTGATGATCTCCGGCCACTCGCGGCCCTGCTGATCGACATCTTCGCTGGTCGCGGGGGAGGCTCCGTAGACAATCTCGTCAAAGCGGCCAGCGAGCAAGTCGAACCGCGCCGAGTCAAGTGCGCGGGAGATGTCGGCGCTTGGACGCGTCGGTGCGCTGGTGATCACCTCGCGTTCGGCGAGGCGGAAGAGGCCGGCACGGAAACGCAAGCGGACGGCCTCTTCGAGGTGACCTGCCGCCTGCGCGGCGGCAGCCAGGCGTTCGAGCTCGCTCGCGTTCGGTTTCCCGGTCGCACTTGGTGAGGCGATTGCGGCAACGCGTCCGCGCGCGGAGCGTGAGGCCAGCAGCGCGACGACCCCGACCACGGCTACGCCGAGGATCGCCCAGACCGCGGCCACGCCTCCGGGGACGGCCGTCGCGATCGAGTTGACCAGCGAGTTGAGCGCGTGCAGCGGCGCCTCGAGAATCTGCCCGATTGAGTTGAGCAGACCGTGCAGCGGGCGCGGAAACTTGGGTTCGTGAAAGCGGCTCGCGGAGAGGATCTGGCTGGCGGCGTGGCGTGCCCCGCTGGCCGTGGATAGTGGGGCGCTCGCCCTGCTCATCGGGGCATCAGGACGCCGGCGGCGTCCACCCTGGGGGCGGCGGCCAATAGGGTGGCCCGCCCGGCTGGCCGACCATCTCGGGGCCCATCGGCCGCGTGAACCCCGAGTCGGCCGTCAAGCTGTCGGGGATGCTGCCCGCCGGCATGCCGAGCTGCTCCGCGAGCAGGTGCAGGTCGTAGCCCTCGTGGCGGATGCGCAGGTCGTAGTAGAGCACGGTCGTCACCGTCGCTCGGAAGGGAAGCAGGAGCACGCCTGAAACGGTGCCCGAGAGGAAGGCGACGAACGCGACGAACGGGACCGAGGGGTTGCTGCTGCTCAACACCAGCGCCGTCACCAATCCCGAGACGATCGCCGTGAGAATCTCGACCATGATGTTTGCGAGCAGCAGGGTTCCGGCTGTTGCCCACCACCTGCCCTTCACCAGGCCGATCGAGCGCCGGATCGAGCGGGCGGGGCCTTGGTGTTCGATCAACAGCACCGGAGCGGCCACCGCCGTCGCCGCGTAGAACCAGAAACAGGGGACCACGAGTGCGATGAAGGTGACTAAGAACCCCAAAACGATTAGGACGTCCATCCCGAGCAAGGGCAGCAGTCGCCGTCCGCCGAAGCGCAGCGACTCGCCTACCGAGACCGGCTGGTCGACGTAAGCCGCGCTGACCGCCCGAATGCATGCGGCGAGCACGACGGCGTTCGAGATCAAGGTGAACAGCAGAATGATCCCGTTGGCGCCGGTGCGAGCATGGAGATCGGCCGCGGGGACCGTTCTGAACGAGTTTGTGTAGCCGATCGGGATGTCATTCCCCGAGCTGTAGATCGACATCAGTACGACCGCTGAGATCGCTTGCAAGGGCACGACGACGAAGGCAGCGGCGCGGCACATGGTGCGCGCGTTGCGCATGTACAGCTTGATCGCTGCGTCGAGGATCTCGCCGACGCTTAGTGGGCGCAACGTGCTTGTTCCCATTGGTCGGGCTTTATAAGCGAACGCGGGGCGAAACACAAGAAATCTGGTGTACGTCGAGCCTGGTTGGCCGCGTCGAACTTGAGCTGGCCTCAGCCGAGGCGGCGATCGAGCACGTTCGCGCCGGCGGCGAGCCCGAGCATCAGCAGCGCGACCCAGACACAGTTGACGGCGGCTCGGAAGTAGCCGAGTGCGGTCACATCCATGAACGGGTAGGGGTACCAGTGCGCAACAGCACCGCGGATCAGCGTGAATGCGAGCCAGCAGACCGGGAAGCTCAATGACCACCAGACGACGTTTTTGGTGAACAGTCCTCGAGGGCCTGCGAGCAGCCATCCCACAACCGCCATCACCGGCACGACCGTGTGCACCAGTTCGTTGGCGACCGCGTCCCAGCCGGTTAGGTCAAGCATCTGGGCGAGTGCGACATGAAAGACGATGCCGGTGACGGTGATCGCGACGAGTCCCGTCAGCCTCAGCACCGCGAAGCCGGTTGAGCTGCGGCCGAGGCTCAGCGCGAGTAGGCCGGTCGCGAGCGCGACCAACAGGTTTGAGTCGATCGTGAAAAACGCAAAGGTGTTGGCAGCGCGAGCGGCGGCCGGATGGAAGTGGCCGTTCCCGTTGTTCGCGGCGGTGATCGCGCTCAACAGCACGCCGACCAGGGCGCAGCCGGCGGTCGCGCCAAACCAAGCTCGCTTGCCACGCTCGGACATGGCCGCAATCTACCGTCGGCAGGTTGGTCGCGGTCACGAGTTGGCCGCTTTGGCTTGCCTCCCGGGGGATATGCTCGCGGCATGAACCCTCGTGGGGCTCGATGGATGTGCGCCGTGGCGGTGGGTCGGTTTGCCAGTGAGTAGCGAGCTGCCGGCCGTTCCTCCCTATGCGCGAAGCCGCGCACGCCGATGAGCGAGGCGCAGACAAAACCCGCCGGGCCGCAGGCGTCGTTGGCGACCGTCGCGCGTGAATGGAGTCGGATTGGCATGACCGGCTTCGGCGGACCGCCCGCTCACATCGCGTTGCTGCGGGAGTTGATGGTTGAACGGATGGGGTGGATGGACGCCCGCGAGTTCCAGGACGCCAACGCAGCCTGCGGACTGTTGCCTGGTCCCGCCTCGACGCAGATGTCGATCTTCTGCGCCTACCGCGTAGCCGGTCCGCTCGGCGCGGTCGTCGGCGGGCTCGGATTCATTGTCCCCGCGGTAGTCCTGATCCTGGCGCTATCGCTGCTGTTCCTCTCGCATTCACCGCCACTCTGGGTCCGCGGCGCGGGAGCCGGTGCTGGAGCTGTCGTCGCGGCGGTCGCGGTCCACGCGGCCCGCGGACTTATCGGCCCCAGCCTGACGCGGGTCCGAACGAACCGACCACAACTGGCCCGCTGGTGCGCCTATGTGCTGATCGGGACGGCCGCCGCCGCCCTCCTGGGGCCGCTGCTCGTGCTTGTGCTGCTTGGTTGCGGATTGTTCGAGGCGATGGTCAGGCGTGGTCATCCGCAACTGAGTTCCCTGGGCATGCTGCTGCCCGCCTCCATTTCGGTCGGTGGCATCGGTGCGCTCGCCTGGACAGCCTTCAAGGTCGGCGCGCTCTCGTTCGGCGGAGGCTTCGTGATCATCCCGCTGATGCAGGGAGACGCCGTCCACACCTACCACTGGATGAGCAACTCCCAGTTCCTCAACGCTGTCGCGCTCGGGCAGATCACCCCCGGGCCAGTGGTCGCAACGGTCGCGGCCGTCGGCTACGCCGCCCACGGAATTCTGGGAGGACTGCTCGCAGCTGCAGTCGCATTCTCGCCCTCGTTCTCATTCATCCTGCTCGGCGGGCCGCGCTTCGAACGGTTCCGAGCCAATCGGACAGCGCAAGCGTTCCTTGACGGCGCCGGCCCGGCGGCGATTGGCGCGATCCTTGGCGCCGCCATTCTGCTGACAGGCGCGCTCCGTGAAACGTGGCAGTACCCGCTGCTCGCCGCGGCAGCGCTGGGGATGCTCGTATTCAGACGCGGTGTCGTCGAAACGCTGCTGGCGGCAGGTGCTATCGGCGTGGTCGCAGCGCTATTCGGGGCTGCGGTCCCGCAGTAACACGATTCTCCGGCTGCCTTACGTCTGTTTGCGCCCGGCGCCCCACACCGACGCGCTGAGGGTCGCTGCCACCACGAGCGGCAGTAGCCACCAGGACGTGGCGCCGTTGTTTGACAGCACCAGCGTCAGCAGGAGCGCGGAAGTGACGGCGAGCGCGATCCGCCAGTCGTCGCCGATCACGAAGTCCCAGAGAAAGCGCAAGAAACCCTGGGTTCGCGTCATACGCCCACCGCGCCTCGCAGACGGTCGGGGTCACCGAGGCGGCGACGCATGCCGGCGCTCATTCCGATCGCGAAGAGGGCGACCGCGGGAATCAGCACGAGTAGCGCTGTATCCCCGCCAGGCCAGTCGGCATGAACTCCCTCGCCACCCCAGAACAGGCCGAACGAGGTGAGCATCACACCGACCACGAACTTGAGTGTGTTCTCCGGCACTCGTGCCAGCGGCGCCTTTAGCGCGAAGCCTGCGCACGCCACGGCCAGGACCGCAGCCAAAGCCGCAGCCGCGGCTAGGGGCACGTCTTTCTGATTCGAGCCGAACGTCAGCGCGATGAAGACGACTTCGAGACCCTCGAGCAAGACACCCTTGAACGACACCAGAAACGAGTAACCGTCGAAGCCCGCGTCGAGGATTCCGGCTGCTTGGGCTAGCTCGGTCTCCTTCGCAAATGCGGCCGCTTCGTCGTGAAGAGCTTTGAGGCCGCTGGCGCGCAAGATGGCTTTGCGCAGCCACTGCAGCCCAAAGGTCAGAAGCAGACCACCGATGACCGCTCTCAGCACGTTGATCGGCAGCGCGGTGAGCGCCGGCCCGAGCGCGGCGGTCACCACTGCAAGGACAGCCAGCGCGACGCCGACGCCGATCATCGCCGAACGCCAACTGCGCGTGGTGCCGACTGCCAGCACGATCGTCAGCGCCTCGATCGCTTCGACCGTGCAGGCGATGAAAACTGACGCAACAAGTCCTATTTGGGTTCCGGTCATCCTCGGTAGCTCTTCGCCGGTCGGTTTCGAGGGACCGCGGCGGTCAGCTTCTCACCCCGGCGGCTGCGAGTGCGTCGTCGGGGTTTGCATAGTGGACCATCTCGATGACCCTCCCACCACTGAAGGTGGTGAGGTTTGCGACCAACGGTGCCTGCTTGCCGCCCTGGGGAGGCGGGCGCATGATCACCACGACCTTGTCGCCGGAGCCAACGACATCGATGAGCTCGCCGAGGCGTCCATGTTCGTAAGCCCGGCGCATGAACGCCAGGGCCTGACCGCGATCGTGGCAGGCACCGGCAGCGGACCGGTCCCCTCCATGCCACTTGACGTCGGTATCGAGCAGCTCGCCGATGGCGTCGAAGTCCCCGGCCGAGGCGGCTTCGAAACCACGACGCGCTGCCTCAACGTTCGCCTCGGTCATAACGCCAAGTTTCGCACTGTCGAGACGACGCTCGTGATGGGCCGATGCTAATAACCAGCCCCTGCGCGTTGAGCTTGAGCGGCCTGGACCTTTTGCAGCCATACAGCCTTCGCGCCGAGGTCTCCGACCCGGAAGACCATGTAGGCGGATGCGAGAGCCAACACGACGAGCATGATTCGTAGGGTGATCCGAGTCCGGTCCGTGCCGAGCAACCGATCAGCGACGACGAGTCCAGTGGGACCCATGTGTCCGCTGATCCGCTCTGCTGAGAACGTCAGGATCAGGATCGCCGTGAAGGCGACGAATACGACCGCCAGGATCCCGGCGGCCTGCGAGTGTTCGCTGATCAGGTGCGCCGGCTGGCCGGTCAGGTGCAGGATGCCCTGGAGCGCCGAGCCGGCGTTCATCGCCAGGAAGATCGACGACATGCCCACGATCGAGATCAGGCAAAGAAGGATTCCGTAACGGTCAAACCATTGCGGTCGCGAAACGCAGGTAAGGGCGCCCAGGATGCTGAGCGGGATCAGGACCACCGGCACATGGATGATCAGCGGGTGAGCCGGGAGCCCGTCGTAGACCGTTGTCAGCTTGACCAGTGCTGTGATGAAGCCGAGGAACCCAAACAGCGTAAGTAGGAACTCCGCGCGCCGCCAGTCGACTCTGCCGGTATCGCGGCTCAAGGCGCTTTCGCTGCTCATCCGCCGCGAGTCTGGTGCGACGACCTATGGCTCCGGTTAGCGGTGCATGAGAGAGTTCTTAGATGCCCGCCGGTTCTCGGGGTAGATCGAGGTTGATCGCGGCGCCTCCTGCCGTGCTTCGTTCAGCAGACACGTTCCCGCCGTGAGCTAAGGCGATGGCGGCGACGATGGCAAGGCCCAGCCCGGCCCCTCCGGCAGCGCGAGTCCGGGCTGGATCTGTGCGGTAGAAGCGCTCAAACACACGCGCGCGCTGCTCGGGTCGAATGCCAGGCCCGTCATCGGAGACTGC
>Ga0302314_10001321_pt1 | contig 46266 bp, 53 predicted proteins | sample III_Palsa_N2_3_FD_200533 | JGI IMG/M metagenome (GOLD analysis project Ga0302314, IMG submission 200533) | Peat permafrost microbial communities from Stordalen Mire near Abisko, Sweden - III_Palsa_N2_3 | ecosystem: Environmental > Terrestrial > Soil > Palsa > Peat permafrost | place: Sweden...
GCGGACCGTCGAGGCGACCTGGCGGCGCATCGGCGCCCTCCTCGACCACTTCTCGGCCGAGGAATGCGCCAACTACCTCGTCAACTCAGGCTACGCTCCATGCTGAAGCGGTCACGCTCTAGGGCGCGTTCCGCAAAGTGGGAACCGGTCTGGCGACAAGGACGCGCTCAGGCTTTCGCCAGGGCTTTGCGCGCCTGCAGGCCGTACTGGAGGCCGGTGATCAGGGTCACCAGCGTCGCCAACCAGAGCAGCACGATCGAAGCGACGGTCGCAGGTCCCTCGATCGTAGGCTCGCTGGCTAACCCGAACGCGCCCCCGCAGGCGACGAACATGGCCACCCCGAGCGAAACAAGCTGAAGGGTCGTCTTCCATTTGGCCAGCAGCGTCACGGGCAGACGCACCCCCTTGCCGGCCGCCACCTCCCTGAGCGCGCTCACCGCAAACTCCCGGAACAGGATCAGCGCGCCCGGGATCAAAACGCCGGCGGCGTGGAGCGCCATGAGTCCGAGGACGGCGCTGCAAACCAAAATCTTGTCGGCAATGGGATCGAGGATTGCGCCCCACAGGCTCGTGGCGTCGAGTTTGCGGGCCAGCCAGCCATCGAAAAAGTCGGTGATCGCCGCGAGCACGAAGGCGGCGAGGGCCAGCCGCTCCCAACCAAATTGGGTCTCGGGTGACAGCGTGTCGCTGAGCCCGGCGACGCCAGCCAGCGCGAAGAAGGTGAACAACGCCAACACAAGGCGCAATCCGGTGAGCAGGTTCGGCAGCTGGCGCATGAGGGTCAGCCTAGGCCAAGAGCCTTGAGTCTGCGAGAACCCGCCGGTGAAACCGCTCGTCTCGATCCAGTACCTGCGGGCGCTCGCAGCCCTGGCGGTAGCCGTCTACCACGCCTCGCAATGGCTGCCGGGACAGGTGTTCGATCTCGGCCGGGGCGGTGTCGACATCTTCTTCATCATCAGCGGCGTCATCATGTGGAAGGTGACGGGAGCGGCCGAACGCGCGCCCGGCACATTCGTGTGGCGACGGATCACTCGCGTCGCGCCGCTCTATTGGCTGGTCACGCTTGTCCTGACGGGGGTCGCCCTCGTCTGGCCGGGTTTCCTCGACAACGTTCATCCCGTCGCCAGCCACGTGCTCCTGTCCCTGGCCTTTATCCCGCACATGGACCCCAAGGGCCTGCCCTTCCCGCTCTACGGGCCAGGCTGGTCGCTCAACTACGAGGCGTTCTTCTACCTGCTGTTCGCCGCTGTCCTCGTGGCGCCGCGGAGGTGGCAGGCCCGCCTCATCTGCGGCGCCCTGGCCTTCACAGTCTTCCTGGGCCTGCTGTTGGACGACCCTGTCTATCAGCTCGGCGCCAATCCGATGTTGCTGCAGTTCGCCGCCGGCGTCGTCATCGCCCGGCTGCAGGAGAGCGGCGCGCTGCCGGGTCGTCGGGGCGGCTGGCTGCTGATCGCTTTTGGCACGGCCGGATTCGCCGCCTCGGTCCTGCCGGGGCTGTTCAGCGAGTTGTGGCGACCGTTCATCTGGGGACTTCCTGCGGCTTTGCTGGTCGCCGGCGTCCTGGCCGTGGAGATGGACGGTGGCGTTCCAAAGTCTCCTGCTCTGCTGGCGCTCGGCGAAGCCTCCTACGCCCTCTATCTCACGCATGAGCCGGCCCAGGCCATGGTTGGCCACGCGCTCGGCTCCAGCAATCCCTGGCTGTTCTACCCCCTCGCCTTCGCGGCGACACTCACCGTCGGGCTAGCGTGCCACTTGTGGATCGAGCGGCCGCTGACCGTTTGGGCGAGGGCGCTCGTCAGGCCGGCACGCGGCCTGGATGAAAGAACAGGGCCTGGCCGATCGCCGCCTTCACGGTCTCCGGCTGGAACGGCTTTGTAATCAGGAAGGTCGGCTCAGGCCGCTCCCCGGTCAGCAGCCGCTCGGGGAATGCGGTGATGAAGATCACCGGCGTGTCGGTCTCCACGAGGATGTCGCGCACAGCGTCGATGCCTGAGGAGCCATCGGCCAGCTGAATGTCGGCCAGCACCAGTCCAGGAGCATGGGCGCGGGCCGCGTCCGCTGCTTCCTGACGGGTGGAGGCGACGTGGGAAACACTGTGGCCGAGCTCGCGCACCAAAGCGGCGATGTCGGCCGCAATCACCGGTTCGTCCTCAATGATAAGAACGTCGGTGGCCAACTCGGCGTCGATGTCGGCCTGAGCTTCGGCGATCAGAGCCTCGACGTCTTCGAAGGGGACGCCGAGGATGCGCCCGGCCTCAACTGTGCTGAAGCCCTCAACGGCGGTGAGCAGGAACGCCTGGCGGGAGCGCGGTGGGATGCGCAGCAGTCGCTCGCGTGGCGTATTGGCCTCGCCTGAGGGAGTCTCCAGCTTCGCGCCGGTCGATTCCCAGACCACATGGAACACCCGATAGAGAGCGGCCCGTGGATGCAGGTCGCCGCTGAGTTCGACGTTGCCACTGGCCAGCGCCTCCAGCGTGGCGCGCACATAAGCGTCGCCAGTCGGCTGATCGCCGGTGAGCGCCCGGGCATAGCGCCGGATGAAAGGCAGGTGCGGCGATAGCTTGGTTGATAGACTCATATTCCCCTCCCGTGGGCGGCGGCGAACATCGCCCCGCCCGACCGGCCACCTCTGCGCAACGCGGCAAGAACGGCCGAGTTCCGACGGCGTGCGCGCCAGGCGCCTCAATGGTTTGCGAATCCTCCCGGGGGACGGGAACCTTGAGGTCGGGCAAGGCGTTAGCGGCTCGGGGATTAAGGGTGACCTCTTGACGACGCACGCGGAGCGGGGGCGAACACCGCTGGAAGGGGGCCTTATTTTGAACATGGCCAGGAAGGCGACACCAAAGCGCCCGCTTGCCGTCGATGATGCGCGTCTGCGGCAGCAGGCGATCGGCGCCCAGTTGAGGCAAATGTTCGAGGAAGTGGTGAACGAGCCGGTCCCAACCGATTTCCTTGATATCCTGCGCCGCGCGGACAGCGGGGACGCGGATCAGGACTGATGGCGGGCCCCGCGACACCCACGAACGAGCCGCGCGACGAAGAGTTCCGGAAGGCTCTGATCGCACTCATCCCGCAGCTGCGCGCCTTCGCCAGAACGCTGACCGGCGATCCGACCGCGGCCGACGACCTCGCCCAGGACGCCATGATGAAAGCCTGGGACGCCCGTGAGAGCTTCGAGCTCGGGACCAACATGAAGGCCTGGACCTTCATGATCCTGCGCAATCAGTTCTATTCAGAGAAGCGCCGCTCCTGGCGGCAGACGCAACTCGACCAGGAGGCGGCGGAACGCACCCTCGTGGCCGTGGACGATCCCGCCTCGCCCGTAGCGCTCGACGAACTGCGAATGGCCCTGGGGCGGCTGCCGGCTGAGCAGCGCGAGGCTCTGATCCTCGTCGGCGCCGGGGGGTTCGCCTATGAGGAGGCGGCCGAGATCTGCCGCTGCGCGGTGGGCACCGTGAAGAGCCGCGTCAGTCGCGCTCGCCGAGCCTTGCAGGTTATCCTTGAGCGTGGCGACTATGAGCGGGACGGGAAATCGGCCAGTGAGGCCATGGGTTCCATCCTCGCCCACGCGGAGCGCTTGAGCGGAGCGCGGTGAATCCCCGGCGCGCCCCGGGCGGCTGGGCGGCGACGCCTGTCCGCAGGCGCTTGACGTTTGCACTGGTGCTTGGCCTCGCCCCGGTGCTGATCGTCGGCGCCCTGCAGTCCTATATCGCCTCGCACCGGGAAGCGGAGCAGAGCCAATCGCAGCTCGCCGCGGCCGCCGAACGCAGCGCTGCAACTGCCCGGGCCCGGATCGAGGCGGCCGAGGTTCTGTTGCAGACCCTGGCTCCCGGATCGGTGGGCTTTCAATGCGCGGCGCGTCTGGCCGAAATCAGAAATCGCATCCCCGGCTACGACAACCTCATCCGTTTCGATCCTATCGGCCGGGTGGGGTGTTCCGCCGCCGGCGCCCCGGCCGATCCTGACCGCGCGGAGCGGCCCTGGTTCGCAGCCCTCGCTGCCGGTCAGCCGATCACCGTCACCAGCCAGACCGGCGTCGCCTATGCCGACAAGCCCTCGATTCTGGCCAGTGTGCGGGCTGTGGATGATCAAGGCCGCTTTGAGGGCGTCCTGACCGCTGTGATCGACCTCGACAGTGTGCGCCCTGAGACCCTCGACCGCTCCCTGCCCAGCCGATCCCAGGTGGCGATCACCGACAGCACCGGGCGCATCCTCTCGGCTACCGGCGTCACCACGTTTCCGGCCGACCTCTCCGCCCATCTGGTCGGCCAGGCCCGCACGGGTTCGCAGATGTGGTTCGAAACCGATCGAAAAGGCGTCCGGAGGGTGTTTTCCTCGGCCCCGCTGGTCGGCCAGGAGGTCTACGTTGTGCTCTCCGCTCCGGCCGGAAACGTTGTCTCCTGGGCGGTGTTCAATCCGGTGTCGGCCATCTTGCTGCCGGCGCTCGCCTTCCTCCTACCGCTCCTGACCGTCGGCTTCGTGGCCGATCGCGGGGTCGTCCGCTGGATCGTTTATCTGCGGCGCATCTCGGCGATCTACGCCCGCGGTCGCTATAGCGTCCGACCGATCAAGGCCGAGACGGCGCCGCCGGAGATTCGCCAGCTCGCCGACTCCCTGGACGTCATGGCTCGCACGATTTCCGCCCGCGACGCGACCCTGCGCCAGTCACTGGTCGAAAAAGAGCAACTGCTGCGCGAGATCCACCACCGCGTGAAGAACAATCTCCAGGTGATCTCGTCCCTGTTGAACCTCCAGGAGCGCGCGCTGGGCGATCACGCGGCGCGGGCGGCGATGTCGGACACCCGCCAGCGAATCTCGGCTCTGGCTCTCATCTACCGGGCGCTCTACCAGGGTCCTGACCTTCGCCGGGTGGAGCTGCGCGACTTCCTGGACGAACTGATCGCCCAGACGGTCCTGGCCGAAAGCGTGCGCGGCGCGCCGATCCGCACCGAGCTCGACATCGAAGCGCTGGAGATTGATCCCGACCGGCTGGCGCCTCTGGCGCTGTTCGCAGTCGAGGCGATCACCAACGCCAAGAAGCATGGTCTCGACAAGTGCGGCGGTATTCTCCGAGTCAGCTTCCACGTCCGCGGCGAGACCGCGGAACTGGCCATCTCCGATACCGGGACTCCCGGCCTCTCCGCGGCCATGATCGGCGAAGGGGTGGGACACACGCTGATGACTTCCTTTGCCCGGCAGCTGCGCGGCGAGGTGCAGTTCACCGCCAATGACGGCGGCGGCTTGACGGCCCGACTTGTTTTTCCGACACCCCGGGTGAGCGACGCCTGAAACGAGGCGCGCCGAATCGTTCGAACGGGAACTTCAATGCGGAAACTCATCATCCTGGCCGTCGTCGCCGCCAGCCTCGCGGTCTCGGCCTGCAACACCATCGCCGGCGCCGGCCGCGACGTGTCGTCCGTCGGCCATGCGGTGACCAGCACCGCCGACGACGCCAAGCACTAGACCCTGCATCCCGCCTCCACCTTCCGCGAAGAAGATCCCGCCGAACTCGAGCGGCGCGTCGCCGAGCGTGGTTTTGCCCTGGTTTTCGCATCAGCGGATGGACGGCCGCACGCCGCCCACGCCCCGGTGCTGCTGGCCGGGGAGACCCTCCGCTTCCACCTTTCGGCCGCCAATCCCCTCGCCAAGGCAATCGTCGCGGGCGCCCGAAGCCTCGCCGTGGTGTCCGGCGAGGACGCCTACGTCAGCCCTGACTGGTACGGCCTGGAGGATCAGGTGCCGACCTGGAACTACGTCTCGGTGGAAATCGAGGGACCGGCGCGCGTGATGAACCGCGAGGCGACGATTCGCCTGCTCGAAGATCTCTCGGCCCGCTACGAGGCCGCCCTCGCGCCCAAACCGCCGTGGACCCTGACCAAGCTCGATCCGGCGCGGCTGGAGGCGATGCTCGCGGGCATCATCGGCTTCCAAATGGCGATCGAGCGCCTGGAGGGTGTCACCAAGCTCGGCCAGAACAAGCCGGCCGCGGCCATGGCAGGTGTGGCCGAAGCGCTCGCCAGGCTGGAAGACGAAGGCTCGCGCCGGATCGCGGCGCGAATGGTCAAGCTCCTGGGGGAAGGCTGAGGACGAGCCTCAAGCCGCCGTCGTAGGTCTCCAAGCCCACCGTCCCGCTCGCCTCCGCGACCAGCGCAGCGACCCAGGCGCCCTGGACCCAGCGCCCGCCGAGACCAGCCTGGAAAGGCGCGCCGGAAAGACTGCCCCTCACCTCATCCCTGACCGCAGCCCGCGGACCGGCTGCGTCCACCTCGACACGCAGCAGGCCGCCCTCGGCCTGCGCCGTCACGGTCGCGCGACCGCCAGCCGCCAGGGCGTCGGCGGCGATCTGCAACAGGACGAGCAGGCCGCGCGCCGCCGCCGGGCCCAGCACGGTCAGCTCGACCGCCCAATCGAGCGTCGGCCGGATGTCCGCGAACAGCGCCTGTGCAAGGCTCTTCAGTTCGGATGTCTGGATACCGGCGCCGGCCGGTCCGTATGCGTAGCGCGCATAGCGGACCTTGGTGCGCTGGGCCGCCACCGCCTCGGCGAGGAAGGCTGTCGCCTCGTCGCGCTCGGCGGCGCTTGTCGCCTCGGTCAGAAGGTCGAGTCCGGAGGCGATCGCCTGGGCTGAACTGAGCACGTCATGGCACAGGCGGTCGGCCAAACGCTCGGGCAATGCAGGATCCATTGGCCGTCAGCATCGACTGATTTGGCGGCCTGAGAAACCTCATCTAGAGAGGCGACATGACCGCCGAAGCCGCCGACGACCACCTCTTCGATCCCGAACTTGGGGGCCGCCTCGCAGAGATTGCCGAGGCTGCCGGCGCCGTCATCCTGCCGCTCTGGAAAAGCGGGTGCGAGGTCACCGCCAAAGCTGATGACAGTCCGGTCACGGAAGCCGACCGACGCGGCGAAGCCCTGATCCTGAAACGGCTGGCGGAGCTGTTTCCGGCGACGCCGGTGATCTCCGAAGAAGACGCCAGTGAGTTTGGGACGCCCGAGCAAATCGGACCTCGCTTTTTCCTGGTCGATCCCCTGGACGGAACCAAGGCCTTCGTGCGCGGTGATCCCAACTTCACCGTCAACATCGGCCTCGTGGACCACGGCCTCCCAGTGGTCGGCGCCGTGGTCGCGCCAGCGAGCGGCGAGGTCTGGTTCACCACGCCCGCCGGCGCCTTCAAGCGGGCCGTGGGGGGGACGATCGCTCGGCCGGTGCGGGCGAGGATCTGGCCGGCGGCCGCCGCCGTGGCGCTCGCCAGCCACACCATGAAGCCGGAAGCCCAGGCGGCGCTGAAGGAGGAGCTGGGCGTGGCGGAGGTTTGGCCCTTGGACTCCTCGATCAAGCTCTGCCGCATCGCCGAGGGCGCGGCCGACATCTATCCCCGCCGCGGACCGACCATGGAATGGGACATCGCCGCCGCCCATGCGGTTCTGGCGGCGGCCGGCGGCCGGCTCGCCGGGCCCGACGGCGCGCCCTTCCTCTATGGCAAGGCGGGAGAGGGTTTCCGCAACGGCCCGTTCGTAGCCCGCGGCGCCTGAGGTGGGCTGGCCTCGGCCACCGCTCATCGCCGTCCTGCGCGGGATCGAGCCGTCCGAGGCGGTCGCCGTCGCAGGGGCGCTGCTCGCCGAGGGTGTGACCTGTGTCGAGGTCACCATGAACTCACCCGCGCCGCTGGACAGCATCGCCGCGATCCGCGACGCGTTTGGCGATCGGCTCCTCCTGGGCGCCGGCACCGTCCTCACGCCGGCCGCCGTCGGTGATGCGACCGCGGCCGGCGCGGAATTGATCATCTCGCCAAACGCCGATCCAAACGTCATCGCCGCGACCAAGGCGGCTGGCCGGCTCTCGTTGTCCGGCGTGTTCACTGCAACCGAGGCCTTCGCGGCGCTGGCCGCGGGGGCGGACGCCTTGAAGCTGTTCCCAGCCGAGGCGGCGAGCCCGGCCGTCCTCAAGGCTCTATTGGCCGTGCTGCCGGCGGGCACACCGGTGCTGCCGGTTGGCGGGATCCAGCCCGAAGTGCTTGCGTCTTGGCGGGCGGTCGGCGCGACAGGCTTTGGAATCGGCGCGGCGCTTTATCAGCCGGGTCGCTCGCCAGACGAGGTGCGTCGGCGGGCGCGCCGGTTCGTAGAGGCTTGGCGCGACTAGACGGGGTTCCGGGCGATCAGGCGGCGGGCGATGATGATCCGCTGCATCTCATTGGTGCCCTCGCCGATGATCAGCAGCGGCGCGTCGCGGTAGAGTCGTTCGATCGGATACTCCTTGGAATAGCCGTTGGCGCCGAAGATGCGCATCGCCTCGCCGGCCACTTCGGCGGCGGTCTCGGTGGCGAACCATTTGGCCATGCCGGCCTCGAGGTCGACGCGGCCGCCGGCGTCGTAGGCGCGGGCGGCGTCTTCGACGAGCAGCTCCGATGCGCGGGTCTTGGAGGCCATCTCGCCCAGCTTGAGCTGGATCGCCTGGTGCTCGGCGATGGGCTTGCCCATGGTCCGGCGCACCTGGGCGTAGGCCACCGACTCCTTGAGCGCCCGTCGGGCGATGCCGACGCCCCGGGCCGCGACATTGATTCGGCCGATTTCCAGGCCGCCCGTCGCCATCACGAAGCCCTTGCCCTCCTCGCCGCCGACCAGGGACAGCCGGGCGTCGCAACGGTAGCCGGAAAAGCCGATCTCGCCGGTGTCGATGCCGCGATATCCGAGCTTGGGAAGCTTGCGGCCGCGGGTCACGCCCGGCGCGCCGGCCTTGGTCCCAGGATCGCGGGTCGGCGTGATCAGCACGGACATGCCGCGGTGGCGCGGGTTGGCGTGCGGATCGGTCTTGACCAGCAGCGCCAGCACGTCGCCCTCCAGGGCGTTGGTGATCCACAGCTTGGCCCCATCGACCACGTAGTCATCGCCGTCCCGCCGGGCGACGGTGGTGATGCCCTGGAGGTCGGTGCCGGCGCCGGGCTCGGTAAGGCCCAGGCCGCCGCGCAGCTCGCCGGTGGCGAACTTCGGCAGCCAGTGGTCCTTCTGCTCGGGCGTGCCGAACTTCTGCACGATCAAGGCCATCATCAGATGGCTGTTGAAGAAGCCGGTGAGGCTCATCCACTCTTCGGAGATGCGCGCCACGATCTTGCTGTAGGTCAGCGCTGAGAGGCCAAGGCCGCCCCATTCCGGCTGGATCAGGGCGCCGTAGAGGCCCATCTCGCACATGTCCGCCACCAGCTCGTGCGGATACTCGTCGGCCTGCTCGTACCTGTCCGCGACCGGCGCCACCTTGCGCTCCAGCCAGCGGTCGATGGAATCGAGCAGGGCCCGCTCGTCGGCTTCGCTGACGGCGCTCGTCATCGGCGTCATCAGGAGAGTCTGACGTTCATGTGACCGGAGCCGCCGGGCGACAGGAGCCCCTTGCCGGGCACATAATTGATCTCGAGCCGCACGCCGTCGGGGTCTTCGAACAGCACCGAATAGTAGCCGGGCGCCCACTCGTCGTCCTGCGGCGGATGGACGATCTTGGCGCCAATCTGGTGCAGGAAGGCGTGGGCCTGGTCGACCTCGTCTCGGTCGCGGGTCCGGAAGCAGATGTGGTGCAGACCGACCGTTCCCTGCTGGAAGCGGCCGCCGGCGTGCTCCGGCTCCGGCGCGCGTATGCCAAAGCCGGTGCGACCGCCGACGCAGTAGTAAGCCCCGGCGGCGTCCAGCACCGGCTTGAGGCCCAGGAACGGCAAGAGTTGTCGATAGAAAGCGCGGGCCCGATCGAAATCGCCCGCCGTGATGAAGATGTGGGCGATTCCGTTGACTTCCATGGCGCCCGATCCTTCCGTTTCCTGGGGGTCGTCATTACGCTGCCGCTGCGAGGTCAATCAACCGGGAGAGACAGAGGCGTGGCAAGGAGATCCGCCTTGAAGCGGGCCCAAAGCCTGGTCGTGGTGCTGGATCTCGCCGGCGCGGCGGTTGCGGCCCAAGAGGGGGCCGGGGCGGCCATGGCCAATCGCCTCGACATCCTGGGCGTCCTCGTGATCGCCTTTGTGGCCGCTTTGGGTGGCGGAATCGCCCGCGACGTTCTGCTCGGCCAGGCCCCGCCGCGCGCGTTGCGGGACTGGCGCTATCCGGTGGTCGCCCTGGTGGCCGGCGCGGCCGCCTTCGCTTTCGACCGGTGGGTTCAGGCGATCCCGCAGGGGGCGCTGATCACCCTGGACGCGGCGGCGTTGGGACTCCTGGCCGTGGCGGGGGCGGAGAAGAGCCTCGATCAGGGACTGAGCTGGCTGGCCGCCATCCTCGTCGGCGGCGTCACGGGCGTAGGCGGCGGCGTGATACGCGATATTCTGCTCGACAAGATTCCGGCCGTTCTCACGCGCGATATCTATGCCACCGCCGCGCTGGCCGGCGCCGCCGTAATGCTGATTGGTCGCCGCCTTGGGCTGCCCAACGTCTGGGCGGCCATCCTCGGGGCCGTCTTCTGCTTCGCCCTGAGGATGGTCGCCGTCGGCTTCGGCTGGCAGTTGCCGAAAGCCGGCTAGCCTGCGCCGGTGACGTCCACCGCCGCCGGATAGTCAGGGCTCAGCCAGCGATAGAAGAAGCCGGCGATGAGCGCGCCGACGAACGGCGCCGTCCAGAACAGCCACAACTGGCCGATCGCCCAGCCACCCTCGAACAGCGCCGGGCCGAGGCTACGCGCCGGGTTCACTGAGGTGTTGGTGACCGGAATGCTGATCAGATGGATCAGGGTCAGGCCAAGGCCGATGGCCAGCGGCGCGAACCCCTTGGGCGCGGCGCTGTGGGTCGAGCCGAGGATCACCACCAGAAAGGCGAAGGTCATCACGACCTCGGTCAGCGCGCAGGCCAGCAAAGTATAGTTGCCGGGTGAGTGGTCGCCATAGCCGTTGGAGGCGAAGCCGCCCGCCATACTGAAGTCGGATTTTCCCGTGGCGATCACCCAAAGCACGGCGGCCGCGATAACCGCGCCCACGCACTGCGCTACGATGTACGGGACGATGTCCTTGGCCGGGAAACGGCCGCCGGCCCACAGTCCGACCGTGACGGCTGGATTGAAGTGGCCGCCGGAGATATGGCCGACCGCATAGGCGCCGGTCACAACGGTCAGACCGAAAGCCAGGGCCACGCCTGCAAAACCGATGCCGAGGGTGGGGAAAGCGGCCGCGAGCACCGCCGAGCCGCAGCCGCCCAGCACGAGCCAGAACGTGCCGAAGAGCTCAGCCGCAAGTCGTTTGGTCATCTCAACTCTCTCCCTGTCTGTTGCCCCGCCCCCGAGTGCGGGAGCCTGTCACGGAAGGTTCCGAAGGCAAAGCCTAATTTCGGCCACGATTGGGCGGCTTTGCGCCCAGGACCGCGAGGCGTCATAAGTCTGGCGCTGAGGAGACCCGCTATGCCGCTCGACGCGCAGCCGCCCAAGACCTTCCGCTGGGAGGACCCGCTCGACCTCGCCTCGCGCCTCACCGAGGAAGAGCGGATGGTCAGCGAGGCGGCGCACGCCTACGCCCGCGACAAACTGCTCCCGCGCGTGGTCAGCGCCTTCGCCGAGGAGCGCTTCGACCGCGAGATCATGACCGAGATGGGCGCGCTCGGGTTCCTGGGGCCGACGCTTCCGGAGGAATACGGCTGCGCCGGGGTAGGCCATGTGGCTTACGGGCTCATTGCCCGCGAGATCGAGGCCGTGGACAGCGGCTACCGCTCGGCGATGAGCGTGCAGTCCTCGCTGGTCATGTATCCTGTCCACGCCTTTGGGTCGGAGGCGCAGCGGCGACGCTGGCTGCCGGCCATGGCAACGGGCGAGGCGATCGGCTGTTTCGGCCTCACCGAAGCCGATGGCGGGTCGGACCCGGCCTCGATGCGCACCACCGCCAAGGCGGTCGACGGCGGCTTCGTGCTCAACGGCGCCAAGATGTGGATCACCAACGCGCCGATCTGCGATGTGGCTCTGGTCTGGGCAAAGCTCGACGGCCGCATCCACGGCTTCCTTGTCGAGCGCGGGGCGCCCGGCTTCGAGACCCCGACAATCAAGAACAAGCTGTCGCTGCGCGCCTCGGTGACCGGCGAGATTGCCCTGACGGACGTTTTCGTTCCCGATGACGCCATCCTGCCGGGTGTCTCCGGGCTGCGCGGCCCGTTCTCCTGCCTCAACAAGGCCCGCTACGGCATCGCCTGGGGGGCCATGGGCGCCGCCGAGTTCTGCCTGCACGCCTCGCGCGACTACACCAAATCCCGCAGTGTGTTCGGCAAGCCGCTGGCCGCCAGACAGCTGGTCCAGAAGAAGCTGGCGGACATGGCCACCGAGATTGCGCTGGGCCTCGAAGGCGCTCTGGCGCTCGGCCGGCTGATCGACGAGGGCGCCTGGGTCCCCGAAGCCATCAGCCTGATGAAGCGCAACAACTGCGGCAAGGCCCTGGATATCGCTCGCGCCGCCCGCGACATCCACGGCGGCAACGGCATCAGCGGCGAGTATCACGTGATGCGCCACGCCGCGAACCTCGAGACGGTCAACACATACGAGGGCGCGCACGACGTCCACGCCCTTATTATCGGCCGCGCCATCACTGGCGAGAACGCCTTCTAGCCCATGGGGGACATGGGGGGAGCGGGCGGCGCACCGAAAAAGGCGTCCATGACCACCGTTGTCGTCGCTTCGGCGGCCGGCCTGGCGTTCGAGTGGTACGACTTCTTCGTTTTTGGGGCCCTGGCCCCGATCATCGCCAAGAACTTTTTCACCGGCCTCGGCTCGACCGCGGGGCTGCTCGCGGCGCTGGGCCTCTTTGGCGCCGGGTTCTTTTTCCGGCCGATCGGGGCGCTCATCTTCGGCGGCCTGGGCGACCGGGCCGGCCGCAAGGGCGCCTTCCTGATCACCATGTCGCTGATGGGCGGGGCGACCGTGGCCATCGGCCTCTTGCCAACATTCCCCCAGGTGGGCGCAATCGCCTCGATCCTTCTGGTCCTGATGCGGATCATCCAGGGGACCGCGCTGGGCGGCGTCTACGGCGGCGCGGTGATCTACGTCGCCGAGCACGCCGACGCTCGCCGGCGGGCGACCTTCACCAGCGCCGTGCAGTCCTCGGCCGCGGTCGGCTTGGTAGGGGCCCTGGCCGCCATCCTCGCCACCCGCACCCTGACCGGCGACGCCCGCTTCGGCGATCCAGGCTGGCTCGGCGGTTGGCGCGTCCCGTTCCTGCTGTCGGCGGGCCTGCTCGCCATTTCGGTCTGGATGCGGCTCAAGCTCTCCGAGAGCCCGGTGTTCGCGGCCATGGAGGCCGAGGGCTCGCGCAGCCGGGCCCCCTATGCCGAAGCCTTCGGCCGCTGGGCCAATATCAAGCTCGTCCTGGTATCCCTGGTGGCGATCATGTTCGCCCAAGGCGCGGCCTGGTACGCGGTGTTCTTCTACGCCGAGCAGGTCTTCATCGAGCGCTTTCTCAAGGTCGCCGCCGAGACCGGCGAGCTGCTGCTGATCCTGATGACGGTGGCCAGCGCGCCGCTCTACGTCTTCTTCGGCTGGCTGTCGGATAAGGTCGGCCGCAAGTGGGTGATGTGGGGCGGCATGGTCCTGGCCCTCGTCTTCTTCTTCCCGGGCTTCCACGCCATGACCCACCTCGCCAATCCGGCCCTCGAGCGGTCGCAGCAGGCGACGCCGGTGACCGTGGTCGCCGATCCGACCCGCTGCAGCCTGCAGTTCGACGTCACCGGCAAGGCCAGGTACGTGACCTCTTGCGACCTCGCCAAGAGCGCCCTCTCCAACGCCGGTGTCTCCTACGCCAACGCGCCCGCGCCGACCGGCGCCCTGGCCATGGTGAGGATCGGCCAGACAAGCGTGCCCTCCCGGGAGGCAAGCGGCCTTCCGCCCACCGCCCAGAAAGCGGCCGCCAGGGACGTGGAATCGCGCCTCGCCGCCGCGCTCAAGGCCGCCGGTTATCCGGCCAAGGCCGACCCCAAGACGTTGAATTTCTGGGGACTGCTGGCCGTGCTGATGGTTTTCGTGATCGCTTGCACGGCGCTCTACGGCCCTATCGCCACAGCGCTGGTGGAGATGTTCCCGGCTCGCATCCGCTACACGGCCCTCTCCCTGCCCTACCATATCGGCACCGGCTGGGTTGGCGGCTTCACACCGGTCTGCGCCTTCGCCATCGTCACGGCCACCGGCGACATCTACGCCGGCCTTTGGTACCCGGCGATCTTCACCGCCATTTCTGTGCTGACCCTGCCGTTCCTCGTGCGCGAGACGCGCGGGCAGGCGATCGACTGACTAGCGCCGCCTCGCGCCCCACAACTCGGCCATCTGGCCGAAGAGCGCCACTGGGTCGGCGTGGCCCTCGTCGCCGGCGAACTCGCGGTAGAGAGTGGTGACATTGACCACGATCCGCTCGCCGTCGCCCCAGCTGTCGTAGTCGCTGAGGTCGATGTCCTTCGCCGCCTCGAAGGCGGAAAGGCCCGCATCGAACCTCCAGCGCGCCTCGTCGCGGATGTAAGCGAGATAGTCGCGCACCGCCCGCACCCCGTTCTTGCCGGTGATCGGGCCGTGGCCCGGAACGACGGTCTCGACGTCCATGTCCAGGATCGCCTCGCAAGCGGCGATCCAGTTGCCGACCGGCCCTTCCCACATAATCGGATGGCCCTCGATGAACAGGATATCGCCGGTGAACACCGTCCGGTCGGCCGGGACATGGACGAGAATGTCCCCCGCCGTGTGGGCGGGGCCGACGGGCAAGAGACGCACCTCCTTGGCGCCGACGTGACGGATGAGTTCATGCTCGAAAGTGGTGGTCGGGAAGGTCTGGGTGACGCCGGCGAAGTCGAACGGACCGAAGGCGTGGGTGACGTATTCTCCGGTCAGGCCCATCCCGGGCGCAGCGGCCACGAAGCCGGCCAGCAGCGCCGGCGTTTCGCGGCGCATGGCTTCGGCGGCCAGTCGGTGGGCGATGATCTCCGCCCCGGCGCAGCATTCGTTGCCGTTGCAGTGGTCGCCGTTGTGGTGGGTGTTGACCAATGTCCCGATGCGCGCCGCCGCCTTCGGTTCGGCCGCGACCATCGCCGCCAGCATGTCGCGGGTGAGCGGCACGTCGAACAGCGTGTCGACCAGGAGCGACTCGCCCTCATCCACGATCAGCCCAGAGTTCGACCAGCCCCAACCGCCATCGGGCTGAAGCCAAGCGTAGCCGCCGTTGCCGAGATCGTGCAGACCTTTGGTGTAGGCGAAGCGCGGCGAACCTAGCGACATGGCGGATCTCCCTTTCCGGCCAGCCTTAGCCTACCGCGGACGCCGATCAACCGCCCCGCGCGGGTCGCCGGCTCAGGGCTTCTCCTGCCAGGATCGCTGCGAAGGCGATGACCAGCGACACGCAACAGAGCACCAGGGCGCGGCCCTCTTCTCCAGGCGACTGGGTGGCGAGCCAGATGTCGCTGGGCAGGGTCAGGGTCTCGCCCGGGATCGCCGCGACAAAGGTGATCGTGGCCCCGAACTCGCCCAAGGCGCGTGCGAAGCCCAGCACGGCGCCAGCCACGATGCCCGGCGCGGCCAAGGGCAGGGTGATGCGCAGGAAACGCGAGGCGGCCGAGGCCCCCAGCGTACGCGCCGCGTCGTCGACCTCCGGATCGATGGCTTCGATGGAGAGGCGGATGGGCCGCACCATCAGCGGAAAGGCCATCACACCTGCGGCCAGGGCCGCGCCGGTCCAGCGGAACGCCAGCACGATCCCCGCCTGGGCCAAAACCCCGCCCAAAGGCCCTTGTCGGCCGAACAGAACCAGCAGGCCATAGCCGACCGCGACGGGCGGCAGGACCAGGGGCAAGTGGACCATGGCGTCCAGCACGGCGCGGCCGGGCAGGCGTCGGCGGGCGAGCAGCCACGCTGCCAGGATCGCCAACGGCAGGTCCGCCAGCGTGGCCATCGCCCCGACACGCAGTGAGAGGAGGATCGCCGAAAGGTCGTCGGCGGAGATCATAGCGCCTCAGGTGCGGCGGCCAGTCGTTCGGCGCCGGCAATCGCGACCCCGCCAGGCGGCCCTAGCACCACCACGATCTTGCCGCCGCACGCCAGTTCGCTCAGCTGGTCGGCGGAAGCGACCTCGAGGCGCTCAGCCTCACGGCGGCCCAGGCGCGCGGCAATCTCTCGCGCCGGACCGGCGGCGACCACGACATCGGCGGCGGCCAGGGCCCGGACAGCCCGCAGCGACAGCAGATCGTCCGTCGGCGGAAGATCGATCAGGACGACCCGGCCCACGGCCTGCGCGCCGGCGGCGATGGCGGCGTCGAGTCCAGCCCCATCCGGCGACGGGCCGGCGAGCAGTCGACGCAGGAAGGCGCGGCGATCCGCGAGGTTCGGGAAGGCCTGCTTGATCGCCTCGCGCCGCTGGCCGAGCAGACGCGCCGTCTCGCCGGCTTCGGCCGACACGCGCGCCTCCAGCTCGGCCCGCAGCACCTGAGCCAGGAGAGGCGCGGCCCCGCCGGTGGCGACGGCGGCGATCACCGTCCCGCGGTCGACGATCGCCGGGGTGCTGAAATCCGAAAGCGCCGGCCGGTCGAAAACGTTGATCGGCGCGCCGGCCTTTCGCGCCGCCGCTGCGGCGCGATGGCAGAAATCATCGTCGAAGCTGGCCACGAAGATGAGGCGGGCGTCGGCATAGGCGGCGGGATCGAACGCCGCCGGGCCCTCCAGACGGATCACCTCAGCGGGGGAGCCATCGAACAGCCGGGCTCGGGCCGCGGCCGGATCGCCGTCGCCGGCGATCACCACGCGCGCGCCCTTTAGCGGGAAGAAGGCAGGAAAGGCGTCCATTTTGGCGCGACTTTAGTGAGGCGCGCCGGCGATGTCGCCTTGTCGCCCCGAGCGAATGGAAGTTATCATTGTTAAGACGGTCGGGAGGATCGGCATGAGCAGCAGTCTCATCATCAATGGCAAGCAGGTGAGCGTGGAGGCGGCGCCCGAGACGCCGCTGCTGTGGGTGCTCCGCGACGAGCTGGAGATGACCGGCACCAAGTATGGCTGCGGCATCGCCCAATGCGGGGCCTGCACCGTGCACCTGAACGGCGCGGCCGTCCGCTCCTGCCAGCTGCCGATCGGCGCGATCGGGACCGGCAAGATCACCACCATCGAAGGGCTGGAGGGCCTGCACCCGCTGCAGACGGCCTGGGTCGAGGCCGACGTGCCGCAGTGCGGCTACTGCCAGTCCGGCCAGATCATGTCGGCCGCCGCGCTCCTCGCCAGGACACCGAACCCCACCGACGCCGATATCGAGGGGGGCATGAACGGCAACATCTGCCGTTGTGGCTGCTACCAGCGCATCCGCGCCGCCATCAAGGTCGCTGCCGCCCGGGGGCCGGCCAAGGTCGCAGCGTAACGGAGCCAGGCATGAACGCTCCCGTCCGATCTTTCGAACCCACCCGCCGCGAGATGGTGGTCATCGCCGCGGTCGCCGCTGGCGGCTCACTGTTGATCGGCTGCTCTCAGGCCGATGTGCTGTCGCTGGGGGCCGATTCCAGCCACTTCGGCCCCTTCGGCCCCTTCCTGCGCATCGACCGGGACGGGACCGTGACCGTGGTCTCCAAGCACATCGAGTTCGGCCAGGGCAGCCACGCGGGCCTGGCGGCCATCGTCGCCGAGGAACTGGACGCCGACTGGTCGAGGGTCAACGTCGTCCAGGCCCCGGCCAACACCAAGGTCTACGCCAACCTCGGTTTCGGGGCCCAAGGCACCGGCGGCTCGTCGGCGATCGCCAACTCCTGGATGCAGCTGCGCAAGGCGGGGGCGGCCGGCCGGGCCATGTTCGTTAGCGTCGCCGCCGCACGCTGGAGCGTGCCCGCCGGCGAGATCACGGTGAAGGACGGCGTCGTCACCCATCCGTCCGGCAAGCAGGCCGGCTTCGCCGATCTGGTGGCCGACGCAGGCAAGGTGGTCCCGCCCAAGGATCCGCCGCTCAAGGATCCCAAGACTTTCACCCTGATCGGCACCGACCGCGTGCGCCGCAAAGACGCGCACGCCAAGTCTACTGGCAAGGCGCAGTACACGCAGGACGTCCACAAGCCGAAGATGCTGACGGCCATGGTCGCCCACTCACCGAGGTTCGGCGGCAAGGTGGCCAGCTTCGACGCCAGCGCCGCAAAGAAGGTCCCGGGTGTCGTCGACGCGTTCGAGATCCCCACCGGCGTCGCCGTGGTCGCGAACAACACCTACGCCGCGCGCCAGGGGCGCGATGCGCTGCAGGTAACATGGAACGACGACAAGGCCGAGAAGCGCGGCACGGACGCGATCCTGGCCAGCTATCACGACTTCGCCTCGGGCAAGGTGACGCCGGACGGCGAGGCCAAATGGCAGGTGTTCGAGGCCCACGGGTCGGCGGCGCCGCCGACCGGCGGCAAGGTGATCGAGCTCACCTACGACTTCCCCTACCTCAGCCACGCGCCGATGGAGCCGATGAACTGCGTGGCCGAGGTCGGCGCCGGCGCGCCAAAGATCACCACCGGCTCGCAGATCCCGACCATGGATCAGTTGAACACGGCCCTCATCGTCGGCTGCCTGCCGGGATCGGTCGAGATCGAGACTCTGTTCGCCGGCGGCTCGTTCGGCCGGCGCGCGAACTTCCAGTCCGATTACGTGGCCGAGTGCGTCCACATCGCCAAGCATGTGGGCGGTGGCCGGCCGGTGAAGCTGGTCTGGACGCGCGAGGACGACATGACCGCCGGCAAATGGCGGCCCCTCACCCACCACTTGGTGCGCGTCGTGTTAGGCGACGACGGCTTCCCGACCCACTGGCGTCACCGGGTGGTCACCCAATCGATCCAGAAGGGCTCGCCCATGGGCGGCGGCAAGCTCGACGAGACCAGCGTCGAAGGCGTCAAGGGCTCGCCCTACCTTAAGGCGGTCGTGAATGTGGACGGCCAGGTCTCCATGCCGGTGAGCCCGGTGACGGTGCTCTGGTGGCGCTCGGTGGGGGCCACCCACACCGCTTTCGTCATGGAGCACACCATCGATCAATTGGCCCACGCGGCCGGCAAGGACCCCATCGAATACCGCCGGGCGCTGTACACGAAGGCCGGGGCCGACCGGCAGCTGGCGGCGCTCAACCTCGCCATGGAAAAGGCCGGCGCCGTGACCGCCGGCTGGACCCGCGGTGTCGCGGTGCACGAGAGCTTTGGCACGGTGGTGGCCCAGGTCGCCGAAGTGAAGCTGGACGGCGACAACCCGCGTGTCGGCCGGGTGGTGACGGCGGTGGACTGCGGCCTGCCGATCTCGCCAGACCAGATCGCCGCCCAGATGGAGGGCGGCACGGTCTACGGCCTTTCCGCCGCCATGTTTGGCCAGATCACGCTCAAGGACGGCGTGCCACAGCAGCGGAATTTTGACACCTACCGCATCCTGCGGATGACCGAGGCGCCGCATGTGGAGACCTACATCGTACCGTCCGGGAACGCGCCTTCCGGCGTGGGCGAGCCAGGCACGCCGGTGATCGCTCCGGCGGTGGCCAACGCCCTGTTCGCGCTAAACGGCAAGCCGACGTCCAGCCTGCCATTCGTCAAGGCCTGAGATCCTCTCGTCGATCCACGTCGGCCAGTATGCCGGGATCGTCGGTCTCAACCAGCGCCAGGCGCGAACCGAGCGAATCCAGTAGCGCGCGGGCGCCGACGTCGCCATCGAGCGCCGCAAGCTGCGGGATTAGCGCGGCTGAGAACAAGGCTGGGTGGCCGCGCCGGCCGTCCATCACGGGCACGGCGGCGAGCGCGCCAACCGCCAGGGTTTCGGCCAGGCGTGCCGCTATGTCATGCGGGACGAGAGGCATGTCGCCGAGAAAGATGTAAACGCCGGCCACCCCGGCGCCCACCGCCGCCAGGCCGGCGCGCAGGCTGGCTGACATTCCAAGGGCGTGGTCGGCGGCGTGGGTTACGGATAGTCGAGGATCCTCGAAAGCCGGCGCCCGAGCGCCCACGGCCGGATCGGCGCCGGTCACAACGATCACCCGCCGCACCGGTGCGGCCAGAGCCGCCGCAAGCGCACCGTCGATAAGCGCCCCGTTCCTCCAGGCCGCGGTGAGCTTGGAGCCGCCGAAGCGCCGTCCGGAGCCGGCGGCGAGCACGATCGCCTCAAGCGCGGTTGGCGTCACCCGGTCATTCCCACTATGTTTCGCACGCGATGACGCCCCTCGACTCCGCCCTGGCGAGCCCGACCGACACACGGCTGGTCGACAGCCTTGGCCGCAGGGTGACCTATTTGCGCCTCTCGGTCACCGACCGCTGCGACCTGCGCTGCGTCTATTGCATGAGCGAGCACATGACCTTCCTGCCCAAGGCGGAGGTTCTGACGCTCGAAGAGCTCGACCAGATCGCCTCGGCCTTCGTCGCTCTCGGCGTCACCAAGCTGCGCCTGACTGGCGGCGAGCCCCTGGTGCGCAAGGGCGTCATGGGCCTCATCGAGCGGCTCTCACGACATCTGGCGACCGGCGCGCTGACCGAGATCGCGCTCACCACCAACGGCACGCGTCTTGCCGTCTGCGCCGAAGAACTGGCGCGGTTCGGCGTGCGGCGGGTCAACGTCTCCATGGATAGCCTCAAGCCCGACGTGTTCGCCCGGCTCACCCGCGGCGGCGACCTGGGCCAGGTCCAGGCCGGGATCGAGGCCGCCCGCGCCGCGGGCCTGGAGGTCAAGATCAATGTCGTCGCCCTGGCGCACGACAACGCCGGAGAGATCCCTGACCTCATCGCCTGGGCGCACGATCGCGGCTTCGACCTGACGCTCATCGAAGCCATGCCGATGGGCGATATCGACGCGGACCGGTCGGACCAGTTTCTCTCGCTGGCCGAGGTCCGCCGCGACCTGGAATGCCGCTGGACCCTCACCGACCTGCCGCTCGCCACGGGCGGCCCGGCCCGCTACGTGGGCGTGGCCGAGTCCGGCGGCCGCATCGGCTTCATCACCCCGCTCAGTCACAATTTCTGCACCGGGTGTAACCGCGTGCGGCTGACCTGCACCGGCGTGCTGCACACCTGCCTTGGGCGTGAGGACGCGGCCGACTTGCGCGCCGTGGTCCGCTCCGGCGGCGATGCTGTCCAGGCGATCCGCGACGCCGTCTGGAGCAAGCCGGCCGGCCACGACTTCCATATCGCCCGCGGCGCGGCGCCTTCGGTCGCCCGTCACATGTCGACCACCGGCGGATGACCCGGGTGCTACTCTTCGGCCGCCTGCGTGACCTCGCCGGCTGGCGCGAGACGGAGGTGACGCCCGCCTCAAAGAGCCTGGCGGAACTGAAGCGCCGACTCGCCGAAGCGTGGCCGGAGCTGGGCGCGGCGCTGGCTGGCCCCGGTGTTCAGGTGGCCGTCGACCGGGCGCTGGCGCGCGGCGACGTCGCGCTCTCGCCTGGGGCCGAGGTCGCCTTCATGCCGCCGATGAGCGGCGGATGATCACCCTCACCGACCAGGCGTTCGATCCCGGCGCCGCGCTGACCGCATTCAGCACCGGCCGCACCGAGAGCGGTGCGGTGGCCAGTTTCCTGGGAATCGCCCGCGGCGAAGCCGGCGCGGCCACGGCGCTGGAGCTCGAGGCGTGGCCGGAATTTACAACCCGTCAGATCGAGGCGTTCGCCGCCGACGCCACTCGACGCTTTCAACTGCACGACGTGGCGATCATCCATCGGACCGGCAAAATCGCGCCTGGAGAAGCAATCGTGCTGGTGATGATCGCCGCCGCGCACCGGCGCGAGGCCTTCGAGGCTTGTGATTTTCTGATGGACTATCTGAAATCCCGGGCTCCTTTGTGGAAAAAGGAGCACGGGCCGGCCGGCGCGCGATGGGTCGAGCCCACGACGCGGGATCTGACAGACGCGGCAAGGTGGGAGCGATGAGTCTTTCTGTCGGCGGACGCGTGGACGAGGCCGTCACTCTGACGCCTGTGCGGGTGGCCGTGCTGACCATTTCCGACACGCGCGACGAGGAGAGCGACACTTCCGGCCATCTGCTGGCCGAGCGGGTAATGAGTGCAGGCCACACGCTCGCCGCACGCGACATCGTCCGCGACGATGTCGAACAGATCCGACAACATATAAAATCCTGGACGACATCCGGCCAGGTCGACGCCATTGTCACCACCGGCGGCACGGGCCTGACGGGCCGGGACGTCACGCCCGAGGCGCTGGAACCCCTGTTCGACAAGCGCATCGAGGGCTTTTCGGTGATCTTCCACCTCGTGAGTTACCAGTCCGTCGGGCTCTCGACCCTGCAGTCGCGGGCGCTCGCGGGAATTATCGACGGGGTGTTCGTGTTCTGCCTGCCCGGTTCCAACGGGGCGGTGCGCGACGGCTGGGACAAGGTCATCGCCGCCCAGCTCGATTCGCGCCATCGCCCGTGCAACATGGTCGAGCTGATGCCGAGGCTCGCCGAGCGGTGAGCCGGCTCACCCATCTCGACGAGGATGGCCGGGCTCGCATGGTCGACGTTTCGGCCAAATCCGCGACCGAACGCGAGGCGGTCGCCACCGGCCTCGTGCGCATGTCGCCTGAGACGCGCGCCCTGGCGCTTGCCGGCGCCGGCCGCAAGGGTGACGTCATCGCCGTGGCGGAAATCGCCGGGGTGATGGCGGCCAAGCGGACGGCCGACCTCATTCCGCTCTGCCACCCCCTGGCGCTGACCAGGATCGAAGTCAGAGTTGAGGCCGACGAGGCCGGTCTGGCCGTCACCGCCCGCGTGGCGACGACCGGGCCGACCGGCGTCGAGATGGAGGCGCTCACCGCCGTCACAGTGGCCTGCCTGACAGCCTACGACATGCTGAAGGCGGCGCAGCGCGACATGGTCATCGACGGTGTGCGCCTCCTGGAAAAGCGCGGCGGCGCCTCGGGCGACTGGCGGGCGGCTTGAAGCTGCTGGCTGTCGAAGACGCGCGGGCGCGCATGCTCTCGGCCGCCGCGCCGTTGGGCGTCGAGACGGTTGCGCTAGAAGCGGCCGTGGGCCGGGTCCTGGCGGCGGAGGTGACGGCGCGCCGCAATCAGCCGCCGTTCGACGCCTCGGCCATGGACGGCTGGGCCGTGCGCGCGGCGGATACGCCAGGAGGCCTGTCGATCATCGGCGAAAGCGCCGCAGGTCACGCCTTCGCGGCGACGCTCCAGCCCGGCCAGGCGGTGCGCATCTTCACCGGCGCGCCCGTCCCCGCCGGCGCCGACGCCGTCGTGATCCAGGAGGACGCGGCCCGCGACGGCGAGACCGTCATGGTCCCGGGCGTCAAACCCGGCCGTCATGTCCGGGACGCGGGCATGGACTTCCGCGCCGGCCAGACGCTGCTGTCGGCCGGCCAGCGTCTCGACCCCTGGCGCCTGACCCTGGTCGCCGCGGCCGGAATGGCCGCAGTCGACGTCCATCGTCGGCCCCACATCGCTATTCTCGCCACCGGCGAGGAAATCGTCGCCCCCGGCGCCGAAGCGCGGAGCGACCAGATCTTCGATTCCGGCACGACTGCGACGGTCGCCCTGGTTCGCGACTTCGGCGGCGAGCCGAACCTCCTGCCGCGCGTCGGGGACGACGAGGCGGCAATTGCGCGGGCGGTTGAGAGGGCTGAAGCCGACCTCGTGGTGACTCTCGGCGGCGCCTCGGTGGGCGACCACGATCTGGTCAAGCCGGCGCTCCGCCGACTGGGCCTCGAACTCGCGGTCGAGAGCATCGCCATCCGTCCGGGCAAGCCGACCTGGTTCGGACGACTCGCCGATGGCCGCCCCGTGCTCGGCCTGCCGGGCAACCCCGCCTCCGCTATGGTCTGCGCCGAACTATTTCTGAGGCCCCTCGTCGCCCGCTTCTGCGGCGCCGACGCCGGGCTCCCGATGGCGATGGCGCGGGCCGGCGCGGCGCTGCCGGCCAACGGCCCGCGCGAACACTGGATGCGCGCCCGCCTGGCGCGCGGCGCCGATGGTGTGCTCACCGCGGCGCCCTTTGCCGACCAGGACTCTTCCCTGGTCGCCGTCTTCGCCGCCGCCGACTCGCTTCTTCGCCGTCCGGCCGGCGCGCCGGCGGCCGAAGCTGGCGCCTTGGTCGAGATCCTGCCGCTCACTCGGCTTTAACACCTTGATTTCATAAGCGTCCTGGCGGCCGCAATTGGTTAATCAAAGCTCAAGTTGCGTGATACGTCTTATTTACGCTTGATCGTGATTATGGCGGCTCTCACCGCACGTCCGGACAGGATCCTTTGCGTCCACACCCGCTGATTTCGAAGCTCGGCCTCGGGACCTCCCAGTTCGGTCTCGACGGCGCCGCGCCCGCCAAGGGGCGGCCGCCGGAAGCCGAGGTGCGCGAAATCCTCGCCATCGCCGGTCGGATGGGAGTCTCGGTGCTCGACACCGGCGCGGCCTCCACCCACGGCGAGGCCGTGCTGGGCGCGGTCATGCCCCGCCCCGCGCCCTTCCGGATCACGGTCAAGGCCGCCCGCGGGGACAAAGGCCCGGACTTCGTGGAGCAGGAAGCCCGCGCCTCCCTCGCCCGCCTCGGCTTGGTGCGCGCCGACGCCATCGTCGTCCAGGCCGCCGGCGATCTGTTCACGCCCTACGGCAAGGCTCTGTGGCAACGCCTGCTCGAATTGCGGGAGGCCGGGCTGTTCGAGCGGGTCGGCATCTCGGCCTACGCCTCGGACGACCCGGCGGGTCTCGCCCGGCGGTTCGGCCCTGACATCATTCAGGCCCCGGCCAGCTTGCTAGACCAACGGCTGCTGGTCGACGGCACGCTGGCCAGCATCCGCGAGATGGGCGTCGAGGTGCACCTCCGCTCGATCTTCCTCAACGGCCTGCTGTTCCTGCCACCCGACCGGGCTCCAAGCCATCTGCCGGCGGCGGCCGTCAGTCGCCTATCGCGCGCCCGCCGGTTGATCGCCGAGGGCCGCAGCGATCCGCTGCAGGCGGCCCTGGCTTTCGCCCTGTCGCGGCAGGAGGCGACCGCGGTCATCGTCGGGGCCGCCAACGCCGCGGAAATCAACGCGGTGATCGCCGCGGCGGCCAGTCCGCCGCCCGATCTTGATTGGGACGATCTGGCTCTCGATGATCCGCAGGCGCTCGATTCGCGCCGTTGGGCGGCGGCTTGAGCTGTACAGCTTCTTCCCCCGCCTCCGGGGGAAGAGACCGGTGGGGCCGGTGAGAGGGCTTTGGAGTCAGTAGCGTTAGGCCTTCTCTCAATCACCCAAGCAGGTGGCGTATCTGTAACAGCGTAACCCCGGGCGCAGCGTTAGTATGGCGTCCGGGGCCTAGGCTGACACACCACCCCCTCGATGCGGGTGGTGGGGAGAACGTAGCGCCGGCCACGCGAGGGACACAGACTAAGGCTGTAGCGCCATGCGGATGCCGCCGTAAGCCCCGATCCCGGGCTTGTCGAAGCCGACCGGGTCTTCGTAGTGGCGGTCCAGCAGGTTATCGATCCTGGCGAAGAGCGTGAGGCCGCGGCCGAGGTCGTATTCGCCCGACAGGTTCACCGTCGCGAAGGGGCTTGCCATCAACTGGTAGGAACCCGACCTGTCGTAGTCTAGCCAGGCGCCGACGTAGACGAGGCTCGCAGCCACGCGCAGGCGTGGCAGCGGCTTCCACTCGGAGGTGACGCTGGCCTTGTTCTTCGGCCGCCGCAGCAGTTCGACGTTGGCGATCTCGTCGCGCGCGGTGAGCCAGGTGAAGTCGGCGCGCAGGCCGAGCCGATCGCTGAGCTTGAATGAAACGAAGCTCTCGACGCCATAGGTCTCCGCCCGGCCGATGTTGCAATAGGTCTCGGAAAAGCCGTCGAACTGGACGCCGGCCGGCGGAGGCGGCGGGTTCGGGCAGGCGCTGACTGGCTCGCTTTCGATGAGATCGCGGATGTCGTTGTGGAACCAGGTGGCGCCAAGCCGCACGCGTCCACGCCACAGGGGCTGCTCGAAGCCGAGGTCGTAGCCGAAGCTGGTCTCCGGCTTGAGATCTGGATTGGCATAGAAATCGAACGACGGGTAGCTGACGAACAGCTCACTGAGCGTGGGCGACTTGAAGCCGGTCCCGGCGCTGCCCTTCAGAAGCGTGCCGGTGGCGGCGACCTCATAGACTGGCGCGATCCGCCAGGTGGCGTGGTTGCCGTAACGGTCGTCGGAGTCGTCCCGAACGCTGGCCGCCACGTTCAGCCCCTGAATGGGACGCGTCTTCAGTTCTGCGAAGCCGCCGATACGGTTCTCGATGGCGCTCACCGGGCTGTCGATCAGGCGGTCGGTGACATCGTCGACGCCGAGCAGAAGGGTATTCTGGGCGTTGAGGGCGACCGAACCAAGCCAGTCGAACTTCAGGCGATCGCCGTTGTCGACCACCGGCGCCGGCAGACCAAAGCCGTCGTCGGGGGCCTGACTCGTCGTCTGGAAGTTGGCGTAGGCGACGCCGACGGTGTTCTGGAACTGGTTATCGAAGAGACCGAACTTTGCCTCCCCTCGGACGAAGAACTGTCGCTCCCACTGCGAGGTCTGGGCGGAGTCCGGCTGCGGAATAAAGTCTGCGGTGTCATAGTTCTCACCCGTGGAGCGGTAGTCGGTGTCCACGTAGCGCAGCACTAGACCGAACGAGAGGTCATTCGAGACGACGTAGCCGAGCTTGGCGCTGGTCGTCAGGTTGTCGTAGCGGTCGCCGATCGCCGCCTCCCCGGGCGCCAACAGGCCAGATGGCGTCACCGGCGTGTCGCCGGAACGGAAATGGCTGACGTTCAGCGCATAGTGGAAGCCGCCTTCCGAGCCGCTGATGCCGCCGGTCTGGTTGAAAGTGTCGAACGAGCCGCCTTCGAGGCTGGCCGTGATCGTCGGGCGGCCCTCCCCCTCCGGCGTCTCGAGACGAATCACCCCGCCGAGCGCGTCGGCGCCGTAGAGGCTGCTCTGCGGTCCGCGCAGCACCTCGATCGACTGCAGGCCGGTGGCCAACGCCTGACCGAAGTCGAAGGCGCCGTTCTGGCTGGGGTCGTTGGCGTCGATGCCGTCGACAATCACCTCGGTGTGATTGGAATTCGCGCCGCGGATGAACACCGAAGTCAGGCCGCCTGGCCCACCGGTCTGGACGACGTTGAGGCCCGGCGCGGTCGCCAGCGCGTCTGGAACCGTGCGCCACTGGTGGGCGTCGATCTGGTCGGCGGTGATGAGCGTGATGGCGCTCGCCACCTGATCTATGGGGGTCGGCGTCAGGGTTGGGCTTACGACCAGGGGAGAGACCGGCGTTGGCGGGCTCTGCTGGGCGGACGCCGTCCCAGCAACCAAGAGGACGCCCGCCAGAGCGGCGGGCTGGAGGATATTCGGCATGATCAGGTCGCCTCGCTGTGACACGTCACCGCGATGCGACGTCAGGTCGCCGAAACGACCCTTCATCCACCCCGGGCGCCCCGACCGGTGCGTACGCGCGTGACCACGGCTGTGGCAGGTCTCCTGGCTCGCGGGTCAGCGTCGCATCGGACCGGCCTTCCCAGGGCTTGAGCCCCAGTGGCCATAAACTCGGTCCTTCGACTCACCGCTCACAGTTGCGGGGGCAGCCGCGGATTTGGGCCGAGGCCCGCACCGCATTCCCTTTTGATCCCCGAGGGGAACCACAGCGCCCTTGTCCGCCAGCCCGACGGTTCGCGTCAAGCGGCAGAACCGAAGGCGCGTCTCGCAGCAGAGCTAGATATGTGTCGTTTTTGACACGTTCTCCGCCAATCGGCCCGAGTAGGCGCTGCGGCTATTGCCGGCGCCGATGGCTTCGTAAAAAAATGGCCCGGCGAACAGTTCACTCCGCCGGGCCAGTCTGGCCGCGAGAACGGGGGGGATGAGCCCGCGGCAGGTCTAATTTGATCGCCGCGGGCCATAGTTTCAATACTCATTTGCGCTTTTTTGCGCGGCGAGGGCGTGTCTCTGCACGATTCCGGAGCATTTGCGGCCAGTTGCCTTGCCGAATTGGCGCAGAATCACCAAGTTTCACCGCGAGGACGGACGAACCTCGGGGACCCCGCCCATGGCGCATAGCCGTGAAGAACTTATCGCCATTCGCCGCAGCGTCGCGCTGGTCGGCCGATTCTCGGACGGTCTGTTGCGAATCGGCCCGTTCCGACTGGGCGCCGAGGCCGCGCTCTCGTGGATTCCAGGGGTTGGTGAGATCTATGGCGGTTTGGCCGCGGCCTTCCTGCTCACCCAGGGCTTGCGGGCCCGCGTTCCGCTCCACATCCTGGCGCTGTGTGCAGCCCTGATGCTCGGGCGGACCTTGATCAACGCCGCGCCGGTGGCCGGGCCTTTGGCGGCCGACGCCTTGGCGCTGCACGGCATGTCTGCCGGCCTGATCGTCAAGGCCATCGACAGACGCCTGGCGGAGATGGACGGCGCGGTGCGGCCGGCCGGCTGGCGGCGCTGGCGTGGCCTGCCCGTGGCGGCCTGATCAGAACAGGTCGGGCCGGCGCAAGCGAAGCGCCATCACCAGACTGAAGAGACATAGGTCGCCGATCGCGCTGGCGTCGGCCGCTCGCGCCAGATCCGCCAGCGGCCGCTCGAGCACTTCGATCCGCTCGTCTTCACCGTCCGCGCCGCCGCCCGCGGCGACGCGATCGGGGGCGCTCCAGGGAGCCAGGAAGAGATTGACCCGTTGCGCCGAGACGCCCGGGCTCGGCGCCGCACGGCCGACCGGCTCCAGCTCGCCGAGGCGAAGGCCGAGTTCCTCCATGGCCTCGCGACGCGCCGCCGCCTCGGCCGTTTCGCCGGCGTCGATCATGCCGGCGCAGGCTTCCTCCGACAGTTCCGATTCCCCCAGGAAGAGCATCGGCGCCCGCGGCAGCCGCACCGTGAGAGCCAGCCGCCGGGTCGGGTCGTACGGCAGAATTGAAACCGAATCCCCGTGGTGCTCCACCTCCCGCCAGGCTTCGCCGCCGTCGGCAAAGCTGATGCGCACGCGCCAGAGTTTAAGGTAGCCGTCCCAGACCTTGTGGCGCTCGACGATGTCCATCCGCCTTCATCGTGGGGCGGAGCCGTCGAGGCAAGACCTTGACCCCGCCGCCGCCCGGCCCGAGTTTTGCGGCGAAAAGGGAGGAAGCCATGGCCATCACCGGCGGATGCTATTGCGGGGCGCTGCGCTACGAGGCGGAAGGCCCGCCGATGTTCCAGGGGCAGTGCCACTGCCGGGAGTGCCAGTACATCTCCGGCGGCGGCGCCAACTTCTTCATGGGCCTGCCGGCCGCGACATTCCGCTATGTGAAGGGCGAACCCAAGAGCTTCACCCGCTCCGATCTCGCCGCCCCGGCGACACGCGAGTTCTGCGCCGAATGCGGGACCCACATCCTCACCCGCGCGCCCGGTGCGGTCGGGGCCGTGATCCTCAAGGTCGGCACGCTTGACGATCCATCGACCTATGGCGGCCCGCAGATCGCGCTGTGGATGAACGACAAGCAGCCCTATCACCTCGTGGCCGAGGGCGTGGCCACCTTCCCCGGCTTTCCAGGCTGATCAACGATCGTAGGGCGTTCCATCGCGGCGGCGGAAGACGCTCTCGCCGGGCTCAGCCACCATGTCGACGTCCGGATAGACGGTGCGGTCCCGGTCCGGGTCGCGCGTCCCGACATCGAGGGTCCGCGCCGGCTTGTCCGATCGATTGACGAGGTGGTGGCCGCTGGCCTCGCCGGCCTTGAAAGCCGCGCAGTCGCCGGCCCGGAGGATCTCCTCGCCGGCGTCGGTGATCAGAGTCAGTTCGCCCTCGAGAATCCACACGAACTCGTCCTCGTGGCTGTGCCAGTGCCGCTGGCTCGACCACGCTCCCGGCGGCAGCGTCAGCAGGTTGACGCCGAACTGGCTGAGCCCGCCGGCGTCGCCCAGCGCCCGTCGCTCACGGTTCTGGCAAGCGTCGCTGAACGGCGAGGGGTAGCCCGAGCCGCGGCGTAGCGGGACGTCGTCGACGTCGATCTTCTTCATGGACCTCTCCCGAAGCGCGTTCCGCAAAAGTGGGAACCGGTTTTGCGATCAGAACGCGCTCAACTATTTGATCTTTCGAGCACGCTGAGGCGAACCTTATGGGAACACCTAACATGATCGATCCCGTCGCGCTCGCCCGCGAGCTCATCCGCCGCCCCTCGGTGACACCGGCCGATTGCGGGGCAATGGACATTGTGCAGACCGCACTAATGGATCTGGGCTTCGCCTGCCGACGGATGAAGTTCGGCGAAATCGAGAATCTCTACGCCCGGCGCGGGACCGACCGGCCCAACCTCTGCTTCGCCGGCCACACCGACGTCGTCCCCCCGGGCGACGCGACCGGCTGGCGTCACGGACCGTTCGAGGGAGAGATCGAAGGCGGCGTGCTGCACGGTCGCGGCGCTGCGGACATGAAGAGCGCCATTGCCGCGTTCGTCGCCGCGGCGGCGCGGGCCGGGGACGTCCCCGGCTCGATCTCCCTGCTGATCACCGGCGACGAGGAGGGCGAAGCCGAGCACGGCACCAAGGCGGTGGTTGCGGCCCTCCAGGCCGAGGACGAGCGGATCGACCACTGCCTGGTCGGCGAGCCAACCTCCGCGGCGCAACTCGGCGACATGATCAAGATCGGTCGGCGCGGCAGCGTCAGCGCCGAAATCGCGGTCCGCGGCGTTCAGGGGCACGTGGCCTATCCCGATCGGGCGGCCAATCCCGCCCCGGTGCTGGTGCGGCTGCTGGCGGCGCTCGACGCCAGGATCCTCGACCAGGGCTATCCCGGGTTCCAGCCATCGAACCTGGAGATCACGTCGATCGATATCGGCAACCCGGCCGGCAATGTGATCCCGGCCGAGGCGCGGGCACGCCTCAACATCCGCTTCAATCCGGCCCACACGGGCGCCAGCCTGTCGGCCTGGCTGCAAAACGAGGCGTGGGCCGCGGCGGCAGGGTTCAGCGGCGCGGTCACCCTGACGCCGCGAATCAGCGGCGAGGCTTTCCTTACCGAACCAGGCGATTTCACGAGCCTCGTCGCCCGGGCCGTAGCGACCGTGGTCGGCGTCCAGCCCGAGCTCTCGACGACAGGCGGGACCTCGGACGCCCGATTCATCCGCACCCTCTGCCCGGTGGTCGAGTTCGGCCTCGTCGGCGCGACCATGCACAAGGTGGACGAGCAGGCGAGCGTCGCCGACATCGAGGCCCTGACCGCGATCTACACTCGTCTGATTACGGACTATTTTTCTGGCCTCTCCGGATAGTCGACGCGGACCAGGGCCAGCCCCGCGGCCGGGGCTACAGGTCCGCAGGCGGCGCGGTCGCACGCCTTCAATGCCCGGACGAGATCCTCCGGGCTCCAGCGGCCAAGGCCCACCTGGACCAGCGAACCGACCATCGAGCGCACCTGGCGGTGCAGAAATGAGCGAGCCGCGAACGACAGTCGCACCTCCTCCCCGGCCCGGGCCGCGCGCGCCGCGTCGAGTGTCTTGATCGGCGAGGCGGCCTGACAGGCGGCGTCGCGGAAGGTGGTGAAGTCGTGGCGTCCCTCCAGGCGCCGCGCGGCCGTATCCATCGCCTCGACGTCCAGCGGCCCACGTAGGTGCCAGACGTGGCCGGCGTCGAGCGCCGGCGGCCCGGGCCGGTTGAGGATGCGGTAGAGGTAGGCGCGGCCAGCGGCCGAGAAACGGGCGTGAAAATCCTCCGGCGCGACCTCCGCCGCCAGGACCGAGACCGGCGCGCCGCCGAGGTGGGCGTTGACGGCGTTCATCACCACGGCGGCCGGCCAGTCCTTGGCGAGGTCGAAGTGGATCACCTGACCGGTCGCGTGGACTCCGGTGTCGGTGCGACCTGCGGCGTGGATGCGAACATCCTCGCCGCAGAAGGCCGCCAGCGCCCGCTCGACCTCGGCCTGGACGGTCGGCTGATGCGCCTGAGACTGGAAGCCGCAATAGGGGCCGCCGTCATATTCCAGCACGAGCCGATAGCGCGGCATCAGGAAACCCGCGCGCCCGGCGCGAGCGGAAAGCCGCGCAGGAAATCTTCGGCCTCTGCGGGGCCGCGACCCTCGCGCTGGGCACGCAGGATGCGGACGGCGCCGGAACCGCAGGCGATCAGCAGTTCGTCGTCAAGCACGTCGCCGGGCGTTCCCTCGCCGTCTTCCGCCTGGGAAAGCAGGGCCTTAATGCGCACCGGACCGCGCCCGCCCGGAGCCTCGAACCAGGCGCCTGGAAATGGCGACAGCCCGCGGATCCGGCGGTCAACCTCCTCAGCCGAGCGGTCCCAGCGGATGCGGGCCTCGGAGGTCCTGATCTTGCGCGCATAGGTGGCGCCTGCCTCCGGCTGGGGTTTTGGCTTGGCGGCGCCTCGCGTCAGCGCCGCGAGTGTGTCGACCATCAGCGCGGCGCCGAGGCGCGAGAGCCGCTCGGCCAGGGCCCCGGAAGTGTCCAGCGCGTCGATGCGGGTGGTGGCGCGCGCCAGCACCGGGCCCGTGTCCAGCCCCTCGTCCATATGCATCACTTCGACGCCAGTCACCGTATCGCCGGCCATGATCGCCCGCTGAATCGGCGCGGCCCCCCGCCAGCGCGGCAACAGCGAGGCGTGCAGGTTGAAGCAACCGAGCCGGGGCGCGTTCAGCACCTCGGCGGTGAGGATCTGGCCGAAGGCGACCACCACCGCGGCGTCGAGGCCGAGCGCGGCGAACGCCGCCGGTTCTTCTGGCGCCCGCATCGACTCCGGCGTGCGGGTCAGCAGGCCCCGCTCCAAGGCGAAGGCCTGGACCGGCAAGGGCGCGAGCGTCCGGCCGCGACCACGCGGCGCCGGCGGCTGGGAATAGACGCAAGCGACCTCGTGGCCGGCGGCGAGGATCGCGGCCAGCGTTGGAACTGCGAAGTCGGGCGTGCCGAGGAAGGCCAGGCGCATGACGGCACTCCCTATGGGAGCGACGCCGGCGGCGCTAGAGGCGCGAGGGCTCCAGCTCCTCGGCCCGGGCGGCCTTGCGCACCTTGTCCACGGCCCGCTGGCGCTTCAGGCGCGAAAGATGGTCGATGAACAGGACGCCGTTCAGATGGTCCAGCTCGTGCTGGAAGCAGACGGCGAACAGGCCCTCAGCGTCCTCCTCCACCTGACGGCCGTCGTAGTCGAGATAGCGGACACGCACGCGCGCCGGCCGTTCGACCTCGTCGAAGATCTCGGGCACCGAGAGGCAGCCTTCTTCGTATGGCGCCAGCTCGTCGGAGGCCCAGAGCACTTCCGGATTGACGAAATAGCGCGGCGCCGGCGGCTCGTCGTTGCGCGCCAGGTCCATGACCACGATGCGCTTGGCGACGCCCACCTGGATGGCGGCCAGACCGATGCCGGGCGCCGCGTACATGGTCTCCAGCATGTCGTCCATCAGAGCGCGCAGGTCGTCGTCGACAGCCACGACCGGGGCCGAGGTCTGCTTGAGCACGGCGAGGTCCTGGTCGACGGTCAGGATGGGGCGGACGGTCATGCGGCGGAGGTAGGACCGGCCATCGGGGTCGTCAAGGCCGGCGGCTCTTCGTCGGCGGCGAGCTTGAGAAGCGGTTGGATCGGCGTCTCGACAGCGCTCAGTTCCCGGATCGGCGTCGCGGGCGTATCGGCCTTGAGCGTCTCGAACCGGCGGGCCTGGGTCAGCACGTTGCGCTCCAGCGAGCCGACGAAGGCGTTGTATTTGCTTACCGCATTGGTCAGGGCCCCGCCGAGGCCGGCCACATGTCCGCCCATGGTCTGCAACCGCCGGTAGAGCTCGCGACCGAGCTCGGCGATCTCTCGCGCGTTGGCCGCCTGCTGGTCCATGCGCCACCCATAGACCACCGCCTTGCACAGGGCGAAGAGGCTCGATGGCGTCACCAGGATCACCCGGCGCTCCATCGCCTGGATGTAGAGCTCCGGCGCCCGCTCCACCGCCGCGGCGAGGAAGGAGTCGCCGGGGATGAACATGGCCACGAAGTCGGGAGAGGCGTCGAACTGCTCCCAGTAGGCCTTGGCCGCCAGGGCTTGCATATGGCTCTTCACGCTGGCGGCGTGGCGGGCGTAGGCCGCCTCACGGGCCTCTTCGCTCGCCGCTTCCTGGGCCGCCAGATAGTCCGCGACCGAGCACTTGGCGTCGATGACGAACACCCCACCGGGCAGGCGCACGGTCACGTCCGGCCGCTGGACGCCGCCGTCGGCGCTGACGGCGTGGACCTGCTCCTCGAAGTCGACGCCGGCCTGCATGCCCGCCAACTCCAGTGTATTGCGCAGCATCTGCTCGCCCCAGCGGCCCTGCACCCCAGCGCCCCGTTTGAGCGCGGTGGAGAGCTTCTGGGCCTCGTCACGCGTGGCCGCCGAAGCGACCATGAGCAGATCGAGGTGAGCCTTGAGCGCGCCCGCTTCGCGGGTGCGCGCCGCGTCGGCGTCGGCCACCTTGCGCTCGAACTTGACTAGAGTTTCAGCCACCGGCTTGAGCTGGGCGTCGATCTTGGCCTCGGCCAACTTCTGCTGGGCCTCGAAGGTCTGCTGGGCGCGCGCGACCAGGGCCTCGGCCACCGCGCCGGCGGCAAGCGCCGCCTGATCCTTCACCCGCTGGTCGGCCTGATCGCTGTCGGCCAACTGCGCCTCCGACCTGCCGGCCCGAGCCCGCTCGGCCATGGCCCAGATCACCGCCCCGAAAGCGATGGCGATCAGAGCCAGATCGAGAATCGAAACCGAGTTCATGCTCCGTTCCTAGCAGATCGCAACGCGGCGGTCAGGCCTCCTCGACCCAGGCCTTAATCAGCTGGTGAGCAATGGCGAGGCCGGCCGGGATGCGCGCGCGGACGGAAAGCTCGCCCAGCATCGCTGTCGCCTCCTCGCGCGTGAACCAGCGCACCTCCTCGAGTTCAACTTTGTCTGCGACGGCCTCGCCGTCCTCGATCTCGGCGAAGAGGCCGATCATCAGCGACATCGGATAGGGCCAGGGCTGGGTGGAGTGGTAGCGCACGCGCAGGGTGCGCACCGCCGCCTCCTCGAAGAGCTCGCGCGCACAGGCCTCCTCGATCGACTCCCCCGGCTCGACGAAGCCGGCGAGGGCCGAATACATGCCCTTGGGCCAGGCGGCCTGCCGACCCAGGAGGCACTTGTCCCCAGCCGTCGCCAGCATGATCACCACCGGGTCGGTGCGCGGAAAGTGGGACGTCTGGCAAGTGCGGCAGATGCGCTTCCAGCCCCCCTCCACCGGCTCGGTGAGCGCGCCGCATACGGCGCAGAAGCGATGTTTGCGCCGCCACTCGAAGACCTGCTTGGCGGTGGCGGCGATGGCCGCTTCGGTCGGCGGCAGGGCCATGGCGATGCCGCGCAGATCCTCGAAGCGGCCGAGGCCGGTGAGCGGACCATCGGCGGGATCGACGTCGCCCTCCAGATCCACGGCGAAGACAGCCGTCTCCTTCCACAGGCCCAGGAAGAGCAATCGCTCCCAACCGGCCGAGAGGGTCTTGACCATGCCGGCAGCCAGGTAGGCGAGCTGAATGGCGCCGCCCTTGGCGCCCTCGACCAGCGGCTTGCCGTTCCACAGAGCGATGGCGAGCGAGCCGGATTCGGCCAGGCGTTCGGCCAGCCACGCCTCGTCGGTTCGGCGATAGCTCGCGCGCTCGAGGGGGTTTCCGGCGAAAACGTTGACGAAGGCGTCCAGGGGCATGGCGCCTAGTTAGCTGAGACGGACGCGTCCGTCAGCGTCTCTCACTCGGATGCCGCGCCCATGCGCGCCTTGAGCGGGCTGGTGTCGGGCTCCGGGTCGGCGACGCCGACGGTGTGCGAGAGCTTCCCCATGATCGAGTGTACATAGCCCTGGGTCTCGCGGTAGGGCGGTACGCCGCCGTAGCGGTCGACCGCGCCCGGGCCGGCGTTGTAGGCGGCCAGGGCCTTTTCGGTGTCGCCGTCGTAGCGCTGCATCATCTTCGAAAGGTAGACGACGCCGCCTTCGATGTTGCCGGCGGCGTCGGATGAATCGACGCCGAGCGTGCGGGCGGTGCCCGGCATCAGCTGCATGGCGCCCCGGGCGCCCTTGGGCGACACGGCGGAGGTGTTGTAGCGCGACTCCTGCCACGCCACGGCCTGGACGAGGCCCTCGTCGACGTTGTGGCGCTGAGCGGAGTCGTGGATGGCCGAGGCCACCTCCGGCGGCGGCGGCGGCGCGGAGGTTCCGGTGACCTTGCCGCCGGAACTGGCGCGCGGATAGGGCTTGGGATTGAGGATGCGCGCGGTGGGATGCGCGCCAGGCGACATGCGCTGCCGCGCACCGTCGTAGATTACCACCGAGCCGTCGACGTGCACTTCTTCCTGGGCGGACGCAGCGCCGGCGGCGAACACCGCTGCAACGAGCGCGGGCGCCAAGCGCGCCAAGACGCGGAAGCGTCTCCCCATCATGCCTTACCCCGCCCGACCACTGAGATCGATGGCCAAGGTTATAGGGGAAACAAGCCGCCGGCGAAACCCGCGCTGGCCGCACGCGACGATGTGTCCGACTCCAGCGCCGCTTGCGCCCCGCCCGCCGCCACGCGATATAGGCCTCGGAGATCGGCGATGGGCGGAGGCCTCGCCAACCCGGTCAGGTCCGGAAGGAAGCAGCCGTAACGAGATTAGCTCCGGGTCGTCTGCCGGTCTCCACCCACCTCCGCGCGAGCCTCGCCCTCTAGTGGAACGAATTTGACATTCGCATCCCGCCCGACATCGGCCGCCGAGCGAATGTCAAATTCAAAATTCCACTAGAAAAACAAGTGATTGCTAGTGATCCTTTTGATTCCAACATTTGTACGGAAGATTGTATCAGGCGGGATGCAAATGTTGGAATCGGACCACTAGTCCCATGACCGACGAGACCGTCGCTCCCGAGCGCGACGAGAGCACCAGCGACATGTTCAGCGCCGCCGCCGCCGAAGCCGCCCCCGCGGCATATACTGTCATCGCCCGCAAGTACCGGCCGAAGACGTTTGAGGACCTGATCGGCCAGGAGGCCATGGTCAGGACCCTGACCAATGCCTTCGCCTCGGGCCGCATCGCCCACGCCTTCATGCTCACCGGCGTGCGCGGCGTCGGCAAGACGACCACCGCCCGCCTGCTGGCGCGCGCGCTCAATTACGAGAGCGAGACCGTCGATCAGCCCAACCTCAAGGACCTCGCCGTCGAAGGCCGCCACTGCCGCGCCATCCTCGATGGCCGCCACCTCGACGTGCTGGAACTGGACGCCGCGTCGCGCAGCAAGGTCGACGAGATGCGCGAACTGTTGGACGGCGTGCGCTACGCCCCGGCCCAGGCCCGCTACAAGGTCTACATCATCGATGAAGTGCACATGCTCTCGACGGCGGCCTTCAACGCCCTGTTGAAGACCCTCGAGGAGCCGCCACCGCACGCCAAGTTCATCTTCGCCACCACCGAGATCCGCAAGGTGCCGGTGACCATCCTTTCGCGCTGCCAGCGCTTCGACCTGCGCCGGGTCGAACCCGAGGTGATCGCCGCCAGCCTCGCCAAGATCGCCGAGGCGGAGGGCTTTCAGGTCGAGAGCGAGGCCCTGGCGCTCATCGCCCGCGCGGCCGAGGGCTCGGTGCGCGACGCCCAGTCGCTGCTCGACCAGGCCCTGGCCCAGACCGAGCCCGGCGTGGCCGTCGACGCCCCATCCGTGCGCGACATGCTCGGCCTCGCCGACCGCACCCAGACCATCGAGCTGTTCGAGACGGCGGTGCGCGGCGAAGCCGGACCGGCCATCGAGATTTACCGCACGCTCCACGCCTTCGGCGCCGATCCGGTCACGGTGATGATGGACCTGCTGGAGCACTGCCACGGCGCATCAGTGGCCAAGACGCTGGGGCCGGACGCCCTGGGCCTGCCCAGGGACCAGGCCGGCAAGCTGGCCGCGACCGGCGCGGCGCTGTCGGCCGGCAGCCTCTCGCGGCTGTGGCAGATGCTCCTCAAGGCGCTAGGCGAGGTCCGACTCGCACCGGACCCCAGGGCGGCGGTGGAGATGAGCCTCATCCGCCTGGCCTACGCCGCCGACCTGCCGGGCCCGGAGGAGGCGCTGAAGCTCATTGACGGCGAACGCAGCGGGGGGGCCGGGCCGACGAAGCTCCCAACCGGAGGAGGCGGCGGCGCCAGGGCCAGCGTGGCCGCATCCCCCGCGCTGGCGCAAGGCTTGCCTTCGCCACAGAGCTTCGAAGACGTTGTCGCCCTGATCGACGCGCGCCGCGACATCGGCCTGAAGCTCGACATGGAGAAATACGTCCGCCTGATCAGCTTCCGGCCGGGCGCAGTGGAGTTCGCCCCGGCGCCCGGCGCGCCCGCCAATCTCGCCCACCGCCTTTCGGCCCGGCTCAAGGAATGGACAGGCCAGCCATGGCTGGTGGCCGCCCAGGGCGGCGGCGGGGCGGAAACCTTGGCCGAGCGCCGCGATCGCGAGCTTGCCAAGGCGCACGAGGAAGCCATGGGCGAGCCCTTCGTCCAGGCCCTGATGACCGCCTTCCCCGGGGCCGAACTCCTGGAGGTGCGCCAGATGGCCGCCCCCGCCCGGCCGTCCGACGACGAATTGCAACCATCCGAAGATCAGGAGGATTGAGTGAAGGATTTGGGATCCCTGCTGAAGCAGGCCCAGGCCATGCAGCAGAAGCTGCAGGAGGCCCAGGCCAAGCTCCAGGCGCAGGAAATCGAGGCCGCCGCCGGCGGCGGCCTGGTGAAACTCACCCTGCGCGGCACCGGCGATATCGCCAGCCTCAATATCGACGAGAGCCTGATCAAGCCGGGAGAGAGCGAGATCATAGCTGACCTGGTCATCGCCGCGTTCGCCGACGCCAAGCGCAAGCTGGACGAGGCCCAAGCCGGCATGGTGCGCAACGCCGCCGGGCCGCTGGCCGGCCTGCCGGGCATGCCCAAGATCTGATGGCCGCTTCGGTCGGACCGGAGATCGAGCGGCTCATCGCGCTGCTGGCCAAGCTGCCTGGCCTGGGTCCCCGGTCCGCGCGCCGCGCGGCGCTCACCTTGCTGAAGAAACGGGAACAGCTGCTGACGCCCCTCGGACAGGCCCTGGCCGAGGCGTCGGCGCGTGTCCGCACCTGCTCGGTCTGCGGTTCGCTCGACAGCACCGACCCGTGCGCGGTGTGCGCCGACCGGTCGCGCGATGCCGGTCTCATCTGTGTGGTCGAAGAGGTCGGGGCTTTGTGGGCCATGGAGCGGGGCGGGGCCTGGCGCGGCCGCTACCACGTGCTGGGCGGCCTGCTGTCGGCGCTGGACGGCGTCGGCCCCGACGCCCTGCGGATCGAGGCCCTCATCGCCCGCGCCGCCGACCCAGCCGTCCGCGAGGTGGTGCTGGCGCTGCCCGCCACCGTCGACGGCCAGACCACGGCGCACTATCTCGTCGACCGCCTGGCCGGCGCCGGGGTGGAGGTAACCATGCTGGCGCGCGGCGTGCCGGTGGGCGGGGAGCTCGACTGGCTGGACGACGGCACCATCGCCCAGGCGCTGCGGGCGCGGCGGCCGGCGTGAGGCCCGCAACCACTACACCCATCCTCGCGCAAGCCACGACCCAGGCTTTCTTGAAACGCCGAGTCCTTAGATAAAAGCCCTGGTCCCGGATCGTCGCGCTTGCGCGCGCCGTCAAGCATGAGCGGAACATTCATTCGATGCAGCTCAAAGCCCGCCATATTTCCTTCGTCGCCGTCGCGAGCCTGGTCTTTCTGGCGCTGTTGCTCGGCGTCTACGCGCTCCTGCCGCTCGCCTGGGAGCACCATGAACACCATAAGGGCCTCGCGGGCCTGTCGATGGTGACGCGCACCAAGCAGGGCATTCCCGGCGATCCGATCAACTTCGGCCTGGTGGGCTCGAAGGACGATCTCGCCTGCGCCTTCGCCGCCGCTGGCTGGCGCGCCGCCAACCCGGTGACGATCAAATCCAGTCTGAAGATCGTCGGCAGCGTCGCTATGCGCCGGCCCTACGCCGCCGCGCCGGTCAGCGCGCTCTACTACGCCGACCGCAAGGAGGACCTGGCCTATGAGTTGGCGGCGGGCCGCAGCGCCGACAAGCGCCACCATGTGCGGCTATGGCAGATTTCGGGCGAGGGATCCGATCCCGCTCGGCCCCTGTGGCTCGGTTCGGACAGTTTCGACAAGGGCGTGGGCGTCTCCCACTACACCCTGCGCGTCACCCACCACGTCGATCCAGACCTCGACGCCGAGCGCGATTTCCTGGCCGCCGCCCTGGCCCACACCGGGCGTGTCATCGGCGACTATCAGATATCCGGCGTCGGGCCGACGGCGCTCGGCCACAACGGCGGCGGCGACCCCTATTTCACCGACGGTGAGGTGGAGATCGAAAAGCTGGTCTCCGGCTGCGCCACCGCGGCCAGCGCCGCCGCACCGACGCACGAGCAGAGCCCGTGGACGACGCGCCTGCGCAGCTGGGTCTGGCGCGCGATGCGGCCGGTCAACAGCTGGTTCGAGAAGGCCTACAGCCAGGGCGCCAGCGGCTCGCGGGCCAGCATCGCCTCGTAGCTCGGCCGAGCGCGCACCACGGCGAAGCGATCGCCGCTGACCAGCACCTCCGGAACCAGCGGGCGGCTGTTGTATTCGCTGGCCATCACCGCGCCGTAGGCGCCGGCCGTGGCGAAGACCACGCGGTCGCCGGCTTCGAGCGGTGGCAGCGGGCGGTCGCGGGCGAAGGTGTCGCCGCTCTCGCAGACCGGACCGACGACGTCATAGGGGACGAGCGGACCGTCCCGCGGGAAGACGGGCCGGATGTCGTGCCAGGCCTCGTACATGGCCGGCCGCAGCAGGTCGTTCATGGCCCCATCGAGCACCAGAAATCGCCGGCCGTCCGGTCGCAGGTTCACGTGCAGCACCTGAGTGACCAGCACGCCGGCGTTGGCTGCGAGCACCCGCCCCGGCTCGAAGGAGAGCTCGACCTCGAGGCCGGCCAGGACCCGCGCGACCATGGCGGCGAAGGTGGCTGGCCGGGGCGGATCGGGCTGATCGAAATAGGGCACGCCCAAGCCGCCGCCGAGATCGAGGCGCTCGACCGCCCAACCGGCGCTGCGCAGGCGCTCGACCAGCGCACGCATGCGGGCAAAAGCGTCTTCCAGCGGCGCCAGGTCGGTGATCTGGCTGCCGATGTGGCAGGCGAGCCCGACCATGCGGACGCGTGGATCACCGGCGGCCCGCGCATAGAGCGCCTCGGCTTCTGACAACGCCACGCCGAATTTGCTGCCGTGGACGCCGGTGGTGATCTTGGCGTGGCCGCCGGCCCCAACGTCCGGATTGACCCGCAGGGCCAGGGTCGGTCGCCGGCCGAAGGCGCCGGCGAGTTGCGCGATCAGGTCCAGTTCCGGCTGGGATTCGACATTGATCTCGCCGACGCCGGCCTCGAGCGCGAAGATGAGTTCGGCCTCTGTCTTGCCAACGCCCGAGAAGACGATCCGCTCGGCAGGGACGCCAGCGGCCAGCGCGCGACGAATTTCGCCCTCGGAAACGGTGTCGGCGCCGGCGCCGAGGGCGGCCAGCACCCGCAGGACCGAGAGGTTGCTGTTGGCCTTGACCGCATAGGCGATCAAGGGCGAGCCCAACGAGGGGTGCGCGGCCAGGGCGTCGCGGAACACGCGGTAGTGTCGTTCCAGTGTGGCCGTCGAATAGACGTAGGCTGGCGTTCCTACGGCCTCGGCGATCGCGGCGATCGAAACGTCTTCGCAGAAGAGCTCGCCCCCGCGGAGCTCGAAATGATTCATTGCGGCGGGGCGAGAGGGGGGGTCGGCGGCAGCGGTTCGGGCGTCTTGTCCTCCGGCTTGGGCGTCTTGGCCGCCGCCTCCGCGGCCTTTTGGGCCTGCCAATGGGCCTTGGCCTTGGCTCCGAAAAGAGGTGCGGGCTGGTCGAGCGTGCCGACCTTGGCGCAGGCGGTCAGAACGAGCGCGGCGGCCGCGAGAACGACAAGGCGGGTCATGTGAGGCGCTCCTTCCAGCGCTGGATCTGGGCGCGGACCTGATCGGGGGCCGTGCCGCCATAGCTCGTTCGGCTGGCGACCGAACCTTCGACCGTCAGGGCGGGCAAGGCCTCGGCGGTGATGCGTGGGTCGATCGCCTGCAGTTCGGCGAGCGGTGTCGCGGCCAGGCTCAGGCCCAGCTCATCGGCGCGCTTGACCGCGCGGCCGACCACATGGTGCGCCTCGCGGAACGGCAGGCCGGCGGCGCGGACCAGCCAGTCGGCCAGGTCGGTGGCCGTGGCGTGGCCGGCGCCGGCCGCGGCGGCCATGCGTTCGGTGTTCACCGTCAGGTCGGCGATCATGCCAGTCGTGGCGACGAGGGCGAGGAACAGGGCGTCGAAAGCCTCGAAGGTCGGCGCCTTGTCCTCCTGCATGTCTTTGCCATAGGCGAGCGGCAAGCCCTTCATCACCACCATCAGGCTGGTGAGCGCACCCAGGATGCGGCCAGCTTTGGCCCGCACCAGCTCGGCGGCGTCCGGATTGCGCTTCTGAGGCATGATCGACGAGCCGGTGGTGAAGGCGTCGGATAGGGCGACAAAGCCGAACTGCGGTGTGGTCCACAGTACGATCTCCTCGGCTAGGCGCGAGAGGTGGACAGCGCAGATGGAGGCGGCGCTCAAAGCTTCCAAGGCGAAGTCGCGGGCGGAGACGGCGTCGAGCGAGTTGGCCATCGGCGCGGCGAATCCGAGCGCCTCGGCCGTCATGTGGCGATCGATGGGAAACGACGTGCCGGCCAGGGCCGCCGCGCCCAGCGGACTCTCGTTGGCCCGCACCCGGGCGTCGGCAAAGCGACAGGCGTCGCGGCCGAACATCTCCACATAGGCCATCAGGTGATGGCCGAACGTGACCGGCTGGGCCGACTGCAGATGGGTGAAGCCGGGCATCAGGGTTCCAGCGTGGACCTCGGCCTGGCCAAGGAGGGCCCGTTGCAGATCCTCGAGCGCCGCCTCGGCCGCGTCGCAGGCCGAACGCACCCACAGGCGGAAATCGAGGGCCACCTGGTCGTTACGCGAGCGAGCGGTGTGCAGGCGTCCCGCCGCCGAGCCGATCAGCTCGGCCAGGCGCGCCTCCACATTCATGTGGATGTCCTCGAATTCGGACCGGAACGGGAAGACCCCTTCGGTCATCTCCGTCCCGATCCGCGTCAGGCCGTCCTGGATCGCGCGCTCATCGTCGGCTGAAAGCACGCCCACCGCGGCCAGCATGGCGGCGTGGGCGCGCGAGCCCGCCAGATCCTCGGCCGCCAACCGCTTATCGACATCAATGGAGACATTGATCGCCTGCATCGCCTCGGCGGGCTTGGCGGAGAACCTGCCGCCCCATAGAGAGTGACCGGCCTTTCCGGAGTTGTCGGTCATATGAGACAGATCCCGTTCGCCCTGGCGGGGGCCCTGGCGCTTCTATACGGCGTCTCTGGGTGTTCCAAGCCGGCCGCCGGCCTCACCGACCTGGCGGTCGGCGCCATGGCGGCGCTGAAGCCGACGGCCGCGCCCCAGCCGGCGCCCGGCATCGCCTTCGCCGACGCCGCCGGCGCGCCGCACACCTTGGCTGACTTCAAGGGCAAGGTGACGGTCGTCAATTTGTGGGCCACTTGGTGCCCGCCCTGCAAGGCCGAGTTGCCCTCGCTGGCCGAACTCGCCAAGGCCGAGGCCGGCAAGGCGGTCGCCATCGTGCCGATCAGCGTCGACAAGCCGGACAGCGTACCCCAGGCCCGGGCCTTCATCGCCGCCCACCCGCCGCTGAGCTTCTACACCGAGCCCACCTATCGCTTTGCCTACGCGCTCTCGCCGCCGGCCGGCGACATGCCGACCACGCTGATCTTCGACCGGCGAGGCGTGGAGCGCGCGCGGCTGGCCGGCGGCGCCGACTGGTCGAGCCACGAGGCCAAGGCGGTGGTGGAGCGGCTCCTGGCGGAACCAGGCTAGAACGGAACGTCGCTCTTGACCGGCGGCCCTGGCGGCGGCGGCGCTTCATCGGTGGTCGGCTTCGTCGCCGAGGGGGGCTTTTCGCTGGGCGAGGCGAGGATCTTGTCGATGTCCGCACCCTGTTTGGCGGCGGTCGACTGCACCTGCTGGGCTTCGGCCGTCTTCGCCTGAAGGTCGCCGGCGCCGTTGTCGTCTGACGCATCGGAGGTGTTGGACGCGGTGTTGGACGCGACATTGGCGGCCGCCGGCAATTCGACGATCGGCTTGGCGGTGAGGGTGTCGGCGGAATCGGCGCTGGTCGCGGCGGCGTCGGCGAGGTCGGGCGCACCGGTATCTTTCCAGGCCGCGCGGATGCCCATGCCCGCGCCGACGAGGGCGAGCAACAACAGGGCCCCGCCGATCCCGTAAGCGAGACCGCGGGGAGGAACGGTCACCGGGCCAACACCGGTCCAGGCCGAGGCCATCGCACTTCCTTCAACACCAAGAACGCGGCCGAATCTTACCCCGCCGCACGGGCGGGCGAAATCCCTCCCTCGCCTGTTCACTCCGATCGTGGTCACATGGCGAAAACGACGGGAGAAAACGCCCATGAACCGCCAGATCGTGCTCGCTGAGCTGCCGCAGGGCCGGCTGGAGCCCAGCCATTTCAGCCTGCACCAGGGCGATCGTCCGGCCCCCGCCGACGGCGAGGTGCTGGTCAAGGCGCTTTATGTTTCGCTCGACGCCGCCAACCGAGCCTGGATGCAGGGCGCCACCTATCGCTCGGCGCTCAAGGCCGGTGACGTGATGGCCGGCGGCGCCCTGGCCGAAGTGGTCGAGAGCCGCGCACCGGGCCTTTCACCTGGCGACCTGGTCTTCGCCGACACCGGCTGGCAGGAATGGGCCGCCGTTCCGGCGCGCGGGCTCTCGCCCCTCCCCCGCCTGGAGCCCCTAACCCACCTGCTCAGCGTCTACGGCGTCGCGGGCCTCACCGCCTATTTCGGCCTTCTGGAGTGCGGGCGTCCGAAGGCCGGCGAGACAGTGGTGGTCTCCGCGGCGGCCGGATCGGTAGGCTCGCTGGTCGGCCAGATCGCCAAGATCAAGGGCTGCAAGGTCGTGGGCGTCGCCGGCGGGGCCGACAAATGCGCACTGCTGACCCGCGAGCTCGGCTTCGACGCGGCTGTGGACTACAAGGCCGGCGACCTCAGGCGTGCTCTTCGCGCAACATGTCCCAACGGAATCGACGTTTATTTCGACAATGTCGGCGGCGATATCCTCGAGGCCTGCCTGTTCAACATGAACCTCCACGGGCGCATCGCCTGCTGCGGCGCGGTCTCCCAGTACGATGGCGCCGCGCCCCCGCACGGACCGCGCGGCGTGCCCGGCCTGATCGTCACCAAGCGCCTGACGCTGCAAGGGTTTGTGGTCATGGACTACTACGCCAAGCGGGATGCCGCCCTCACTGAACTGAAGGCCTGGGTGGACGCGGGCAAGCTGGTCGTGCGGGAGGACGTGCTCGAGGGCCTTGAGGCCCTGCCCGGCGCCCTGGTCGGCCTGCTGGCCGGCGAGAATATTGGCAAACGCATGGTCAGAATCGCCTGAATTCAACCAAAATGAACGGCGAATAACCGCGCGCTTCAGATTTTCTTCAAATCTTAGCGATCAGAGTGCGTCCATCGGTCACGTTTCGTGAATGACCGATGGGTGCGAGGAGATATGTTTATGGCGACTCAGGCCCGTCAGATCGACTGGCAGTTCATGGACCGCGATGCGGCCATGTCCGTGCGCACGGGCGACATCGTTTCGGCGGCGGCCGGCGGGCTGCCCGTCTACAAGGTGATGAATCTCGAAGGCGGCCGGGCTTGGCTGCGCGACATCGACACCGGGGCCGATCAGGTTACGCCGCTGACCCTCTTCCACTGGAAGGCCGCGAACGCGCGTTAGGGTCTAGACCTCCGCTAGCTCTCGCGCCGGCGTAGATGCTCGGGCCGGAGCCGCACCAGGCCTGGAAAACTTCATCACGCCATCGCTCAGCCGTCCGAAGCGGAAGGCGAGCATGTCCAGGAAATAGTTCTGGTGCACCCGCCAGGGGACTTTGGCGCCCTGTAGCGGCAGTCGATCCAACGCCCGTTGCACATAGCCCGACGAGAAATCGAGCCAGGGCAGCGCTTTCAGTGTCGGATCGGTGTTGACCGGCCGACATTCCGTGAGCCCCCGCCGCTTCATGTGGTTCAGCAGTCGGCAAAGGTAGCCGGCGGTCAGGTCCGCCTTCAGCGTCCAGGAAGCGTTGGTGTAGCCGAAGCTGGAGGCGAGGTTCGGCACGCCGTCGTACATCATGCCTTTGTAGCTGAACCGCTTGGTGAGATCGGCTCGCTCGCCGTCGACCGTCAGTTCCATTCCGCCGACCAACTGGATCTCGAGACCCGTGGCCGTGACCACGATGTCGGCCAGAAGCTCGCGACCCGAGGCGAGTTGGACGCCCTTCGGCGTGAACCGATCGATGGTGTCGGTGACCACCTCCGCCGCGCCGCTGCGCACGGCCTCGAAGAG
>Ga0302314_10001323_pt1 | contig 46258 bp, 44 predicted proteins | sample III_Palsa_N2_3_FD_200533 | JGI IMG/M metagenome (GOLD analysis project Ga0302314, IMG submission 200533) | Peat permafrost microbial communities from Stordalen Mire near Abisko, Sweden - III_Palsa_N2_3 | ecosystem: Environmental > Terrestrial > Soil > Palsa > Peat permafrost | place: Sweden...
CGATCCAGAAGACGCCCTCAGGGAGCACCCAGTGACGACGCTCGACGAGCCGGCCGCGCGCCGCGCGGTCGCCCGCGCCGCGAAGACCGAGCGTAAGGGCTCGGTCCTCGCCGGCTGGCTCTCCTCCACGGACCACAAGATCATCGGGCACATGTACCTGATCACGTCGTTCGTGTTCTTCCTGTTCGCTGGCGTCATGGCGCTGCTGATCCGGATTCAGCTGCTGAGCCCGACCAGCACATTCCTGTCCGACCAGCAGTACAACGAGCTGTTCACGATGCATGGCACGATCATGCTGCTGCTGTTCGCGACGCCGCTGTTCGTCGGCTTCGCCAACGAGCTCGTGCCGCTGCAGATCGGCTCGCCCGACGTGGCGTTCCCGCGGCTGAACCTGCTCAGCTACTACCTGTTCGCCTTCGGCGGGCTCATCCTGTTCGCGAGCTTCCTCGCCCCGGGCGGGTCGGCCGCGTTCGGCTGGTACGCCTACTCGCCGCTGACCAGCGCGACGAACTCGCCCGGCGTCGGCGCCGACATGTGGATCATGGGCCTCGCGCTCTCCGGCTTCGGCACGATCCTCGGCGGCGTCAACTTCGTCACCACGATCTTCTGCATGCGCGCGCCCGGCATGACGATGTTCCGGATGCCGATCTTCACCTGGAACGCGCTGCTCACCTCGGTGCTGGTGCTGCTCGCCTTCCCGGTGCTGGCCGCCGCGCTGCTGGTGCTGGAGATCGACCGCCGCCTCGGCGCCCAGGTATTCGCGGCCAACAGCGGAGGCGCGATCCTCTGGCAGAACCTGTTCTGGTTCTTCGGCCATCCGGAAGTCTATATTTTGGCGTTGCCCTTCTTCGGCATCGCCACCGAGATCCTGCCGGTGTTCAGCCGCAAGCCGCTGTTCGGCTACAAGACCCTGATCGCGGCGACGATCGCGATCGCCGGCCTGGCGATGACCGTGTGGGCGCACCACATGTTCACCACCGGCGCGGTGCTGCTGCCGTTCTTCTCGTTCATGACGCTGCTGATCGCGGTGCCCACCGGCGTGAAGTTCTTCAACTGGGCGGGCACCATGTGGCGCGGCCAGATCTCCTTCGAGCCGCCGATGCTCTACACGATCGGCTTCCTCATCGTGTTCCTGTTCGGCGGCATCACCGGCATCATCCTGGCCTCGCCGCCGCTCGACTTCGCGGTCTCCGACTCCTATTTCGTGGTGGCTCACTTCCACTACGTGCTCGCCGGAACCGTGCTGTTCGAGATGTTCGCCGGCCTGTACTTCTGGTGGCCGAAGATGACCGGCAAGATGCTCAACAGCAAGATCGGGAAGGTCCAGTTCTGGCTGCTGTTCATCGGCTTCAACATGACGTTCCTCGTCCAGCACTGGGCGGGCGTCGAGGGCCAGGTGCGCCGCACGGCGAACTACCCGGACCTGCCGGGCAACGTCACCACGCTGAACATCATCTCCACGGTCGGCTCGTGGGTCCTGGCGCTGTCGGTGCTGCTGTTCATCTGGAACGTCTACATCACCACCAAGCACGGCAAGCGGGTCACGGAAGAAGACCCGTGGGGCTTCTGCTCCTCGCTCGAGTGGGCCACCTCCTGCCCGCCGCCCCGGCACAACTTCTACCGGATCCCGCGGATTCGCTCCGAGCGTCCGGCGTTCGACCTGCACTACCCGCACATCGTGTCGGGCGCGGCGTCGAAGGGCCTTGAACAAGACATCCCCGCGATCAGCGCTGCACGGAAATAGGGGCGGGTAACTCACATGAAGGTCGAAGGCTGGCTCTTCCTGGGCTCTGGCATTTTCTTGACCGGCACCGACATCGTCTACTGGTACACCTCGCACGAGGTGACCGGGACAACGGCGCTGGCCCTGTCGGTCGCACTGTGCCTGCTCGCCGGGTTCTACCTGATATTCACCGGCCGCCGCCTGCCGCTGCGCCCCGAGGACAACGACGAGGCCGAGATCTCCGACGGCACCGGCGAGATCGGGTTCTTCAGCCCGCACAGCTGGTGGCCGTTCTGGGTCGGCCTGGCCGCCGCGACCATGGCGGTCGGCATGGCGATCGGCTGGTGGCTGGTCCTGATCGGCTTCGTGGCCATCATGTTCGCGTCGATCGGCTTCGTCTTCGAGTACTACCGGGGCCACTTCGCCCACTAGATAAATTCAACCGCACCATCATCGTGAACGGGCCGTGGTTCTCACCCGGCCCGTTCACGCTTTCCCGGTCCCAGCGGGGGACGGTCCCAGCGGGGGAGCGGTGATCAGGCCAGCGGCGCGGCCAGCCCGGCCTGGTAGGCGATGATGACGAGCTGGACCCGGTCCCGGGCGTCCAGCTTGGTCAGCAGGTGAGCCACGTGGGTCTTGGCCGTGGCCGGGGAGATGTGCAGGCGGCTGGCGATCTCGGCGTTGGACAGGCCGGCGGTGACCAGGCGCAGCACCTCGCACTCGCGGTAGGTGAGCAGCGCGGTGACCTTGTCCGTGCGGGTCTCCGCCTCCGGCAGCGACGCGGTGACCGTCGATCCCGGACCAGGCGGGCACTCGGGCTCCGGCGTCCCCAGCGGCGGCGTGCGGGCGAACTCGCTGATCAGGCGGCGGGTGACGCTCGGCGCGAGCAGGGCCTCGCCCGCCGCGACGACGCGGATCGCGGTGATCAGGTCGGCCGGGAGGGTGTCCTTGAGCAGGAACCCGCTCGCACCCGCGCGCAGCGCGCCGAAGACGTACTCGTCGAGGTCGAAGGTCGTCAGGATGATCACGCGGGTGCCCGCGGCCTGCGGTCCCGACATGATCTGGCGGGTGGCCTCGATGCCGTCGAGGACCGGCATCCGCACGTCCATCAGCATGACGTCCGGGCAGGTGGCGCGGGCGACGGTCACCGCCTCGGCGCCGTTGGCGGCCTCGCCGACGACGGTGAATCCCTCGGTGGCGGCGATGATCCCGCAGAACCCGATCCGGACGAGGGCCTGGTCGTCGGCCACCGCGACGGAGATCGTCACGCCTGACCGCCGGCGAAGGCGTTCCCGGCGAGGGCGTTCTCGTCGGGGATGGCTTCGCCGGGGGCGTCCCCGCGGTCGTCGTCCGCGGGCTGCGGCACCGGCAGCGTGGCGGCGACCAGGAACCCGCCCTCGGCCAGCGGCCCGGCCTTGAACGTCCCGCCGCACAGGTTCACCCGCTCCCGCATGCCGACGATCCCGTGCCCGGCGCCGATCGCCGGGGTGCGCGGAGCCCCGCGCCCGGCGGCCGTGCCCGGCGCCGCCCCGCCGTCGTCGAGCACGCGGACGTCGAGGGTGGTGACGCCGTAGTACAGGTTGACCGTGCAGCACGCGCTCGGGCCGGCGTGCTTGACCACGTTGGTGAGCGCTTCCTGGATGATCCGGTACGCGGACAGGTCGATGCCCGAGGGCACCAGGCGAGCCTTCCCGCTGACGCCCAGGGTCACCCGGACCCCGGCGCCGCCGGTGCGGTTGATGAGCCGGGCGAGGTCGGCGAGCCCCGGCGCGGGCGCCAGCGGCGCCGCGTCGGTCCGAGCCATGGGGGCGGAGCCGGCGCCGAGCGAGTCGTCTCGGCCGAGGGAGACGGTCTGCCGCGGGATGGGGGCGATGTCCTGCTGGCGGAGCACGCCGAGCATCCGGCGCATCTCCTCGAGGGCGTCCCTGCTGGTGGCCTGGATCGCGCCGAGGGCGTCGCGGGCGCCGTCCGGGCTCGTGTCGATGACGTACTGGCCGTAGCCGGCCTGCACGGCGATCACGCTCATGCTGTGGGCCACGACGTCGTGCAGCTCCCGGGCGATCCGCAGCCGCTCCTCGGCGACCGCGCTGCTCGCCGCCTGGTGCTGCAGCCGCACGACGTACAGCCGCCGCTGGCGCACCGAGTACCCGCTCATCCAGGCGATGATGCTGGCCAGCGCGACCGGGATGAGCACGCCAGGACCCGTGCCCGGGTCCTGGCGGGGGCCGGCGCTGCCGATGACCACCATGGTGGCCAGCACCAGGCCGAGCGCGGTGACCCCGGACCGCTTGCTGCTCGCGACGGTGACCGTGTAGAGCACGTAGGCGGCGGCCAGGAAGATGGCCGCGGTCACCGAGAACGTCAGCCGGGACAGCAGGACGGCGAGGACGAGGAGCGCGCCGAGAGCCATGGTCGGCGCCCGGCGGCGCATCGCCATCGGGGCGGCGGCCGCCGCCGCGAGCAGCAGCGCCGTCGGGAGCCCGCCGCGCCCGGCCATCTCCAGCCCGTGGTCGATCACGGCCAGGTCGCAGAGGGCGGCGAAGCCGGCCACCACGAAGTCGATCGCGAGCCAGTGCCCGGCCCGCATCCGCTTGGTCAGCGGCGGCCGGGCAGCCCGGGACGACCCCGCGGCGTCGGCCGGATGCGCGGGGTACGTGGAGCGCGGCATATCGTGTTCGAAGGCCACAGCACAAAGGTATCTCGCCGGCCTCCGCCGCGCCTCATCCCGCAGGAGTAGCCGTCAAGAGGGACGCGGACCCGGTGCGCGCCTGGGACCCTATGACGCATGATCACCACCCCCACCGGACCGGGCGGCGCCCCGGTCATCGAGGTGACGGCGCTGACCAAGGTGTACCCGCGCGACGTCACCGCGCTCGACGGCCTCACCGCGGCCTTCGCGCCCGGCGTCACCGGCCTGATCGGCGCCAACGGCGCGGGCAAGTCGACGCTCATCAAGATCCTCCTCGGCCTGGTCGCGCCCACGCGGGGAACGGCGACGGTGCTCGGCCAGGACTGCGTCTCGGGCGGCGAGCTGATCCGCCAGTCGGTCGGCTACATGCCCGAGCACGACTGCCTGCCGCCCGACGTCTCGGCCACCGAGTTCGTCACCCACATGGGCCGGATGACCGGCCTGCCGGCCACGGCGGCCCGGGAGCGCGCGGCCGAGGCGCTCCGCCACGTGGGCCTGCACGAGGAGCGCTACCGGCGGATCGGAACCTACTCCACCGGGATGAAGCAGCGGGTGAAGCTGGCTCAGGCCCTGGCGGGCGACCCGCGGCTGCTGCTGCTCGACGAGCCGACGAACGGGCTCGACCCGGCCGGACGGAACGCGATGCTCGAGCTGATCGAGCGGATCGGCACGGAGTTCGGGATCTCGATCGTGGTCGCCTCGCACCTGCTCGGCGAGATCGAGCGGATCTGCGACCACCTGGTGGCGATCGAGGGCGGCCGGCTGCTGCGGGCCGACACCATCGACAGCTTCACCCGGGCCAGCCAGCTGCTGGTCATCGAGGTGGAAGAGGGGCTCGCCGAGCTGCACGCGGAGCTGGCCCGGCGCGGCCTGCGGCCCACCAGCTACCAGCGGAGCCTGCTCGTGCCCATCGGCGGCGACGCCACCTTCGACACCGTACGAGACAGCGTCGCCGACCTCGGCCTGCCGCTGTCCCGGATGGAGCAGCGGCGGCACCACGTCGAGGAGCTGTTCCGCGACGCGGGCCGCGATGACGCCGGCAGCAGTGACGCGGGCCTGGGCCAGGAGGCCGCCGATGCCCGCTAATACGACCGCCAGCGTCATCCACGACCTCGGCTACCGGCGCTACGGCGGTCCCCGGCTCGGCCGGGCCGCGATCGTCCGGGCACTGGCCGGGCACAGCTTCCGGGCCGCGTTCGGGCTCGGCCGGGGCGCGAAGGCCAAGACCGTCCCGCTGCTCACGCTGGCCGTGCTCTGCCTGCCCGCGGTGGTCAGCGCGTTCGTGATGTCGCGGGGGGACCCGCGGCCGGTCGAGTACGACACCTACGTACCGGCCCTGCGCGACCTGGTGATGACCGTTTTCGTCGCCGTCCAGGCTCCCGAGCTCGTGTCCAGGGACCTGCGCAGCCGGGTGCTCCCGCTGTACTTCGCCCGGCCGATCAAGACCATCGACTACCCCCTGGCGAAGTACCTCGCGTTCACCGGCGCCTGCCTGGTGATGACGGAGGTCCCGCTGCTGCTGCTCTACGGCGGCTCGATCGCCAGCTCCCACGGCGGCGCCGCCGTCTGGGCGCAGACCCGGGCGCTGATACCCGGGCTGCTCGTCGGCCTGATGTGGGCGGTGGTGCTCCCCGCGATCGGCCTGTTCCTGGCCTCGCTGACCGGCCGCCGGGCCTTCGCCACCGGGGCGGTCGCGATCGCCGTCCTGCTGACCTTCACCCTGGCCGAGATCCTGCTCCAGGTCGAGGGGAGCGGGCCGCGGGGGCGCTACCCGCCGAGCCTGGCCGACAAGATCTCCGGCCTGTTCAGCCCGTTCACCCTGTTCGACGGCGTGCGCATGTGGCTCGGCGGCACCAGCCCGGCCGACGGGGTGTCCGCCCCGGGCGCCTTCGGCGTCGTCTACGCCCTCGTCCTGCTGGCCGTCCTCGGGCTATGCCTGGCCGGCCTGGCCGCCCGCTACCGGAAGGCCCGGCAGTCATGACCGTCATCCAGCTCAGGAACGTCAGCCGCTGGTACGGCAACGTCGTCGCGGTCAACGACATCAGCATGGACATCGGCCCCGGCGTCACCGGCCTGCTCGGCCCGAACGGCGCGGGCAAGTCCACGATCTTGCACATGATCGCCGGCTTCCTCGAGCCGTCCCGGGGGACGCTGACCGTCAGCGCGCCGTCCCGGCGGACGGTGCCCACCTGGCGCAACCCCGGCATCTACCGCAACCTCGGCCTGGTCCCCGAGCGCGACTCGGTCTACGCCTTCCTCACCGGCGGGCAGTTCGTGCGGTCCACCGCGAAGCTGCACCGGCTCCCCGACCCGGAGGCGGCCACCAGGAAGGCCATCGACATGACCGACATGTCGGGGGCGGCGGGCCGGCGGATCGCCACCTACTCCAAGGGCATGCGCCAGCGGATCAAGGTCGCCGCCGCGCTCGTCCACGACCCGGAGATCCTGCTGCTCGACGAGCCGTTCAACGGGATGGACCCCCGGCAGCGGATCCACATGATGGACCTGCTGGCCAAGCTGGGCGCCGAGGGCCGCACGATCTTGTTCAGCTCGCACATCCTCGAAGAGGTGGAGCGGCTCTCGGGCACCATCCAGGTGATGGTCGCGGGCCGGCTGGCCGCCTCCGGTGACTTCCGCGCGATCCGGCGGCTGATGACCAGCCGCCCGCACGTGTTCAACGTCCGCTCCTCCGACGACCGCGGGCTGGCCGCGCTGCTCGTCGGCCGCCCGTACACCAGCGCCGTCGAGCTCAGCGGCAAGGGGCTGCAGGTGCGGACCAGCGACTTCGGCGCGTTCTGCGGGCAGATCGCCGTGCTCACCCGCGACCACGGGATCGCGCTGCGCGAAGTGCTGCCGACCGACGAGTCGCTGGAGAGCGTCTTCGGCTACCTGATCTCAAGCCAGGGGGACTAGACCGCCATGCTCGCATCCTTCAACCCGACGGTCGCCGCGCTCACCGTCCGGGCGACGCTGGGCCGCACGCGCGCGCTCCTGTTCGCGGTGCCGGCCCTGATCTTGATCGCGCTCACCCTGGTGCTGCGGGCCGCGCGGCCCGCGGGCGCGCCCTGGCCGGACCAGGTGCTCGGCGACTTCGGCTTCTCCGTGCTGCTGCCGCTGACCGCGCTGGTCATCGGCACCGGCGTGCTCGGGGCCGAGATCGACGACGGCAGCGCCATCCACCTGCTGGCGACCCCGGTCCGCCGGGCCTCCATCATCGTGACCAAGTTCGCGGTGGCGGCCGGGGCGACCATGGTGTTCGCGGCCCTGCCCGAGCTGATCGCCGGCCTGCTCGCCCCGAACAGCGGCAGGCTGGCGTTCGCCCTGTTCACCGGCGCGCTGGTCGGCTCGGTGGTCTACAGCGCGGTGTTCGTGCTGGCCTCGGTGCTGACCACCCGGGCGATCGCGGTCGGCCTGCTCTACGTGCTGATCTGGGAGGGGCTGCTCAGCAACGTCGTCGGCGGCGCCCGCGTCCTGTCCGTCGCGCACTACAGCCTGGGCATCGCCAACGCCATCGACCCGGACAAGAACCTCGGCGCGGGCCTGTCGCTGGCCACGTCGCTGATCCTCGCCGTCGTGGTGACCGTCGCCGCCCTCATCCTGGCGACCCGCCGCCTGTCGGTCTTCGCCATCACCGGCGAACCCGCCTGAGGCGGGGAACGGGGCGAGGAACCTGAGACTAGGACCGGGGGCGCGGGGTGGCGAGCCGGTTGCTCACCTTGGTCCACCGGTCGAGCAGGGCGGCGGCGGCGCCCGAGTCGACGGCCTCGGCCGCGCGGGCCAGGCCGTCGCCGAGCGCCTTGGCCAGCGCGTCGCCCGACATCGCCCCGGTCAGCCCGGCGGCGGTCATCGCGGCCGCCGCGTTCAGCAGCACGATGTCGCGGACCGGTCCAGGCGTACCCGCCAGGACCGAGCGCACCACCTCGGCGTTGTAGGCCGGGTCGCCGCCGTGCAGGTCGGCGACGGACGCGCGGGGCAGGCCGAGGGCGGCCGGGTCGAACTCGGTCACCGTGACCGCGCCGGCCGCGGCGATCCACACGGTGGACGGGCCGGTCGTGCTGAGCTCGTCAAGGCCGCCGCCGTGGAACACCAGCGCGGCGTCGCCGCGCCCGGCGTACACCCCGGCGAGTACCGGGCCCGTCGCCGGGTCGGCCACGCCGACGGCGAGGGACGTCGGCCGGGCCGGGTTGGTCAGCGGTCCCAGGTAGTTGAACGCCGTCGGCACGCCGAGGTCACGCCGGACCGGTCCCGCGTGCCGCAGGGACGGGTGGTACAGGGGCGCGAACAGGAACGCGATGCCGAGCTCGGCGAACAGCGCCTCGGTCGCGGTCGCGGGCAGGTCGATCACCACGCCGAGGGCCTCGAGCACGTCGGCCGCGCCGGAGGCGGAGGAGGCCGCCCGGTTCCCGTGCTTGACCATCGGCACCCCGGCCGCGGCGGCCACGATCGTGGCCATCGTCGACACGTTGACCGTGTCCAGGCCGTCGCCGCCCGTCCCGACCAGGTCGGTGACCGGGCCCGCGATCGTGATCGGCGTCGCGTGGGCCAGCATCGACGCGGCCAGGCCGGCCATTTCCGGCGCGGTCTCGCCCTTGGCCCGCAGGGCCACGCCGAACCCGGCGATCTGGGCGGGCGACGCCGCGCCCTCCATGATCTCGTTCATCGCCCAGGCGGTCTGCTCGGCGGTCAGCGCCTGGCGGCCGATGAGCGCCCGGATCAGCGCGGGCCAGCTCGGAGTGTCCATCGAAGGCACCGTTCAGATCGTTATGTTTTTGAGCTCATGAGCAGAGATCCAGCCGGGCGTCGCTGACGTAGCGCGCCGCTGGCGCAGCGCCGGGACGGCCTTACTGGCCGGCCGGGAGGGCGGTCAGGCGGGCGCGCATCAGCACGGCGAGTTCCCGGGCCAGCGCGACCGGGTCGATCGGGTGGCTGACCACCGCGTCGGCCTTTGACCAGGTGGCGAGCCATCGGTCGTCGGGCCGGCCGATGACCAGCAGGGCCGGCGGGCAGTTGTAGATCTCGTCCTTGGCCTGGCGGCTGATCCCCATGCCGCCGGCTGGCTGGGCCTCGCCGTCGAGCACCATGACGTCGACGCCGCCCGCGTCGAGCAGCCGGAACAGCGCGGGTGCCGTGGCGACCTCGAGGATCTCGGCCTCCGGCGCGTCGGGGGCCGGGCGGGCGCCGATCGCGAGCTTCATCTCGGCCCGGGTGTCGGCGTCATGACTGTAAACAACGACCTTCATGGTCTGTGATCCTACTGGTCCGCCGCGGGCCCAGTCGCAGGGGGAGCAGACGAAAACAGGGGGTCGGGTAGAGATCCCCTACGGGGTGTCGTAATAATGGCCATCGTGGCGACAGCATCCGTAACCGAGACTGCACCGGTACCGCGCTCCCCGGCCAGCAGACCGAACCTGGTGAGCGTGGGCACCATCATCTGGTTGTCCAGCGAGCTCATGTTCTTCGCTGCGCTGTTCGCGATGTACTTCACGATCCGCTCGGTTGATAAAGGCCAGGGACTGCCCTGGCCCATGGCTCACCTGAACATTCCGCTTGGCACGACTAACACGACCGTCCTCGTGCTGTCCTCTGTTACCTGCCAGATGGGCGTGTTCGCGGTTGAGCGCGGCCAGATCAGGCGAGTGGCCTCGATCTGGAACTTCATGAAGTGGGGACTGCGCGAGTGGTACGTGCTCTCCTTCCTCATGGGGCTCTACTTTGTCTGCGGGCAGGCGTACGAGTACTCGCAGCTGGTCGCGAGAGACCACCTGACGATCTCGTCGAGCAACTACGGGTCGGTGTTCTACATCGCGACCGGGTTCCACGGCTTGCACGTGACTGGCGGCCTGATCGCCTTCATCTTCTTGCTCGCCCGTACCTACGCCGCCAAGAAATTTACTCATGAACAGCAGGTCAGTGCCATCGTCGTGTCGTACTACTGGCACTTCGTCGATGTCGTCTGGATCGGCCTGTTCACGACCATCTACCTCATCCAGTAAATCCAGGGGATACCGAGTGAGCTCGATCATCGCCCGGCGCAGGCACCCGGCCGCTGGCTATGCCGCGATCGCCGGCGGCCTCGTCGTCGTGGGCGTGCTTTACGGCACGCTGACCGGGGGCGGCGGCGCGTCGGCGGCGGCGCCGGCCCAGAACCAGACGCAGACCGCGCAAGGTCATTCGCTGTTCATCTCCAGCTGCGCCTCCTGCCACGGGCTCGACGCCCAGGGCACGTCGGTGGCGCCGTCGCTGGTCGGCGCGGGTGCCGCCGCGGTGGACTTCCAGATGTCGACGGGCCGCATGCCCGCCCGGGAGCTCGGCGCGGAGAACGACCGCAAGCCGACGACCTACACCGCGCAGCAGATCTACGACATCGCCGCCTACGTCGCCTCGCTCGGCGGCGGCCCGGCGATCCCGGCCGCCACCCAGGTGTCGACGTCCGGCGCGAACACGGCGCTCGGCCAGGAGCTGTTCAGCACGAACTGCGCGCAGTGCCACGGGTTCGCCGGGGCCGGCGGTGCCCTGACCTACGGCAAGACGGCGCCGTCGCTGAACGCGGCGACGCCCACCCAGATCTACGAGGCGATGCTGACCGGTCCCGAGGCCATGCCGGTCTTCGGCGACGGCACGGTCACCCCGGCCGAGAAGAAGGACATCATCGCCTACATCACCGACACGCGTCAGGAGGCCAACCCGGGCGGCTTCTCCCTCGGCCGCACCGGCACGGTCACCGAGGGTCTCGTCGGCTGGCTCGGCGGCCTCGGCTTCCTCGTGCTCATCGCCATGTGGCTGACCGCCAAGCGGCGGGATCACGTCACGGTAGAAGCTGAATCGGAGCAGCACTCATGACCGACATTCCGGAGGAGCCGTCCGGTCCGCACCGGGTGATCGGTACTCCTTCCCCCGCGCCCACGGCGGTTGACGTGGCCACCGAGCCGGCCGGGCCGGCACCGGTCCTCGAGCCGCCGGACGCCGCCCACGCCAAGCGGGCGGAGCGCCTCGTCGCGGCCCTGTTCGTGCTCGCGTTCCTGGCGGGCTGCGGTTTCATCGCCGCCTACATCGGCCTTGAGGTCGGGCAGGCGACGATCCCCAAGGGCGCCAACGCGGTCGTCGCCGAGCTGCGGTCGAACCTGGCCCTCGGCTCGTCCCTGGCGGTCGTCCTGCTCGCGCTGGGCACCGGCTCGATGATCTGGGTCAGGCACCTCACGCCCGACATCGAGATCGTCGAACAGCGGCATGACATGAACTCGGAGCCCGCGGACCGCAAGGCGTTCCAGCGCGAGTTCGCCGAGGGCGCGGCCTACAGCCAGGTCACCCGGCGGCCGCTGATCCGGCGCACGCTGCTGCTGGCCACCGCGCCGCTGGCGCTCGCGCCGCTGCTGCTCCTGCGCGACCTCGGCCCGCTGCCCCAGACCGACCTGCGGCACACGGTCTGGCGCAAGGGCCTGCGGGCGGTCACCCTGGGCGGCCTGCGGCCGCTGAACCTGGCCGACATGTCCACCCCGGGGTCCATGATCACGGTGATCCCCGAGGGCTACCAGGACGACGACGACGTGCTCGCCAAGGCGGGCGTGATCCTGATCAAGTTCGAGCCCGGCCAGATGAGCTGGCCCGACCGTTACGACGGCGGTACGCTGGTGGCCTCGATGAACTGGACCGTCGACAACATCGTCGCCTACTCCAAGATCTGCACGCACGTGGGCTGCCCGGTGGCGCTGTACGAGCAGACCACCCACCACATCCTGTGCCCGTGCCACCAGTCGACGTTCGATGCCTCGAACGGGGCCTGGGTCATCTTCGGCCCGGCGCCCCGCCCGCTGCCGCAACTGCCGCTGATGGTCGACTCCGACGGGTACCTGGCGGCGGCCAGCGACTTCACGCAGCCGGTCGGCCCGAGCTTCTGGGAGCGCGGATGAGTGACGACGCAGTAAAGATCCCGCCCGCCGTCTCCGGCGTCGGCGGCTGGCTCGACGACCGGTTCCACGGGGCCAAGGGCGTCCGGGTCCTGATGCGCAAGGTCTTCCCGGACCACTGGTCGTTCATGCTCGGCGAGATCGCGCTCTGGTCCTTCGTGATCCTGCTGCTCACCGGGACCTACCTGGCGCTGTTCTTCGATCCGTCGTCGGCCCAGGTGATCTACCACGGCTCGTACACCAAGCTTGACGGCATCTCGATGTCGCAGGCCTACGAGTCCACGCTGAACATCTCGTTCGACATCCGCGGCGGGCTGCTGATGCGGCAGATCCACCACTGGGCCGCGATCATGTTCATGGTCGCGATCATGGCGCACATGCTCCGGGTGTTCTTCACCGGCGCGTACCGCAAGCCGCGCGAGATCAACTGGATCATCGGCATCGTGCTGTTCACGCTGGGCCTGCTCGAGGGGCTGTTCGGCTACTCGCTCCCCGACGACCAGCTCTCCGGGGCCGGCCTGCGGATCACCGAGGGCGTGGCCCAGGGCATCCCGATCGTCGGGACCTACGTCGCCTACTTCCTGTTCGGCGGCGAGTTCCCGGGAACCCAGATCATCCCCCGGATGTACATCCTGCACGTGCTGCTGATCCCGGGCATCATCCTGGCCCTGATCACCGCGCACCTGTTCATCATGTTCCACCAGAAGCACACGCAGATGCCGGCCAAGGGCAACACCGAGAAGAACGTGGTCGGGGCGCCGTTCTGGCCCTACTTCCTGCTCAAGGGGCAGGCCTGGTTCTTCTTCATCTTCGGCCTGCTCGTCGTGCTGGCGACGTTCGCCGAGATCAACCCGGTCTGGATGTACGGGCCGTACACCCCGCTGGCCATCTCCTCGGCGTCCCAGCCCGACTTCTACATGGGACTGCTCGAGGGCTCGCTGCGCATGATGCCCGCCTGGGAGATCAACTTCCTCGGGCATACGCTCTCGCTCTCGGTGGCCATTCCCGCCCTGGTCCCGCTCGGGCTGCTGTTCACCGGGGCCGGCCTCTGGCCGTTCTTCGAACAGTGGGCCACCGGCGACAAGAGCTTCCACAACATCAACGACCGGCCGCGCAACGCGCCGGTCAGGACCGCGGTCGGCGTGGCCGTGATGACCGCCTACGGCGTCATGTGGCTGGAAGGCGCGAACGACGTCCTGGCCGACCGGTTCGACGTCCCGCTCTACACGATCACCTGGATCTCCCGGTTCGCGGTGTTCATATTGCCCACGCTCGCGTACTTCGGGACGAAACGGATCTGTCTCGCCCTGCAGCGCAAGGACGCGAACATGCTCATCCACGGCGTCGAGATCGGCATCATCCGGCAGACGCCGGAGGGCGGGTTCATCGAGGAAGAGCGCCCGGTCACCGAGGAAGAGCGCGCCGTCCTGGAGAGCAAGCACGTGTTCGAGGCGCTGCCCGCGCCCGAGCAGATGGACGCCAACGGCGTGCCCGCTCCGGCCTCCCGCGGCCCGCTCGGCGCGGCCCGGGCGATCGCCAACCGGGCCTTCACCGAGTCCATCGTTACCCAGACCAACGGTCACGGTAACGGGCACGGCAACGGCCACGGCGCCATCGAGAACGGCCACGCCGCCGTCGGGGACGGCGAGCACGCCGCCATCGGCGCCGACCAGGGCTCGGCCGAGGAGTAAGCGCGGAGGGCGAAGCGACGGCCCGTTCCCCATTGGCTTGATGGCCTGTGCGGAGCGGGCCGTCGTCGTCAGGAGTCGGCCAGGCCGATCGAGAAGGCGGCCTCGAGGTCGTGCTTGGAGTACGTGCGGAACGCGATGTGGGTCTGGGTCGCGGTGACGCCCGCCACCCGGTTCAGGCTCCCGGGAATGACGTCGGCGAGGTCCTCGTGGGCGCGGACCCGGATGATCGCCACGAGGTCGTGGTCGCCGGTGATGGAGTAGACCTCGCTCACCCCGGGAAGCTGGGCGATGTCCTCGGCGACCTGCGGGATGCGGGCGATCTCGGCCTTGATCAAGACGATAGCGGTAACCACGGGTCTCACCCTATCTCCGCGGCCGCGAGGGCCTCCGCGAGGGCGGCGTCGCGGGCCGCGAGCCAGGCGTCGAGCTCGGCCAGCGTGCCGACCGCCTCCCGGTCGGCCAGCCGGGCCAGCAGCCGCCCGAGGACGGCGGCGGTGGACCGGGCGTCGTCGAGCGCCCGGTGCGACGGCCGGACCGGGGTGGCGAAGAACCGGGCCAGCGTGGCCAGCTTGCGGTCGGGCACCTCCTCCGGCGTGGCCATCAGGTGCCGGGCCAGCCGCACGGTGTCGAGCACCTCGAAACCGGGCCAGGCCAGGTCCATGCCGGCGCAGGCCGCGGTGAGGAACCCCAGGTCGAACGGCGCGTTGTGCGCGGCCAGCACGCTGCCCCGGGCGAACGCGAGCAGGCCGGGCAGGACCTCGGCCACCGGCGGGGCGCTGACCAGCATCTGGTCGCTGATCCCGGTGAGCTCGGTGATCGGCTCGGGGACCGGCGTGCCCGGGTTGACCAGCGAGGCGAACTCCGCCACCACCCGTCCCGCCCGCACCCGGACCGCGCCGATCTCGGTGATCGACGCCTCGTCGGGTGCCCAGCCGGTCGTCTCGATGTCGACGACCGTGAAGTCCAGGTCGCTCAGCCGGCTCTCATTCATGATCACCACCGTAAGCCGCCCCACCGACATTTCCGGCCAGCCGCGCCTGCGCGGCCCATCGCGGAACCTTAACCGAAATGTCACGATTGGGAGACTCCGGTTGATGGCGTCCGGGCAGCTCAATAGCCTTGCCGCGTGCGCACGAGACTAGGCACCCGGATAACGTCGCGGGTGCGCAGGTTCGCTTTGATCGGCGTCGCCGTCCTGATGGCCGGGGGCCTGGTGACGGCGGTCACCCAGGCGGCCGGCGCGCAGCCGCAGCCGACGATCAGCGACGTGCAGGCCAAGATCAACAGCCTCACCGCCCAGTTCAACAAGGCGAACGAGCAGTACGACCAGGTCGCGCAGCAGTTCGCGACGGCCAAGGCCGGCCTGCGCCGGGTGGACAAGCAGCTGGCCCGGGACCAGTCGCGCTACGAGGCGGCCCAGCGCCAGGTCGTGCAGATCGCCGCCTCGAACTACGAGGACTCGGCCCAGATGTCGCTCGCGGGCCTGCTGACCTCCAGCGACCCCTCCCAGGTGCTGGCCGAGGCGTCGATCATCACCCAGGTCACCGGGACCAGGAACCTGGAGACCCAGCTCTTCCTCAGCGACGCGGCCACGGTCAGCGCGGCCCAGCAGACCCAGCAGCACACCGAGGAAGGCATCGCCCAGCTCGCCGCGGCCCGGGACCACACCAAGAACCACATCGCCAGCCTGCTCACGAGCCAGAAGACGATCCTCGACTCGCTGACCGTGCAGCAGCAGACCACGGTCGCGACCCAGACGATCAACGGCGGCGGCGGCAGCACGACGGCGACCTATACCGGTCCGACCGCGACCCAGGCCGAGCAGGCCGTGGCCTTCGCCTTCAAGCAGCTCGGCTGCCCCTACTCCTACGGCTCGACCGGCCCCTGCAGCGTCGGCTTCGACTGCTCCGGCCTGGTGATGGCCGCCTGGGCGTCGGCCGGCCTCACGATCCCGCGCGACAGCTACAGCCAGTGGGCCGGGCTGCCGCACGTCTCGGTGTCCGATCTCCAGCCCGGCGACATCCTGTTCTACAACGGCGAAGGGCACGTGGCCCTCTACGTCGGCGGCGGCATGTTCATCGACGCGCCCACGCCCGGCGAGGTCGTGCGCGAGCTCCCGATGGACACCGCTTGGTACTCAGAGAACTTCGACGGTGCCGCCCGCCCGTAGGCTTGGCCGGTGCGCAGAACGCTGATCGTCACCAACGACTTCCCGCCCCGGCAGGGCGGCATCCAGTCGTTCGTGCACGAGCTCGCCCTCCGGCTGCCGCCCGACGACCTGACCGTGTACGCCCCGAAGTGGCCCGGCGCGGCCGAGTTCGACGCCCGCCAGCCCTTCGCGGTCCTGCGGCACCCGACGTCGCTGATGATCCCCTCCCCGGGCGTCACCCGGCGCGCGGCCGAGATCGCCCGGTCGCGCCGGGCCGAGGTCGTCATCTTCGGTGCCGCCGCCCCGCTCGGCCTGATCACCCCCGCGCTGCGCCGGGCCGGCGTCACCCGGGCGATCGGGATCACCCACGGCCACGAGGCGGGCTGGGCCGCGCTGCCGGTCGCCCGCACCCTGCTGCGCCGGATCGGCTCGGAGACCGACCTTCTCACCTACCTGGGCGACTACTTCCGGGTCCGGCTGTCGGGCGCGCTGACCCCCCAGGCGGCGGCCCGGCTGACCCGGCTGCACCCGGGGGTCGACGCGGGCGCCTTCCGGCCCGACCCGGCGGCCCGCGCGGCGATCAGGGACCGCTACGGGCTGGCCGGGCGCCCGGTCGTGGTCTGCGTCTCCCGGCTGGTCCGCCGCAAGGGCCAGGACACGCTCATCCGGGCCTGGGGCGAGGTGAAAAGGCAGGTTCCCGACGCGGCCCTGCTCATCGTCGGCGCGGGCCCGTACTCGGCTGATCTGCACCGTCTGAGCGAACGGACCGGGCTGTCGGCCTCCATCCACTTCACCGGCTCGGTCCCGCAGGCCGAGCTCCCGGCGCACTACGCGGCGGGCGACGTCTTCGCGATGCCCTGCCGGACCCGGCGCGGCGGCCTCGACGTGGAGGGCCTCGGCATCGTCTATCTGGAGGCGTCCGCGACCGGCCTGCCGGTCGTCGGCGGCGACTCGGGCGGCGCCCCCGACGCGATCCTCGAGGGCGAGACCGGCTACGTGGTGGGCGGCGGCCAAGCGGGAGCCGCCGCCCTGTCCGCGCACCTCGTCGCCCTGCTGTCTGACCCCGCGGGCGCGAAGGCGATGGGGGAGAAGGGCCGGGCCTGGGTTGAGCAGGAATGGTCATGGGACCAGACGGCGACGGTCCTTCGTTCCCTAGTGGACTGATCCAAGCGTCACCGTCAGCACCTCGGGGATGCCGCTCGAGACCGATCCCGACTGGTTGACCCCGGTATCCGGGGTCACGTCGTCGTAGGGGAAGGCGTAGCCGAGGCCCCCGGCCTCGGTGGCGTGCACGATCCGCGCGTAGTGGTTGGTGGTCGCGTTCTGGTAGTAGTCGGCCGGGTTCTCCCCGTCCGGCTGGTTGGAGTCGGTGAGCAGGGTGGAGCGGTTGAACGCGGCCGCCAGCCGGGGGATGATGGCGAGGGCCTCGGCGTTTGCCCCGGCCGTGGCGAACGGCCCGGTCGAGCAGCTGAAGATGTCCCCGGTCGTCGGGGCCGCGAAGCCGGCGACGCCGGGGAACGTGAGCAGGCCCCCGCTGACCTGTCCGCTCACGATTCCCGCGGCCGCCTGGGTGTCGACCGTCAGCGTCGCCGACTCGTACATCGACCAGACCTGGCTGACGTAATCGTCGTAGTAGCCCGACAGGAACGACGCGTTCATCACCGTGCCGTTCTGCGGGCTGAGCGCGCGCAGGTTCTGCCCGCCGCTGGCCACGATCAGGTCGGTCCAGGGCTGGCCGTCGGCCGCCTGCTGGGCGGTCAGCCCGGCGCAGATCGTGTCGAGGCCGCCGGACGGCAGCCCGCCGACGGTCTGCGTGTTCCCGGACGTGTCGGTCAGGGCCAGGCCGATCGGGATGCAGGCGAAGTCCACCATCGAGATGTTCACGAACAGCTGGGTCGAGTTGTAGGTGAACTCGCAGAAGTCCCAGGCGATGCCGATGTTGGGGTCGGACGGGTTGGTGACCGACGGCTCGACGAGGGCCGGCCCCGGGTTGAGCAGGAACGTCAGCGGCGTGCCGATGGAGAACCACAGTCGTGCCCCGGCCAGCTGGGGGACGGTGATCGTGGTCGGGGCACCGCCGGAGGCGTTGAGCGGGATCGCGCAGTTCACCGCGAGGGGACTGCCGGTGGCCGACGGGGACGCGGGGTAGTAGGGCGTCTGGCCGTCGGACTGCAGCAGCATCACCGCGTTGCCGTTGTTGAGCGCCTGGCCGGTGACGTAGGCGTAGACGGTGTCCGACTTGGTGTTGTTCGCGATGGCGAACGAGACCGTGGCCGGGGTGGTCGAGGCCGAGAGGCGCTCGTTGTCCCGAGGGGCACTGTCACAACCGGCGACAATAGCGATCAACGGCGCGGCCGAGGCGGCAAGCATGGTGCGGCGGGAAATCTGCATGTCGGGCTCCGTGGTCAGATACGGCCTTCAGTGCGCGTCACGCTACGCACGGCCGGTCTCTTGGCTCCCGGCCTTAAGGAGCGCTTAAGGTACGGCTCAGCGGCCGATAAGGGTGTTAATGACCTGGTAAGAAACGCCTCCGGCCGCGCCCCGCCCGGCGCCCGGCGGCCAGCGGCGGTGCCCCGGTCCGCAGCCACATCTGGACCTGCGCGCCGCCGAACGCCGAGGAGTCGATCTTCAGCCCGCCGCCGGTCGACTCGGCCACCCGGCGGACGATGTCCAGGCCGAGCCCGGTGGAGCCGGCCCCGCTGCTGCCCCGCCGCAGCGCCGCCTGCGGGTCGCGGATCCCCGGGCCCGCGTCGGCGAAGAAGACGAGGATGACGTCCTCGCCGCGGTGCAGCGTCACCGCGAACTCGGTCCCCTCCGCGGTGTGCCGGAACACGTTGCCGATCAGCGCGTCCACCGCCGCCGCGAGATCGGAACGCGGGACGGGCACCGGGGCGGGCCCGTCCGCGCCGATCAGGTGCCAGGGGCGGCCCTGGTCCTCGGCCAGGGCCGACCAGAAGCGCATCCGGTCGATCAGCAGCTCGGCGATGTCGCAGACCGGCGACTCGTCCCGGGTGGGCCGCCGGGCGGCCCGGATGATCAGGTCGATCTCCTGCTCGAGCCGGTCGACCGCGACCCGCGTGTCGTCGGCGGCGCGGCCGGGGCCGAGCGCGGCCGCGTTCATCCGCAGCGCGGTCAGCGGCGTGCGCAGCCGGTGCGGCAGGTCGGCGGCGGTCACCCGCTCGGCCGCGATCATCCGGCTCAGCCGCTCCGCCATCACGTTGAACGCGTGCCCCGCCGCCACCAGCTCGGCCGGGCCCGCGACCGCGCTGCGGGCGCTGAGGTCGCCGCCGCCGAGCGCGGCCGCGGCCGCCGCCAGCTCGCGGGCGGGCCGGGTGACCCGGGACGCCAGCCGGTCGGCCACGACGACCGAGACGGCGATCAGGGCCAGCGCGACGGCGGTCATCACCGCCCACGAGGCGGTCACGCCCCGGGCGACGTTCCCGGCGGGCACGTAGACCTCGGTGACCGCGAGCTGGCCGCCGGCCAGCGCGACCGGCTGGAGCACGACGTAGCCGCCGGCCACCGGGGCGATGAAGGACCGGGCCGCGGCCACGGCCGCCCGCACGTCGGCCTCGCTCGCGTGCTGCGGTCCGCCGACCAGGACGCCGTCGCGGGACGTGGCCCCGGACGCCGCGGTGAGGTAGACCGCGAGCTGCCCGGCGCCGCCCGCCGTGGTGCTGGCGATGGCCCGCTCCAGCGTCATCTTGGACGTGCTGACCGCGAGCACCGGCTCGATCGCCGCCCCGGCCAGCTGGGCGGTGGTGAACGCCCGGTCCCGGGCCACGTCCCGCACGACGACCGCTAGGGGGATCAGGAACGCGATCGCGACCATCGACGTCACCGCGGCTGACACGAGCGCGAGCGTGGTCCGCACCGAGGTTCTCCTGGGCGGAGTTCTCCTGGGCGGAGTTCTCATGGGCGGGGCGGGTCGAGCATGACGCCGACGCCCCGCACCGTGTGCAGGTAGCGCGGCCGGGCCGCCGTCTCGCCGAGCTTGCGCCGCAGCCATGAGACGTGCACGTCGATGGTCTGGTCATCGCCGTAGGACTGCCGCCACACGTCGGTCAGCAGCTGCTGCCGGCCGATCACCTCGCCCGGCCGGGCGGCCAGGTAGGCGAGCAGGTCGAACTCGCGGCGCGACAGCTCCAGGTGCCGGCCGTCCAGCAGCGCCTCCCGGCGGGCCAGGTCGACGCTCAGCCCGGCCACGGAGATGACGACGGCGGCGGGCTGCGAACCGGTGCGGCGCAGCAGCGCGGCGATGCGGGCGGCCAGGTGCTCGCCGGAGAACGGCTTCACCACGTAGTCGTCGGCGCCGGCGTTGAGCAGCCGGATGATCTCCGCCTCCTCGTCGCGGGCCGTGGCGATGATGATCGGTGTCGTGGTGATCGCCCGGATCATCTTCAGGGTCTGGCCGCCGTCCAGGTCGGGCAGGCCGAGATCGAGGACGATCACTTCGGGCGGATGGTGGTTGACCTCCCTGATCCCGTCGAGCGCGGTGCCGGCCGTGCGGACGGCATGCGACCGCTCGGTGAGTTCGGCGGCCATCGCCGACCGGACATACGGGTCATCCTCGACAATGAGTACGCGAGCCATAATCCGAACCGTACGTATCTGAGGACCCGAGTGCGGCATCATTGCCGGCATGATGCGGGTCGTCGTTGTCGCCGCGGCCTGGCTAGCCGGGACCGCGATCGCGGTCTCCGTGGCCTGGTTCGGCGCGAACGTGGTGCTCGCCGACGCCGGGGTGGGTCCCGGCGTGCCGGTGGTCAACGCCGCGCCGCCCGCGGTCACCACGTCACCGGCCCCGCCGCAGCCGCCGGCCCCGCCGCCCTCACCGTCATCGTCACCGTCGCCTTCGGCGTCCCGCCCGCGCTCATCGTCCCCGGCCCGCTCACCGTCGGCCAGCCAGTCATCAGCCACCCGCTCGCCATCGGCCACCCGGCCACCATCGGCCACCCAGTCACCGACGCCGTCACCGTCCGCGTCCCCCAGCCCGTCCGCCTCGGCCTCCTCCGGCACCGTGCGGGCCTACACGCTGACCGGCGGCCGGGTGACGCTGGAGACCGTCCCGGGCTCGATGCAGCTGGTGTCGGCCGTGCCCGACGCCGGGTACTCCGTGCAGACCTGGTCGGGCACGGACTGGCTGCGGGTCGACTTCAGCTCCGGGGCGCAGGTGTCCTCGCTGATCGCGAGCTGGTACCAGCACGCGCCGACCGTCACCGTCGAGAACTAGCCGGTTCACCACCATACAGGGCGTCGATCTCGCCGGCGAACTCCTTGGCCAGGACGCCGCGGCGGATCCCCAGCTTGGCCGACAGGTGGCCGTCTTCCTGGGTGAAGTCCACGTCGAGTACCCGGAACTTCCTGATCGACTCGGCCCGGGAGACCGCCTTGTTCGCGTCGTCCACGGCTTCCTGGACCTCGGCGAGCAGGTCGGGGTCCTCGCGCAGGTCGGCCACGGTGGCGCTCGCGGGCTTGCCGTGGCGTTCTTTCCACGGCCCCAGGGCCTCCTCGTCGATGGTGATGAGGGCACCGACGAACGGGCGGCCATCGCCGACCACCATGGCCTGGCTGATCAGCGCGTGCATGCGCATCCGGTCCTCGAGCACCGCGGGCGCGACGTTCTTGCCGTTGGCGGTGACGATGATTTCCTTCTTGCGGCCGGTGATGCTGAGGAATCCCTCGTCGTCCAGCTCGCCGAGGTCACCGGTCTGGAACCAGCCGTCGGCGGTGAACGTCTCGGCGGTCGCCGCGTCGTTGTGCCAGTAGCCGGGGAAGATCGACTTGCCCTGGGCGAGCACCTCGCCGTCGTCGCTGATGCGGACGGCCACCCCGGGGAGCGGCAGGCCGACGCTGCCGATCTTCTGCCGGTCCGGCCGGTTCACGCTGATCGGCGCGCTGGTCTCGGTGAGCCCGTAGCCCTCGAGGATGGTCACGCCGGCGCCACGGAAGAAGTGGCTGAGCCGGGGGGCGAGCGCCGCCCCGCCGGAGATCGCGAGCTCGGCCCGGCCGCCGAGCGCGGCCCGCATCTTGTTGTAGACCAGCCGGTCGAAGACGGCGTGCTCGGCCCGCAGCCGCAGCCCCGGCCCCTGGGCGGCGTCGAGGGCCTCGCTGTAGCTCACCGCGGTCCGGGCGGCGCGGGCGAAGATCTTGCCCTTGCCCTCGCCGACGGCCCGGCCCTCGGCGCCGTTGTAGACCTTCTCGAAGACCCGGGGCACGGCCAGCACGAAGGAGGGCTGGAACGAGCCGAGGTCGGGCAGCAGGTCGGCCATGTCCTGGCAGTGACCGAGCACGATCCCGGCGTCGAGGCAGCCGATCTCGATGACCCGCGCGAAGACGTGCGCGAGCGGCAGGAACAGCAGGGTGCTCGGCTCGGCCGAGGTGTGCAGGCTGGCCAGCGGCCCCATGAAGACGTTGCGCACGACCGCGAGCAGGTTCTCGTGGGTGAGCTGGCAGCCCTTCGGGCGCCCGGTGGTACCCGACGTGTAGATGAGCGTCGCGACATCCGTCGCCGTCGCCGCCCGTGCCCGGCTCGCGAGGGTCTCGGAGCTGACCTCCGCGCCCGCGGCGGTCAGCTTGTCCAGGTCCTCCCCGAGCAGCCACAGGTGCTCGAGAGCGGGCAGCCGGTCGCGTGCCCCGGTGATCATCTGCCCGAACGTGTCATTCTCGGCGATGACGGCGCGGGCGGCGGAGTCGGACAGGATCCACTCGGCCTGCTCGGCCGAGGAAGTCTCGTAGATCGGCACGACGACGGCGCCCACCGTCCAGAGCGCGTAGTCGATGAGCGTCCACTCGTACCGGGTGTGCGACATCAGCGCCACCCGGTCGCCGACGCCGACGCCCGCGGCGATGAGCCCCCGGGCGAGCGCGTGCACGTCGTCCCGGAAAGCGCTCGTGGTGACGTCCGTCCAGGTGCCGCCGGCGGCCTTGCGGCGCAGCGCGACGGCGCGCGGCTGCTCGGCCGCCCGCCGCGCGACGATATCGGCCAGGTTCGCCGTTGCCGGAATCTCCGCCATGGCTGGAATGCTGTACTCGCGCACGACCCGCTCCGTTCTCGCTGCCCCAAGTCTATGTTTATCTCATGCGGGTCCATCTAGTAAGCGATGTGCACGGCGCGGCCGACGCGCTCGCGCTGGCCGGCGACGGGGCCGACATGCTGATCTGCCTCGGCGACATGCTGCTCTTCCTTGACTACGCGGACCACACGCAGGGTATCTTCGCCGAGCTCTACGGGGCCGAGCACGCCCGGCAGTACATCTCGCTGCGCGGCGCGCGGCGCTTCGGCGAGGCCCGGGCGCTGACGGCGGGAATCGCGGCCCAGCTCACCGCCGACCGCGGCGCCGACCTGCGCGCGCTGACTGACGAGGCGATCAGGAGGCAGTACGCCGCGATGCTCGGCGCGCTGGCCGAGCCCGCCTACCTCACCTACGGGAACGTGGACGTGCCTGGCGTGTGGGACGACTACCTCAAGCCCGGTCACCGGGTGATCGACGGGGGCCGGGCCGAGGTCGGCGGGGTGACGTTCGGTTTCGCCGGCGCCGGGCTGATCTCCCCGTACCACACGCCGAACGAGGTGCCGCCGGCCGAGTTCGCGGCCAAGCTCGACGCCGTGGGCGCGGTCGACGTGCTCTGCACGCACATACCGCCAGCCGTCCCCGAGCTGCTCTACGACACGGTGGCCCGCCGGATGGAGACCGGCTCGGCCGCGCTGCTCGAGCTGATCACCCGGACCCAGCCCCGGTACGCCTTCTTCGGCCATGTCCATAACCCGCTGGCCCGCCGGGTCCGCATCGGGCGGACCGAGTGCGTCAACGTCGGCCACTTCCGCGCCACCCGTGTCCCCTACGGGGTCGACATCTGACCGCCGCGTGGAGCGTTGAGTGGCCGATGAGAGTTAGTCTGCGAGTATGAGCACAGAGCCGGGAAACGACCCGATTGGCGATTTTCAGCGATGGCTGATGCGGGCGGGCGCGCGCAGCATCGGCGCCAACGTGGCGGACAGGGTCAAGTCCACGATCGGCGGCGGAAACAACAAGCACGCCGACGTCTGGGAGACCGCGACCACCGAAGCACCGGGGGATGAGCCGCCGGAGTGCCAGTGGTGCCCGATCTGCCGGGCCGCCCGCAAGTACCGGGAGTCCGGCGGCCCGGCGCCGACCGCCGCTTCGCCGCTCGCGGGCGTGGGCGACACCCTGGCCGGGTTCACCAGGGACGCGTTCGGCCTGTTCGAGGCGGCCATGCGGCCGACGCCCCCGCGCCCCCCGGCGGGCTACCCTTCCCCGGGTACTCCGCCCCCCAGCGCCGCGCCCCCCAGCACCGCGCCAGCCGGCCCCGCGCCGGCCAGCCCCACATCCGCTGGCCCCGCATCGGTCGGCACCACGTGGGCCGACGCGGTGCTGGCCGACGACCCGCTGGCCGACGACCCGGTGGCCGACGTCCCGGTGGCCGACGTCCCCGCTCCCGCGCGGCCGTCAGACCACGGCACCGTCGTCGGGCCCGGAGTCGGTTGGCCGACCGTTGTCCATCCGAAGCACGAGGACGACGAAGCCGCCCACGAAGGCGGCGACCGCGAGGAAAGCGGCCAGGGCGGAGATGGTGGCGCCGACGGCGGTGCTGATGAGCAGGTAGAGCGGACCGCCGAATAGCGCGAGCCAGGCGCCCTTCGTTATCGGGTCGAGCCTCGGCAGCGGCGGGGGAACCGGCGGGATGAAGTGATCCTCGGCCGGGTCGTGGGGCCGCGGTGCGTCCCGCGGCCCGACCGCCGCGCCCATCGGCCACGGGTCAGCCGCCTCCGGGGTCGCCCCGGGCCCGATGGGCAGCCCGGGGAGCCCAGTCGGGTTGGTCGGCGGCTCGCGCGGCAGCGCGTCCGGCAGAGCGTCGGGCAGCGTCGGCGGCATCACCGGCGGGACCGGCGTGACCGACACCGGTCCCGCCAGGTCCTCGCGGTCCGGCCACGGCGATTCCGCATCGTCCGGTGCAGGCGCGTCGAAGCGGGCGATCAGGTCCAGCCAGACGGCCTCATCGCCGTCCCCGCCTGTCGCGTTTCCGCCTGTGCCGGTTCCGCCCGGCACGTCCCCGTCAGCCACAGTGGAGTCCTTTATACCCTCTTCGCCGGCCCGCTTGACTTTCTAAGAACTAACGCTGCGCTTACCATCGCTGTTCTTCCCCCCGCCGTGCTTTTCGGCACCGTCTTTCTGGACAACGCTGTGCTCCTGGATGAACGACAGGGTGCCATCGAAGATCTCCGGTGCGTCGTTGTCAAGGGTCGCGACATGGTAGCTGTCGGCCAGCGGCCGCACCTCGGCCCCGGGCAGGGCCGCCATCAGCACCCGCATGCTGGCCGGGCCGACCACGTGGTCGACCGTGGACCGGTACACGAGCAGCGGCTGGGTCACCTCGGCGAGCTGCGCCGCGGTCGTCCGCCACATCCGCGGCATGGTCGCCACCGACGCCACCGGGGTTCGCTTGACCGCCTTCTCCTGCGCGCCCGGCTTCTTGATATCGCCGCCGATGGACGACACCGACTTGATCACGTGCTTGAGCACCGGCGCGACCGCGATCAGCCGGATGTCGCTGGCCAGCGACGGGTTCACCACGACGAGCCCGCTCACGCGGGCGCCCTGCGTCTCCGCCAGCCGGAAGGCCAGGCAGCCGCCCATGGAGATGCCGGCCACGAACACCTGCTCGCATACCGCGCTGAGCTCGGTGAAGACCCGCTCGGCCCCGGCGTACCAGTCGAGCCAGCCGGTCCGGCCGAGGTCCTGCCAGGTCCCGCCGTGGCCGGGGAGCAGCGGCGCGCGCACGGTGAGGCCGGCCGCCGCCAGGTGCTCCGCCCACGGGCGGACGGTCTGCGGGCTGCCAGTGAAGCCGTGCAGGACGAGGACTCCGACGGGTCCTCCGTCGGCGGAGAACGGCTCGGCCCCGGCCTGCACTGTCATTCCAGGCCGCGGCGAGCCGGCTTCATCTGGGAGAGAAGGCACTCTAGAACTCTATATGTCCGGCGGGAGATCTGTCCGGGGCGCTGTGTCTGCTTGTCCATATCCGCCTGCCGACATGGCTCTTGATTGGCCGCTGGACGTGCGACGATGTATCCGTGTTCTACTGGGTGCTTAAGTACACGCTGGGCATCGTGCTGACGCTGGTGTTCCGGCCCTGGTCGCGCGGGCGCAAGAACGTTCCTCGCCGCGGCCCGGTCATTCTCGTGAGCAATCACCTCTCCTTCGCCGACCACTTTTTCGGGCCGCTGCCGCTGCCGCGCAAGCTCGTGTTCCTGGCCAAGGCGGAGTACTTCACCGGCAAGGGCATCAAGGGCTTCGCCAGCCGGGCGTTCTTCGCCGGCAGCGGGCAGATCCCGATCGACAGGACCGGCGGAGAGTCGGCCGAGCGGGCGCTGCGCTCAGGACTGCGCGTCCTCGCCGGGGGGAACGTCCTCGGCATCTACCCGGAGGGCACGCGCTCGCCCGACGGCCGGCTGTACAAGGGCAGGACCGGGGTCGCCCGGCTGGCGCTCGAGTCCCGGGCGCCGGTGGTGCCGTGCGCCATGATCGGCACCTTCGAGTTCCTGCCGCCCGGGTCACGCCGTCCGAGCTTCACGATCCGGCCGGGGGTGATCTTCGGCCCGCCGATGGAGTTCTCCCGGTTCTACGGCAAGGAGTCGGACCGCGCCGCGCTGCGCGAGGTGACCGACGAGATCATGGCCGTGATCGCGAAGCTGTCCGGTCAGGAATACGTCGATTGCTACGCGAGTACGGTCAAAGAACAGGCTCAGGCGGACGTGTCCGACCCTGATTGATGAGGCACAACCGAACGTTCTCGCTCGGTTCATCACAAGCGTGTGACGGAGGGCTAGGCTTTGCGTCATGCGAGTGGGAGTGCTTACCGGCGGCGGAGATTGCCCGGGGCTTAACGCCGTCATCCGCGCCGTCGTGCGCAGGGGGATTCAGGAGTACGGCCTGGAATTCGTCGGGTTCCGCGACGGCTGGCGCGGACCGCTCGACGCGGACACGGTGCCGCTCGATGTGGCTGCGGTGCGCGGCATCTTGCCGCGCGGCGGGACCATACTCGGTTCGTCGCGGACGAACCCGTTCAAGGAGACCGGCCCGGGCCGCACCGGCGTGGAGCGGATCAAGGACAACCTGTCCGGGCTCGGCGTCGACGCGCTCATCGTCATCGGCGGCGAGGACACGCTCGGCGTGGCCGCGCGCCTCGGGGAGGAGGGCGTCCCGGTCGTCGGCGTGCCCAAGACCATCGACAACGATCTCGGGGCCACCGACTACACGTTCGGCTTCGATACCGCGGTGAACATCGCGATGGAGGCGATCGACCGGCTGCACACGACGGCCGAGTCGCATCACCGCGCGCTGATCGTCGAGGTGATGGGCCGTCACGCGGGCTGGATCGCGCTGCACGCGGGCCTGGCGGGCGGGGCGAACGTCATCCTCATTCCCGAGCGCCCGTTCGAGATCGACAAGGTCTGCGCCTACGTGGAGCACCGGTTCCAGACCAGGTACGCGCCGATCGTGGTCGTGGCCGAGGGCGCGCACCCGGCACAGGACGAGCTGTCGACGCGTTCGGGCGCGCTCGACGCGTTCGGCCACGTCCGGCTGGGCGGAGTCGGCCAGTTCCTCGCCGACGAGATCGAGAAACGGACCGGCAAGGAAGCGCGCTGCACGGTGCTCGGCCACGTCCAGCGCGGCGGCACGCCGACCGCGTTCGACCGGGTCCTCGCCACCCGGTTCGGCCTGGCCGCCGTCCAGGCGGTCCACGACGAGGCCTTCGGCGCGATGGTGGCGCTGCGCGGCACCCAGATCGGCCTCGTCCCGATCGGGGAGGCCACCCGCGAGCTCAAGCTGGTCCCCCCGGACCGCTACGCGGAAGCCGAGGTCTTCTTCGGCTGAGCCCAGCTCACCCAATCAGCGCAGAAGCAGGACAGAAACAGCACTAAGCACCCCCTCGTGCGATAGGCGCTCGTCGGCGTATACTCGTCTACGAGTACTTGGTTGCGAGTGGCGAGGTGAGACGCGGTGGCGAAGCGGCGGAAGGTCGGCAACCTGCTCGCCTTGTCGTTGCTGTCACTGCTCGCCCAGCGCCCGATGTACCCGTACGAGATGGCGCAGACGCTGCGCGCCCGGGGCAAGGACCAGAACTTCAAGGTCAACTGGGGCTCGCTGTACACCGTGGTGGCGAACCTGTCCAAGTACGGGTTCATCGAGGAGGCGGGCACCGCCCGGGAGGGGAGGCAGCCCGAGCGGACCACCTACCAGATCACCGAGCACGGCGTCGCCGAGCTCCGGGACTGGCTGTCGGAGCTGCTCGCCGTCCCGGAGGACGAGTCCGGCAGCTTCGTCACGGCGCTGTCCGAGGCGGGCATCCTGCCCCCCGACGAGGTGATCGGCCTGCTCACCACGCGGCTCAGCACCCTCGACAAGGCCAACGCCCACCAGCAGACCGACCTGCGGCAGTGGATGGAGCGGCTGCCCCGCATCCTGCTCGTCGAGGCCGAATACCAGCTCGCGATGCGGGTCGCCCAGTCGCACTGGCTGCGCGGGCTGCTCACCGAGCTGGTCGAGGGAACCATCGACGGCATGGACTCCTGGCGGCGGATCCACGAGACCGGCGAGATCCCGCCGGAGCTCCGGGAGCTGGACGAACAGTCGATGAGGGGGTGGGAAGAGACGACGCCGAACGAGCAGGAGACATGACACGACCCCGGTCCACGGTGCTGTAACACCACGAACCGGGGTCGCAACCTCACCACCAGTCCCGCGCTAGCGAAGAACCCGGCGGTCAAGAGGCCCACTCATGATTGTATGCCGGGTGCCTTCTCGCGCGACTGACCATGCACGATCAGTCTCAGTCACGAGGAGTTATCACCATGCACGCCATCGAGGCCCACGGCCTCGTCAAGATCTATCCCGCACCGGGGAAGAACCCGCGCATCAGGGCCCTCGACGGTCTCGACCTCATCGTCGAGCCCGGCACGATCTTCGCGCTGGTCGGCCCGAACGGCGCCGGCAAGACCACCACCGTCAAGATCCTCACCACCCTGGCGACCGCCGACCAGGGTACCGCCACCGTCGAGGGCATCGACGTGCGCGCCGACCCGGCGGGAGCGCGCCGCGTCATCGGCGTCGTCGGCCAGCGATCCGGCGCCGACCCGACGGCCACCGGCCGCGAAAACCTGATCCTCCAGGGCCACCTCTACGGTCAGCCGACCAAGGCCGCCAAAGACCGAGCCGCCGAGCTCCTCGAGCGCTTCGACCTCACGGACGCGGCCGGCCGGTTCGTCCGCACCTACTCCGGCGGCATGCAGCGCCGCCTCGACGTGGCGCTGGGCCTGGTGCACCGCCCGAAGGTGCTGTTCCTCGACGAGCCGACCACCGGTCTCGACCCCGAGGCCCGGACGGCGATGTGGGACGAGATCACCAGGCTCGCCGCCTCCGACAAGGTAACCGTCCTGCTCACCACCCACTACCTGGACGAAGCCGACCGCCTCGCCGACCGCCTCGCGATCGTCGACCGCGGCCGCGTCGTGGCTGAGGGCGAGCCGGACCAGCTCAAGCGAGACCTGGCGGTCTCGTCGCTCGACGAGGTGTACCTGCGCCACGCGGGCCGTCGGTACAGCGATGCGATCCGAGTGACGGAGGCGGCCGGGCGATGACAGCCACCATCGATAGTGAACGGACCGGGCCGGCTCCGTCCCCCGCATTCCTCTCCGACACCTGGTACCTGACCGGCCGGAAGCTGCATGCCCTGGTGCGCCAGCCGGTGATGCTGGTGATGGGCGTGGCCCAGCCGGCCATCTGGCTGTTCCTCTTCGGCGACCTGTTCCACAAGATCATCGACATCCCCGGCTTCGCCTACCAGGGGTCTTACCTGGCCTACCTGATCCCCGGCATCGTCGCGATGAACGCGATGTCGAGCAACATGTGGGCGGGCATGTCGATGATCGAGGAGATCGACCGGGGGACACTCAACCGCTTCCTCGTCACCCCGGCCAGCCGCCTGGCGATCATGAACGCCGCGGTCGCCGAGCAGGCGGTCTCCACCACCGCGCAGACGCTCATCATCGTCGTCCTCGGCTACGCGGGCGGCGCCCGCTACCCGGGCGGCGCGGCCGGCATCGCGGTCCTCATCGCCGCGTCCATCCTGGTCGGCGTCCTCTGGGGCGGCCTGTCCAACATGACCGGCATGCTGCTCCGCTCCCGCGAGGCGATCATCGGCGTCTACTCGTTCTTCATGCTTCCGCTGATGTTCCTGTCAAGCGCCTTCATCCCGCCCGCCTTCATGCCCGGCTGGATGCGGGCCATCGCCTCCCGCAACCCACTCAACTGGGAGGTCCAGATCGGCCGCGACGCCCTGCTGGCCAACCCCGACTGGTCCGCCATCGCCATCCGCTCCGGCGGCCTCCTCGCCCTGGCCGTGATAGCGGTCGCGATCTCGGTCACCACCTTCCGTTCGTATGCCAAGAATGTCTAACCCACCCCGAACCTGGAGCTGTCGATCGGGCACCTGCGCCAACACCGCGACCTAGCCTTCCGGACCCACACCCGGATGATGAGAGACCCTGCCTCTATAGCGCCCCCGGCTCGTCGCCACCCCTGACGGGCCGGGGACTAACGGAGTGAGCCCGATCACAGACCGCAGCGGAGGGAGGTCGGAGATGAGGTGAAGCCGGTCGGCGCGTTAGTGGACGTCACGTTGAGCGTGGCAGTGAGCGGAGAGTGGAAGCTCTGGGACGGCTTCTTCAAGTCGATCCAGGTGCCCTCGGCGTGGATGGTGTAGGTGGACGACAGGGAGTTGAAGCTTCCTTCGCCGATCACGATGAACGTGTAACCGTCACCTGATTCAGCGTCGGTAATGATGGCCGTGGTGTGCTGCCCCTCGGTAATGGTCACCGCGCCCCCGCGGCCACTAGTGCTCACCGAACTGCCATTGCAAGGGCTGTCTATACCGTAGGAAGTCGGAAACGACGTCGACTGGGTCACCGGCCGGGTCGATGATCCGATGGTCGACGCTCCGGCGGCAGGGGCCAGGGCAAGTGCCAGTCCGCCTACTGCCAGACCGATTCCGGACACGCGCGCAGCCATTCTCAGCATGTTGATCCTCTCGAAGTCCGGTTAGCGCCAGAGGCGCCGAACCGCAGGATGGAGAAATTCCTCGTGCGTTCGCCGCATTCAGATGAACGGAGAAGCGAGGAACTGGTCACCGGCCTGAATGTACGGCCGGGGCCCTTCTGTCGCGTCAGGGAAATCCCTCGACCCGTCCCTGCGCTGAGCCCATTCCATCGACCAGGACCGGTCAGCCGCCGTTGAGGTTGGCCATGTGCAAGGCGAGCTGTGTTCGCGACCTGACCCCGAGCTTGCGGTAAGCGCGGCTCAGGTGCGTCTCGATCGTCTTCTCACTGAGAAAGATCTGCTCCGCTATTTGCCGGTTGGTCAGCCCGGTGGCGGCCAGGCGAGCGACCTGCCGTTCCGCCGAGGTGAACGCCCGCACCCCGGTGAGCAGCGGCCCGGGTGGGCGGGCACCGCTGTCGGTGAGGACACCGCGCAGCCGTTCGGTCATCACCGCGGCCTGACATTCCACCGCCAGCTCGGCTGAGCGCGCGATGGCCGCCAGCGCTTTGGGGCGGTCCCCGCCGTCGAGCAGCGTCATGCCCAGCTTCTCCAGGGTCCGGGCCAGTTCCAGCCGGGCCGGACTGCCCTGGAGCAGTTCGACGGCCTCGCGCAGCAGTCGGACGGCCCGCACACCGTCCTTTTCGACCAGCGCGCCGACGCGCAACGCGATGGCGATGTGCCGCGGCACCCCGAAATCGCGGGCCAGCAGCAACTGCTCGGCGACCAGGTCGGCCGCGCGGTCGCGGGCATCGAGGCGGTGCAGGGCATTGGCTGCCTGCAGGCGCCAGGGCACATCGAGCATGCGGATGGCACCCCATTCCCGGTACAGGCGCCCGCAGGTCATCGCGTCATCCAGCGCCGCGCCGGCATTGCCCTGGGCAGCACGCAGCCTGGCCCGTGCGCTCAGCAGCCACAGCTGCCAGGAGGTTCGTGGCGCCTGGTCGCTCCCGAGCACGCTGCTTCGGAGAACCTCGTCGGCATCGGTCAGCCGGTCCAGCTCCACCAGCAGATCCACCTGGGTCGCCTGCAGCACCGGCAGCGCCACATTGGGCGCGCGCAGGCCCTGGGTGGCCGCTTCGACGTGCTCCCCGGCCTGGGTCAGATCGCCGCGCAGGTACGCGACTCTCGCCAGGTAACCCCTGAGCAGCGACATGGGAAACAGCATGCCCTTACGCAACGCCGTGTCCAGTGCCTGGTGCAGGCACCGCTCGGCCTCGTCCAGCCGGTCCGCGACGATCAGCGGGTGGATCGCCGCCCAGATCGCCGATCTGTCCGGGGGCAGGCCATCACCGGCGAGGGCCCGGCGCGCGATCGCCACCGCCGCGTCGGCTGTTTCCCCGGCGAACATCGCCTCCACCGCCCACTGCGCGTCCAGGACGGCGGCCGACTTGTCCGGCCGCTGCCGGAACCGGGCCAGGTACTCCAGCAGATCGGCGCGACGGCCCAGATCGGCGCGGGCGACGCCGACGAGTTCCCCTTCCAACTGGGCTGGCAGTTCGGCGCCGAGCTCGGCGGGCAGGTCTCCGATCGCCTGCGCCAGGAAATCGGCTGCCTCGCCGGGCTGGTCGCAGGCGCTGCGGAAGCGAGCAAGGCTGTAGGCGCACAGCGCTCGCTGGGCCGGTGAGTCGGCCAGGGCGAGAGCTTCGCGCAGATGCACCTCCGCTTCGGCTAGGGCCAGCTGATGCGCCTGGCAGTTGCCCAGCAGCCTGCTGACCTCAGAACGGAGCCCCGGCGCAGGCGGCTCGCTGCGCGCCCGCAGCAGGTACACCGCCGCGCCGCCGGGTGAACCCTGCCTTCTCGCCTGGTCGGCGGCGGCCAGCAGCACCCCGATTCGATCGGGGTCCGCCGCGGGAGAGGTGCGCAGCAGGTGAGAGGCGACGCGGGCAAGCGGTTCGCCCGCTTCCCGCAGCACCGCCGCCGCCCGTTCGTGTTCGCTGCCCCGGTCAGCCAGCGGGATGAGAGCAAGCACCACGTCGCGGACGACGGCGTGCACGAATCCCGGCGGATCGGCGTGTTCGAACACGCCCTCCCGGGTGAGCCGTTCCGCGGCCGCCGCGGCCGCCTGCAACGGCAGTTCGCACTGCCGCGCGATCAGGGCGAGACCCGTGTCGTCGCCCAGCACCGCGACGGCCCGCGCGACGGCCCGCACGGCGTCCGGCTGGCGCCGTAGCCGGGCGGTAACGTGACGGCGCACCGCGTTCGGCCCGGCCGCCTGCACGGCTGCCACGCTGGCGACGTCGGGACGGACCCCGTCAACCGCCAGCACCCGCAGCAATTCCTGAACGAAAAGCGGATTGCCGCCGGTGACCGCGTGGCAGGCCGCACAGAATTCCTCGTCCGCGCCCTGGCCGAGCGCCCCGCGAACCAGTTGCGCGACCGAGGGTTCACTCAGGGCTTTCGGCTCAAGCAGCGCCGTCTCGCCGGCCAGCAGGATGTCGTCGAGCAGCGCGTCGTCGGGCAGCGCGTCGTCACGCTGCGCGCCCGTCCTGGCCGCCAGGACGACCGCGACGGCGACCGAATCGATCCGGCGGGCCAGGAACCCCAGGAACCGCAGCGACGGCGAGTCCACCCACTGCGCGTCGTCGACCAGGATGACCACGGGCGCCGCCTGAGCCAGGTTGACCAGCAGCCAGTACAGGCCGTTGAGCAGGAGGTGCATCGACCAGGTGGCGGGGTGCGAACGCTCGCCGGGGGCACCGGCCGCATCGGCATCCATGCCCGCGAACAGGTCCTGCGCCGCGCCCGCGGCGCCTGTGAATAGTTCTTTCCGCGCGTCTGGTTGCCGAGGCAAGGCCGGCTCGAGCAACTGCCTGATCGTTCCGAAGGTGAAGTCCTGCTCAAGCTCGGCCCCGCGAGCGGTCAGAACGCTAAATCCCGCGGCATGCGCGAGGTCTCCCGCATGCCGCAGCAGCGTCGTCTTGCCAAGGCCCGCGGGTGCCTCCACCATGACGACCGCGCCTCGTCCAGCCGCGAGTTCGCCGAACGTGCGCTCCAAGGCAAGTACCTCGGACTCGCGCTCAAGCAAAGCGACTCTTTCCAATCGCCACGTCCCCAGGCCGAGCTTAGCCGATGGCGGCTGGCGCCACATTGGCCCCGTCGCCAGGGCTCCCGCGTGCTCGAGCCGAAATAGACGAGCGCCATGAGGTCACCGCCGCTGATCGCTGACGATGTCCGCTACCGACCGGGCGGCGCGCGGCCTGACCTGCCCGGATGCTACCGGGCGGCGGGCCGGCGCGTCACGTCCCGTCACGCCGCGGCGTTGAGCCGGGTCCAGCGGGAAGGGGGGTTGTCGTCGCGGGGGAGCCACAGCAGCGGCTGCAGGCTGTCGAAGCCCTGCTGGAATCCCGGATCCCCGGGGAAGCAGTCGTTCTTGTCCGGCCACACCACCTGCAGGTACGGCGGCCTGACCATGCCGTAGAAGGAGTCGGAGACGGTGAGCAGGCCACTCGTCCGCCAGCTCATGTCGACCGGACGGAACGACAGCGGCGCTCGGCACACGTCGTCGAGCACCACGCCGGGGCCGATCTCCGCGCCGTCGACGGCCCGGGCGCCGATCGCGTTGATGATCGACGCGGCGTTCTCAAGCGGCAGGCCGCAGACGATCAGCTCGGGTCCCTGGCACGTCAGCCACATGCCGACGCTGTAGGCCCAGGGCGGCGCCTCGTCGTCGCCCCGGCTGCCAGAGACAGCCCAGCCGTACTCGCCGACCGTGGTGGCAACCCAGTTGAGGTAGGCGTGCTGACCGGGGTCCTGCTCCTCGGCTTCCGTCGCGCGGTCGGACCACGCGGGGCGGCGTCGGCGGCCGGAAAGAAGCTTGGGAAGGTTCATGACCCAAACGCTACTCCGAGGGTCTGACATTCCAGGTAGCCGCAAGAATCCGCTCGTCAGAGCGGTATCGCGGGAACCGGCTCGGCCTCCTCGCCGATGGGCGCCTCGGCGAGCACCATGTCGTCACTGCGGATGGTCCAGATCTCGCGCGGGATCAGGGCCAGCGCCGAGGCGATCACGATCACCGCCGCCGCCGCGAACTGCGTCGTGGAGACGCCGATCGCGGCGGCCAGGGGACCGGCCAGGAGAGCGCCGAGCGGCATCGCCGACATCGAGCCGAGCGCGTCGTAGGACGAGACCCGGGCCAGCATGCCCGGCGGAATGCGGGTGGTCATCTCCACCGTCCACCGCACCATCATCACCTCGATCAGCGTCCCCAGGCCGAACGCGACCAGGCAGATGACCGGCACCGGCAGCACCAGCGCCAGCGCCAGCGGCGACGCCGCGATCGCGGCCCCCGACCCGACGACGAACAGCATCGGCCTGCCCGGCGTGTACCGCAGCGACAGGATGCCGCCGGCGATCAGGCCGAGCGCGTCGGCGGCGGTGATCGCCCCCCACGCGGCCGGGCCGCCCAGGTGCGCCCGGGCCACGACCGGCCCGAGCACCAGGAACGCCCCGTTGAACGCCATCATGACCAGGCAGAACTGCAGCACGGTGGCCCACAGCCAGGTGTGGCTGCGGAACTCGGTCCACCCCTCGCGCAGCTCGGTCAGCATCCCCGAGGAGCGCCGGGCGGCGTCGCGCACCACGTTCCCGCCGGTCTTGAGCGCGAGCATCAGCGGGATGGTGCCGGTCATGCCGATCGCGCACAGCGTCAGCGCCCAGCCGGGGCCGAACGCCGCGACCACTAGGCCGGCCGACGCCGCGCCGGTCATCTGCCCGGTGTTCATCGCGAGCCTGCTGATCGAGCTGCCCTCCTGGAGCAGCGCGTCCGGCACGATCTGGGGGAGGAGCGCCTGCGAGGCGGGGTAGAACAGGGCGGCGCCGACGCCGTTGAGCGCCTCGAGGCCGATCATCGCCCACAGCGCGGGTCGGCCGGTCAGCACGAGCACGCCGAACGTGCCCTCGCCCACGATGATGGCCAGGTTGCCGGCGATGATCACCCACTGCGGCCGGAGGCGGTCGGCGAACACCCCGCTGATCAGCGTGAACACCAGCATCGGCGCGACCTGGGCGGCCAGCACGTAAGAAAGGTCGGCGGTGGACCCGGTGATGCTGAGCACCGCGAAGGAGACGCCGACCAGCGAGAAGCCGGCGGAGAACGGCGCGAGGAGCCGGTCGATGAGCAAGAGCCGGAAGTCGGGAATGGCGAGCACTGGGAATCGGCGGGCAGCCGCGCGCCACGACATGACAACATCCGTTTCTTACGTCAACAGGGATCGATATACGCTACGGGGTACGTAACAACCCGGCAACGTGTTTTGTGCCGCACGGTTACGGCAGCGGCTCGCCGCCCTGATCCCGCTGACCCCCGTCATCGAGGTCATCGTCGCCATCGAGGTCGACGATCTCGAGGTGCCGCTCGATCCCGGCCAGCCTGCGGTCGATGGACGCGAGCGCGTCGCGGAACTCGAGCACCGTCTCGGCGCTCACCCGCAGGGAGCGTCCGAGGGTCTGGCGTCTCGCCGCCGCCTGCAGCCGCGTGAGCGCGGCCGCCTCGCCCGCGCCGAGTTCCTCCGGATCGGCGTCGGCCAGCTCGATGACGTTCTCCCTGATGACCGAGGACGGAACGGCGACCCGTTCGAGGATCTGCGCGCCGACGCCCTCGCCCTCGCGGACCAGCCCGAGCAGGATGTGCCCGGTGCCGATGTAGTTCTTCTTCAGCGCCAGCGCCTCGCGCAGCGACAGCTCGAGGACCTTCTTCGCCCGCGGCGTGAAGGGGACGTGCCCGGACGGCGGCTCCTGGCCCCGGCCGATGATCCGCTCGACCTGCTCCCTGGCCGCCTCGAGCGTGAGCCCGAACGAGCGGATGACCCGCGCCGCCACGCCGTCGCCCTCGCGGATCAGCCCGAGCAGGAGGTGCTCGGTGCCGATGTAGTTGTGGTCGAGCATCCTGGCTTCTTCCTGGGCCAGGACCACGACGCGGCGCGCGCGCTCGGTGAACCGCTCGAACATGGACTTTTCTCCCTCGGTGGTGGGCGGCAGGGAGATCCCTTTCACGGTATGCCGTGATCCACCGCGGGGCAAGGAAGCCCGCCCGCACCCAGGGCCGTTCGCCGGATGGCGGAAACGCCGGCGGGAACTGGCAAACTGGAGGGATGTCCACGACCGAGCCCGTCACGGCTGCCGGTGAGCCCTGCGTTCTGCTCAAGCTAGGCGAGATCTTCCTCAAGGGGCAGAACCGGCCGCAGTTCGAGCACCTCCTGCACGTCAACATCCGCGCGGCGCTGCGGGACACCGGGGTGCCGGTGGAGCTCGTGGTGCGCGAGGGCGTCATCGTGCTGCGGGTTCCGGCGGCGGCGGTTGATCAGGTGGCCGCCCGGGTCGCGGACGTTCCGGGCATCGTGCAGGTCTGCCGGGCGCTGCGGGTGGACAAGAGCGCCGCGGCCGCGGCGGCCGCGGCGGTCGCGCTGACCGGGCCGGGCAGCGGCGCGTTCGCGGTGCGGTCCCGGCGCCGGGACAAGCGGTTTCCGCTCACGTCCGAGCAGCTCAACGCGGTCATCGGGGCTGAGGTGGTGGCCGCCCACGGGCTGAAGGTCAACCTCAGCCAGCCGGACACGGAGATCTTCGTCGAGGTCGACACCCACGAGGCGTTCGTGTTCACCGGCGGCGAGCTCGGCCAGGGCGGCCTGCCGGTGGGGATGAGCGGGCGGGCGGTCGTGCTGATGTCCGGCGGCATCGACTCGCCGGTCGCCGCCTACCGGATGATGCGGCGCGGGCTGCGCTGCCATTTCCTGCATTTTTCCGGCATGCCGCACACCGGGCCCGAGTCCATCTACAAGGCCTACGCGCTGGTGCGCGGGCTCGACCGGTTCCAGGGCGGGTCGCGGCTGCACGTGGTGGCGTTCGGGAAGGCGCAGCAGGCCCTCGCGACCTCAGGGGCCAGGCGGCTGCAGGTGGTGGCGCAGCGGCGGCTCATGCTCAAGACCGCGGCCGCGCTCGCGCAGCGGTTCCACGCCGGGGCGCTGGTGACGGGCGACTCGCTCGGCCAGGTGTCCAGCCAGACGCTGCCGAACATCACCGCGCTCGACGACGCGGTGTCGCTGCCGATCCTCCGTCCGCTGATCGGCTGGGACAAGTCGGAGACCATGGCCGAGGCCCGGCGGATCGGCACGCTGTCCATCTCCGAGCTGCCCGATCAGGACTGCTGCACGCTGTTCACGCCGCGCCGGGTCGAGACCCGGGCGAAGATTGAGGCCCTGCGCCGCATCGAGGGGCGCCTCGACGCGGACGAGATGGCCGAGGAGCTCGCGGCGTCGGCCCAGCTGTACCTCCTGGAGTAAAAAATTCAAGACCCGTCAGGAGAACGGTCCGTGGCTTTCCCGCACCGGCGCCGGTGCCAGCGTCCGGCCGACGAGCGGTGACAGGTGCTGCGCGACGCTGGCCAGCTCGCGCAGGTCGGATTCGATGAGCGCCTGCGGGCCGTCGCACAGCGCGGTCTCCGGGTACGGGTGAACGTCGACGATGATGCCGTCGGCCCCGACCGCGATCGCCGCCCGCGACAGCGGCAGCACCAGGTCGCGGCGCCCGCCCGAGTGAGACGGGTCCACGATCACCGGCAGGTGCGAGAGCCGCTGGACGACCGGCACGGCCGCGATGTCGAGGGTGTTCCTGGTCGCGTTCTCGAAGGTGCGGATGCCGCGCTCGCAGAGCACGATGTCCAGGTTTCCCCGCTGCGCGATGTACTCGGCGGCCATCAGCCATTCCTCGATGGTGGCGGACGCGCCCCGCTTGAGCATGACCGGCATGCCCGCCGCGCCGACCGCCTGCAGCAGCGGGAAGTTCTGCATGTTCCGCGTGCCGACCTGGAGCATGTCGGCGTAGGAGGCGACCAGGTCAACATCGCGGGCGTCGATGACCTCGGTCACGATCGGCAGCCCGGTCTCGGCCCGGACGTCGGCGAGGATCTTCAGCCCGGCCTCGCCGAGTCCCTGGAACGCGTAGGGCGAGCTGCGCGGCTTGTACGCGCCGCCGCGCAGCAGCGAGGCGCCCGCCGCCCGGGCCATCTTCGCCGCCGCCAGGGTCTGCTCGGGCGTCTCGACCGCGCTGGGGCCGGCGATCACGGTCAGCGTGTCCGGCCCGATCGGCACGCCCGCCACCCGGATGACCGAGCGCTCGCGGCGGTGCTCCCGGCTGACCAGCTTGTAGGGAACGGAGATCCGCACCACGTCGGCGACGCCGGGCAGCGCGGCCAGGTTCAGCGTGACGGCGAGTCGCTCCAGGTCACCGCCGATCCCGATGATCGTCCTTGACTCACCCCGGCTGGCGAACGCCTCGCCGCCGGCCTCGCTGACCGCGTCGATCACGTGCTCAACGTCGGCGGCGGTCGCGTCCGCCGTCATCACAACCACCATCTGATGCTGCCCCCTCGCCGCGGCGTCATCGGCGCGGCCTCTTCAGCACGGTTTTTTTAAGCGTGATCTTCAAGCGCGGTCTCGTCAGCGCAGTCCCTTGAGCGTAGCGATGTCCCGCGCGTGCCCTGGCTTCCCGCCCGGCGTCTCGACGACGAACGGGACACCGGGCAGCGCGGCCAGCAGCTCGCGGAACGGCTCGGTGCCGATCGTGCCGGAACCGATCCCCTCGTGCCGGTCGCGCCTGGACCCGCAGCCGAGCAGCGAGTCGTTGGCGTGCACGAGCCGCACCCGGCCGGGCCCGGCCGCCGCCAGGACCTCGCCGAGCATCAGCGGCACCCCGCCGGGCGCGGTCAGGTCGTGGCCCGCGGCGAACATGTGACAGGTGTCGAGGCAGACGCCGGCGCGCGGGTGGTACTCGAGCGTGCCCAGGTAAGCCCCCAGGTCGGCGGCCTGGGCGCAGAGCATCTGCCCCTGCCCGGCCATCGGCTCGAACAGCAGGTCGGGGTCATCGTCGGCCAGCTTGTCGAGCAGCGGAAGCACGATCTCGCGGATCTGCCCGAGCGCGCGCTCCCGCGGCGGGGCATCCCAGCCCACGGCGGAACCGGTGTGCACGACCACGCCCCGGGCGCCCATTTCCCCGCCCCGGCGCAGCGCGTGCGCGATGGCGTCGGCCGATTTCTGTTTGACCTGGGCGTCGGCAGAACCGAGGTTGATCAGATACGGGGCGTGGATGAAGACCGGTATCCCGGAGTCCCGCAGCGCCCGGTCCTCGGCCGGGTCGCCGGGCCCGGCCGCCCAGCCGCGCGGGTTGGACGCGAATACCTGGATGACCTCGGCCCCCACCGCGGCGGCATAGGCCAGCCCGCCGGTCGCGAGCCCGCCCGTCACGGTCGCATGCGACCCGATCAGCGCCATCGCGGTGATTAGAACCCGCCGTAGAAAACGGTGATCGTGCTGCCCGCCGGGGCCTGCCCCGACGGGCTGGTGCTGGTGACCTTGTTCCCGAAGAAGTATCGCTGGCCGTTCACCTTGAAGCCGAGACTCTCGAGCTCCTGCTGCGCCTGCTGGAACGACTGGCCCTGCACGTTGGGGATCTGGACCTCCGGCGGTCCCTGCGAGACCGAGACGCTGACCGTCCCGCCCGGCGGCACCGGCGTCCCCGGGGCGGGCGACTGCGCGGTGATGATGCCCTGCGGCTTGCTGCTCTGCACGCTCGTCTGCTGAAGCTGGATGTTGTTGCTGCTCGCCCACTGCTGGATCGAGTTGATGTCCTGCCCGGTCAGCGTGGGCAGGGACAGGCCCGCGACCACCTCGATGGTGACCGGCTTGGTCTGCGGCCACGAGGTGCCCGCGGCCGGCATGGTGCCCGCGACCGAGTTGAGGACCACGGTGCCGGTGACGCCGACCTGCTTGTTCGTCGAGCTGACGGTCAGGCCGGCGGCGCGCAGCGCCGCCGCGGCGTCCGCCAGGGACTTGCCCGTCACCGGGGGCACGGTGATCATGCGCGGTCCCAGGGAGACGGTCACCGCGATCGTCGTGCCCGGCAGCGCGCGGGCCGACGGCGAGACGGAGATCACGTCGCCCTTGGGCACGTTGTCGTCGATCAGCGAGGACGTGTCCCGCACGTGGAACCCGGCCTGGAGCAGCGCCTGGCTGGCGGCCGTGGCCGACATGCCCTGGACGGCGGGCACGGTCGAGTACCGCCCGGACTTCAGCCACCAGCCGCCGAGGCCGAGGGCCAGCAGGACCACCGCGGCGGCGGCCACGTAGACCAGGCGCGTGCTGAACAGCCAGCGCTGCAGGAACGGCTCGCGGCCGCCGCGGCCAGGACCACGGGTCCTCGTCCGGCCGTCGGAGGGCGGGCCGAGGGCCGCGGCGACGTCGTAGCGCCCGGTCGCCGCGTACTCCGTGGTGCCGGGGCCGCTGTTGTTGAAGCCGGTGCTGTTGTTGAAGCCGGTGCTGTTGTTAAAGCCAGTGCTGTTGTTGAAGCCGGTGCTGTTGAAGACCCCGGCGTCGTACCCCGCGTCCAGGGCCGTCGCCTGCGGGCCGGGGAGCGCCGCGTGCGCCCCCGCCGGCACCATGAGGGATCCGCTGACCGACTCGGCCGGCTCGGGAACGCCGCGCAGCGCCCGGGCCGCGCGCAGGAACGCGTCCGCGTCCTGCGGCCGCCGCTGCGGGTCCCGTCTCGTCGCCGCCGAGATGAGCTGGTCGACGCCGGGCGGTATCCCGGCCACCAGCTGGCCGACGGCGGGCACGTCCGAGTTGACGTGCGCGTAGGCCACCGCGAGCGGCGTCTCCCCGGTGTAGGGCTGCCGCCCGGTCATCAGCTCGAACGCCATGATGCCCGCCGCGTACACGTCGGTGCGCGCGTCGGTGGGCGCCCCGGTGACCTGCTCGGGCGCGATGTAGGCGACGGATCCGATGATCACGCCGGCCCGGGTCTGCCCCATGGCGGCCGACGCCCGGGCGAGCCCGAAGTCCACGACCTTGACCCGCCAGTCCGGGGTGATGAGCACGTTCTCCGGCTTGACGTCCCGGTGCACGATGCCGGCCCGGTGGGCGGCGCCGAGCGCGGCCAGGATCGGGTCCATGATCTCGAGGGCCTCGTGCCAGGGGAGCCAGCCGCGCTCCTGCAGCAGGGCGCGCAGCGTCCGCCCGGGCACGTACTCCATGGCCAGGTACAGGTACTGCCCGTCGGCGCCCTGGTCGTAGACCTGGACGACGTTCGGGTGGGACAGGCGGGCCACCGATTTGGCCTCGCCGATGAACCGCCCGACGAATTCGGCGTCCCGGGCCAGGTCGGCGTGCATCACCTTAAGCGCGACCTCCCGGTCGAGCCGGGTGTCGGTCGCGAGGTACACGGTGGCCATGCCGCCGTGAGCGATGCGGGAGCGGACGTGGTAACGCCGGTCGAGCATCCGCCCGGTCAGCACGTCCATGGGCGCGGGTTCCATCACGGCAATTTTACGGCCCGCCACCGCGCTATTCGCGCCCGTTGATCACATTGAGGCGCTCGCCGGTCCTTACGGGGTTCTTTCGCGCCCTCGTGCGGTACGTGGGATAACCCGTGTGGCCCGTGGGGCTAGATTCGGGGTGGCGTGGGGTATAAGCGCAAGCGCCTAGTTGCGGCCGCCTCAGCCATGTGCAAGACTCCGCTTGCAGTTCGCGGCGACCGAGGGAGGACGCGTCATGGAAGACCGTATCGAACAGCGGATCGCCATCCGGTCGACCCAGGACAAGGTATGGCAACTTGTCGCGCGGCCCGGCTGGTGGCTGCCGGGCAGCGACACCGAGCCTGCCCGTGCCCAGGGGCGGCTGTCGGTCGAGTACGGCGGCGACGCCCGGCCCTACGTGATCGACGTGATCCGGGTCGAGCCCCAGGGGTACGTCTCGTTCCGCTGGGCGAGCGCGTTCGGCGGCGCCGTGCCCGCGCCCGGCAACGCGACCCTGGTCGAGTTCTACGTCCGGCCGCTGGGCGAGGAAATCGACGTGACCGTGGTCGAGAGCGGCTTCTCCTCGCTCGACCTGCCCGAGGCGCTGCGCGAGGACGAGTGGAAGGGCAACGCCGGCGCCTGGCAGTACGAGCTCTCCGGCCTCCGCGGCCGAGCGGAGCAGAGCGCGTTATGCTCGCCGACCCCGGCCTGGTGCTCGCTGATCCCGGCCGGGTGTTCGCCGCGCTCGCCGATCCCCGCCGGCGCGAGCTGCTCGAGCTGCTCGCGAGCACGCCGGGCGTGAGCGCGGGCGCCCTAGCGGCGCGGCTGCCGGTCTCCCGCCAGGCGGTCGCCCAGCACCTGGCCGTGCTCGAGGAGTCCGGCCTGATCAGCCGTCGGCGGTCCGGGCGCCAGGTAGTGTTCAGCGTGCGGCCAGAGGGGCTGATGACGACGGCCGACTGGCTCGCGGCCCGCGTATCCGCGTGGCTGAGCCAGCACGACCAGGCTGACCAGGGGAAAGATACCCTATTGTGACGGAATGTCGGTTGTTTGAGACCGGCCCTGAAGTGGGACATTGGACACGTGACACAGATAAACCCCGAGGCTGACGCGCTTGTCGGCGAATGGCTGTCACCCTCCGAGGTAGCCACCCGTCTCGACCTCCCCACCAGCCGGGTCAAGCAACTGCTCCGCGACCGCAAACTGCTCGCCGTTAACCGGCCGACCGGTGAGCGCGCCGTCCCCGCCGCCTTCATCGACGGCGATCAGGTCGTCAAGGGACTCAGCGGGACGCTGACGGTTCTGTTCGACTGCGGTTTCGGCGACGAAGAGGCCCTTCGCTGGCTGTTCACCGCGGACGACACGCTGCCGGGCACGCCGATCCAGGCGCTCTACGCCCGCCGCGGCACCGAGGTCAACCGCCGGGCGCAGGCCCTCGCGTTCTAGCTAGCCCGGTCTTAGCGAGCGCTGCCGAAGGCGGCCCGGTCACCGGGCCGCCACTTCGGCATGTCCGGGATCCGGTTGGCGGCGGCCCGATCGTGGTTGTGGTGCCAACACAGAAAATTTGCCCGTGAGTTATGCTGTGACACATGCCGCCAAGACCGCGACAGCCTCAGGCGTCGCCCGTGCCACAGCGAAGCCGCCGCGCCTCCGCGACCGCCATTACGGACGTGCTGAAGGTCGGCCGGTCGTTCTCGCTGGAGTTCATGCCGCCGCGCACGGACCAGGCCCGGCTGCAGCTCTGGCAGGCTATTCGCCAGCTCGAGCCGCTCAAGCCGACGTTCGTCTCGGTGACCTACGGGGCCGGGGGGTCGACGCGAGAGGGCACCGTGCGGATGACCGGCGCCATCGCCGAGCAGACCTCGCTCGACCCGATGGCCCACCTCACCGCGGTCAACCACTCGGTCGCGGAACTGCGGCACGTGATCGGCTCCTACGCCGACGTCGGCGTGCGGAACGTCCTGGCGGTGCGCGGCGACCCGCCGGGCGACCCCAACGCGGAGTGGGTCGCGCACCCGGAGGGCCTGCGGCACGCGGTCGAGCTCGTCCGCCTGCTCAAGTCGTCGGGCGACTTCTGCGTCGGCGTCGCCGCGTTCCCCGAATCACACCCGCGCTCGCCGGACGCGGAAACCGACACCCGTCACTTCGTGGCCAAGTGCCGGGCCGGCGCGGACTTCGCGATCACCCAGATGTTCTTCTACGCCGAGGATTACCTGCGGATGCGGGACCGGGTGGCCGCGCAGGGCTGCGACATCCCGATCATCCCCGGGATCATGCCGGCGACCAGCGTCCGCATTCTCGAGCGCTCGATCGAGCTCGGCGGCTGCCGGATACCGGTCGGGCTGCTCGACCAGCTTCGCGCGGCGAGCGAGACCGGTGACCGGGCCGCGGTCAGGAAGATCGGCGTCGACTACGCCGTGGCCCTGTGCCAGCGGCTGCTCGATGAGGGCGTGCCGGGCCTGCACTTCACCACGCTCAACGCCGCGCGCGCGACCATCGAGATCCACGAGCAGCTCGGGCTGGCCACCCGGCCCGCGTCCGAGCGCGTCACCCTGCCCGCCTGATCACCCTGCCCGCCTGATCACCCGGCCGGCCTGATCAGTCGGTCGGGCGGGCGTCCCGCAACGGGAGCTGGGCGCCCATCACCGCGTAGGGCGGCTCGCTCCCGGAGAACCGGAACCCGGTCAGCAGGTCGGTGAACCCGACGCCGCGGTAGAGCCGCCGGGCGGGGGTCGGCGCGTCGGCGGTCGACAGTACCGCGGTGCGCTCTTCCCGCTCCGCGGTCAGCGACAGCAGCAGCGAGCGGCCGATCCCCATGCCCTGGTAGGGCGGCAGCACGTGCAGCTCGGCGATCTCGAAGGAGTCGTCGAGCCACGGGTAGGCGGACTGGTCCTGGTACCCGTTCCTCGGGTCAACGGCGAGCGCGCCCGCCACCATGTCGTGCCACCACTGCCCGCTCTCCCCGTGGAACCCGTAGATGAACCCGGCGATCACCCCGTCGTCCGTCGCCACCAGGCAGCGGAAGCCCGGGTTGACGGCGTGCCGGTCCATGATGGCCTCGCGGCCGCCGAGCAATCGCTGCGGCGCGTTCATCGCCGCCGCGTACACGGCGACCAGTTCGCGGATCGCCGCCCGGAACTCCGGCGGCCTGAGCTCGCTGTCGGTGACCTTCATCACCGCAAGCTTAAGTGACGCGAGCGGGACCGCAGCGCGTTTGGGTGAAGCGATGTGTTCGCTGGAATGTCAGACCCCGGGGGTAGCTTCGAACTCGTAAGCAAATGGGCTGGACTTCAGCGCGAACCCGTGTTCGAATAGGCTGTGTGTTCGAATGGCCGTCACGACCCCCGGCGGCCGGTGCCGGCCGGGCGCGGCGTGGGGAAGCGCTTCGCCCGGCCGGCGGACCCGCGTCTAGGTACTGACAACAGAACCGGGTTCGCATCACTGGAAGGAGTGATGATCCATGAGCGGCAATACGTTGCCACTGAATTGGGTGCCACCGGCCGCGCTCGGCCTGCTGCGCACGGCGCGGCTGGGGCTGGTCGAGGCCGAGGGCGAGAGCGATCCAGGGACCCGGTACATCTGTGCCCACCTGGCCGCGCTGCGGGCGGCGGCCGCGATCGTCGCGGCCCGGGGCGAGCCGGGCAGCGGCGCGCGCCGCAGGCGGCCGCGATCGGTCTGGGAGCTGCTGCCGCAGGTCGAGCCGGCGCTGGC
>Ga0302314_10001324_pt1 | contig 46250 bp, 36 predicted proteins | sample III_Palsa_N2_3_FD_200533 | JGI IMG/M metagenome (GOLD analysis project Ga0302314, IMG submission 200533) | Peat permafrost microbial communities from Stordalen Mire near Abisko, Sweden - III_Palsa_N2_3 | ecosystem: Environmental > Terrestrial > Soil > Palsa > Peat permafrost | place: Sweden...
AACAGGGCCGGGATCATCGTCGCGCCGGCCGCCAGGATCGCGATCGAGTACTTCATCGAGCTGAACAGCTTCAGCATATCGAAGATGTAGTAGTAGATGCGGCACCAGACATAGACATTGAACACCAGGAACGTGTTGACGGCCCAGAGCCGAGACTCGGGATGGGTGAGCAGCATGCCGGCGCAGAAGGCATGGGTGAGGATGCAGAGCAGGTAGGCGGGCACCATGATCGCCTTGCTGCCGAAGACGATCCGGGTCTGGAAGAGCGCCGACGGCACGTGCAGCAGGAGGGCTGAGGCCGCCATCACGACCGCCGCCGTCGGGTTGCGGGTGAAGCACGCGATCAGGCCCGCCACCAGCTCCACCGTGCCCCCGAGGATGTGCACGCGAAGAACGAACTTCCGCCAGGGCACCATCAGGAACTTGGGATGGGCGGGGACGGTGTAGTGGTAGGCGATGACGATGATGTTGGCCAGGGCGGAAAGGACCACGAGTCCCCACGTCGCGGCGGAGATCGGCGCCTGCGGCGCCCGCGCCTGTATCCAGAAGACGGGGACAGTGAGCGCTAGCAGCGGGACGAAAAGAGCCAGCCACTTCGCCAGCGAGGCCGGGCGCAGGATAAGGGCGGGTTCGGATCTGGCCGTAACTTCGGCGGCGGGCATTATGCTTGGGGCGGCACGTCCCGAGCATCTGCGGAGGTCGGGAGCCATGACAAGCTTGGGGCGTGCCGTCGTGCGCGGGCGTAAATTGGGCCGTCCCGGAGACCGGAGTGGCGGATCGCGGTCCCGAGGGCGTAATTTCCCACCCGTCCGTTCCCTGCTGTTGAACTGGGCCGGTGGGGGCGTCCGGCGTCCCTCGGGATACGGAGGTTAATCTAGGGCAACGGAATATAAGTCATTCTTGGCTGCCCACAGCCGACCCCGAATCACTGCGCCGGGCAAAAAGCCGCCCGGCGAGGGTTTGGCTTTGGCGATCGGTCGTCTCGACTTAAAGGAAACTCCATTAATGATTTAACCGACTGGCGGAGGGGAGGTGAGAGGGCTCCCGATCAACCGTCGGGTGCGGACCGCCACCAAAGTCCCAGCCAGGACGAGAAGGCCAAGAATCATTCCATACGCGCGAGGTTCGGGAATGGCCTCGAACGAGCCGGAGTAGGTCGTCGCACCGCCGCTTCCCGCGGCGAGGTTGTCCAAGTCTCGTGCCGGCACGAACTGGAAGCTGGCGACAGCCGTCCCCGAGCCGTCAGTGGCAAGTTCTTCCAAGATCGGGTTGGTGCCGGAATAGGAAAAGTCCGTGATGTTCGTTGCGCCCCCGGCGTTCAGCGCCCCGCTCGTCCCCACCGTTACGATCGAATTCCAGGTGAGCACGGCGGTGAATCCGGCCGCGGTTCCGTCGGAGAGGGTCAGGAGCCCCGTGCCGGTGATCGAGGCCTCTTCAATTTGGACAGCACCGAAGCCGGAGGTTGTGACGGGCCCGATCGTGAAATTCCCCTGCAGGGTGCCCTTGTAGCCGACGAGTCCCGATACGGTCGAGCTCCCGACTTCGAAGTCGTAGCCGGTCGAGGCATCCGGGGTGAAACTGAGAGAGCTGCCAGTGCTGTCGAAGGAGACAAGGGCGCTGCCGAGGCTCGAAAAATTGAGCTCCACCGACTGGGCCGTTAGGGGCACCGCGAAAACAACGGGAAGGCAGAAGAGCCCGATCCGAGCAAGGATGGCAGAGTGCGACATATCCGAGATAGACAGCGACAAAACAGGTCGGTCAAATGGAATTCAGGTGACAATTGCATGACGGAAGCGCGACGGCTGGCGCCGACGCGGTGACAACATAAATGCGCCTTGGCGTCCAAACTCAGCCGCCAGCCGGGCCGCCAACGCTGAGTGCCTTCGCCAACAGAACCGCCTGCGGGTAGTTGAGCTCGTCCCGGGCGTGTTCTAGATACGGTTGGAGCGCCGCGGCAGCCTCCCGGTCGCGGCCGAGACGGTGGAGGGCGAGGCCCCGGTACCAATAGAACCCGTAGCGGTTGGGATATTGGGAATTCAGCGTGGCGGCCGCCCCATTGACTGCAGTCCAGTTGCCCGCCAGAACAGCCTCGACCAGGCGGCCCCGCTCGGCCACGAGTGGGTCGCCGCTGCCGGCGAGACTTGCGACCCAACCCGCTGGAATGCTGGCCTGGTCGCCGAGCGCAAGCGCGAGATCAAGCGCCGCGTCGGCGGAAGCCTGGTCGGCCCCCGCCCAAGAGGCCAGGATCTCCTGCCGCAGGACCCGGGCACCCGCGGCCCGCGCGGCGCGGACTTCGCTGCTGGTGCCGACCAGCGCAAGCGCCGGCAACGTATCCGGCAGGAAGCCAGGGCTCAGGAGCTGGGCGGCGTCGATCTGGTCCAGGGCCTGCCGCACCCGTGCCCGGTCGGCCGTCTGGGTGTAATGCCGCAGGCAAGCCCGCTCCCGCACAATTACCGCCCGAGGATCGCTGAGGCCGTTGAATGCGCTTTCCAGGTTCGTCACCGTTCCCAGCCGCAGGTCGCGGTCGATCTCGTAGAGCCGGATCGCCAGGTTACAAGATGGGTTCTCGCCGGCCGGCCGGTAGGGCGCGAACTCGCGCTCGAGCTGCAGACGGACTTCGGGATCGTCGACATCAAACGAAGTGAAGAACAGCACGATGATCTGGGATCGGATCTGGTCGTCTCCGGCGGCGCGCAGTCCCGCCCGCACGACGCTTCCCACCGCGTTCGTGCGTTCGCGCGGCCAAGCGCGCAAGAGCGTGCCCCAGAACTGCAGGTCCTCTCGACCGAAGCCGCGGGAATTGATGAGGTCGAGACCGGCCTGGAATGTATCCTCCGGCCCGAGCGCCGGCAGTTGGCCCTCGATCCGGAGATCGGCGTAGCCTGCGGGCAGGGGGCCCGGCGGCCCCGGGAATCGCTCGAGCGTGGCTGCGGCCAGCGCCTCGTGGATCGGATTGAGGGCCTGGGCAGCGCGAACCTTGCGCGCCAGCTCCAGGCGCAGAGCCTCGGCCGACGGCGCTGCGTCCGGTGCGAAGGCCCAGCCGGCAGCCTGGCCTTCCAGCGTGGCGGCCTCCGTCACCCCGCCGACCCGGAGGAGGGAATCGAACGCGTCCCGTTCCAGCAGGGCGCCCGCCGCCGACAGTGGTTGGGCCGCGACCGCTTCGGCCAGGCTCCGGATGGCGCGGGGTGAACCGCGGTCCAAGGCGACCTCGCGGTCGAGCAACGCCAGACGGGCGCGGACGTTGGGACTCAGGCGCTGGCACAGGGGATTGTCGCGCCAGCGGCCGTACTCCGGCTTTCGGCCCTCCCGGGCGAGCAGGGAAAGCGTACTCCAGAGAATCCCGAGTCGAACCTGAGGATCAAAGGCCGGCTCGTTGACGACGGATTCCGCCAGAGCGTCCAACCGCTGGTAGCTGCGGCTCCAGCCCATGATCCGCACCGCGGCCTCGATGAAAAGGCGGTCTTGCTCCTCCGGATGGAACCGCGGATCGCTGGCCGCCAAGAGCAGATACTTGACCTGCTCCACCGGGCCAAAGATCCGGTCAATCGTCGCCAGAGCATCGGGATTGTCGGCGATCCGCGGGTCCTGGAGGTCCCGGGGCTCTGCCTCGTCATACCAGTCGAGTCCCACGGCCTTGACCCAATGGACCACCGGTGGGGGTCGAGTCTCCGCCGCGGGGGCGGAACCCAGCTTCGATTCGAGCGCGGCCCGGCCTTCAACATCGGCGACCACCGCGGGATTGCCCAGCTCCCGCTTGACCAGGCGGAAGGAATCCGCATCTCGCCCCATGCGCCGGTACAGATCGGAGAGCAGACCGGCCGACATGGCGCGCTGACCATCGGTGTGGGCATCGGCGAGGTCGGCTTCGAGACCCGTGGCGCTCTCGGGGTAGTCCTGGTGGGCCGCGAGGGCGGCCAACGCCCGGATCCGGTGCATGGCGCGGGTGGTGTTGTCTTCGGGCTGCGCGGAATCGGCAAACTCGGCGGCCATGCGCAGGGCCTCGACCGGCTGCCGGACGTCGAGGTAGTTGAGGGCGAGGCAGAGCCGGCGTTCCCGGCCGCCGGGAATCTCGGGCGGGTGGGGGCTGGCCAGCATCCGGATCAAGAGGCCCCGGAGGTCGACACCCGAATCCCCGGCCGACTTGACCGCCGCGGCGCACAGCGAGGCGGCCTCCGGGCCCAGGGAGGGCTGCCAGCGGGCGGCGCTCATGAGGATTGATAAATCGCGCATGTAGGTCCGGGCGTCGCCGGTTTGGGCCCCGAGGCGGATGGCGTTCTCGAGCGCCGCGGCGTCGGCGATTTCGGGCACGCCGTATTCGAGCAGGTTGGGCGGCGCTCCGAGGGCCAGGGCAAGGCGCGCCCAGTCCGGCCACCAGGCTCGGCCGGCGCTCCAGAACTCGTCGGCATGCCCGGTTTGCAGCAGGATCTCCAGCTCGCGCAGCTGCTCGGCACCGGGCATGGACCCGGTCACGGCGCCGGGAGCCTTGGCGAGCACCTTCAGGAGCCGGCGTGCCTCATGGTCGCTCCCCAGGCTGAGGTTGATCCACACGGCGTGCAGCACGCACTGCGCCGCGGTGCGGTGCGTTCCAGCGGCGGGCTCGGCTTGGAGGTAGACCTCCAGGGCCTGCCGATACTCACCCGCCTGTTCGAGGTTGGCGCCCAGCTTCCGGCACGCGGGAGCCAGGTAATCGGGGCTAAGATCAGCGAGGCCGGTGACTTCGGCCAACGCTGCCCGTTCCCCCGCCGCGTTTCCCTGGCGGGCGGCCCGCGCGGCCGCGAGAAACTTGCCCTCGATGAGGTAGGGATTGCTGGTTGGCAAGAGGTCGCAAAGCCCCAGCAGTTCGTCGCCCACCTGCGGCTCAACGGCAGCCGGATGGGTTCGCTCGGCCCAGTCGGCATATTGCGCCGCGGTGAAGATCCGCTTTGGAAAGCTCGCGTCGGTCCCGTGGCTAGCCAAGGCGCGCAGGCTCAGCCGCAGGCTGCGTTCAGGGTCGCCCCGCTGGGCGGCCTGGTCGATGGCGCGGCCAAAATCCTCGAGATCGGTGCCGGCGTCCGCGGGCAGTCCCTTCGCCCAATCTGACATTGGCTTCCGCCGCAACACCTCGCCGAGGCGGGTTTGGAGCGAAAGTGCCGTTGCGGCCGTCCGGGCCTTGGCCAGGGAGTTGCGCAGCCCCGCACTGGCATCGGGTCGCAGCCGGGTGATCGCCCCGGCCAAGGCGGTGAGGCGCGGCCCGTCGCCCTCGATTTCCCAGCCTTGGGCCGCGTCCACTAGGGCCGCCAAGCCGCGGTCGCCTTGCGCCGGGTCCTCGGAGATCGCCGCGAGGCGCTGGTCCAGATCCTCGCTCCGGCCGGCAAGCAGGAGGAGCCTCGCCATGGAGGCCTCGACTAACGGCCCATGGATCTCCCCCGCCGCCGCCAGGCGATCCAGCCATTCGATGGCCGGCCCGGGCGCAACGGCGGCGCGGAGGTCGGCCGCGGTGGAGGCGGCGGACGCCCGCCGCTCGTTTGGGAGGGAATGGTCCAGGGCCACGCGGTCGAGCAGGGCGCGGGCGGCGGCCCCTTGCCCGAGGTTGGCTAGCAGTCGCCCTTCGACAATCTCGGCCCAGCTGAATAGGCCCGGCTCGATGGCGGTTGGATCGCGGGCCAGCAGCTTGGCGAGGCGTTGCTGCGCCGAGCGGGGATGCCCGTCGCTCCAATCCTCAAGCGCCAACCGGACCCCAACGCGGAATTGGGTATTTCCGTCATCGGGGAAATAGCGCGCAACCTGTTCCAGCGCGGCTCGGCGCACGTCGGGGTTTCCACTCGTCGGATAAAGCCGGTCAACGAGTGCCACCTCTTCCTCACCGGTCGCCAGATGCTCCAAGCCTAAGCCGGCCCCCCCGGGCGGGGCTTCCGGGGCAGACCAACCGCGCAGCCCCATCACAGCGGCGCCGAGGGCCAGGGCGCAGCGCACCCGTCCGGAAGCCGGGCGCTTGGGCATGGAGGTGAAGGAGATTTGGCGGTTCATCGGCGGAAAGGGGCAGTGCGGATTATGACGTTTCGGCGTCGAAACGTGCCCGTCAAACCATCACGGTTGCAGCGGGTCCGCGTCACTCAATTGTCACCGAGTTATACCTTGATGGCGCACCCGGGGTGAGATTGGTTCCGACGGCTTAACGTTGCTCGGTTTTACCTTTCGTCGACTGCCACCATGAAGATCAAATTCCTGACCGGACTAGCGCTTTTTGCGGTCGGCTCGACGCTCCGCGCTGATGACTTTAGCGCCCAGTCGCTTGCCACGAATGTGCGGAGCGATCCCCGCAACGCTCCGGCAATCGTCGCGATGGCAGCAGTAGAGAATCCCCATTCGATCGCGCGGGTGATCACGGCCGGCGTCCGAGCGCTTCCCCGGCAGACCTTGGCGATCGAGAAAGCGGTCCTCCAGGTCGAGCCCAGACAGGCGCCGACGATCGTGCGCGCGGCAATCCTGGCCCAGCCGACCAAGGCGGTGGAAATCACGGCCACGGCCACCAAGCTCTTTCCGGACCAGGCCGCTGCGATCAAGAAGGCGGCACTGGCCGTCGCCCCGTCCGACGCGAAGGACACCATCGCGGGTACCGCCGGCGACAGCGGCTCGGACGATAATCTCGGCGAGTCGAAGGCCTCCGGTGGGCCTCCGGCCGCCCCCGCATTCCCGAGCCAACCCGTCCAGCCCGACCTCGTCAGCCCTTCCAGTTAGATCCCGACGGGAGCGCCGCCAATGAATTGGTTATTTCGGGCCACGATCGTGGCTGTTGCCCTGTCACCCCTAGTTGCTACCGCCGACCCGCTGCTATCCTTCGGCTCGGACGTGCCGCTCTTCATTACCGCTTCCGTGTCGGTGCGTCACGATGACAACGTGCTCCTCTCGGCGACCGACAAGATCAGCGACACCATCTATCTTTTCGATCCGGGGCTCGACCTGCACTACAATGGCAGCCAAGCGAGCGTCGGGATCACCTTTAGCGAGCAGTTCAGCCGCTATGCGAAGGAGCACGGACTGGATGACCAGCTCGCCAACCTGGCGGCGAACGCGGCTTATGCCGGCTCGGAGTCGAACTTCAGCCTCGCCGGTGCCTATCAGCAGATCGACCAGACGACCACGACGGCGGAGAACCTCGACCAGACAGTGAAGCACAGCATCGCCTCCATCTCCGGGGACGCCGAGGTCGCGGTGACTGCCAAGACGAGGATCGGCGTCTCGCCCTCCTTCGTGCGCACTGAGTTTCCCGAGATCGGCTTTGACGACAGCGACATCTTCACCGTGCCGGTCGACGTGTATTTCGGTGTCACGCCGAAGACCGACCTGAGCATCGGCTACGCCTATACCCGAACGACCACTTCCGACAACAGCAGCGACTCGAAGACCGAATTCTTCAATTTGGGTGCCCGTGGCCAGTTCACTCCGAAGCTGAGCGGCCAGGTCCGCGTTGGCGTGACCGAGCTTAAGCCCGACCAGGGTGTCTCGACCCGGCAGCTGGGCGTCGAGGCCAACCTGAACTACCAGTACTCGCCGAAGACCACCTTCAGCCTCTATGCCGACAACGGGTTCGCGCCGTCGGCGGCTGGCAACCAGACCGAGGTGTTTTCCGCCGGGATCACCGGAAACTTCCAGCTGAGCCAGGCGTGGTCGGCCAGCCTGTCGGCGGGCACCAGCTCCACCAAGTACCTGATCATGCCGCCGCGGACCGACCATTTCACCAACCTGGCGGCCGGCGTCAGCTACGCGGTCACCGCCAACTTCGACCTCTCGGCCTCGTACCTCTACCGCAAGAACGATTCCACCGTCGAACTGCTGACCTTCGACGACAGCCTTGCGATCTTCACTGCGTCATGCCGCTTCTAAATTTCCTTTGCCCGCGCCGCGTCCGTCGCATCCTTCTCGCCCTGCTGGCGGCGGCGCTGGCTCCGTTTGGGCCGGTGGCCCGTGCCGATCAGCAGCCGGTGACCGACGAGCTGGCCGATTACAAACTGCAGCCCGGGGACGTGATAAAAATGCAGGTTTTCCAAGTGCCCGACCTCGACCGGGAGGTCCAGGTCTCGGTCAAGGGCGAGATCCTTTTGCCGCTGATTGGGCGGCTCGTGGTCAAGGACCGCTCGCTCCGGATCGTGGAGCAAACCGTGCGCGCGCTCTACGACAAGGACTACTTGGTCAATCCGCAGGTAAACATGATTATCACCAAGTACAGCTCCCGCACGGTCAACGTGATGGGGGCCGTGAACTCGCCCCAGGCGATTGAGTTCCCGCCCAACCAGACGATGACCCTGCTGGATGCCATTTCCCGCTGCGGCGGCTTCAACCGCTTCGCCAATCGCAAGTCGGTCCGGCTCACCCGCTCCTTTCCCGATGGGCACAACGAGAATTTCACCGTCAACGTGGATGAGCTGATTTCCGGCAAGAAGACCGAGCGATGGGAGCTCGAATCCGGGGACGTCGTGTTCATCCCGGAGAGCATCCTATGAGCACCGGCCCCACCGACGGGATCAAGCGGGAGGGCCAGCCCACCGCCTACAAGGAGCACTTCGACAACATCCGCGCCCTCGGCTACGGGGAGACGTCCGCGCAACGCTCATTCCGAGACTACCTCCTGATCCTGCGCGAGCGGATGTGGCTGGTGATCATCGTCTTCCTAGCGGTGTTCCTCGCGAGCCTGATCTACCTCCTCACCGCGACGAAGCTCTACACCTCGACCGCCTCGATCGAGATTCTGGCCCGCGACCCGGTGGTGATGAAGGTACAGGAGGTGCGCGCCAACGACCTGCACGGCCCCGAGGACTTGAACACCGAGGTCAAGATTCTCGAAAGCTCATCGTTGGTCCAGAAGGTCACCGAACGACTGTCGACCGAGCAGGCGAAGAAGCTCCTCGCGCCCTATGAAAAGGAGGGCTCGAGCGAGCCGATCCTCCCGGAGATTATTATCTCCAAGAACCGCAAGATCCTGCCGGTCCGAATGACGCGCGTGATCCAGGTGGTGTTCACCCACCCGGATCCCGATCTGGCCGCCCAGGTCGCCAACCTCTTTGTCGAGGAGTTCATCAACTACAACGTTCGCTGGAGGGTGGAGGAGTCGCTCAAGGCGGTCGAGGACCTGAAGATCCGCGCCGAGCAGCAGGCGAAGAAGGTGCAGGAACTCGGCAACAACCTGCAGGCCTACCGGGAACGGCAGAACATGGTGTCGCTCGACGAGCGGAAGGACATCGTGACGGAGAAGCTCAAGGCCCAGAGCACGCTCGTCACCCAGGCAAACTCCCGCCTGATGGACGCCCAGGTGCGTTGGAACCAGGTCCAGGACGCGCAGAGGAACCACGGCGACCTCACTAATTTGGTCTTCATTGCCCAGGAACCGATGGTCCAGAGCCTCCTGCACGAGATCGGGACCCAGAAGGTGACGATTGCGGACCTACAGCAGAAGTTCCGCGCCAAGTACCCTTCTATGATCGCGGCGAACCAGTCGCTCGCCCAAAGCGAGTCCGAGCTCGCCCAGGCCGTGCAGAACGCCGCGCAAAGCACCCGCAACGAGTACGAGACAGCCCTGCGGGACTACAACCAGGCCAAGGCTGATCTGGCAACCCAGGAGACCGAGGCCCTGAAGCTGGACCGATTTTCCGTGGACTACGGCACCCTTGAGAATGAGCTCAACGTCAACAAGGAGCTCCTCGGCAACCTTGTCACCCGCATGCGGGAGACCTCGATGAGCGCCAGCATCGAGTTTCAGAACGCCCGCGTACTCGACAAGGCGGCCCGCCCGAGCAAGGCCTCGTCGCCGGTGGTGCCGCTGGTTCTCGGGCTGGGCGTCGTCGGCGGCCTCGGCCTCGGACTGGCCCTGGCCTTCGTCATCGCCTTCGTCGACGACCGGGTGAAGAGCGCCTACCAGGTCGAGACGATCGTGGGTCTGCCGCTGGTCGGGATCGTGCCCCGGATCAAGAAGATGACGGCGCCGAACCGGGCCCAGGTCGTGATGAACAAGGGCGATGCGCTCGCCAGCGAGGCCTTCCTGACAATTCATTCCAACCTTCGGCTGAAGGCCCAGTCCCGCGATTCCAAGGTGATCCTGGTGACCAGCACCCGCCCGGGGGAAGGAAAGTCCTTTGTGGCGTCCAACCTCGCCCTGACGTTCGCCAAACACGGAGAGCGGGTGGTCATCGTCGATTGCGATCTGCGCAAGCCAAACATCCACAACGGCTTCGGCCTGGCGAACACCAAGGGCGTCATCGACATCTGCGGGCTGGGTACGCCGATCGACGAAGTCGTGACCCGGAACCATTTCCCCAATCTGGATGTGCTGTCGGCGGGCGGCCGGGCCGTGAACCCGACCAACATCCTCAACCACGAGAATTTTCCCCACATGCTGGCCGACCTGCGCCAGCGCTACGACCGCGTGATCGTCGACAGCCCGCCGCTTGCCCCGGTGAGCGATGCGATGATCATCCTGCAGCATGTCGACGGCGTGGTGTTCACCCTCAAGTTCAACTTCGTCCGCACCCGGGGCGCCCAGTTTTGTGCGCGCCGGCTGCTCGAGAGCAACGTGCCGTGCTTCGGGGCGATTCTGAACGGACTCGAGCTGGCCCTGAGCGACTACTATTACGCGGAGTACTACGACAAGTCCTATTCCGGCTATGTCACCCAGGGAGGGGGATCGGCGGGCGCGCGCACCTAGGCGGCGATGACCTTGGACTACCTTTTTCTTCCGGCGGGGGTCGCGCTGCTGGTGTTGCCGACCGCCCTCGTCTGCGGTGCACGGATGCGGGAGACCCTCGACCGGCCGACCCGTCGTCACAACGAGGGTCTTGAGTCGCTGCTGCGGACCCCGCTCAACTGGCTGGATCTGGCCCGGGCGGCCGGGGGGACTTGGCTCGTTCAGCGGGCCTTGCAGGGCGCGCTGGCGACGGGGGACGAGATGGCGATCACGTTCCTGGTCGTCGAACTCGCCATTTTTTTTGCCGGCGTGGGCGCGCAGACCCTCTGGCTGCGGCGGCCGGTGCGGGTCATCGGCCCGATCTTTTTCCTGATGGGCATGACGCTGGCCCTGAGCGGACTCGCCGGCGGCTTCGCCCTCGTATTGGCCCTGGCGTGCGCCCTGATGATCGACCGGCTGAGCGCGGTCTTCGTGCTCGCGCCGCTCGGGTTGCTCGCCTTCGGCTACCTGTTTCAGGAGCTTACCGTGACCGTGGCCTTCAATGCGGCTGTCTTCGCCCTGCCGCCCCTCCTTGCCTTCCGCTTCGGGACCCGCATGTCCTTCCTGCGCCGCACGCCGGGGATCCGGACGGTGAAGGCACCCGTTCCCGCACGGACCTTGACCGTGCCGGTACGGGTGGCCCCTCCGGTGGTCCGAGTCGAGGAACCGGAAGTCCAGGTGGCTCCGGTAATCCGGCCTAATTTTATCCAGCCGCTGCCGCCGTTGCCGCCGCGGCCGAGCGCCGCCAAACCGCCTTCGACGCCGTCCGAGCATCCCGCGCCCTTCCGCCCCACCACGCTCCCGGATTTCCTGCGCATTGCCGACGACGGCCAGGAGCCGGACGCCCGCAAGGGCAAGAAACGCCTTTTCGCGCGCAAGCGCGCCTAGGGGTCCGGGACTTTCGGCCCGGCGCCGTTGTCATGGCGAAATCACCCTCCACCTGCCTCGGGGTCCTCGTCCTGTTGGTCATGAACCTGGCCGGGCCGCCGGCGCGGGCCGTCATTTTCTACTCCACCACCAGCCCGGCCTACAACGCCACGGCGCCCACCGGCAGCCTGGCGGGTAGCGGCTGGCAGTGGACCGGTACCTGGGGCGGCTACGAGGGCACGCCGATTGGCCCGTACCATTTCCTGACCGCCCACCACGTCGGCGGCAATGTCGGCGATCCTTTCGTCTTCGCCGGCGTCGCCTACACGACCACGGCCTACTTCGACGACCCCGTCAGCGACCTTCGGATCTGGGAGGTCAGCGGAAGCTTCCCGACCTGGGCGCCGATCTACCGGCAGAGCGCCGAGGTCGGCCAAAATCTGGTCGTAATCGGAGCGGGCGTCGGCGCCGGGGCCCCGGTGATGGTGGACGGCGCCCTGAAGGGCTGGATATGGGGCTCGACTGCGGGCGTGACCCATTGGGGCCAAAACACCTTCGCCGGCGATGTGGACGGCGGCTCCTACTGGGGCGACCTGCTCTACGCGACCTTCAATGCCGGGGCCGGCCCGAATGAAGCCGACCTGGCCCTCGGGGATTCCAGCAGCCCGACGTTCATCAACGACGGCACCGGATGGACCCTGGCCGGGGTGGGCGCGGCGGTCGATGGGCCCTTCAACACCACCGACACCGGGGCGGGCTTCAACGCGGCGATCTTCGATGCCCGGGGACTCTACATCAATGGGCCCAACTGGGTCGTGGTGACCGGCACCTCGCCGGTCCCAACCGGCTTCTACGCGACGCGCGTCTCGGTGCGGGCTGCCTGGATCGACTCGATTGTGCCCTCCAGCGTGAGCGGCGACACTCCCCTGCTTTCGCCCGGGGAGACGGCAGTCCTGGCCGTCGCGCTGGCCGGCCTGGGGGCCTGGTATTCCGGCCGGAAAAGGCCGGCGGAGCCTTCGGCTTGAATCAAGCGTCCACAGCTGGGGTGGAACCTCGCCGAGGGATGGCGCGGTTCCTGGCGACCTTCACGCTCATGGTCGCCGGCTTCTACGCCGCCGTTGTCTGGGCCCCGGTCAATCGGGTCTCCTATGGCTATCTCGCGGCCAATGCGTGGCTGGTGAACGCGACGCTGCGGGCCCTCGGGGAGGATACCCATATCCGTGGGACCGAGATCCTTTCGCCCCGATTTTCCTTGGCGGTGCGGCGCGGGTGCGACGGGTTGGAACCTTCATGGCTATTCCTGTCCGCCGTCGTGGCCTTCCCGGTGCCGCTTCGGCGCAAGGTGGGTGCGCTGATCCTCGGGGTCGCGGCGATCCTCGGAGCGAACCTCCTGCGAATCCTGAGCCTCTATTTCATCGGCGCCCGCTTTCCCGCCTGGTTCCCCGTCGCGCACCTGCAGCTTTGGCCGGCGGTCTTCATCCTCATGGTGATCGGGCTCTGGCTCGCCTGGGTCCTGACCCTCCAACGGACCGGGAAGGCCAGGGCGCCGCGCTGAAGCGCGGCCGCCGAGCGCCTGGCGGCACCGACCGCGGCATGAAGAGAATTGTCCATATTGTGGCCGAGGCGGTCCGCGGCGGATGCGAGAGCAACTGCGCGGTGTTTATCCGCCACGCCCCGGGATTCCGGCACAGCGTGGTGGTCCTGGGCATTCCGGGCCCCATGTCGGCCGTGTGGACCGATCTGGGATCCGAGGTGAGGCATCTCGACCTCCTGGCACTCGGCTGGACCCGGTTTGGCGCCGGCCTCCGGACGGCGCTCCAGAAAATGGAGGCCGACGGCGTCATCTCCTGGGCGGGCGTGCGCGTTCCGCTCCAAGCCCACGGCCTCCGCCCCTTTGGGGCGCCCGTGCTGTTCTATGCCGGCAATCCCCTTGCCGGAAGCATGCGGGTTCGGCTGCTTCTGGCGATGTCCCGCCTGGTCTTTCCTCCGCCTCCGCGCGCCACGGTCATCGCCTGTTCATCCCATGTGGCCCGCAGCTACGCGCGGGCGCCGTACTACCGCGGCTTGCCGATCGTTACGCTCCTAAACCCGGTGGAGTCGCCCGACCACAACGTCCACTGCCCCCGCCCCCTTGATGTCGACGCCGTCGTCCGAATCGGGATGGTGGCGCGCCTCGATCCGATCAAGGACCACGCCCTCCTGCTCCGCGCTTTCCGGGTCCTACGCCAAACCTGGACTCGGGCCGAACTGCACTTGGCCGGGGACGGCGTCCTCCGGCTCGACCTGGAGGATCTGGCGCGCGAGCTCGGCATCGCCGACGCCGTCAGCTTCCACGGCTCCCTGAGCGACGTGCCCGGCTTCCTGGATAGTCTGGACCTTTTTTGCTACCTCACGACGGATCGCGAGGGGATGGGAAGCGCCTTCGCCGAGGCACTGGCACGCGGGCTGCCCTGCGTGGCCAACGAGCTTGCGGTGCTCCGGGAAGTGGCCGGCGCCGCTGACGATAGCGCAGCGATCTTTGTCCCGGCCGATCCTGAATCGGTCGCCGCCGCGGTCGACCGGCTGCTGCGGGATCCTGCCGGGCGCCAGCGCCTTTCCGCGAGGGCGTGGGGACGCGCCCGCCAGACCTTTGCCCCGACGCGGATTGTCGAAGGCTACCTGGCGGCCATGGAACTGGGACCAGCACCATGACTCGGTCGGTCGGGAACCCATCCCCCGCAGGTCGCACGGTTATGAGCCACGAGACGGAACCCTCCGCCGTGCCGCTGGGCTGGTGCTGCATCCAAGCCGGCCACCGGGAGAAGTACGGCATTCCCCGCGCCCTCGAGCGCGTGGGCGCCCTTGATTGCCTCGTGACCGATCTTTGGGCCCCGCCGGATTCATTGGTGTCACGGCTGGCTCGGGGTCGGGTGGCGCGACGGATTCGCGACCGGTTCAGTCCTGACCTGCCGCGGGAAAAGGTCATGGCGTTTTCAACCCGGGCCTTCGGATGGGAGCTGCGGGCCGGAGGCCGCGGCCTCCGGGGCGATGCCCGGACGGGCGCCCACACGGCCTGGTGGTCGGCCGTCGCGACCCACGCCCTGCCGCGGGCGCTCCGGCCGACGACCGGTTTTGTGTTCGGCTACTGCTACGAGGCGGCGGAGCCCTTTCAGGCGGCGGTGGCGCTCGGATTGACGCCCGTCCTGGGCCAGATCGATCCCGGCCCGGCCGAGGACCGGAAAGTGACCGCGATCGTCGGGCGCTGGCCCCAGTACCGCACGCCGTTCAAACCCGGGAGCGCCGCCTACTACGCCGCCTGGCGCCACGAGTGCCAGCTTGCCCGGCACGTGCTGGTGAATTCGGAATGGTCGAGGCGGGCGCTGGTTGAGGAAGGCATTCCCGCCGGCAAGATCGTCACCTGCCCCTTGGTCTATGACCCTCCGGTCGAGGCGGCCGGCTGGACCCGCTCCTATCCGGAACGGTTCTCGGCAGATCGGCCGCTGCGGGTCCTGTTCCTCGGCCAGTGCATCCTGCGGAAGGGCATTGCCGAGACGATCGCCGCCGCCCGATCGCTGTCCGACCGTCCGGTAGAGTTCACTTTGGTGGGGAACACCGACATCGCGGATTTTGACCGGCACTTTGGCCGCGCCCGCATCCGCCATGTCCCGCGGGTCTCCCGCGCCGATTGCCAGGCGTTTTATCAAGCGGCGGACGTCTTCCTCTTTCCCACCCATTCCGACGGATTTGGCCTCACCCAGCTCGAGGCCCAGGCTTGGAAACTCCCGATCGTGGCTTCGAGGTTCTGCGCCGAGGTCGTCCGCGGCGGGGCGACCGGGCTGCTCTTGGACGAGGTGTCGGAACGGGACATCGGCGCGGCCGTTGGCTACCTGCTGGACCATCCGTCGGAACTCTCGGCCATGTCGGCGAGGGTGGAGCCCTGGCGATTTGACCTCGGCCAACTGGGGCGACAGCTGGCGGCCTTGTCCCCGGCGGGCGGGAGGGATCCTTAGCTCGTTTACGGGCAGCGAGCTGGGTTACGCCTGCGCGGAAGGGCACCCCTCCGGACTGCGACAATGAGGTTACGGGACCGTGACAAGCTCGCAACGCGGGGTGAATTCGTTTGAACCGCGGTACGGCCGGTGGCCCGATGGAATTTCGCCCGCCGTTTGCGGGTCCATTAGTCAGCGATGACGACCTCCCACACTGCCTCCGTTCGAGCTTGCCGGCTTTCTTCGTTTCTCTGGGTGTGCGCCGCACTGCCGTTCGTTTCCGGAACAGCCTTTGCCCAGATCGCGGTCGACCGGCCCGCGGCCCCCGCCATGGGCGCGGAACTGCACCGCCATCTGGACCGCGAATTCCAGCGGCGGCTTCCGGCCGCCTCGGCCGCCCAGATCGACGCGGCGGAGCGCCAATTTCTCGATCATCTGCGGGCCAGCTCCACCCTCGCGGCCCAGCAGCTGGCCTCCGGGCGCATTGAGGAGGATGACGTCGCTTCCCGGATCGATGTCTTCCTGGCGGACCATCCCGAGTTCAACGGCGCGCCGGCCGCCGCCGCCGGTTCTCGGCCCCAGATTCTCGAGGCCCTGCGGCGATACCCGGACCTGGCGGCGACGGATACCGATCGCCAGGCGCTGGCGGACCGTTTTGTGGTCTGGATCGGGAACCTCAGCGGCTCGACCCGCGACGCGCTTCTCGCGGGCCGCATGTCGGCGGACGAACTCCAGTCTCGCATCGATGTCTTTGCGGGGGATGTCCGGTCGGAACGGAACCGGATTGTCGCGGATCCCGCCCTGGCGGCTGTGCCGGCCATTGCCGAGGCCTTTGAGAAGGCCAACCTGGGTCCGGTGACGGAGCGGGCCGACTCAATCTGCTGCCGGGGCTCCATTACCGAGGGAGGCAGCACCCGGGATTTCGTCATGTTCAAGAAGCGGCCCGCGAGCATCCGCCTCAATGCGGTCCAGGGCGGGCTGGTGGTCGGCGTCCTGGCCTACGACGGGACGCTGGCCTGGCGCCAGACGCCGGGCCGGGCGGCTGTGGCTCTGGCCGGTGCCGAGGCCGCCTCGTTGGTCGCCTCGGCGCGCTTTGACGATCCGCTGGTGGGGTACCGCGAACGCGGGGCCGTGGCGCGCCTCGAGTCCGCCCCGGGCGCCGCGCCGCTCCGGGTGAGCATTCGCGAGACGGATGGCACGGCGGTGACGGAAACGTTCGACGCCACCACCTACAGCGAGCTGACCCAGGTCCGCCGCACCGCGGAGGGACGCGAGGAGGAGACCAGGTTCCGGGACTACAAGAAGATTGGCCCCCTCAACTATGCCAGCGTCCAGGAACTGTGGATCGACGGGGCGCTGCGCTCGACGACCCGGCTCAGCGATGTGCGCCTCGACGCCGGAGTGCTGGCCAAGTACTTCGCCAGGCCGGCCGGTCTGCGCCTTGACTATATGGACTACATGGGCGGCCTGGCCGCGCTCGAGAAGATCGCGAGGAAAAATTCCGCGGGCGTTGTCCTGCCGGCGGGGGCGGTAAAATGAGCACGCCGACCTCGCCGTCCATCCGCCACGACCCGACGGCACTGCCGCTGCCAAAGTGGTGGGGGTGCTATGTCCTGGAGGGAAATCCCCCCCAGCGCCGGTTCGTATTTCGCTGGGGTTCGATTCTCGGCGCCATCGGCGCGGTGGGACTGGTCTTTTACCTCTCGGCGGTGACTGCGCTCTGGAGCTATTACTCCTTCAAGCGGGCGATTCCGGACGTGCACTGGATTGACATCGCCGTGCCGTCGCGATTCTCGCACGTCCAGCAGGCCATCAGCCGCTTCTACCTGAACCAGGCCAAGGAGGCGTGGACCAAGCGCGACGTGGTCCGGTCCGTCGTCACGGCCCGGGCCTCGCTGGCCAAGGCTCCGGGGAACCTTGAGGCGCGGCTCTTCCTGGCCGAGTGCTGGCGCGAGGCGGGCCGCTATGACGAGGCGGTGCAGACGCTCCGCCAAGGCATCCCGTACAACGCCGTCGATCCCCGCCTCCAGAATGCCCTGGTCAACCTCTGCCTCACCTCGAGCCACTATGCCGACCTGATCGCGGTCCTGCACAGCGATTTCCCGGCCCAGGGAGTGCGATTGCTTGAGGGACCGAACCGGGCAATCCAACTGGCCGACGTGCGGGCCATCCTGGAAACCAGCGGCGCCGCAGAGGCCTCGACGGCCGTCGCCTCCCACCCGGGCCTGGCCGATCAACCCGAGGCCGCGGCGCTGATCGCCCGGATCGATAGCGAGACCGGCCGCAAGGACCAGGCGCTGGAACTGCTGCGCGCCGCCCATCTGCGCGCGCTGGACGACGTGGGACTCCAGGCGGCCTACATTTCGACCGCGCTGGAAATGGGGAAGACCGACGAGGCCCGGACCGCTTCGGAGAAGTTCATCAAGGCCTTTCCCACCCTCCTGACGGCCCAGCTGGCGTTCCTCAGTGCCCACGCGTCGCGCCAAGGGGTAGATGAGAAACCCTGGACCGAAATCACCCTATTGATCCTCGCGGAGAATTGGCACAAGCCGGAGGCTCTCGCCGAACTGGCGAGTGTCGCCGCTTCCAGCGGCTGGACCGACGTCACCTTCCTGCTCTACGAGAATTCGCTGGAGGAGAACCTCACCGGGTTTCCCTTCGCGATCTACTATGCGGCCAGCCTGGTGAAGGTGGGCGACCTCACCGGGGCCGACGCGGTGCTTCGGGAACTCTCGATCCGCAATGGGGGGCAGCTGAATTCGGCCGCCTATCTGACCGCGATGGTGGACTGGGGCACCGGCCGCGAGTCGGAAGCGCTCCAGGTGATCCAGCGGCTGCGGCGCGAGACCGCGGACGACCTGCGCCGGCGCCGGATTATGGCCGGCGTCTTCCGGTCCTTTGGCTATCCCAAGGTGGCGGAGCAGCTGGAGGCGAAGGGCTCCTAGCCCAGGATAGCGCTGGCACCGGCCGCCGCAGCGCTGACGACCCCGCCATGGCGCGAATCCTCCACGTTGTCACTTCCCCGCGGGCCGAGGGCACCCCCCGGCTGGTGCTCGACTGGCTGACGGTGAAGGAGCACCAGCAGGCCGTGGTGTTTCTCTCGGGCTCCCCGCCCGACCTGCTAGGGGAATTCCTGGCCTCGGGGGCGGCGATCGCGACCGCCGAGACGATCGTGCCCGGTCCCCGGAAATTCTGGAGGATGATGCGCCTCGTCCAGCGCGAGGTGCGGTCGTTCCGGCCCGACCTGGTGGTGGCGTGGCCGATGGGATTCTCCCACTGGATTTTCCTGGGTGCCCGGGCGGCGGGCAGCCGGGCGGCGTTGCTGTCCCATTGCGGCAACCCGTCCGGCACCGCCTGGCCCTACGGTCCCACCCTCACCTGGATCTGCCTCTGGACGACCGGCCTCTGCCGGGGCCGGGTCGTGGCCTGTTCGCGCTACGTCAAGGCACGGTTTCGGGAAATTCCGCTGGTGCCCAATTCGATCGTGGGCGTCGCCTATAACTCAGTGCAGACCGGGCGGGTGGCCGAGCGGGCGGACGCGGCGCGCCGGGGGCGCGCGGCCGTCGGGCCGTTCCGGGTGGTCATGGTGGCCACGCTCGAGTCGCACAAGGACCACGCCACGCTGATTCGCGCCGCCGCCCTGCTGCGGCACGCGGACCGGGCGTTCGAGTTCCTGCTGGCCGGTCAGGGGGCGCTGGAGCAGCCGCTCAAGGCGCTGGCCGCCCGACTCAGGGTCGCCGACCGGGTGAAGTTCCTGGGGGCCCGGCGCGATGTGCCCGAGCTGCTCGGCCAGAGCGATCTCTTCGTGCTCTCGACCACCCCCAACGAGGGCCGCCCTGGGGTGATCCTGGAGGCCCTGGCCGCGGGCCTGCCGATCGTCGCCTCCGATGTCGCGCCCCTGCGGGAGGTGCTGGAAGACGGGCGGTGGGGGGCCCTGGTGCCCGCAGGGGACGCCGAAGCGCTGGCCCGGGAACTCTTGAAGTGGTCGCGGGCGGGCCGGCCCAACGCCGACCGCATGGCCGCGGGCCGCGCCCATGCGGCCCGGTTCACGCCCGAGCGAATGATTGCCGACTACCTGCGGGAGGGACGCCGCGATGTCGGCGGCGGGGTGACGCGGCGCGGGGCCCGCGCCGAGCCCACCTCGCGCGCCTGACGCACCATGGCCGTCTCGATCAACGGAGCCAGGTTTCTGGCCCACACCGTGGCCGGTGGAGTCACCCTGGGAAAGACCACCGTGGTTGGACGCCAGGGGCTGTTCGCGTCCCCGCGCCTCCTGCGCGAGCTGTTCGTCCGCCACCGTCTGCCGGTGCCGCCCGTGGCGGAGCCTTTTTTCGGCGAGGACCGCGCACCCTGGGCGGACCCGCTGTTGGCGGCGCTCGGGGCCCAGCCGCTGGAGTTCCTGGACTTCTCGGATTACGAGGGGGCGACGCGGATCCACGACCTCAACCGTCCGGTCGGGGCGGACTGGGAGGAGACGGCGGACACGCTGCTTGATGCGGGATCGCTCGAGCATGTCTTCGACGTCAAGACGGCGATCGAGAACTACCTGCGCATCGTGAGGGTAGGCGGGGTCGTCCTGCTCCTCGATATGCCCGCGGTCAACTTCTGCGGGCACGGCTTCTACCAGTTCAGTCCGGAATTCTTCTGCGAGGTGTTCTCCGCCCGCCACGGGTTCGCGCTGGAGTCGCTGGCGCTAGCGTCGGAGTGGAGCTATGCGCCGTTCTACTCCGTCCAGCGGCCGCGCGACGCCGGGGGGCGGGTGGAGATTCCGAGCCTTGAGGCCTGCCACCTTTTTGTCTGCGCGCGCAAGGTTGGACCGTTCCATGGATTTACCCGCACGGTCTCGCAGTCGGACTATGAGGTGGCCTGGGGCAAGGCGATTGCGCCGGCGGCCGTCCCCCCACCCGACCGGGGCCTCGCCGGGGCGCTGCGGCGGGCCTGGCGGACGGTGGATCCCAAGGGCTATTGGCGGTTCTCCACCCGGCGCGACCGCCGCCGGGCCCACCGGACCAATGCGATCAGCCGGGGCCGGCACCTTCGTCCGCTGGACATCTGAACCGGTGTACCACGCAGCCTACATCATCGGTTCGGTGCTGGCGGCGCTCCTCGCCGGCGCGGGAATCGCGTCCGAGTCGCCGGTCCTCTACGGCATCATCCCCGGGGTGATCGGCGGCCTCATGGCCCTGGTGGCCGGCATCCGCTTTTTCCGCGGCAAGCACGACCTGGCCGGCTTCGTCGCCACCCTGTGCGGATTCGTGTACTACCAGGCTTATCAGGCCAACCCGGTCATGCTCCCGGAGTTCACCGGCTACATGATCCCGATCCAGGAGCGCGACCAGCTGGTCGGCATCGTCCTCGCCAACCTCACGACCGCCCTGCTCCTCGGGGCCTGCCTGGTGATGTCGAGGCTCCTCCCCGGTCCGATCCGGGCGTTCGTGCCCTCCGCCGCGGCGTCGGTGCGCGCGCAGACTGACGGGGCGGCCACCCTGGCGTTCTGGATGATCTTCGGGGCCGTCGCCCTGCCGAACCTGCTCTTCGGCAAGGTGGTGGTGGGCGCGATCCGCAACATCATATACCAGCGCCTGAGCTGGACCGGGGACGCCGACTACAGCGGCTTCGAGGTGTGGGGCGGGCCGCTCGGCGCCAGCTTCGCCAACCTGGCGCTGTGGGCCACGAGCCTCTTCCTCCTCTGGATGTACCTGCTCCGCTCCCGGCACCGGTTGCTGATGATCGTCGTCTCACCCCTGGTGGTGATCTGGACCGCGAGCGTGGTGATGCAGGGTTCGCGGACCTACCTGGTGACCATGGCCATTGCGATCGGGGTCTATGCGCTCGGCGATCCGAAAATCAGCGGCCGGGCCTACTTCCACGCGGTCTGGGCCATCGGCCTGCTGTTCGTGTTGGTCCAAGTCGCGTCGTTCTACCGCGGCGAAGGCCTGAAGGCTGCGAACCTCTCCGACTTCTCCTCCCGCGTACTGGAGATCAGCGGGAACGAGGGGGCCTCGAGCGAGATGGACGGGATCGAATATTTCCGCACCGAGCTGCTCGCCCGAGGGACCGCTCCCAACCCCGCCGTTGGTTTCATCCGCGGGATCGCGGAGCGTCCGATCGAGGGGCTAATGATGCCCATCCCCCGCTCGCTTTTTCCCTGGAAGCCCGTCGACGACACCGGGACGGAGTACAACCTCTTCTTCGAAAACGTCCGCCTCGGCGTTGAGACCTCCGAGATCTTCCTTGGGGCCTCGCCCGGACTTATCGGCCGCGAGCTGATCAAATACGGCTATCTCGGACCGGTGACGCTGCTCTTCTGGATGGGCCTCATCCTCGCGCTGGCCGACCAACTCTATCGCCTCGGGGCGCAGTCCGACTTCAATCGCCTTTTCGCCGCCGCCCTGGTGGCGTTCTTTGTCGCCCAGGCGCGGGATTTCTCCCCGGTGTGGTTCATCCCGTTCCTGCCGGTGATGGTCGTGCTCGGGTTCATCGCGCGCCGGTGCCAGGCCAGACGGCCCCTGGGGCCCAGGGCCGGCCGGCCGGGAGCGGTGGCCGGTGGGTCCAATCCGGTGCCGGCCGGCCGGGCGCCGATATGACGATCGCGGTCGACGCGCGCTTTTTCCTCAACGGCTCGGTGCACCCGCACAGCCGCCTTGCCCACATCCTGCTTCGGCGCAACCGCTCGGAGCCGTACCCGGCGACCTTCGTACTTTGCACCGACCGGCCGCCGGACCCGGAGGCCTTCCAGCGCGATTACGCGGCCGCGAACGTGGCAGTCGAAGTCTTCGGGCCCACCGGCGGCCGGCTTCGGCGCCTGCGGTGGCTCTGGGTCGGCCTGCCCGCGGCCCTCCGGCGTCGGGACGCGACGGTATTCTATTCCTCGTTCTATTTCCTCCCCGGTCGCTGCGCCGGTGTGCGGCTGGTAAACAGCATCCACGACTGCTGCGTCTTCTACATCGACCCGGCCTTCAACCGGGGATTGTTGTCCTCCCCGTCGTACCTCCGGGTGCTCAAGCAGGTGATGACGTGGACGAACCGGCGCGCCGACGCCACCGTCACCGTTTCGAATTTCTCCAAGCAGATGCTGGTGCGGCACCTGGGCCTTCCGCCGGAGCGGGTCCGGGTCTGCTACCACGGGCTCGAGCCGCGGGCGGGCCGCCCGGCCGCCATACCCGCGGCCGCCGGGCCCAAGCCCTACTTTCTCTTCGTCGGCTCCAACCTGCCGAAGAAGAACATCCGGCAATGCCTCGCCGGCTTCGCCCGACTACCGGACGCGATTCGATCCGAGTTCAGCCTCTGCCTGCGGACGGCGGCCTACCCCGAGGATCACCGGCAGATCGCGGAACTCGGGATCGCGGACCAAGTGGTGTTCATTCCCGGCCACCTGGACGAGGATGAGATGGCCGGCCTTTTCACCGGGGCGCGCCTGTTGCTGCTGCTTTCCTACGACGAGGGCTTTGGCCTGCCGATCATCGAGTCCTTTGCCGCCGGCGTCCCGGTCCTGGTTTCAGACCGGGCGGCCTGCGGGGAACTGGTGGCGTTGCCCGAATGCAAGGCCGACCCGAGTGACACCGCCGAAATCGCCGCCAAGTGGCTGGCGTTGGCATCCGACCCAGAGCTGAGGTCCCGCTGCCTGCAGTCGCAGACCGCGCTCTTGTCACAGTTTGAACTCAAGCGGACCGCCGATGCCTTTTTTGGGAGCTTAGCGGCATGAAGGCCGAAGGCCATTCCCGGACCGAGCCCATGAGGGTCGCCTTCCTGGTCCAACGGGTGGGTCCGTACCACGACGCGAGGTTGCGGGCACATAGCGGCCGCCCCGGCCAGGCTCTCCATGTGATCGAGTTTCGGCCGCAGGAACGGGTTTATGCCTGGGATCCCATCGGGACCACGGGCGGATATGCCCGTACCCGCCTGGGGCGCCCGGAGGACCTGGAGGCGGCCCTGGACCAGATCGCGCCCGCCGTGGTCGTCTGCGTCGGATATTCCGATCCAGAGATCCACCGGGCGGTCCGGTGGGGAATGCGTCGAGGGATCCCGCTGGTCACGTGCTCCGACAGCACCCACGAGGATGAGCCACGCACGCCGACGAAGGAGCTCCTCAAGGGAGCGGTCGTGGCCGCCTTCGATGCGGCGCTGGTCGCCGGGTCGCGCTCGGACGACTACCTCAGGCACCTAGGGATGAGCGGGGCGGTGCGGTTCCGCGCCTGGGACGTGGTGGACAACCGCCATTTTGAGGCGGGCGCCAACGAGGCCCGGCGGGCCGCCAAGGCGCTGCGGAACACGCTGGCGCTGCCGGACCGCTATTTCTTCTGCTCCGCCCGCTTTGTCGCGAAGAAGAATCTCGCCGGGCTCATCCAGGCCTACGGGATCTACCTTAAGAATGCCGGGCCGGCGGCGTGGTCGTTGGTGGTGGCCGGCTCGGGTCCCCTGGACGGCGCCCTGAAGGTCCAGGCCCGAACCGCGGGGGTGGGTGACCGGATCCGCTTTCCCGGCTTTCTGCAGTACCAGGAACTGCCGGCTTATTACGGACTGGCCGAGGCGTTCGTCCTGCCAAGTAGTTCGGACCAATGGGGTCTGGTAGTCAACGAGGCGATGGCCGCCGGCCTGCCGGTCCTGGTCTCGTCACGGTGCGGATGCTCCGCGGACCTGGTTCACGAGGGTGAAAATGGCTTCACCTTCAATCCCGACGACCCGGCCGCCTTGGCCCGCGTCTTGGGCGATCTGGCGGGGATCCAGCCGAATGCCCGCGAAGCCATGGGGCGGCAGTCGCGCCGGATCGTCGCGGGGTTTGCCCCTGAGACGTTTGCCGATGGACTCACCGCCGCCGTCCACTGCGCCTCGGAGCGGAAGCCCCGGCGGCGCCTGCTCACGCGGGTTCTGGTTGGTCTGCTGGCGGCTCGGCGGCCAGGGCGCGACGATTCATGAGGAGCGCGAGCGGCCGCGGCCTGGTGATCTTCTCCTACGCCGACCCCGCGGGATTCTCCGGTCAGAAGGCCGCGACCGAGCTCGTCGTGGCCGGCTTGGTGCGGAGGGGGTGGGGCTGCCGGCGGCTTGGGCTGCCGGTCTTTCGCGACGAGGGCCGGCCGCCGCGACCGCTTCAATTCGCCGGATCACTGCTGGGCGCGTGGTTCCGCGCTCTTGGGATCCTCGCGGCGCGGGGCGGCTGGCTGTGCGTCAACATCGGGCAGACCCGGTTTGCCTTTGTCCGCGATGCCGTCCCGCTCCTGCTTGGGTCGGCAGCGCTGGGCCGAAAGCACGTGATCGTGGTCCTCCATGGCAGCCTGTTTTTGCGGTGGCCCCAGGGGTCCTGGGATGGCCGGGTCTTTTCCTTTCTGCTCCGGCGGGCTGGGACGGTCGTGGCGCTGGGCGCCACCCAGCGGGCCCGGCTGCTTGACCTGGGGCTTCCGGCTGGAAGCGTGGAAGTCCTGGTCAACACCTGCGAACAGCCGGTCCTCGCCGAGGAGGATGTCCGGGCCAAGCACGACGCCGGGGCCGGGGAACTCCGTCCACTGCGCCTGCTTTTTCTCAGCAGCCTGATCGACACCAAGGGTTACCCGGAATTTCTGCTCGCCGCCCGCCGCCTCGGGTCGGCGGACGGACCCCTCATCGAGGCGACCCTCTGCGGGCGGCTGGCCCCCAGCGAGTTCTCGGACCGGTTCCGGGACCAGGGCGAGGCCGAGCGCTGGATCGAGGAGGAGATCGCGGCGATCGGCCGGCAGCCGCGTTCCCGCGCCCGGTGGCTCAAGGGAGCGGCGGGGATCGAGAAGGCGGAACTCTTCCGGCAAACGGATATCTTCGTGCTGCCCACGCGGTACCCGGTGGAGGCGCAGCCGCTCGTCCTGCTCGAGGCGATGGCCTCGGGCTGTGCGATCGTTTGCTCCGGGGTTGGGGAGATCCCGACGATCCTGGACGATGAGAGCGCGATCCTGGTTGATCCAGTTTCGGAGGAGACCGTGGCCGCCGCGCTGCAGGCGCTGGCCCTGGACCCCGGGCGGCGCCGCCGGCTGGCCCTGGCCGCGAACCGCCGCTACCGGGAACGCTATGGCCTCGAGCGGCACCTTGACCGCTGGGAGCAGATGCTGGGCGGCGAACGCCCGCGGCCGGGACCCCCGTCATGAATTCCGCCCGACCCCTCCGACTCCTGGCAGTCTATGAGTTCGCAGGCCAACGCGGGCACATGATGGACTCGCTCCTCGAAAACCTCCGCACGGAGCTGCCTTACCTGCAGGTCACCTGTGTCTCTGGCCTGTTTCCGGTCTACCGCCCCGGGGGCCTCCGGCCAAGGCGGGTGGCCAATCTCCTCTGGGTGTATTTGGCGGTGGCGGCCCGCCTCACCGTGGGCCGTCCGTGCGCCGTGCTCGTCCACTCGGCGCCGCCCGGGGTCCAGCTCTGGACGGTATTGTGGGCGTCACTTCGAAGGGTCCCGGTATTCTTCTGGCTCATGGATTACCATCCGGAGCTGGAGGCGCGCCTGCTGGAAAAGCGCGGTCTCGGGCCGGCCTCTCGCCTCCTGCGGGCGGTCGATGCCGCACTGATGCCGCGATTTTCGCTCATCATCACGCTCGACGGCGCGATGGCCGCCCTGGCGCGCGCCCGGTCGGGGCCGGTGGAGGTGCTGGAGCACCCGACCTGGGGGCCGGCCGAGGGGGTGGGGCTCGCGCCGGTGTCGTATCCCCCCGGCGATTCCGCCGGTCCGCTGCGGCTCGCCTATTCGGGCAACCTCGGGGTCGCCCACGACCTGGCGCCTCTTCGCGCGCTGCTCGCCGCTCTGGTCCGGCAACGGCCGGTGACACTCCTGGTGATCGGCGCTTCGGCGCACGGGGAAAAGCGTTTCCGCGACGTGGGCTATGAACTCGCCATTCCCGTCGAGGCCCATCCCCGGGTTCCCTTTAACGACCTGCGGCCGCTCTACGAAAAGCAGCGGATCGACGCGGGCATCGTGCTCCTGGCGGAAGCGTCGGGCGGCCTCGTCTCCCCGAGCAAGTTCTCTGGCTACATAAACTTTGGCCTCCCGCTAATCTACCTGGGGCCGGCGGCCACCAACACGGCACGGGTCTGCGCCCAGTTTGCCGGCGGCTTCTGGCTCCCGACAAATGCAAGTACGGCGGAAGTCGAGCAGGTTGCAGAAAGCCTTCTGGCTCCCGGGAGCCTGGAGGCTGCAAGGGGCGGTGCCCGGGCGGCGTCGTCGTATTTTGCCGCCTTTGACGGGCGTTCCCTGGCCCGGGCGCTGGCGCCACGGCTGGCGAAGAGCGGGAAACGATAGTGGCTACCCAATGAAGGGACCGGCACGAAAACGATGGATGGGAGCCTTGGCCCTTCTGCTGGGCCTCGGGGGCGCAGGCTCGGCAGCCGGCGAAACTCTGTTGTACGGCCCGGACCAGCACCCGGTCGCCATCTTCCTCGCAGCCACGGCCGGGCCCGACACGCTTGCGGCGGCGAATGACCTGGCCCGGGTGCTGGGCCGGATGTCCGGCCTCTCCTGGGAGGTGCGTTCGGAGGAGGCTGGCGTGCCGCGGGGAATCTTCATCGGTTCGACCCGGCGCGCAGGAAGGCTGCCGCCCTTGATCCTTGCATCCGATCCGCTGGCCCCCGGGGCCGGCGAGGTGGGTCCGGATGCCTTCCGCGTCGTGGCCCAGGGGGGGAGCGTGGTTATCGTGGGCGCCACGCCCGAGGCGTGTCCTTTCGCAGTTGCCTGGTTCCTTCAGCGCGAGGCCGGTGTCCGGTGGTACGCTCCGGGTCCGGAAGGGGAGGTGATTCCCCGGCACCGGGAGTTGGTGATACCCGACCTCGACCTGCTCATCCAGCCAGCCTACTTCTCCCGCGAAGTCACGGGCTTCGAAGATCCTGCCGGGACGGCATGGGCGCGGCACAATGGCCTCCGCTCCCGCCTCGAATACAGCCATGCGTTGGGCCCCGTCTATCCGCCCGACCTCTACGCCGCTCATCCCGACTGGTTTCCGCTCCTGGGCGGCCAGCGGTACCGGCCGAATTCCCCCTCGGACCCGAATTGGCAGCCCAACCTGGCGCTGCCCGCCGTGGCCGACCATGCGGCCGACACGGCGCTGGCCACGTTCGCCAGCCACCCGAACCGGCCGAGTTTTTCGCTCGGGATCAACGACTCGGTGCGTTTCGATCAAAGCGCGGAAACCCAGCACCTGGTGGGGCCGCTGCATTACTACCGCGGCATGCCGGACTATTCGCCGCTGGTCTTTGAATTCATGAACCGGGTGGCCGCGACCGTGGCGCGGACCGGGCCGAACCACTATCTTGGTTGCTTGGCGTACTTCTGGTGCCAGGCTCCGCCGCCGTTCCCGGTGGACGGCCATGTCCTCCCGTATCTCGCAGTCGACCGGACCCAGTACTATGATCCCGGCTTCCGCGCCGACGACCTCGCGCTCATGACCCGCTGGGGCGCTTCCGGCGTACGGGCTTTCGGTCTGTGGGATTACGCCTACGGGGAAGGGTTTGTGGTTCCGCGGGAGCCCTTGGACCTGCTGGCCGACGGGCTGCGCGAGGGCTGGAGACGGGGCGCCCGGGGCTACGTCGCTGAATTCGGGGCGGGAGAGGCGCTCGACGCCTTCAAGGCCTGGGCCTTGGCGTACCTGCTCTGGGATCCCACCGTGACCGTCGCGGCGCTGGCGGACGATTTCTTTCCGGGATACTACGGCGCCGCCGCAGGGCCGATGCGCGAGCTATTCGAAGCCTGCCAGGAACGCTGGCGTTCCCAGGGCGGCGCGCCGTTTTGGCTGAAGTACTTCCGGCAGTCCGACCAGGCGCTTCTGTTTCCGCCGGCGGCCTGCGTTCGTCTGCGGCGGATGGTCGCATCCGCCGAACGGGCCGCGGCCGCCGATGCGGTGGTCGCAGGGCGGGTCGCGGCGGTGGCCCGCGCGTTTGCCCGGACCGAGGCGTTCGTGGAATTTGATTCCGAGCGGAGGGCCTTGGCCGCCACGGGCGAAACGAGCCGCGCGGCACCGGGCGGCGAGGAGGTCCTTGCGACCGCCATCGGCCGGCTGGCGCAGGCAAGGGCCAGGCTCGCCGCCTTGGATCCGGGGCTTCCCCATGCCCTCCTCCGCGATGACCCGGTGGAGTGCCTCCTCGCCCTCGCCGGGCAACGCGAGCGGTCGGCTCCGCGGCGTCTCCTCCGCGCCGCCGGCCCGGCCGCCGCGGCGTGGCTGCCGTGGCGCGCCCTCGCGGCCGGCTTGGCCGGGAACCTTCGGGACTCACCGAACTTGGCCGCTAACGGTTCGATGACCGAGGTCGGGCCGAAGGAACCCTGGCCGCACTTCCTCTATCCGCGATTCGGGGACGTGCCCGCCCGGTGGCTCCTCCGCGCCATGCCCACGGAGGGGGGCCGGGTGGCCCTGCTTGAATCCGACGGTCCCGGCCATGGACGGGCGGTCCGCATTGAAGCGGCCTGGGACACCCAGCTTTATCAATGGGTGCCCGCCCAGCCCGGTTTCACCTACCTCGCGACTGCGCGGCTGCGCGGGGCTTCCAGCCCCGGCAATGACGCCGGGCTCGTCCTCACGTTCCTGGCCGCCAGCGGCGAGGTCTTGGCGAGCGCTGCCCAGTGGCTGCCCAAGGGTAGCACCGCGGCCTGGCGCCCCTCCGCGCTGGGCGACCTGGCGCCTCCCGAGGCGGGCTGGGTCGGATTCGGGGTCAGCGGGCAGCGCCAGCAGGCCGGCGACTGGCTGGAGGCGGGGGACTTCGAACTCCACGCGGCCCGGGGGGACTCCGGGCCATGAAGCGGGCGATCGACATTGCCGGGGCGCTGGCCGCCCTGATCGTGGGGGCGCCTTTCCTCCTCCTCATCGCGCTCGCGGTGCGCCTCAGGCTCGGCTCGCCGCTGCTCTTTGCCCAGCAGCGGCCCGGACTGGGGGGCAGGCTCTTCACGCTCCGGAAGTTTCGCACGATGCAGGATCTCCGGGACGGGGCGGGCAACCTGTTGCCGGATGCCGACCGGCTCACGGGCTTTGGGCGATTCCTGCGCTCCAGCAGCCTCGACGAGCTTCCCGAACTCTGGAACGTCCTCGTGGGCGACATGAGCCTGGTGGGCCCGCGGCCCCTCCTCGTGTCCTATCTGCCCCGCTATTCCGTCGAACAGGCCCGCCGTCACGAGGTCCGGCCCGGCCTCACCGGGTGGGCCCAGGTCAACGGCCGCAACGCCACCAGTTGGGAGGAGCGCCTGCGGCTCGACATCTGGTATGTCGACCACCGGACGTTGAAGCTGGATATTCACATTTTGGTCAGGACGGTGTCGATCGTGTTACGGCGCGAGGGAATCAGTGCGGCCAATTCCGTCACAATGCCGGAGTTCAACCCGCCGGCTGGGCCCCCGGGAGGTCAATAATCGTCGACACTGCGAATCGCACTCCAATAACCCAACGCCATGTCTCCACATTCCGTGGCGCTGGAGGAAAGGGTGCGCGCGCTCATTGTCGCGACGCTTCCGCCCGGCGCAAAGCCGGGCGGGGTCATCTTCGGTCCGGACGGCCAGTTGGACAGCCTGGGGCTGGTCGGCTTCCTCGCCGACCTGGAGTACCGCCTGACTGAGGAGTTCGGGGGGCAGTACCTCCTCGCGAGCGAGCAGGCCATGAGCCGCGGCCGGTCCCCCTTCCGCGACGTCGAGTCCCTGACCGCGCACGTCGCCGAACTGCTCAAACAATGAAGGCGCCAAGGTCCGTGGTAATCACCGGGACGAGCCGCGGGATCGGCCTGGGCCTGGCCAACCACTTCCTGGCGGCGGGGGATGTCGTTTGCGGCTGCAGCCGGGCGCCCGCGGCGCTCCAGCACGAGCGCTACACCCACTTCGAACTCGATGTCGCCAGCGAGCCGGACGTGGTGGCGATGATCCGGGCAGTGATGCGCCGGCACGGGCGGATCGACGCGCTGCTCAACAACGCCGCCACCGCCTCGATGAACCACGCCCTGCTGTCGCCGGCCCGCACCGCCCAGGCGATCTTTGCCACCAATTTCCACGGGACGTTCCTCTTTTGCCGCGAGGCCGCCAAGGCCATGGTCCGGGCCGGCACAGGGCGGATCGTGAACTTCACGACGGTAGCGACCCCGTTGCGCCTCGAGGGCGAGTCCCTCTATGCGGCGAGCAAGGCCGCGGTGGAGTCCTTCACCGAGATTCTCGCCCGCGAAGTTGGGGCGGCGGGGGTGACGGTGAACGCACTCGGGCCGACCCCGATCCAGACCGACCTGATCAAGAATGTCCCCAAGGCGAAGATGGAGGCCCTGCTGGACCGCCAGGCGATCCGCCGCTTCGGCGAGATGGCGGACATCGTCAACGTGGTGGAGTTCTTCCTCGCCCCCGCGAGCGGCTTTGTGACCGGCCAAGTGATTTACCTGGGCGGCGTCCAAGGATGAGATGAGCGAGCCCCCATCGCCGTTTTCGCCGGCCAGCGTGGCCGCTTTGGCCAACGCGCGGGGCGGCCAGGTCGTCTGGAGCGGAGCTGCGGGCGACCGAACATGGTCCGATTTCGGCTCCCTCGTGGCCGAGGCTGCCTCCCGCTGCCTGGCGGTGGGGGTGCGGGCGGGCGAAGTCGTACTCATCCCGGGCGAGGAGCGGCTCGAATCGCTGGCCTGGGGCCTGGGCGCCGCCCTTGTCGGAGCCGTGGTGCTCCCGCTGCGGGCGGACCGGCGGGCCGAGCGTGCCGGTTGGCTGACGCACTTCGAGGTGGCATGGTCCGTGGAGGATAACGGCCCGAAGTGGGTGGGGCAGGGGGCGTTCTCCCTCCGGGCCGCGGCCCTCTTTTCGATCCTTCGCGCCCGCGGCCATCCGGGGCTCGTCCTGGCCACCGGCGGCACGACGGGCACGCCCAAGCTGGTCTTCCACGACCTTGCGGCCCTCCTGGCGACGGTGCCAGTCCGGTCCGGCCGTCCCCGGCGCACGCTGCCCCTGATGCGGTTTGACCACATCGGGGGGCTCGACATGGCCTGGCGGGCGCTGGCCGCGGGCCAGATCCTCGTGGAGCCCCCAGCCACCCCCTCGCCCGAGGCAGTGGCCGCGACAGTCGCGCGCCACCGGGTCGAGGTCCTGGCGGCCACCCCCAGTTGCCTGAACCTGCTGCTCCTGGCGGACTCCCACCGGTCCCACGACCTAAGCACGCTGCGGATGGTGCCCTATGGGGCCGAGGCCATGCCGGCGGGGCTTCTGGGCCGCCTCCGGGCCGCGCTGCCGGGGGTCGACTTCGTGCAGCGGTTCGGCACCAGCGAGACCGGGATCCTCCCGGTGGTTGACGGCGAGGGAGGCATGCGGCTCCGGCCCGGCTCCGCCGGCTACGAGTGGAAGGTGCTCGACGGGGAGCTCTGGGTGTTGAGCCCGGGGCGCGCCCTGGGCTACCTGGCGGGTGGAACTGACCGCTTGGGCGAATCCGGCTGGTTTCAGACCGGCGACTTGGCCGAGAACCTGCCCGACGGCTCGATCCGGGTGCTCGGCCGGATGCAGGACGTGATCAATGTCGGCGGCGAAAAGGTGCTCCCGGGCGAGGTGGAGAGCTTCCTCCTCGGACACCCCCTCGTAGCGGACTGCCGGGTCGGGGCGGCTGCCAACGCGGTGCTGGGCCAGGTTGTCTCGGCCGAGGTGGTCTGGCTGGGGCCCGAGTGCGACCCGGTGGCGGTCCGACGCCTCCTGCAGCAGCATGCGGACGGGCGAATCGCCCGCCACAAGATCCCGGTGGTCGTCCGGCTGGTCGACGCCATCGAGTCGACCCGCCACGGCAAGAAGCTCCGTTTTGCCCCCGCATGAAGGACCTCATCATCGTCGGGGCGGGCGGGTTTGGCCGGGAGGTCCTGGCCTGGGCGCGGGAGTCAGCCGGGGAGTGGCTGGTCAAGGGCTTCCTCGACGACAACCCCCGCGCCCTGGACGGATTCGGCGGCGACTTGCCCCCCATCCTGGGTGCGGTCGCCGTGTACCGCCCCAGGCCCCGGGACGTGTTCGTCTGCGCCATGGGCCAGATTGAGTCCAAGCGGCGCTGCGTCGGGCTGGTGCGGGCGAACGGCGGCGTCTTCACGAATGTGATCCATGCGACGGCCGTCCACAGCCGGCGGGCCCGCCTGGGCATGGGCGTCATCCTCTGCCCGTATTCGATCGTCAGCCCGGACGTCGAGCTGGGCGACTTCGTGACCGTGAACCTGCATTCCACGGTCTCCCATGACTCGGTGGTGGGCCGCTGGAGCCAGCTGCATTGCCACGTGGACATCACCGGCGGCGTCACCCTGGGCGAAGGAGTCCTCGTGGGCAGCCATGCCTCGGTGCTCCCCCGGCTCAAGGTGGGCGCGGGCGCCGTGGTCGGCGCCGGTTCGATCGTCGTCCGGGACGTGGCCCCCGGCGTCACCGTGTTTGGTGTTCCGGCCCGTCCCTACGTGGTGAAACCGCGCCCCCATGCGTAAGGAAGCCCACTGCTCGGTCGCCGCGCTGGGCGACGTCCTCGACCCTAACTGCTTCGGCGGGGCGCCCTACCAATTCTTCCGCGCGGCCCAGGCCCAGGGCTTTGCCGGCGAGGCGTGGCGGGTGGACCTTCGGCGCCTGCGGCGCGACCGCCTGCTCTGGAACGCGGGCCGGGTGGCCACCGGTCACCGGCCGGGCGGGTTCCAGTTCACCGCCGCGGGGCGGAAGGCGGCGCTGGCGCGGTCAAACCCCGGCCTTCTGGGCACCGACGTGATTTCGTTTCACCAGCACGTGCCGCCGGCCGAGGCCGTGGCGGCGGCCGGCGGCACGCTCAACTTCTACATCGACGCGACCTACGAGCAGCTCTTCTCGGTCTATGGGATCGACCGAACCCTTTCGCCCGCCGTCCGCCGCCGGGCGCTGGAATACGAGCGCGAGGCCTTTGGCGCGGCCCGCCGGATCATAACCTGCCAGACCTGGGCGCTGCGGTCGCTGGTCAATGATTATGGGATACCGCCCGAGAAGTGCGCGGCCATCCTGCCCGCGCCCAACTACCCGACCTACCCGGGCATCCGTCCCCGCCCGGAAGGCGTGGCCGGGCGCGACCGGCCGTTCGTGATCGGCTTCATCGGCAAGGACTGGCGGCGCAAGGGCCTCAAGATCCTGGTGGAGGCTGCCGCCATTCTCCGGCGGTCCGGAGCCAAGGTGACGGTGCGGGCGATGGGCTTCCTCGCCGAGGACTGCCCATACCGCGACGAGGTGGAGTGCCTCGGGTTCATCGACAAGGAGAGGCAATTCGGCCCTTTCCTGCACAGCTGTGACCTGGGCTGCCTCTTCTCCTCCGCCGAGGCCCTGGGCACGGCGATCCTGGAGTTTCTGGGGGTCGGCGTGCCGGTGGCCGGTTTCACGGTCAACGGCCTCGCCGACGCGCTCCCGGCGGCGGCCAGCTTCCGGTTTTCGGGCGACGCCACGCCCGAGGAAATCGCGGAGGCCTTCCGTTCCTACCTGGCCGACGAATCCCGGCAGGAGTCCTTCCGGGCGAACGCGATCCGCCTGGCCGACTCCCTGACCTGGAACCGGTGCGTCGACGAATTCCAAGTCCTCTGGGCGGACGGCTGTCTCAAGAACCCGTTCCGCCTGTGGGAGGCCGCATGAACGCGTCGCTCCTTCGCATCTCCCTGGTGGTTCCGGCCGTCGCCCTCGTGGGCGCGGTCGCACTGCAGGGAACCCACCTCTTCCGGGAGGTCCCGAAGCCGCGGGACCTGCGCCTTGACGAGGCCGTGCCGATCCGGCTGGAGGGTTGGGACGGCCACGATGTCCCCCTCGGCGCCAATGAATTCCAGTCCAACGCGGTCGAGAAGGTGCTCAACTACGACCAGGTGATCTACCGGGAATACCGGCACGACCAGGAATCATTCGGGGTCTATGTGGCCTACTGGGGTGCCGGCAAGATGCCCACCCGCTTCGTCGCGTCGCACACTCCCGACCGCTGCTGGACCGAGAACGGCTGGCACTGCGTGGAGATGAAGTTCAGGCAGGAGGAACCGTTCGACGGCCAGGCTCTGCCGCCGGCCGAGTGGCGGCGCTTCGAGCCGCCCCAGGGAGGGCCCCCCACCTACGTCCTCTACTGGCACCTGGTGGACGGCAAGCTCTACGACTACGGCAGCCGGTTCAACGCGGTGCCGGATCCGCTGCGGTGGTGGAAGGACGCGGCGCGGCAGGCGCTCCTCGGCAGCCGCGAACAGTTCTTCATCCGGCTGACAAGCAACGAGCCGCTCGAACAGCTGATGGGCGACCCCGGCGTGGCCGCGGTGCTGCATTCGCTCGAGCGCCTCGGCTTGGAGGAGAAGCGCGACTCCGGCAACCACTCATGACCGCGAACCCCGCCTCGAGCCCGCGGCCTCCCCGCATCTTCCTTTCGCCCCCCCACATCGGGTTGGCGGAGCGCAGCCACGTGGCCGAGGCGTTTGACACCAACTGGGTCGCGCCGGTGGGACCTCACCTGGCCGCCTTCGAGGCGGAGATGTGCGCCGCCAGCGGCGTCAAGGCGGCGGTCTGTGTTTCGTCGGGCTCCGCCGGCCTGCACCTGGCGACCCGCCTGCTCGGGGTCGAGGCCGGCGACGAGGTGCTTTGCTCCTCCTTCACGTTCATCGCCACGGCGAACCCGATCCTCTACCAGGGTGCCAGGCCGGCCTTCATCGACTCGGAGCAGCACTCCTGGAACATGGATCCCGGTCTCCTGGCCGAGGCGCTGTCCGACCGGCGGCGGCAGGGCCGCCGGCCGCGGGCCATCATCGTCGCCGACATCTACGGCCAGTGCGCGGACTGGGACGAGATCGCGCGCGTCGCCGCCGAGTATGACGTGCCGCTGATCGACGACGCGGCGGAGGCGGTCGGGGCCGCGTACCATGGGCGCCCGGCGGGTGGGTTCGGGCGGGTGGGGGTGTATTCCTTCAACGGCAACAAGATCATGACGACCGCCGGGGGAGGGATGCTGGTCTCGAATGACGCCGGGCTCATGGCGCGCGCGACCAAGCTGGCCACGCAGTCGCGCGACGTGGCGCCCCATTATCAGCACAGCGAGATCGGGTACAACTACCGCCTGAGCAACGTGCTCGCCGGGATCGGCCGCGGTCAGCTGGCGGCGCTGCCCTCCCGGATCGAGCGCCGCCGGGAGATCTTCGAATACTATCGACGGGCCCTGGGCGACATTCCCGGGATCGGCTTCATGCCGGAGCCGGCAGGGACCCGGGGAAACCGCTGGCTCACCTGCATGACCATCGATCCGGCGGAGTTGCGGGTGGGTCCCGCCGAGGTCCTGGGTGCGCTGGAGCTGGAGAACATCGAGGGCCGTCCCCTGTGGAAGCCGCTGCACCTGCAGCCGGTTTTCCGCGATGCACCCTCCTATGGTGGCGCGGTCTCGGAGCGGCTGTTTGCCCGCGGCCTGTGCCTGCCTTCCGGCACGGCGATGAGCGAAGGGGACCTGCAACGCGTCGCCGGCGTCGTGCGCCGCACCCTCGGCCATGGGTGAGCCGCAGACCAAGCCGGCCGTGGTTCCGCCGGGCATGCCGGCGGAGGACCGGCCCCTGACGCTCGCCGGCAACGTGCTGCGCAACTGGCTCATCCTCTGGGTCCGGACGGTGCTTGGGCTCTTCGACCGTTATGTCGGGGCCCGGGGTCACCTGCGGCTGGTGGCGATCATCCTGGTCTACGCGGTCGACCTCGCGGCCGTGTTCTGGGTCTCCTACGAGCTTCGCTGGGATTTCGCCATCCCACCGGAGTTCCAGCAGCAGCGCCTGACGCTCATCGCCGCCGTCGTCGCCTGCAAGCTGCTCCTCCTCGAGTCGTTCGGGCAGTTCAAGAGCATCATGAGCTATTTTGGCATCGCCGACTTCGTCGGCGTTCTCCTCTCGATGTCGATCGTCTCCGGGTCGATGTTCGCCCTCTGGATGGGGGCGGCGCTCCAGGCGGCGCCGCCGCGCGGCGTGATCTTCATGGATTTTGTGCTCAGCGTGGGAGTCATCTCCGCCAGCCGCCTCGCCCTGCGGGTCGCGCGCACGTGGTGCAGCACGGGGCCGGCGGCGGCCGGCCGGGCCGAGCGTCGGGTGGCGATCATCGGCGCGGGGGACGCCGGCGAGGTGCTCGCGAACGACCTCCTGCAGCGGCGGGGCAGCGGCCTCTACCCCCTCTTCTTCATCGACGACGACCCCAACCTCATCGGACGGAGCATCCACGGGCTGCCGGTCTACGGGCCGCTCAGCAAGCTGGCGGTCCTGGCCGGCAAGGCGCGGATCGATGAGCTGGTCATCTCCCTGCCCAACGCCGGCCCGAAGCGGCTGAAGGAGATCGTCGAGATCGCCCGCAGCATCGGCGCCGCCACCCAGATCGTGCCGTCGTTCACCCAACTGGCCTCCGGCGAGGTGAAGATCGACCGATTCCGGCCGGTGGCGATCGAGGATCTCCTCGGCCGGGCCGCGGTCGACCTCGATTCCGAGGGTATTGGCCGGTTGCTCGGAGGCCGGACCGTGATGGTCACGGGCGCGGGCGGAAGCATCGGGAGCGAGCTGTGCCGACAGATCCTCAACCACGGGCCGGCGCGGCTGGTGATGGTCGAGCAGGCGGAGATCGCGCTTTTCGAGGTCGAACGCGAGCTCGGCGAGACCCATCCGCGGGCCCAGGTGAGTCCCCTCATCGCCGACGTGGCCGACGAGCCGGCGATGCGCGTCATCTTCGGCCAGTACCGGCCGGAGATCGTCTTCCATGCCGCCGCCCACAAGCACGTGCCGCTGATGGAGCGGCAGCCGGGAGAGGCCCTGAAGAACAACACGCTGGCCACGGCCGCGCTGAGCCAGCTGGCGAGCGAGCACGGGGTCGAGCGCTTCGTCTTCATCTCAACCGACAAGGCGATCAACCCCTCGAGCGTCATGGGCTGCAGCAAGCGGATCGCGGAAAAGGCGGTGCAGGCGCGCCAGGCGGCCCCCGGCAACCGCACGGCCTTCCTCGCCGTGCGGTTCGGCAACGTCCTGGGGTCCAGCGGGAGCGTGATCCCGGTCTTCCGACGGCAGATCGCCCAGGGCGGGCCCGTGACCGTCACCCATCCGGACATGGTGCGCTACTTCATGACCATCACCGAGTCGGTGGGCCTTGTTCTCCAGACGGCGACGCTCGGGCGCGGCGGGGAAATCTTCATCCTGGACATGGGCCAGCCGGTCAAGATCGTCGACCTGGCGCGGCAGATGATCGAGCTGACCGGGTTCAAGCCGGACGTCGACATCGAGATCAAGTTTTCGGGGGTGCGGCCCGGTGAGAAGCTCTATGAGGAGCTGCGGCACACCGACGAGAGCCACGAGCCCACCGAACACCCGCGGATTTTCCGCCTCCGGGCCGAGGCGCCGGCCCCAGAGCTCCAGGGGCGCCTGGCCGAGCTGGCCGCGATTGCCGCGTCGGGCGACCGCCCGGCCATGAAGGAGGCGATGCGCCGGATGGTCCCGGAGTACACGCCCTATTCGGGCTAGGCCCTTGGTCCACGCGTTGCTGGCCGGGAGTGGCGCATCGCATCGCGACGCTCGCCTCGGCGGGAATCCGTCGGACGCTCCGCCGCAGTTCCGGGTCCCCGATTGGGACTTTCAGCCGCCGCGAATCTCGGTCCCGAGCCGGTCGGGGGAGGAATCCCCCGGATGGTGAAACACCCCGGCCGGGCGACGCCTTTCCATGCTGGTGTCGAGTTCCGCCCAGCGGGCGGCCCCCACCAGGAGAACCACCCAGAGAGCGAGGACGGCGGGATTCTGGAAAACAAAGTCCACCCAGGCATGGGCCAGGGTGGCGAGGCAGCCGGCGGTGGCACAGAGGGAAAAGGGGCTCAGGCAGGCGCGGACCCTCGCCAGGCGCCAGAGGGCGAAGGCCAAGCCGGCCGCAATCGGGATCACCCCGACGAGGCCGAGCTCCAGGGGGAACTCGACCCAGTCGTCGTGCACGTGCTCCCAGTATTTCACCTGGTGGCTGGCCGAAAAATAAATCCCCGGATAGCGCTGGGCATAGAGTGGGAAGCCATAGCGGAAGCAGCCGGCGCCCCAGCCGAACACCCAGCGGTCCGCCAGCATCTCCTCGGCCGCATGGCGGGCAACTTCCCGGAAGCCGAGGGTCTCGGCCGGGTGGGCCGCCAAAGACGAGAAGCGCTGGCGCACATCGCCGGACTCGAAGGAGACGATGGCGATCGCCAGCAGGGCGAGGACGGGGATTCCAGCGACGAGCCAGCGGCGCCCGGCCTGGTAGGCACCGTCCGCCCTGGCCTTGAGCGCAACCCCAACGCTGATCGCCAGGAGTGGCAGGGCCATCAAGGTGATCGCCATCCGCGATTCGGTGAAAATCACTCCCGTCCCGATTACGGCGGCGGCAAAGCTGAATCCGACGGTGGCCGCCGGCCCCTCCAGGCGCCGCTGCCAGCGTCGGCCGTGCCAGGTGGCGAGGCCGAGCGCGGCGGACAGGACCAAGGCAAGATAGGCCCCGGCATGGTTGCGGTAAATGAAGGTCGCCATGAACTGGGCATCGTTCGCCGGGCGATAGGTCCAGAGGATGCGGTCGGCCGCGGACAGCCGCTGGAACAGCCCGAGCAGGGCGAGCAGGCTGCCGGCGATGACAATCGCCCCGAAGAGCCGCCGGAAGCTCAGGCGCCGGTGCAGCCCGCACCACAGGGAGCAGCCTAGAAGCCAGGGCGTGGCCCAGACCACCAGCGCTCTCCACGGGTTGGATCGTTCAAAGGGCGCCTCCACCCCGGTCGGCAGGCTCGGAAGGTGGCTCACCGGAACGAGCCACCAGGACTGGCCGTCGCTGATGTACCGCCAGGCCGGGTTGAAGGCCTGCACCGTGACGTAGGCGAAAAGGGCCAGCCCTCCCCAGAAAACGGGAAAGCCGAGCAGGCGAGCCCATGGCCGGTCCCGGGGCGGGAGCACCGGCCGCGGCCAGAGACCTGCGACCATCCCCGCCAGCGCCAGTATCAGGGCGCCGATCTGGCTCGGCACGTGCATCGTGCCCAGGGCCCACGGTTCCAGGATCAGGTCGAGGCCGCAGATGCCCAGGACGGCGAGTTCCGGTGCGGTCAGAGCCGGTCCCTTCCCGGGTGGAGGCGGCGGTGCCCCCGGTGGGTGGAAAGGTGGGGGCATCAGGGGATGGGATTGTGCTTCCGTGCCGGAGGTCGAGCCCTAATCGGACGCCCGCTCCAGAATGGGACCGCGGGATGTTCGACACCCACCCGAATCGGCTTGCCGGAAGGGGCGTCGTCGCCTGAATTCCGGTTCCGTGGCCAACCAGGAAGAGCACCCGCTGCGCGTGATCCCGGCGCGATTCGTCGCCACCTTGGCGGTGGCGGCCGGCTTTGTGGCCTTTGTCACGGTAGACCAGAGTCATTGGTGGGCATTGAAGCCGGATTACGCCTTCGGATGGCTGGTGCCGATCCTTGTGGTTTTTTTGGTCGCCGACCGCTGGAAGCGCCTGGGTGAACTCCTGCGCCCCGAGGAGCCGAGCCCGCTCCCGCGCTCGCTGCGCCTCATGCTCTCCGGCGCGGCCGGGTGCGCGCTCGCGCTCGGGATTTTTGTATTCCTCTTTGGTTCGATGTACCGGGCGGGGGAGGGCCCGAGCCAGCCCGGCTCCTTTGCACTCGCCGCCGGATTTTCCGGCATCCTGCTAGGGATGGTCTACTTCAACGCCCCCGACGGACGGGTCGGCGGGACGCCCGCCCGCACCGGTTGGGGCTCCCTCGGTGCCGACGCCCGTTTCCGTGTGGCCGCCCTGTTCTTGTTTCCGGCGCTCATCTGGATGGTCTCCGCGCCCCTGGTGACGGCAGTTGAAAACGCGCTCAGCCTCTTCCTTCTCCGCCGGGTCGTGGAGGTGGTCTTCACCGTCTTCGGGGTTCTCGGGCTGCCTCTTCTGCGCCAGGGCAACGTCCTCATCCTGCCCCATGGGCAGGTGGGAGTCGCCGAGGCCTGCTCCGGCATCCGTTCGCTTACCGGCTGCCTCTTTGCCGGCTCGTTCCTTGCCGCCGTGTTTCTCGATCGGTTCTGGAAAAAGGCGCTCTTGGTCGCGGCCGCGATGTTCCTCGCGTTTCTCTCCAACCTGGGACGCAGCCTGTTCCTGACGGCTTGGGCGTATGCCTATGGCAGCGACGCGATCGAGGGTCGCCTCCATGATGCGACAGGCTTCGCGGTGCTCGGCCTGACCTGCATCGGCCTTTTCTGCCTTCTGCCCTTTTTCCGGGCCTCGAATTGGTCGCGGTGGCTGGGGCTGCTCGCGCCGAACGCGTAAGTTCTGCGGGGCGTCCGGGTCCCTCGCTCTACGGCGAGACTGCATTCCGGGCGGCCTGCGCCCGTGCCAGCGCCCGCTGGGCGGCTTCATCCTCGAGCTTTTTCCAGCGCGGGTCAGTCTCGGGCTTGGGCGCGTCACCGCTATCGCCGGCATTCTCACTCGCAACCGTGTTGGTCGAAATGAGCCCGGGCCCGGATTTCTCCACGGTGTCGTTAACCTTGGCGTCGCGGAGTGAAAGGGTGAGGATCCGGCCGAATTCGTTCCGGACCCTGACCTCGTTGTGGGCCGAATCGGCGGACACCACGGCAAAGGGATAGCCCTTCTCCCGCAGGCCCACCCAGGCTCCGGACTTTTTCTGAATATCGAAGATCCAGTACCGTTCGTCGCCGGCATCGTTCATGATCCCGCGAAGCTCGAGGGCCTGGTCCGGGCCGGCTTTTGCTCCGGCTGCCGCCGTCGGTCCCGGCGGCAGGAACGGGGAAAGGTGTGCCAACTCGGGCTGCGAAAGGTCGGTCGCCCTCAGAAGTGGGGACAAGGTGCAGGTCAGCGCGACTACCGCGGCCAGTTTTCCGCGGGCCAATGGGCCCGCTCTTCCGTCGCCAAGACATGGTGTTCGGAAACGATCCACGGGATAAAGGGAAACTCCCGCCCGTGCCATCGTCGAGGGCGATCCGGATCGACGCGAAAACGTAACAGTGGAGCCCGCCAGGGGCTGCGCCGGGAGGTTGCCCTTGACCTTTGTCGGGCGGCCGCGTGAATCCGCGCTCCCCAAGCGATCGAATGAGACGACGAATGCCATGAAGCGTCCCCGGAAATCGCGCCGGGCTCCGGCCCTGCCGGCCCGACCCGCGAGCATTGGACTTCCAGTCGTCCCCAAGGCGGCCGGCACGGTGCCTTTGCCGGGAATCACGGTGCCGGAGGCCCAAGGCTTTCTTGGACGTTTCGCCGTGGGGGCGGGCGGCGCGCTCCTCGCGGCGGCGATCGCGGTGGCCTACCATGGGACGCTACACGTGCCGTTCCTGCTCGACGACCAGCTCTCCATCACCGGGAACAGCTCGATTCGGCGTCTCTGGCCGCTGGGCCCGGTGTTGTCGCCTCCGGTCGAGGCCGGAGTGGGGGGGCGACCCCTCCTCAACGTTTCGTTTGCGCTCAACTACGCGGTCGGCGGCTTGTCGGTGGTTGGTTATCACCTGACCAACCTCCTCATCCACCTCGCCGCGAGCCTGGTCCTGTTCGGCGTGGTCCGGCGCACGCTGGGGAGCCCGACGCTGTCGGCCAGGTTCGGAGCGGCGGCCACGCCTCTCGCCTTGGCAGTCAGCGGGCTTTGGGCCCTCCACCCGCTGCAGACGGAGGCGGTCACCTACCTCTCGCAGCGGGCCGAGTCACTGATGGGCCTCCTTTTCCTGTCCACCCTCTACCTGTCAATCCGGGGTTTCGCGGCGGTGGCCCCGGGGACCCGCCTTGCCTGGTACGCGGCCTCCACGCTCGCCGCTGGGGCGGCCCTCGCCGCGAAGGAAGTGGCGGCCAGCGCTCCCCTGATCGTTCTCCTGTACGACCGTACATTCGTCTCGGGAGGTTTTCGCGCCGCCTGGCGCCGGCACTGGCCGCTCTTTTGTGCGTTCGCCGTAACACTGCTGCTCCTAGCACCCCGGATTGCGAGCTTGGGCCGCGGCACCGTGGTCTACGGCGTGGGATTCGGGGGCGCTCTTACCTGGTGGGAGTATGCCCTCATGGAAAGCCGGGTGATCGTACGATATCTGGCCCTGGCGTTTTGGCCGCACCCGTTGGTATTCGATTACGGTCCGCTTCTGCCCGGCCGGATTGGTGAAGTCTGGCCTTATCTGGCAATGCTGGCGGCTCTCGCCATCGCCACGGTGGTCGCCCTGGTCCGCCATCCCGCCCTGGGTTTCGCCGCCGCGTGGTTTCTCGTGATTTTGGCACCCACCTCAACGGTCATTCCAGTCGTCGGCCAGCCGATGGCCGAGAGCCGGATGTACCTGCCCCTGGCCGGTGTGGCGTCGCTCGCCGTGCTGGGAGTTTGCGGGTTCTCGGGTCGTCGCGGTCTGGCGCTTTGCGCCGTCGCCGGCCTCGTATTCGCGGCAGTTACTGTCGAACGTAATGCCCTCTACAATAGCGAGGTGACGCTCTGGCAGGACACGGTGGTGGCGGCACCCCGCAATCCACGCGCGCACTACAACCTGGGTACCGTGTATTCGGCGCTACCCGGGCGGAGCTTCGATGCCATTGCGGAATACCGGGCTGCCGTCCAGCTGGTCAACTACTACCCCGAGGCGCACAACAACCTCGGGTCCGAACTGGAACGGATCCCGGGACGGCGGGAGGAGGCGGTGCGCCAGCTGGAGGAGGCGGTCCGGGAGGATCCCGGATTCGCGGACGCCCACTACAACCTCGGGATCGCCCTCAAGGCTAGGCCTGCCGATCGCGAGCGGGCGGTCGAGCAGTTCCGCGAGGCGGTGCGGCTGAGGCCCGATTTTGCGGCGGCCCACACCAACCTCGGGAATCTGCTCATCCAGCTCCCGAAGGGGTCCGCCGAGGCGGTCTCCGAATTCCGTGCGGCCCTCCGGATCGAGCCCGGCCTGGCGGAGGCCCACAACAGCCTGGGCAACGCCCTGAGCGGCGCCCCGGGGCGGCAGGACGAGGCGGAGGCCGAATTCCGCGCGGCCCTCCGGCTGCGTCCGGACTATGCGGCGGCGCACAACAACCTAGGCAATGTGCTCCGCAGCCGGCCAGGGCAGGCGAAAGAAGCCATCGACGAGTATGAAGCGGCTCTCCGGCTTGATCCCAATCTGGTCCAGGCGCACCAGAGCTTGTGGCTGCTGCTGAGCGGGATTCCCGGGCGGGGTGAGGAGGCCAAGGAGCATGCCCGGGCCGTTCTGCGCATCATGACCAATTCCAGGGCCCACTCGGAATAAGGCGGACCCTGCGCAAGAGGATTCGCTTCAGCAGAGTTTTTTCCGTCAAGACGGGGCTGCGCGGTCGGCCGGGGACGGGATTACTACAAAGAAAAATGGCCCGTCACGGAATAGTAACAAGGTCGGCAGTAAGGCTGTGACAATAGGGGTTTATCCTCAGGGCGGAATAGGTGCTTTCGCCCAAATGCGGGGCATCCGTTCCTGGTCCCAAAACAACACAAAACAAGGTCAGGAAACAGTAACGAAAATGAAACTCATTAAAACACTTGCGGCGGGTTCGCTCGCCCTTGGTTTTGCCGGCTCCGCCCTGGCAGTCACCGACGTCTATGTCTGCGGCTCCACGGCCTTCAGGTCCGCGGTTGTCACCGCCGAAATCGACGTACTCGGTGGCGCGGGCGCCGTTGCGACGGCCGAAAACGATACCAAGGCGGTCACCGCCACCACCATCTCCGATGTCTCCGGTACGGATGCCAGCAGCAACGCGATCGTCTTCCACAACCACTGGACCGGTTCCGTCGCCGGTGTGACGGACGTCACGAACAGCAACGCCCTGAGCTACATCGACGACAGCCTGCTCGGCGCCCCGGGTTCGAACGTTCAGAACGCGGCCGCCGCGGACAACGTCATTCCCCAGGTCACGATGTCGGACAACGTCTACACCGACGCGGTCACCACCCTGGCCAACGCTAACACCACCGGCAAGAACTTCGCCAAGAACATCACCGGTCTGACCGATGGTGGTACGCTGGGAGAGCCGGCCGTTGCGGTTGTGACCTTCCAATGGGAGATGGGGGCCAACAACGCCGGCAACCCGGCTGGCTGGACATCCCTTAACATCACCCAGGACCAGGCTGCGTACCTCCTGACCAACGGCAGCATTCCGCTGTCGGTGGTTGATGGCAGTCCGGCGGATGCGGGCAATTTCCTGCTCTTCGTCGGCCGCAATGAGGATTCGGGCACCCGCGTTCTCTACCAGGGTGAGTCCTGGGGCGCCGGCCTGACCCCGAAGGTGATCAGCAGCAGCACCGTCCAGTGGATGGCCGAGCAGTCGACCACCCCCGGCGGCGCGGCGATCGCCACGGGCTATCCGACCTCCTCGACGGGTGCGGGCTATCCGGCCATCAGCAACCAGGGCGGCATTACCGCCATCAAGAAGTGGCCCGGCAGCTGGACCCTGAACACCGAGACGGCCGTCACCTGGACGACCCCCGGACACTCCGGCTACAACGGCGGCGGCGACGTGGCGGCGATCCTCTCCTCCCCGAACCCCAACCTGGGCCTCACCTTCACCAATGCGGGTGATACCGCCGGCCTCGGTGCGGGCTACAACGCAGCGACGAGCAACATCTACCTGGTGACCCTCATCGGCACCCATGATGCGGCTTCTATCGTCGGCGGGACGCTCCTGTCCTACAACGGCATCGGCATCTCGGACAACAATATCGAGACCGGTCAGTACGCACTCTGGAACTACGAGCATCTGTACTACCTCAGCACGCTCGCTGGCACGCCCCTGACGGCGGCTAACGAGCTTGCCGACGAGCTCTATAACTTCACCGAGGCCCAGTTCGGCGGTTCGCCGGCCGCTGGTTCCCCCGGCATCCCCCTGTCCCTGATGCTTGTCTCGCGCGGCACTGGCGCGGGCAGCCAGATCAAGTAACCTGTTAGCGCACAACAAATAAAATAAGACAAAATGAAATTGACGAAAGTTATCACCTCCGGGCTCGCCGTACTCGCCCTCGGGCTGGTCGGCGCCCACGCGCAGACCATCACCTCTCCCGGCGCGGCCGGCTATAGCTCGGGCGACCTCCTGCTGTCGTTCTACGGCACCTCTGCCGCGAATGACACGGTTTTCGACATCGGCACCCTCGCTACCTACCAGAGCCTGACGCCGGGCACGTACACGGTGGCCGGCTTCGATTCCGCGGGCGTCACCGACGTCCTCACCAACACCGGTTCGTTCGGCTCTTCCATCTATTGGAATGTGGCGAGCGGCAATGGTGGCACCGGCGAGCTCGCGCTGACGGATGGCGGTGCCGCGATCCGAAATAGTTCCACCTACTCGGGTCTCGCGAGCGCGATCGACAACATCGGTTTCGAGGTCGAGGGCAGCGCGGGCTCAGGCACCAGCGCCAACGACGCGGTCCTGTCGGACAAGCCGATATACAACCAGATCGGTGTCAACGCCTCCCACAACTGGTCGGGTGGTCCAGCCGTCACGTCGGATTCCGTCACCACGGGTACGACCACGCTGTACCTGTATGACCTCGACCATGCCGGCGCCTCGAGTGGGTTTGGCAAGGAACTCGGCTACTTCACGCTGAACTCCTCGACGGATAGCCTGACGTTCACCGTGACGGCCATTCCTGAGCCCTCGACGTATGCCGCCATCCTTGGCGCGCTGACGATTGGGTTCGTAGTCGTTCGCCGTCGGTTCGGTTCCTCGGGGCTCATCGCCCAGGCTTGAACTGTCTTCCGACTGCTTAGGTAAAGTAAGAAGAGCCGGCGGGTCCCCTGGGTGCCCGCCGGCTTCTCTTTTGTCTGCAGACCGGCGATCTCCCATTCGAATTGGATTCAACCTGCCCTTGGCTCAATCTTTTTGGGCC
>Ga0302314_10001325_pt1 | contig 46206 bp, 37 predicted proteins | sample III_Palsa_N2_3_FD_200533 | JGI IMG/M metagenome (GOLD analysis project Ga0302314, IMG submission 200533) | Peat permafrost microbial communities from Stordalen Mire near Abisko, Sweden - III_Palsa_N2_3 | ecosystem: Environmental > Terrestrial > Soil > Palsa > Peat permafrost | place: Sweden...
CGATCACGCTGGCGACGTCGTCCAGCGGATTGGCCCGCCGGGACTCGGTCAGCGCATTGAAGTAGTTGAAGAAGTCGGCCAGCACCGCCTGGATCGCTTGCTGCTGGGCCTGCGCGCTCTCGTCGGCAGGGCGGCGGCGCAGGTCGGGGTCCGTCGCGCCGAACAGCTCCTGGGTCAGCTGCAGCATGCGCGGCTCGTCCTCGCGCGGCACGCCCAGAATCTCCATGATCACCCGCAGCGGAAAGTGCAGGGCGACCTCGCTGACGAAGTCGCACTCGCCGCCAAGGCTCTCCATCCGCGCCACCGCCTCGCGCGCCAGTTCCCGCACCCGGGCCTCCAGCTTGCGCAGGTTCTGCGGCATGAACCAGCCCTGGGTCAGGGCGCGGTACTGCATGTGGTCTGGCTCGTCCATCTGCACCAGGGTGTAGAGCAGCGGACGCCCGGCGGCCCGCGCCGCGCGGCCGTTCTCCACCGCCTGGTGCGGGGCGAGGGTGGATGGATAGGTCCCGTACGGAAACGCCGTGTTGTCCTTGCTCATTTCCAGGATATCGGCATGGCGGGTGACCACGTGGAACGGATCGAACCCCGGCAACTCGGCCCGGGCGATCGGGTCGTTCTTGCGCAGCCACGCATAGGCCTCATAGAGGCGCGCGGGGTCGGCGTGCGCCTTGGGATCGACGACGGTGGCGACGTATTCGGCCGCGGTTTCGGTCATGCCTGCCTCTGGACTGATTGTTTGTCAGCGCGGCCTTGGGGGCCGGCCTGTGCGAGCCGCGCCGAAGCCGCTCTCAGCGTTTCGATAGCTTCGTCCAGCTGCCGCCGCCGGTTTTCCAGGACGCTCAGCTGCGCCTTGAAGCGTGGCAGGGCCTTAGCCTGTACGGAGGTCTTGTCCTCCTTGTCGCGGATATCGAGCAGCTCGCGGATCGCCCGCAGGCTGAACCCGGCGCGCCGACCGCCGAGGATGAGCTTCAGGCGCGCACGGTCCTTGTCCGAGTAGATCCGCTTCTGCTCGCGCCGGATGGGCGAAAGCAGTCCCATTTCTTCGTAGTAGCGAAGCGCTCGGGGTGTGACCCCGAACTCACGGCACAGCTGGGAGATGCTGGAGACGCTTTGCGGCGAGCGGAGCGGTTTCAAGGGCGGGCCCTTCCCAGGTTGATGGGACGTCGGGATCATGGACCGTAACTCAAGTTATGCGTAACCCAGGTTATGGTCGCATGCAAGCCGGTGGCGTCGCGGCCTTGCCGCGGGCCTTCGCCGCTGCGTTAGGCTGCCAGCGGCGACTTGGGCCGTCTGCCTAAGCGCTAAACTCGGAACTTATAGGTTGCGCCAGGAAGGCGTTCGATATCGGGCGGATAGTTGGCCCGCTTTTCATCGAAGTAGCGACGGCGATGATCGCCGGCCGCCGCAAGGTTGTAGGTCAGATAGAGAATTCGCCGCTGCTGGTCGGTCAAATTCGCCGCCGAGCCGTGCGGGGCGTAGCTGTCAAAAAACAGAACATCGCCAGGCTCGGTCTCGATGGACACCAGCGAGAAGTCCTGCATCTGGTCTGGCGTGAGCGGCGCCCATTCGTTCCCGATCAAACCGGCGAAACGCCGTCCATCGCTCATTTCGAGGCAACCATTTTCGAGCGTGGCATGGTCGATGCTGACCATGGCCGTAACAAATAGCGGCGCATAAACCGACCAGCCGGCCTGCTGATCCTGATGGGGTTCAAATCCCGCGCCGCCGGGTCGTTTGAAGTTGATTTTTTCCTTGAACAGCACCGCCTGTCCGTCGAGCAATTGCTCGATCGCGGCGCGTAGCCGGCCGCCCCGCACCAGCTGGTCGAATTCCGCGTGGTAGGGACAGAAATCCTCGATCCGCTGCATGACCCGCTCGCCCGGAACGGTCAGGCTGTCCTCGTAATAGACCATGTGTCGCCCAGGAACTTCGGGCAGGGCGACCAACTCGTCCGTCCAACGCGCGATATCGGCGGTTTCGTCGCCGCTGAACAGGCCGCGGCTGACGAGCCAGCCGGTACGGACGTAGTGGTCCAGGTCAGCGGAAGATAACGGCGAGGATGAACGCAAATCGCTGGAATATGACGGCTCAGTCAACGACACCGTATCAGCTCCATAGCAGGGGCAGCACCGCCGCGCGGGCTTTGTCGACGTCCTCCGGGAAATCGATTTCAGTCCAGGGCAGGTCGGTTATGTCCACATGGGTGAAGTTGGCGGGGTTCGCGAGCAGCATGTCCCGGATCGCCTCCTCGTACTCGATGTCGTGCCGACCGGCGGCGATATACGGTTCGCAGGCATCGGCCAGCGCCGCCGCCTGTTCGGCTGAAAACTTGAAAAACCCCACCGACTCGCCGTGCCAATCGTGGGCGTGTTCGGGGCGCTTGCGGAAGTCGACCATGACGCCGTCGCGAAAGCAGACCTTGACGGGTTCGTCGCCCGGCTCGAGTTCGCGGTCGACCAATATCACCGCCTCGCCCTTAGCGCCGAGCAGCCGCTCGATCATGCGCGAATCGTAGAGGACATCGCCGTCCATCAGCAGCACGGGCTTGCCGGCGCGGAGCCGATCCCGCTGCACCCACAGCGAGACGAGGCTTCCCTTGCGATAGTCGGGATTGTGGACGGTCCCGGCCCGGCCGCCGATCTCCTCCTGGAGCCGCTCCGCCTCGTGTCCGACCGTGACGACGATGTCGTTGATACCGTTGGCCTCAAGCGCGTTCAGGTGACGTTCGATCAGCGACCGACCGTCGAAATCAAGCAGGACCTTGGGGCCCTCGTGCGCGCCGCCGAGTCGCCGCCCGACGCCCGCCGCCAGCAGGATGACTACGGGTTTTGCGGGTTCAATCTGTGACATATCCATGACGCGGCGTTTGCAAGTGAGACTGACATGCAGCTATACCACGCACGCCGAACGCGCCAACGTCCGAAGGCATCTCCTCAGTTATCGCGTCTCATGTGAAAGCCAATTCGATGGATGGTCAGCCTGACCTTGCCGTTGCAACGGCCAAGGCCGCGGGACAGGCCCCCGCTGGGGTCGACGCGCCGTTCGATCGAGCCCGTCTGCTGCGGCGCGCCATTCAGTCCCCGCACCTCGCGTTCCTGATGGAAGCCCATAACGGTCTCTCGGCGAAGATCGTCGAGGAGGCGGGGTTTGGCGGCATCTGGGCTTCGGGCTTGACGATTTCCGCCAGTCTCGGGCTTCGCGACAGCAACGAGGCGTCGTGGACCCAGGTTCTGGAAATGCTCGAGTACATGAGCGACGCGACCACGCTGCCTATTCTGGTCGACGGCGACACCGGCTACGGCAATTTCAACAATGTGCGCCGGCTGGTGAAAAAGCTGGGCGAACGCAATATCGCCGGCGTCTGCATTGAAGATAAACTGTTCCCGAAGACCAATTCCTTCATCGGGGAAGAACAGCCCCTCGCCGAGATCGATGAGTTTTGCGGCCGCATCAAAGCCGGCAAAGACAGTCAGGCCCACGACGATTTTGTGCTCGTCGCCCGGGTCGAGGCCTTGATCGCGGGACGTGGGATGGACGAGGCGCTGCGCCGCGCCGAGGCCTATCGCGCGGCCGGCGCCGACGCGATTTTGATCCATTCCAAGAACCCCGATGGCGCCGAGATCTTCGAGTTCTGCCGCCATTGGGAAAATCGCGCGCCGGTCGTGATCGTGCCGACAATGTACTACGCCACGCCGACGGATCTGTTTCGCCAGGCGGGCATCTCCACGGTCATTTGGGCCAACCACCTGCTGCGTTCGTCGATCTCCGCCATGCGCGAGACGGCGCGGCGCATTCACGAGGACGAGTCGCTCCGAAGCGTGGAAGGCCGTGTCGCGTCGGTGAAGGACATTTTTCACCTAGTTGGCAATGCAGAGCTGGAAGACGCCGAACGCCGCTACCTGCCGGAACAGACGCGTCCCCGCGCCGTCGTCTTGGCCGCCTCGAGGGGGGAACTCGGCGATCTGACCAAGGACCAGCCCAAGGCGATGATCGATGTGCGCGGCCAATCGCTGCTGCAGCGGCTGGTGAACACCTTCGCCGCCAGCGGGATGCGAGACGTGACGGTCGTGCGGGGCTACCGCAAGGACGCCGTGAACGTCAAAGGCGTGAAAACCGTCGACAACGACCATTACGATCAAACCGGAGAAGCCTATTCGCTGGCGCAGGCCGCCAAGGCGCTGCACGGCGAGCTTGTGGTGGCTTACGGCGACGTGCTGTTCCGCAACTACATCCTCGAGAGCCTGCTCTCCAGCAACGCGGACGTGGTGCTGGCCGTCGATGCGCTCAATCTGGTCCGGCGCGGCGTCGGGCCGCGCGTTCGGGATCTGGTGCTGGCCGACCGTCCCTTCTCGGGCGACTATCTCGACGACGGCCCGGTCCAGCTGCTGCGGATGGCCGACGATCTTGGCGAGACGCCGCCGTGCGGTGAGTGGATGGGACTGGCCCGTTTCAGCTCGACCGGCGCGTCGTGGCTACGGGAGGAAATCGCGCTGCTCGAAACCGAAGGCGAACTCGAGCAGGCAGACCTTCCGCTGCTGCTCAGCCGCATCGCCGCGAAACATCCGGTGCGGGTGAAATATTTCACCGGCCATTGGATGGACGTAGACACCATAACCGATGTGGCAGACGCTCGTAATTTCACCTAAACCGCGCCGATGATCGCGGCTCAGGCCTTCATTGACGAAGCCTCTCGCGCGGGTTTCGACTTCTACACCGGCGTGCCGTGCAGCTATTTGACCCCGCTGATCAACGGCGTGCTGTCGAGCCGGGACGTGACCTATGTCGGCGCGACCAGCGAAGGCGAGGCGGTGGCTCTCGCGGCGGGCGCCTGGCTGGCGGGCCGCCAGACGGTGGTGATGTGCCAAAATTCGGGGCTCGGGAACGCCGTCAATCCGCTCACCTCGCTCAACGCGCCGTTCCGCATCCCGACGCTGCTGATCACCACCTGGCGGGGCCGGCCGGGCGAGCCGGACGAACCTCAACACGAGGTGATGGGCCAGATCACGTCCGATCTGCTGACGCTCATGGGGCTGCCGCACACGCGGTTTCCCAGTGAGATCGCGCTGGTGTCGCCCCACATCGCAAGCGCAGCCGCGGCCATGGAAGCCTCCGGCATGCCCTATGCCTTTGTCATGGCGAAGGGCGACGTGGCGGAGGCGGATCTTGATCAGCCCGACCCACAGCCAAGGGCGCAGGGCCAGAGAGGCGATTTTACTGGCCACGGCGCCAGGCCGACGCGGGCCGCCGCGCTGGAACGCTTTTTGGCGCTTACGAACGACGAGACGGCGGTGATCGCCACCACCGGCAAATGTGGCCGTGAGCTCTTCACCCTCTCCGATCGCGATCAGCACCTCTATCAGGTCGGTTCCATGGGCGGCGCCAGCGGCATGGCCCTGGGCGTCGCGCTCAACAGTCCCAAGCGGGTGGTGGTGCTGGATGGGGATGGCGCGGCGCTGATGAAGCTTGGCGCGCTCGCCACGATCGGCGCGCAGGCGCCGGACAATCTTGTCCATATCGTGCTGGATAACGGCGTGCATGATTCGACCGGCGGCCAGGCGACGGTTTCCAGTTCGGTCGACTTCGCCGGCGTCGCCCTGGCGTGCGGTTACCGCTATGCGGCGGTTTGCGACGACCTGGCGGGGTTCGAGCAGGCGTGGAGGGCGGCGAATCTCGAAGGCGGGCCCGCCATGATCCACCTCAGGATCGAACCGGGATCGTTGCAGAAGCTGGGGCGCCCGACCATTCGGCCCGACGCTGTCGCGCGCCGTTTCAAGGCGTTTCTGGCCTCGTGAAGCGAACCGCAATTCTGGGCATTGTGATCGGCCTGGGGCTGGCCATCACCTTGTTGGCCAGCAACGATCTCGGCCGCATCGTCCAGGCCCTGCTGGGCGCCGGCTGGGGCATCGTGCCGGTCGTCATGCTGCACACGCCGCAGACGTTCTTTTCGACCCTCGGCTGGCGGACACTCATCGATACGCCCCGCTCGCCGAAGCTATGGCTGCTCTATAGGTTGCGCTGGATTCGGGAGTCGGCCAACGCCCTGCTGCCGGTGGCCCAGATCGGCGGCGACTTCGTCCGTACGCGCCTTCTGGCGCAAACCGGCGTGCCGCTCAGGGCCGCCGCGGCCTCCAGCGCGGTGGACCTGTCGGTGGAGATGGCGGCCCAGATCGTTTTCACCCTGGTGGGCGTCGCCTTGCTGCTGATGGGCCCTCACCTGGGGGACGTCGTGCCCCTCGGTATCGGCGTGACGGCGATGGGCGCACTGATCGCCGTCTCCTTCATGGCCTCTCAGCGCTTCGGACTTTTCAAGGGGATCGAGCCGCTCATCGCCCGCTTTGCGGTCGGCCAGTGGGCCTTTGTCGGCGAACTGTCCGGGTTGAACGACGCCGTCGTCGGCCTCTATCGGCAGCCGCGGCGAATCCTCGCCTGCGGCGGCTATCACTTCATCTCATGGGCGCTGGGCGCGCTGGAGACCTGGGCGGCGCTCGCGGTGCTCCATGTCGCCGCGGGCTTGCGCGAAGCGATCATCATCGAGGGCCTGGGGCAGGCGGCAAGAGGCTTGGCGTTTTTCGTGCCCGGCGCGCTCGGGGTGCAGGAGGGAGGGTATCTCCTGATCTGCGCGATGTTCGGAATCGCCGCGCCGAACGCGCTGGCGCTCTCGCTTATTCGCCGGATCCGGGAGTTGTCGCTGGGTGTCCCTGGGTTGGTTCTTTGGCACTATATGGAAGGGCGCGCCGACCCGTCGGTGCGCCATCGCGTGAGCACGGTCCCATGAGTGATGCGCCTCTTTTGCTGACGCCGGGACCCTTGACGACCGACCCGGCGGTGCGCGCGGCGATGCAGAAGGATTGGGGTTCGCGAGACCCCGCCTTCATCGCCCTCACCGCCGAATTGCGCGCCCGGCTGGTTCAATTGGCCAAGGGCGACGCGACCCATGTCGCGGTGCCGATCCAGGGCAGCGGCACCTATATTCTGGAAGCGGCCATCGGGTCCCTGGTCGGAGCCTCCGACAAGCTGCTCGTGCTCGCCAACGGCGCCTATGGCGAGCGCATGGCTTCGATCGCCAAACGGCTTGGCCGGGCGGTGGAAGTTCTCCGCTGCGACGAAGATCGGCCGGTCGATCCGGACGCGGTCTTCGATGCGCTGAAGGATGCATCGATTACCCATGTGGCCCTGGTGCATTGCGAGACGACGACGGGCATTCTCAACCCCTCCGAAGCCGTCGCCGATGTGGTCGCCGAGGCCGGACGAGTTCTTCTCCTCGACGCCATGTCGAGCTTTGGCGCCCTGCCGATCAATCTGAGCCGCACCCAGATCGGCGCCGTCCTCGCGTCCGGCAACAAGTGCCTCGAGGGCGCGCCTGGCGTGGCCTTCGCCCTTGTGGAACGGGCGCTTCTGGCCGGGAGCGCCGGCCGCAGCGCGTCGCTCAGTCTGGATCTCGCGGCGCAATGGCAAGGCTTCGAGGCCGACGGCCAGTGGCGGTTCACCCCGCCGGTTCAGGTCGTGGCCGCGCTCGTCGAAGCGCTTCGCCTGCTCGAGCGGGAAGGCGGCCCGGCCGCGCGGCTCAGGCGCTACCAGGCCAATCTCGATACATTGATCGCGGGCGCGACGGCCGTGGGGCTGGAACTCTATCTGGAACGCGCGCTGCAGGCGCCGATCATCGCCACCTTCCGCGCGCCCGGTGGCCGCCGCTTCAATTTCGACGCCTTTTACCAGGCGCTCGTCCGCCGCGGCTTCATCATCTATCCCGGCAAGCTCACCCGGGCCGAGACCTTTCGCATCGGTTGTATCGGCGCGGTGCGCCCGGCCGACTTCGAGCGGCTCGGCGCGGCGCTTGGTCCCGCGTTGGACGAGGCGAGCGTCAGATCATAGATCGCCGTCCAGCGTCGCCTCGCCGCTGGTCCGCACCCGCCACAGGACGCCAACCGCCACAGCCGCCAGCGGGGTGACGACCGACGCCGTGATCACCATCGGCCAAGCCAGGCCACACCAGATCAGCACCGGCACAAAGATCAGGGCGTCGTCCGGATCAATCGTGAGGCGGCCATCAAAAAGCTCCAGCCCGCCGACGGACGCGATCTTCAATACGTTAAGCTCGAGGAACAGCACGCCGATCCCGAGCCCCGCCAAGAGACCCAGTCCGAAGCCTAGAGAACCATTCTCATGCGCCAGCCCAAAGCCCAGGCCCACGAACGCCGCCATGCTGGCGATGCAATCACTCGCCAGGTCATAGCGATGACCCGCCAGGCTCGACTGGCGCGTTTGCCGCGCAAGCTCTCCATCCGCCCTGTCGAGCAACATCGAGATCAGGAAGATCACGCCGCCCAAGGCCATCCAGCTGTTAGCGCCCACGGCAAAGGCGGCGGCCGCCGCCAGACCCGTCGCCAGGCGGGCGGTGGTGAGATGGTTGGGCGTGATCCCCGTCTTCGCGGCCATTCGCACGGCCGGCCGGACGATCCGATGGATCAGTGTGTTATGACTCATACGCAGCGAGCGCTCCGGTCCTTTTGCAAACGATAATGCCTCGCAATTGCGAATGAAATCGAGAATTTCTCGGATATCTTCGGTCAGTGATCTGACTATCGCCCGCGCGGAGCTGCGCTCACGGCGTGGGCAAGCACCCTAGGCCGATAGGTCGGAGGCACGGGCGTCTTAGCCGTTATGGGTCCGTTTAGGTTGGCGGTGATTGACGCTGTCGCCAGACCAGACAATCCTGACACGCGCGCCAGGTTGCTGATAGGGTTGCGGGCCTTCGTGCCGATCTGCGCGTTTTGTCATGCGCGCCGACGGTGTCACCGCGCCCCGGCCGGGCAGCGAGCGGTCCAAGGGAGTATGCGTCTTGTTGATGGAAGTGAGCGAAACCGCCTCCCGCCGGGTCGATCTGCGTCGCACCGACAGCCACCCTGACTTTTGGTACCCGATCGCCTGGTCGGAGGAGGTCAAGGCTGGGGCGATGATTTCCCGTCGCTACGCCGGCGAGCCGATCGCGGTGGTCCGCGGCAAGGACGACAAGCTGTTCGCGCTGGAGGACCGCTGCGCCCACCGTCAGGTGCCGCTGACCCACGGGGTGGTGCAGGGATGCACGGTGAAGTGCGGCTATCACGGCTGGGCCTATGACGCTGACGGCCATTGCATCGACGTGCCCTACCTGGGCCGCGAGCGGCTGCCGAACGGGGTCAAGTCATACCCATGCCAGGAGGTCGATGGCCTGATCTTCGTTTTCCCGGGGAATCCGGCCCTGGCCGAAGGGCGGCTACCGACGACGCTGGGGGCCAAGGCAAGCAAGTCGTACAAAACCCGGCAGCTCAATCGCGAGGTCGCGGCGCACTATACGTTCATGCACGAAAACCTGTTCGACATGAACCATCAGTTCCTGCACCGCAAACAGATGGGCATGATCAAGGCCCACTGTCTTGGACGTCGCCATGGCGAATCCTGGGCCGAAGTCGACTACACCTTCAGCCGCAAGGAAGGCTCATCCTCGGTCGGTGAGACCGCGATCCTGGGTGTTTTGCGCAAGCGCGGCGAGGGCGACAACGCCGACCTGATGACCATCCGCACCGAATACCCGTATCAGCATCTGCGGGTTTGGGTCGGCGATGGCGAGCCGGTGCTGAGCGTCTGGCTGGGCTATACGCCGTTGGACAAGCATCAACGCACCAATCGCACCTTTGGCTATTTGTCCGTCAAGCGTCCCAAGATCCCCGGCCTGATCGAAGTGGCTTGGCCTTTCATCACCATGTTCACCGAACAGATCTTCCGCGAAGACAAGGAGATCGTCGAGATGGAACAGGCGGCTCACGACTTTCAGGGTTCGGACCGGAACAATGAGGTGTTTCCCCCGATCCGCGACTTGCGCGAGGTGTTAGCGCGATGCGGCGTGCCGGCGGACGGATCGTCGCCCCCAAGCGCGCGCTACGCCGCGGAATGAGGCGCGCGAGCTGCGCCAGCGGTGTCCGACCGCTCTAACTGGTCCTATGGCGCCACCGTTTCCGTTCGCGGCTTGCGTCCCCGCATGAACCTGAGCGATAATCCGAGCACTGATTGAGTTGGACGGTTGCGCAGGGCGTTTCGCAACCAGGGCGAGGATAGTCGTCGAACTTAACGCCTCAGAACAGCCATTCATCACCTCACCTCTCGGCTCGGTGGCGGTTGCCTGTGGCCTGTTCTGTCGGCTAAGCGATCTTCCTGATCAAACCTCAGTCTCCGCCTGTCGAACGGATGTCTCGGCCTCGCGATTACGGTGTGCTATGTTACGGGTGTTATTGGCTGAGCCCCGAGGATTTTGCGCCGGTGTGGTGCGCGCCATCGGTATTGTCGATGAGGCCCTCATCCAGTCCGACAAGCCGGTCTATGTCCGGCACGAGATCGTCCACAACCGTCATGTGGTCGATGATCTGAAGTCCAAAGGCGCGGTGTTTGTCGAGGAACTGGATGAGATTCCAGACGGCGCCCTCACCGTCTTCAGCGCGCATGGCGTCGCCCGCTCCGTGGTCGAGGAAGCGCGGCGAAGAGCGCTCCCGGTTCTCGACGCGACCTGTCCCCTGGTGGCGAAGGTTCACCGCCAGGGACAACGATACGTCCAGCAGGGTCGAAGGCTCGTCTTGATCGGCCATGAGGACCACCCCGAAGTGGTGGGAACGGTGGGACAGATCGATGGGCCTGTTTATGTGACGCCGGATGTCGCGGCTGTGCTGGCCCTCGATCTCCATCCCGATATTCCACTGGCTTACATCACGCAGACCACGCTCAGTGTCGACGACACCAACAAGGTGATCGCGGTGCTCAAGACCCGTTTCAACGACGTCGTCGGACCAGAGACGTCCGACATCTGCTACGCCGCTCAAAATCGGCAAAACGCGGTGCGCGATCTTTGCAAGGTCGTCGACGTGCTGATCGTGGTCGGCGCGAGCTACAGCTCGAATTCTCGGCGGCTTTGGGAGATCGGCTGTGAAAGCGGCGTCCCGAGCTATCTCGTGGCCGACAGCACGGAGGTCGATCCCAACTGGCTGAAAGGCGCCTCGACGGTCGGGTTGACCGCCGGAGCGTCCGCGCCGGAACTGCTGGTCCAGTCCGTCGTCGACCTGTTGCGAACGCTGGACGAGGTGGAGGTTTTCCAGATGTCAGGCGTCGCCGAAAACGTCGAATTTCGGCTGCCGGCAGGCCTGAAGTCCATGATGGCCGACGGCGTTCAATAGGTCTGACAGCGCCCCGGGCGCCTGTTTCCAACGTTCCTAAAGTCCGCCGCCCAGCGAGGCGTAGAGCGTGATCATGTTGTTCGCCTTCGACAGCTGAGCGGCCACCAGGGTCTGGCGCGCGGCATAGAGGGTGCGCTCGGCGACCAGCACGTTCAGATAGGTGTCGCTGCCATGCTCGTAGCGGGCGGTCGACAGGCGCAGGGCGTTGGCGGCCGCGTCGGTCAGCGCCTGCTGGGCGGCGAGCTGCTCGTCGATCGTGCCGCGTTGGGCGAGCGCGTCGGCGACCTCGCGGAAGGCGGTCTGGATGGTCTTTTCGTAGGTGGCGACCTCGAGGTCGCGCTGCGCCTTGGCGTAGTCCAGATTGCCGCGATTGGCGCCGGCGTCGAAGATCGTCTGGCTGATCTGCGGCGCGAACGCCCAGGTCGCGGACGAGCCCTGAAAGAGCGCCGAGAGCGCCAGACTGGTGAGGCCGCCGCTTCCGGTCAGCGCGATGTTGGGGAAGAAGGCCGCCCGCGCCGCGCCGATGTTGGCGTTGGCGGCGCGGAGCTGGTCCTCGGCCTGCAACAGGTCGGGGCGCCGCAGCAGCACGTCGGACGCGACGGCGGTCGGCAGATGCTCGAGCACGACCGCGGTGTTGTCGACGCCCGCGGGCAGCAGATCATCGCCCACCGGCGCGCCGACCACCAGGTCGAGGGCGTTGCGATCCTGGGCGACCTGGGTCGTCAGCTGCGCGACGGCGAACCTGGCCTGCTCGACGAAGGTCTGCGCCTGGCTGACGTCCAATTCCGAATCGACGCCGATCTCGAACCGATGCTGTGTCACCGCCAGCGTCGCCGCGCCGTTCTTCAGCGAGTCCTCGGCGATCGCCAGCAGCGCCCGGTCCGAGCCGATGGTCAGGTAGTCGGCGGCGACCTCCGAGACGAGGGTGATCTGCGCCGCGTCCCTCGCCTGCCGGGTGGCGAAATATTGCTCCTGCGCGGCGCGGGTCAGGTCGCGAACCTTGCCGAACAGGTCGAGCTGATAGGAGGTGACGCCGGCGGTCAGGCTGTAGATGTGTTCGTCGTACTCGCCCGTCGCGCCCGGGGCCAGGCCGCCGGCGGCGACGCTGGCCGGCTCCTGGCCCAGGGTGGCGCCGCCCTGGGCGGTAATGGTCGGAAAGAGGGCGGCGCGCTGGACGCGGTATTGCGCTCGCGCCGCGGCGATGTTCGCCACCGCGATACGCAGGTCGCGGTTGTTGGCCAGCGCCTGGTCGACCACGGCTTTCAGCTTGCCGTCCTGGATGAAGTCGCGCCATCCGACGATCGGCTGCACGGCCGTCGGCGCCGCGGGGTAGGCCGGGCCAGTGGGAAAGCTGGCCGGAACCGGCGGCGCCGGCCGATGGTAGGCGGGCGCGAGGTCGATGCACCCGGTCAGCAGCATCGCCGCGAGCGCGACGAACGGTGGGGCGAGGCGCATCCTAGCTTGCCTCCGCCGGCGGCGCGGCGGGCGGCTTGTCCTGGCGGAACAGCCGCTTCACCACGATGAAGAAGACCGGCACGAAGAAGATCGCCAGCACGGTGGCCGAGATCATGCCGCCGACGACGCCGCGGCCGATCGCATTCTGTCCGCCCGAGCCGGCGCCGGTCGACACCGCCAGCGGCAGCACCCCGAAGATGAAGGCGAACGAGGTCATCAGGATTGGCCGCAACCTGAGTTTGGCGGCCGCCAGCGCGGCCTCGGCGGCGCCCATGCCCATCTTCATCCGCTCCTCGGCGAATTCGACGATCAGGATCGCGTTCTTGGCCGAGACCCCGATCGTGGTGATCAGCCCGACCTGGAAATAGATATCGTTGTTGAGCCCGGTGAGGTGCGCCGAGAGCAGGGCGCCGATCACCCCCAGCGGCACCACCAGCAGCACCGCGATCGGCACCGACCAGCTTTCATAGAGCGCCGCGAGGCAGAGGAAGACGATCAGCAGCGACAGCGCATAGAGCATCCCCGCCTGTCCGCCCGACGCCTTTTCCTCGTAGGACAGCCCGGTCCACTCGTAGCCGATGCCGGCCGGGAGTTTCTTGGCCAGCGCCTCCATATGCTCCATGGCCGTGCCGGTGCTTACGCCCGGCGCCGGCGCGCCCTGGATTTCCATGGACGGCACGCCGTTGTAGCGCTCCAGCCGCGTCGGGCCGTAGGTCCAATCCTTGGTGGCGAACGAGGATACCGGCGCCATCGTCCCCGTGGCGCTGCGCACATAGAGGTTGTCGAGGTCCTCGAGCTTGGTGCGGTAGGGCGCGTCGGCCTGGATATAAACCTGCTTCACCCGGCCGCGATCGACGAACTGGTTGACATACGCGCTGCCCAACGCGGCGCTGACGGTGGTGTTGATGTCGGCAATCGAAAGACCGAACGCGCCAGCGCGAGCCTGATCGATGTTCAACTTAATTTGGGGCACGTCGTTCAGGCCGTTCGGACGCACCTGGTTCAGGCTCGGGTCCTTGCTCGCCATCATCAGAAGCTGGTTGCGCGCCGCCACCAGCTTGTCGTGGCCGACATTGCCGACGTCCTCGAGCTCGAAATCGAAGCCGGTGGCGTTGCCGAGTTCGAAGGCGGCGGGCGGTGCGAAGGCGATGACCTGGCCGCTGGTTATGCTCGGCGTAAGCTGCTGGAACACGCGCTTGGCTATCGCTTGAACGGTGTTCGATGCGCCGGGGCGCTGCGACCAGTCCTTCAGTGTGGTGAAGGCGATGCCAGTGTTCTGCGCGTTGCCGACGAAGCCGAAGCCGGCGGCGCTGAAGATGCCGGCGACGTTGGCCTTCTCACCAACCAGGTAGTGATTCCGGACCTTCGCCATCACGGTTTCGGTCTGCTCGGCCGTGTCGCCGGTCGGCATCTGCACCTGGGTGAAGAGGAAGCCCTGGTCCTCGTCCGGCAGGAAGCCGCCGGGCAAGGTGACGAACAGCAGCGCCATGCCGCCGACGATCAGCCCGTAGATGACGAGGGTACGGCCCCAGCGACGGTTGGCCCGCTGCACGCCATCGCCATAGCGGCTGACGCCGCGGTTGAAGTTGCGGTTGAACCAGCCGGAAAAGCCGCGCTCCGGGCCGTGGTTTTCCTTCGCGGGCTTGAGCAGCGTGGCGCATAGCGCCGGCGTCAGGATCAGCGCCACCATCACCGACAGCGCCATGGAGGAGACGATGGTGATGGAGAACTGGCGATAGATGACGCCCGCCGAGCCGCCGAAGAAGGCCATCGGCAGGAACACCGCGGACAGCACCAAGCCGATTCCGACCAGCGCCCCGGTGATCTCGTCCATCGACTTGCGGGCCGCCTCCTTGGGCGACAGGCCCTCGGTGTGGATCAGACGCTCGACGTTCTCAACCACCACGATGGCGTCATCCACCAGGAGGCCGATCGCCAGCACCATGCCGAACATGGTCAGGGTGTTGATGGTGTAGCCGGCGATATAGAGCACCGCGAAGCTGCCCAGCAGCACCACCGGCACGGCGATGGTCGGGATCAGCGTCGCCCGCCAGTTCTGCAGGAAGACCAGCATAACCAGGAAGACGAGAACTACCGCCTCGATCAGGGTGATCACCACATCCCGGATCGAGAGGCTGATGAAGGGCGACGTGTCGATCGGATAGACGACCTTGATGTCCGGCGGCAAACTAGCCGAGAGTTCGATCATCTTGGCCTTGACCGCCTGAATGGTGGCCAGGGCGTTGGCGCCGGGCGCCAGCTCGATCGCGATCCCCGTCGCCGGGCGGCCGTTGTAGCGCGAGATATAGGCCTCGTTCTGAGCGCCCATCTCGACTCGGGCGACGTCGCCGAGTCTGATGAGCGACCCGTCGGGGTTGGTGCGCAGCAGGATTTCGCGGAACTGCTGGGCGGTCTGCAAACGCGACTGAACGTTGACGATCACGTTCAGCCGCTGGTCCTTGAGCGTCGGCAGGCCGCCGATCTGTCCGGCGGACACCTGGTCGTTCTGCGCGATGATCGCGGCGGTCACATCGCCGACGGTGACCTGCAGATTGGCCATCTTGAGCGGGTCCAGCCAGATCCGCATCGCGTATTCCGAGCCGAAGAACTGAGTCTGGCCGACACCGTTGACGCGGCTGATCGGGTCCTGAATCTTGGAGGCGATGTAGTCGCCCAGGTCGTCCTGATCATGGCTGCCGTCGACCGACTCCAAACCGATAACCAGGGCGAAGTTGCGCGCTGACTTGGTGACCGTCAGGCCCTGCTGCTGCACCTCGATCGGCAGCAGCGCGGTGGCCGACTGGAGCTTGTTCTGCACCTGCACCTGGGCCGTGTCGGGATTGGTCCCTTGGGCGAAGTACAACGTCACCGTCGCCGTGCCCGACGAGTCGCTGGTCGATGAGAAGTAGGCCAGATGATCGAGCCCCGTCATCTGCTGCTCGATGATCTGGGTGGTGGTGTTCTCCAGCGTCTGGGCGTCCGCGCCAGGATAGATCGCGGTCACTGAGATCTGCGGCGGGGCCAACGGCGGGAACTGCGAGATCGACAGCTGTCGGATCGCGAGGATGCCGGCGAGCGCCAGCACCATGGCGATCACCCAGGCGAAGATCGGGCGGTCGATGAAGAAACGCGACATGAGCGGCTAGCTTCCAGCCACGAACGGCCGCGGATTGACCTTTGCGCCAGGGTGCAGATTGAGCAGGCCGTCGACGATCAGCTTGTCGCCGGGCTTCAGTCCCGAGGTGATCACCCAGCTGTCGCCGACCGCCTGGTCGGTGGTTACAACCCGCTGCTCGACGACAGCGCCCGGCCCGAGCACCATGGCGACGGCTTGGCCGCGCTCGTTGTGGGAGATGCCCGCCTGGGGCGCCAGCAACCCTTGCGGTCGCACCCCCTCGATCAGCCGGGCGCGGACATAGAGACCGGGCAGCAGCACCCCATTGGGGTTGGCGAAGGTGGCCCGCACGTCCACGGCGCCGGTCGTGGGGTCCACGGTGACATCGGCGAACTTCATCACGCCCTGGATCGGGTAGACCGCGCCGTTGGGCAGCACGAGCTGCACCTGGGCGCTGTCCGGCGCTGGCTGGGTGACATCGCCGCCGTTCAGGGCCGCGCGCAGGCTGAGCAGGTCGGCCGCCGACTGGGTGACGTCGACATAGACCTCGTCCATGCGCTGGATGGTCGCCAGGGCGTTGGTCTGGCCGTTCTGCACCAGGGCGCCGGCGGTATAGGCCGACTTGCCGATCCGGCCCGAGATGGGCGCGCGGATGCGGGTGAATTCCAGATTGACCTGGGCGGCCTGCAGCGCGCCGCGCTGCGCCACGACGGTCGCCTTGGCCTGGGCGGCGGCGGCCTCGGCGTTGTCGGCGTCCTGCTTGCTGACGCCGTTCAGCGCCACCAGCTGGCGGTATCGATCGGCCTGCAGCTGGGTCGAGCGGATGTTGGCCACCGCTTCCGCCAGCTGGCCCTGGGCGGAGAGCACGGCGGCGCGATAGGGCGCGTCCTCGATCTCGTAGAGCACCTGCCCGGCCTGCACCACCGAGCCCTCGACGAAGTCGCGCCGGCGGATGACGCCATTGATCTGCGGGCGCACATCCGAGCTCTCGAGCGCCGAAACCCGGCCTGGGAGTTCGGTGGTCAGGGTCACGGACTCGGTCTTCAGGACCACGAAGCCGACCGCCGGCGGCGGCATCGGCGGCGGATGCGGCGGCCCGCAGCCGACGAGCGCCACGGCGAAGACGGCGCAGACGGCCACGATACTGAAAGACTTCATCGTGCGCCCGCCCCCTCTACGCCGGTCTTGCATAGGTATTTGCTGCGCTGCGGCATTCAACACCCAACGCGGCCATAAACGACCACTGCTGACGTTTTTTCCGTTAGCGACTGTCGCGAAAGGCTGAATTGCGTCGATCCGAAATGAAAGTCGCCCCGACTTCGGCCGCTGCCAGGACGCGTGACAGTGCAGGTGCGAAGTCTTTTGTGCGCTGCGGTGGTTCTCGCGGCCGGCGGTTCCGGCGCCTTGCTAGGCGCGGCCGGCGCCGCTTCTGCGGCTCTATCTGGCGAGACAGGCGACATCGCGCCCCTTTGGATCAAATACTGTCTACACGCATTTGCGTTTTTGGCGCACACTTCGTCCCATAAGCAGTCGAAGCCGGGCGTTGGGCGTCTAGGCGGACGCAATTAGGGTTGAACGTCGATGTCAATAAATCCGAAGACGATTACCGTCTTCTTGGATCCGAGCCCGGCGGGAAAGCGGCGCGCCGCCCGGGCGGCCGAGTTGGCGCATAGCTGGGACGCTCACCTCGTCGGCGTCTACGTGGTCTACAACGGCGTGACACAGCATCCTTCGATGGCCTACGCCCGCAGCGAAAAGGCGATCGCCGGGGTGATCGCCCACGAACGTCGCGTCGAGACGGCCTGCGAAGGCGCGACGGCGGACGTCGGCGCTCATTTCAAATCGCTCTGCGCCGACCTGGATGTGCGCGGGGATTTTCGTCCGATCCATCGCGAGAAGACGTCCGAGACCGCGATCATCAATTCGCTGCACTCCGATCTGCTGGTGATCGGCCATGGAACGCCGAACGGCCTTCCGGACGACATGTCGGCGGAGCGCATCCTGCTGGCTTGCGGCGTGCCGCTGCTGATCGTGCCGAACGAGTGGGAGGGCGACACCATCGGCGACAAGATCCTGATCGGCTGGAACGCCAGCCCCGAGGCGCGGCGCGCGGTCTCCGACGCCATGTGCCTGCTGGTCGGCGCCACCTCGGTGACGGCGCTGGTCGTGGACCCCGCGGGCTGCAAATGGCTCGGCCAGCAGGCCGGCTGCGACCTCAGCGATCACCTCGGCCGCCACGGCGCCCACGTCGCCGTCGAGGAGGTGGCCTCCAAGGGCCGCCCGATCGCCAAGGTGATCCTGGATCACGCCAAACAGAGCGGCTCCGACCTGATCGTGGTCGGCGCCCGCAACCCCGTCCACCTGCGCGAGATCCTGTTCGGCAACGCCACGCGGACCTTGCTGACCCAGATGCCCGTCCCGGTGCTGGTGTCGCGCTGACGACGTGAGGCAGGGCTGACGGTCGAGGGCGGAGATACCGAAGGTGTTTCACGTGAAACACCGCCGGCGCCACCGTAAATTTCCGTTATTAACGGTCCCCCGCCCCCGGAACGGCCGGCGCCTCCACCCCTAAATCCCGCTCATCCCGGCGAACGCCGGGACCCAGGAATGACTCGACGCCGCGCGCTGCGCCCGGAAGAGTTCGACACGAAGGACACCAGGGACACGAAGATCACCAAGGCGCGCCTTGCGCGCATCAGATCAAAAGCCCTCGCATCAGGAAGCAACCGGCGCGCCGCCGGCGCGCCCTTCGTGCCCTTGGTGTCCTTCGTGTCGCCCTTTCAACGGCGTCTTTCCTGGGTCCCGGCCTTCGCGGGATGAGCGGGGTCAGGGGTCAGTTCACGCGCGATCACCGTAGATTCACCGTAGTTTACGGTGTTCGATATATCTTACGACGCGCCGAAACCCGCCACGGCGACCGTCGTTCCAAATCACGATGTCAAAGACCGCCCCGCGAGAAGTTGCGCGGAGGCCATCTCGTTACCATGGGTATGGATCGTTGTCCAGCCCAAGATGAACGCCGCGCCGGTTGAGCGCAGCAGGCGTCCAAGCTACCGTGCCGCGCGGATTGTGAAGATCGTCGCCCGGACCGCAGGCGCCGCTCCCGCCACGGACTGACCGATGACCATCACCGTCTCCTCCGGCGTCGCCAAAAACGACCTGACTATCTCGAGCGGCGACCCGCTGATCGTGCTCTCCGGGGGCGAGGTCGAGGACAGCAGCATCCTCAGCGGCGGTTTGGCGACGTTTTCGGCTGGCGCGGTCGGAAGCGGCTTGACCGTCGCCTCTGGCGGCGCGCTGCTGGGGCCGGGCGACCTGACGGGATTCATCAACGTTTCTGGGACGATCAGCGAGGCTGCGATTGTCTCTGACGGGTATCTTTCGCTCGATGGCGGCGCCGCAACCGGCGTAACGGTCACCCAGGACGGCGATCTTGTCACCGAAGGCGGTAAGGTCGTCGACACGATCCTCACAGGTGGCTCCTACCTCCTGATCTATGGCCCGACCGTGGACTCGGGCACGGTCGTCGGAAGCGGCTGCGAGGAATATCTTGCTGGCAATGGCGTCGCGACGGGTGACACGGCCGAGAGCGGCGGTCTGCTGTTCCTTCAAGGGTCCGCCAGCGGCGAAACCGTCCTGAGCGGCGGCACACTGAAATTTCAGGGGGACCTGACAAGCGATCTCACCTTGGGCGCTGCGGCGAGCACGACCGTGGCGGCCGGGGCGACGATTTCCAGCGGCGGCATTCTCGAACTCAACAGCGGCACGGTGCGAAGCGGCGTCACTGTCAGCCTGGCCGGCACAAGCGCATTCGGACTGACTGTAGACTCCGGCGGAGTGCTGCTCGGGGCGGGATATGTTGACGGCTTCGGCACAATCGCCGGCGCTATCAGCGGGGTGACGTTCGAATCGGGCCTCGGGGCTGAAATCGTGTCCGGCGGCAGCGCCGTCGGGCTGACGATATGGTTCTCCGAAATACGTGTCGACGCCGGCGCGAGCGCGACCGGTACGATGGTGAGCCGCGGCGGCATTGAGGTGGTCAGCTCGGGCGGCGCCGCGAGCGGAACCCAGGTGTTCGATGCCGGGATCGCATATGTGCAGTCGTCGGGGACGACCACGGGCACGGTGGTGAGCGACGGCGGCAAGGAGGTCGTCTCGTCGGGTGGGATCGCGAGCGGGACCACGGTGCTGAACGGCGGGCGGGGGTATGTGCTTTCGACCGGCGTGACGAGTGGGACAACGCTCGGCGGCGGCAGGGAAGCCATTTCGGCGGGCGGCAGCGCCGTTGGCGCGACGGCGGCCAGCGGCGGGGTGCTTTATGTGCTGGGCTCGGGGACGGCCAAGGGGACCGTCGTGAGCAGCGGCGGCTACGAACTCATCTCGTCGGGCGGAGTCGCCGACGCGACCGACGTGCTGAGCGGCGGCGCCGAGGATGTCTATTCGGGCGGCCTCGACGACCACGGCGTGGTGTCCAGCGGGGCCGCCGAGGCGATCTACGCCGGCGGCACGGCCGGCGATCTGAGCCTGCTCTTGGGCGGGCGGCTGATCGACAATGGCGAGGTGCGTTTCGATGGCGCGGGGACGCTGGACGGGACCCTCTCGGGCTCCGGCGCGATCGTCGAGAGCGGGGCCGGAACCTTGGTGCTCAGCGGGGACGGCCTGAAGTTCGCCGGCCTGGCGGCGATCAGCGGCGGTGTGATCGACCTGGCGGCGAAGGATGCGCTCGGAACCGGCGGCGTGGTGTTCGCCGAGCCGCCCAGCGGCTTGGCGGTCTTGCAGATCGACGCCGCCGATGCCCCGAAGGCCGGCGGGACCTTCGCCAACACCCTCTCGAACTTCAATGGCGCGGGCGAGGAAATCGATCTCACCAGCATCGCGTTCGTGGCGGGGGCGTCCGCCGCGTTCAGCGGCCCCACCCTGGTGCTCACCGACGGCGGCAAGACCTACAGCTTCACCATCGCCGGCGGCACGGCGGCCGGCTACGTGGTGACCAGCGACGGTCACGGCGGCACGCTGATCGATCCCAGCGCGGCCCTCTTCGCCCAGACCGCCGCCGCCTTCGCGCCGGCGGACGCCGCCAGGACGGCGCTGGTGACCAGCACCTCGCCCGTGGGCCAGACCCCGTTCCTGCACGCCGCCGCTCATACCTGACTCCCCTCCCCGTTGAGGGGAGGGGTTGGGGGTGGGGGGTCTATCCGCGACAGCCGAGTGGCTGAAAGAGCCCCCCATCCGGCTGCTTCGCAGCCACCTTCCCCTCGAGGCGGAAGGGTAGGTTCCCGCATCGGTGGACGGGCCCTAACCCTTCGCGCCCTTCACCGGAAACACGGCCCGCGGAATCCGCACATGCGCCCCCTGCCGTCCGTCGACGACCTGGGTGACCGCGAAGTCGGCGGCGACGCTCATCAGCGAATAGGCGTCGGGCCGGGAGAGGCCGATGTGCTCGGTCAGCAGGCCGAGCATGTCCAGCGCGGCGCCCCGGGTGGCGACGTTGAGGTCCTCGTCGAAGCCGTGCGCGATCCAGTATTTCGGCGTCTCCAGCAGCGGGCCGGGAAAGCTGAAGTCGCGCCGCAGCACGATCTGCATCAGCACGTTCAGCGACGCCTCGATCGCGGTGCCCGAGATCTCGCCGTCGCCCTGGCTGATGTGCGGGTCGCCGATCGAGAACAGGCCGCCCTCCACCTGCACCGGATAGTACATCGTGGCGCCCGCCCCGATCCGCCAGTTGTCGATATTGCCGCCGTGCGCGCCGGGCGGAATGGTGCTGACCCGTCCGGCGACGTCGATGGCGACGCCGGCGGTGCCGAGGTGGGGCCGCGCCGGCACCCGCACCCCGGCCAGCGCCGGCTGCCGGTCGCAGGCCGGGCAGTGGGTGACCGTGCCGGGTGTCAGGTACTTGCCGGGGAAGTCGTAGGCGTAGAGCGCCTCGGCCTGCCGCGCGTTCGGATCGAGCGCATAGATGGTCACGCGCTCCTTCTCGTCGAACTCCTTGTAGAGATAGCCCCAGTTGGCGGCGAGGTTGGAGCCGTAGTTGCAGCGCGGCGTCATCGCCAGGTAGCGCACCTCCAGCATGTCGCCGGGCCGGGCGCCCTCGACGAAGATCGGACCGGTCATGATGTGGACGCCCGGGTTGCGGTCGCTCTCGGGAATCCCGCTGAAGATGGCGGTGACCCCTTCGTCCATCATCAGCTCCGGCGCGTCGCCGGCGTGATGGGTGATCGCCTCGGCCTGCACCAGGTCGCCGCTCTTCACCCGCAGCACCGGGGCGAGCGCGGCGTCGAAATAGCCCCAGTGCACGGTCTTGGGCGTCGCCGTCAGGTGATGCAGGGCGCCAGGGAGGGTGTCGGAGCGCGTCTCGCCGGCGTCGCAGATGAAGGGCATGGAGGGTCTCCCGAGGCTCGTAACACCCCGTCACGCTAGCCGCGGCGGCCGCTCCGGTCGCCTCTCCGCGCGTTCGGCGGGCGCTTTGCGGCGCCGGCGTCGAATTCGTGGGCGCCGGGGCGGTTTGCGCGCCTCGCAGGGGCTCCGGGGCGGCGCAAACGATCAGGCGCACTGGTGCAAGACTGCCCAGGCCCGCGCCCCTAGCTTACCCCTGCCGCTTCAGCTCAAGCGCCATATTGTCAGGAATTGCCCATGAATACCGCGGTCCAGGTCCGCATCCGCCCGCTGAAGCCGGGCTTCGGCGCCGAAATTCTGGACGTCGACCTGAGGCGCGCCGACGCGGCGACGCTGGCGGCGGTGGTGGACACGTTCCAGCGGCACGGCGCCATCCTGCTGCGCGGCCAGACCATGGCGCCGGGCGACCTGGTCGACTTCATCTCGCACTTCGGCGAGCCCGAGGATCACACGCTGAAGGAGTTCACCGTCCCCGGCCAGCCGAAGGTCTACCGGCTGTCCAACAAGGTCGTGGACGGCAAGCCGATCGGCGCCCACAACGACGGCGTCGGCTGGCACACCGACTATTCGTACAAGCCCGAGCCGGTGATGGCGACGATGCTCTACGCCGTCGAGGTGCCGCCGGTCGGCTCCGACACCCTGCTCGCCGACTGCGTCGCCGCCTGGAACGCGCTGCCGGCCGAGAAGCAGGCCGCCTATGACGGCCGCGTGCTGCACCACTCCTACCAGCACTTCATGAGCACCCGAGAATACGGCGCCCGCGAACTGAGCGACGAGCTGAAGGCGCAGAATCCGGACGTGTTCCACCCGCTGGTGCGCACCCATCCGGCCGACGGCCGCAAGGCGCTGTGGCCCTCCACCGGCACGGTGATCGAGGTCATGGGCCTGCCGGGTCCCGAGGGGCTGGAGCTGGCGCAGGCGGCGGTGGACTGGGTGACCCAGGACCGCTTCGTCCACGCCCACAAATGGCGGGTCGGCGACATCCTGATGTGGGACAACCGCTGCACCCTGCACACCGGCACCCTCTACGACGACACCAAATACTTCCGCGAAATGCACCGGCTCTGGGTGCGTGGCGACAAGCCCTACTAGGCGCCGCACCCATGAACTGGCTGATCACCGGCGTCTCCAGCGGCCTCGGCCGCGCCATCGCTGTCGCGGCGCTGGGCCGCGGCGACAAGGTCGCCGGCACCGTCCGCCGGCAGGCCGACCTGGGCGCCTTCGAAGCGCTCTCGCCGGGCCACGCCTTCGGCTATCTCGCCGACATGCTCGATGAGGAGTCGGTGCGCCATGCCGTGGGCCGCGCCGAGGGCGACCTCGGCGGCGTCGACGTGCTGGTCGGCAACGCCGGCTATGGCCTCGTCGGCGCGGTGGAGGAATCCAGCCTCGCCGAGATCCGGCGCCAGTTCGAGGTCAATGTGTTCGGCCCGATCGCGGCGATCCAGGCGGTGCTGCCCTATTTCCGGGCCCGGCGGCGCGGCCATGTGATCACCATCACCTCGGTCAGCGGGGTCGCCACCTGGGCCGGCACCGGCGTCTACTGCGGCAGCAAGCATGCGCTGGAGGGCGTCACCCGCACCCTCGCCGAGGAGGTGGCCGAGCTCGGGATCAAGGTGACCAACATCGAGCCGGGCGGCCTGCGCACCGACTACGCCGGCCGCTCCGCGATCCTCACCCAGCGCCGGCTCGACGACTACGAAGGCGCGGCCCGCAACGCCCAGCGGATCATGGCCGACCACGCCGGCCACGAGCCCGGCGACCCGGCCAAGGCCGCGCAAGCGATCCTCACCATCGCCGGAACCGACGACCCGCCCCTGCAGCTCCTCCTGGGCGCCGACGCCATCCTCTACGCCACCCGCCAACTCGCCACCCAACAGGCCGAGATCGGCCGCTGGGCGAAGCTGAGCCTTTCGACGGGGTTCGAGGGGTAGGCGAAGGCAACGCCGATCCTAAAGGTTCCCGTTTTGTTCTTGACGCGGCGCCACGATTCCGATATGTTCAGCGGATCGCTGAGAAGTGTGCCTGGCGCTCAGAGCGCGCCGTCGATCGCATGCAGGCCAGTTTTTCCGAGTTCAAGACCGGCAATTCGGCGACACGATACTTATTCCCTGTGCCCGCCGGCAGGCCAACCGAGCCGCGTTCAAGGCTCACCCTCTCGACGCGGTTCGATAGTTAGCCTCCCGTCCCCACCCCCCAATCATCCCCACCAACTCCCCCGTCCGCCGCACATCCGCGAAGTTGATCCGCAAATTCAGCAGCGCCGCGTTGTGCTCGGCGTCCGTGACGGCCGCCGTCGCATTCCCCACCACGATCACCTTGTAACCCGCCATGTTGGCCTCGCGCGCCGTGCTCTCGACGCAGCAGTTGGTGAGGGTGCCGGTGAGGATCAGCATCCGGGCGCCCAGCCGCTCCAGCGCCGCCGGCAGCGCGCCGGCGGGGCAGGAGAAGGCGCCGTACCGGTATTTGTCCAGCACCAGGTCGGTCTCGGCGGTCTCCATCGCCGGGTAGATTCCGTGCCCAGCCGATCCGGCGGTGAGCGCGGCCATGCCGCCCGCGACGCCGGGGCGGGCGGCGTCGTACTGCCAGTCGGGCGGGGCGTAGGGGGGCTCGGCGGTATAGGTCTGGCGGGTCCAGATCACCGGCGCGCCGGCGGCGCGCATGGCGCGGCTGAGCGCGTTCACCTTGCCGACGATGTCGCGGGCGTGGGCGTTGCCGTAGGGCTGGTCCGCCGCCAGGAACGCCGCCTGCATGTCGACATTGACCAGCGCCGTGCGGCCGGGCTCGAGCATGGGGAAGTCGTTCAGCGCGGCGCCGCGCGCCTGGGCCCAGCGGGGCAGGCGGATGCGGTGCGCCACCGTCAGGCCGCGGCGCGGGCGTCCGCGGCCGGCCCCAACACCACGCTGGTCATGCCCAGCGAGCCATGCTCGATCCGGTCGTTGACCAGCCGCGCCTGGTCGCCCGGCAGGCGCGCGCCCAGCACATAGAGCAGCGGCCAGAAATGCTCGGGGCTCGGCGCGGCGCGGCGCGCGTCGTCGCCGAGGCGGGCGAAGTCGGCGACGCGCTCGGGCTCGTCCTGAAGGATCGCGTCCCGGATCTCGCCGAGGAACCGCGCGGACCAGTCGTAGGGCGCGCGGTCGCGGTCGCCCCAGTCCATGGCCGGCAGGTTGTGCACGATGTTGCCGGTGCCCATGATCAGCACGCCCTCGTCGCGCAGCGGCGCCAGCCTGCGTCCGATGTCGAGGCGCTGAACCGGCGTCAGCCCCGCGTCGAGGCTGAGCTGCGCCACCGGAATGTCCGCCCGCGGAAACGCCTTCACCAGCACCGACCAAGTGCCGTGGTCGAGCCCCCAGTGCTCCTTGTCCAGGTGGACCGGCGTCGGCGCCAGCAGTTCGGCGACGCGGGCGGCCAGCTTCGGATCGCCGGGCGCCGGATAGCGCATGTCGAACAGCGCCTTCGGAAACGACGCCCCGAAATCATGGATCGTCCGTGGACGGTCCATCGCGGTGACCGCGGTGGCGCGCGTCTCCCAATGGGCGGAGATGCTGAGGATGGCGCGCGGACGCGGGATCGACGCGGCGATCGCGGCGAAGGCGCGGCTGGTCTCGTTGGTCTCCAGGGCGATCATCGGGCTGCCGTGACCGAAGAAGACGGCGGGCATGCGGGTCATGGCGTCAGCTCCTTGGTCTCGGCGGTGCGGGCGCCCCGGCCCGTCTTCATCGCGGCCCAGGCGGCGCGGTAGCGCGGCACCAGCCAGTGGTTGAACTGTCCCTGCGCCCCCTCCTGCCAGGAGTAGCGGCCGCGCACCGCGAAGCGCGAGCGCAGGCCGACCTGCACCAGCGAATCCACGTGCATATCCTGGGCGATGATCTTGCCGGCGCTGGTCATGATCATCTCCAGCCGGTGCGGGAAGCTCGGGTCTTCCATCGCGCCCGGCGCGACCAGGATGCCGGTGTCCTGCTCCATGGTCTCGGGTCCGGTGGCGCGCAGGATCAGGTAGATGACGAGGTCGCTGGTCAGCACCAGCGACAGCGTCGGCGGCACATTGGCGAAGGTCATCCGGCCGCGGTCCTCGGCGGTCAGCTTCGGGAACACCGGCAGCACCGCGCGCTGGGTCGGGTTGAAGCTCGCGTCGGGGTGCAGGGTGCCGTTGTAGCGCAGGAAGCCGGCGTCCGCGGGCCCCGAGTCCGGAAAGATGGCGAGCTCGCTGGGCACGAAGTCGTGCAGCGGGCCCTGGTGCAGCTTCGAGGCGTGGTAGCCGTCGTTGTTGTTCTCGAACATCACCTTCCAGTTCCAGGCGAACTGGCCGGTCATGGTGGTGGCGCCCTGGGCGTTGGCGAGATCGTAGCCGGCGATCGCGTCCGCGACCTTCGCCAGCCGCGGCGCCAGCGGCGGCGCGTCCGGATCGAAGTTGATGAACAGGAAGCCCAGCCAGGTCTCGACCTTGAACTCCGGCAGCCGCACCGTCTTCTTGTCGAAGCCGCAGGTGCGCTCCATCGCCGGCGCGTTCACCAGCTTGCCGTCGAGGCCGTAGACCCAGTGGTGATAGGGGCAGACGAAGCCGCGCGTGTTGCCCTTGCCCTCGGCCACCAGCATGGCGCGGTGCTGGCACACCGACGACATGGCGCGCACGACGCCGTCACGGGCCCGCGCCACCACGATCGGCTCGCCGATGATCTGGGTGGTGAAGTAGTCGCCCGGCTCTTTGACCCAGTCCTCGCGGCCGACGCAGAGCCATTCGTGATTGAACAGCGCCTCCTTCTCGAACTCGTAGAAGGCCGCGTCCGTGTAGCAGGCGGGCGGCAGGGTCTCGGCGACGTCGAGGCCGCCCAGCGAGCTTCCGAACCCGTCGAAGAAAGCGTCGGTCAGGGGGGTGGGCGGCACGGAGCTCTCATTCCTCAAGCGATGCGGGCGATCTAGCGGCGGCGGGCGGGGTGGTCTTGCCCGACCGCGCATCAAAGATTGCGGCCCCAAGGTTCCAATCTAGGCGGCCGGCGCCCGGCTCGCCATATAGGCGCGCCATCCGCCAAGCGCGGTGATGTCCTCCGCCCCGGCCAAGGCCCGCGGCTCGGCGACGAAGCCCTTGACGTCGACGCCGTCCTCGAGCGTCACCGTGCCGATGGCGAGCGGCGGCGGCACCTCGGCGACGAAGCTCCCGAAGGCCGCCAGTTCCAGCTCATAGACCTCGACCTCGATCGCGGCGCCGCCGTCGCCGACATGGACCAGCGCCGGCTTTGGCGGCGTCGTGTTGGCCATGGCGTAGAGCCTGTAGGCCGGCGCGGTGCGGCAGCGCTTCACCAGCTTTGCCTCGCGCGAGGTCAACTGCCAGTGCAGCGGCATGGCGGCGAGGTGGGCGCCGACGACGGCGAGCTTCACCGTCGGCGTCACGCCGGCGGTGTCGAGCGGCGGGGCTTGCGGCATGGGGGCGATCTCCTCGTAGCGGCGGGCGAGGCTGAGCAGCGCGCGATCGGCCCAGGCGGGGCCGATGAAGCTGACGCCGAAGCCGGTGGCGTTGTCGCGAAATCCCGCCGGCATGGCGAGCGCGCTCATGTCGAGCAGGTTCACGAAGTTGGTGTAGCGGCCGAGGTTGGCGTTCAGGCCCAGCGGCTCGGCCATCGCCTCGCGGATGCGGTAGGTGGTGGGGGTGGTCGGCAGCAGCAGCGCGTCGATCTCAGCCCAGAGCGCCTCGGCGCGACGCTGGTGGGCGCGCAGGGCGTATTCGCCCCGGAACGCCTCGACCGCCGAGATCGCCAGGCCGCTCTGCAGGATCGCCCGCACGGTGGGCTCGATGGCGCGCGGCTGGGTGCGCAGCAGCGTCTCGACGGCGGCCGTGCGCTCGGCGACCCAGGGGCCGTCGTAGAGCAGCGCCGCGGCGTCCAGCAGCGGCTGGATATCGACCTCGACGCACCGCAGGCCGAGCGCGCGCACCCGCTCCACGGCGGCCCGGAAGAGGTGCGGCGCCTCGCCGTCGCCGAGCCAGTCGAGCTGGTCCGGCCGCGGCAGCCCGATCACGCCGATCCCGCGCGGCGGCGCCGGCGGCGCGGGCCGTGAATAGATGTCCTCGGGATCGAACCCGGCCGCGATGTCGTCGACCAGCGCCGCCTCCGCCGCCGTCGAGGCGAGCACGGTGACGCAGTCCAGGCTGCGGCAGGCGGGCGTGACGCCGCGCGCGCTCCAGCGGCCCTTGGTCGGCTTGAGGCCCACGAGGTGGTTGAACGCGGCCGGCACGCGGCCGGAGCCCGCCGTGTCGGTGCCGAGCGCGAAGGCGACGAGACCGGCCGCGACGGCCACCGCCGAGCCTGAGCTGGAGCCGCCGCTGATGTAGTCGCGGTTGTAGACCGCGCCGCAGGCGCCGTAGGGCGTCCGCGTGCCGACCAGACCGGTGGCGAACTGGTCGAGGTTGGTCTTGCCGATCAGCACCGCACCGGCCGCGATCAGCCGCGCCGCCACCGGCGCGGTCTGGGCCGCCTCGTAGGCGAACGCCGGGCAGGCGGCCGTGGTCGGCAGGCCCGCGACGTCGATGTTGTCTTTCACCGCGAACGGCGCGCCGGCCAGCGGCAGGCGCTCGCCGGCGGCGACACGGTCGTCGACCGCCTGGGCCTGGGCGAGCACGCCGGCCGCGGGAACGCGGGTGATCCAGACCGACGGCTGCACCGCCTCATAGGCCTGGACGCGGGCGAGGACCTCGCGGGCGACCGCCTCGGCGCTCCGCCGCCCGGCGCCGACATCGGCGGCGATCTGGGTCAGGGAAAGGCGGTCGGAGGCGGTCATGGGGGGCGTTTCGCGGGACCGGACGGGCATCGCCCGATCCCGCGCACGGACTCAGTACTTGTAGGCGATGGTGCCGATCACCTGCAGCGGGGCGATGTACTGGTTGCTTGTCATGAAGGTGCCGTAGGGGTCGGTGTAGCGGGAATTGATCCCGTCGGTATTGCCGACATTGGTGGCGGCCAGCGACAGGCGCAGGTGGTCGTTGGCGGTGGGCACGAAGTCGACGTTGAGGTTCACTACCGTGTAGGCCGGCACATTGTCGAGCGTCGGATCGTTGAATATCCGCGCCCATTCGCTGCCGCGATAGACCACCTGCACGCGCGGCGTGAACGTCCCGATGCCCGTGTCGATGCGGTACGACGCGGCGACCGACCCCGACACGTTCGGCATGTCCGGCGGTTGCTTGCCCTTGATGTTCACCGCCGAGGCGATGACCTGCTTGTAGCAGGCGATGTTGGCGGCGCTCAGGGGCGTGCTGGCGTAAGCGGCGAAGTAGGCGCACGGCCCGGTGGGGGCGAAGGTGACGGGATTCACCTCGTTGAAGCCCGAGAAGTCGGGGCCTTCGAGCTGGTTGGCGATGGTCGAGTCGATGGTCTTGTAGTTGCTCTTCACCTCGCCGCGCTCCAGCGACAGGTTGGCGTTAATGTTCAACTTGCTGTCGGGCGAGACATAGTCGGCCTCGAACTCCGCGCCATAGTCGTCGACCCGCGGCACGTTGGAAATGCCGCCGTCGAACGGGATCGGGTCAGTCTCAATATACTGGAAGTTGTCATGTATATAGTAGAACGCGCTGGCATTGAGCCGCAGTGTATGATCGAAGAACTCGTTCTTCGAGCCGATCTCGAAGGCCGTGTTGGTCTCCGGCTTGAAGACCTGCGGCACGACGTACTGGCCGTAGGATCCGTTGGCGCCGCCAGGCTTGTAGCCGCGGGCGTTGCTCACATAGAGCAGGTTGTCGGCCGTCAGATCGTAGTCGGCTTCGAGCCGCCAGGTCGGCTCGCTGGTCGAGGCCTTGTTGTCGGCGAAGCTGGTTCCGAACGCTGAGAAGTTCAGGCTCGGATCCTCATCGTAGTCGTAGTTGTAGCGGACGCCGGCGGTGATCCGGAAGTTGTCGGCCACGTGGTAGGTGGCCTGGCCGAACCCGGCTACCGACCAGTGCACGGCGTGCGAGTCGTTGCCGTAGGAGAGATTCCCGGGCCGATCCTGCTCGATGTTTGGCGCTATGACCAGCTGCGCCGGCGTCGGCGCCGTACACGGCGCGGATATCGGACTGGTCGTACACTCGAACTCGGCCACGAACTGGTGGCTGCGCTGGTTCATGTAGAAGGCGCCGGCGTCCCACTCCAGCTTCGAGCCGGGCGCCGACTGGATGTCGAACTCCTCGTTGAAGTTGTAGACGTTGGTGTTCCAGGCCGCGACATCGTCGTACTCGTGGATCAGCGAGAAGGCGCTGCGCGAGGAGTCCTCCTGCTGGACCTGCGCCAGATACTGGTAGCCGGTGACCGACTTGATCACATAGCCGGGTTCGTCCCACTCCAGATTGACGTGGAAGAGGTCGTTCTGGAGCCGGAAGTGGGCGGGGTAATCCTGGTAGACGTCCCAGGCGCCGGGCGACGGGTCGTTGATGTTCTTCTGCGCGTCGCCATGCTGGTCGGAGTAGTAGCCTTGCGCCGTGACCGTGGCCGAGAACTGGTCGTTGGGCTTCCAGAGCAGGGCCATCTTGCCGCTGACGTCGTGGTCGTCGTCGAGGCGGAAGCCGGGGATCGCCAGGTCGTCGGTGTAGCCGTCATGGTCGAACTTCTGCACCGAGACCCGCAGCGCCAGGTCGTCGCCGATCGGGACGTTCACCTCGCCGCGCTCGCGGAAGAGATCGTAGGTGCCGGCGCTGAAATCGGCCGAGCCGTCCCAGGTGTTCAGCTTCGGCTGGTTCGTATTGAGGATGATCGCCCCGCCGAGCGAGCTCTCGCCGTAGAGGGCGCCCTGCGGGCCGCGCAGCACCTGGATGTTGTTGATGTCGAACAGCGTCTGGTCGAGCGAGATGGAGTTGGCGATATAGACGCCGTCAACGAACTCCGAGACGCCCGGCGTGGTGGTCAGCGAGTTCTCCGGCGTCTCCGAGCCGACGCCGCGGATGGTGACGAGGTTCTCGAAGCCCGACGCCTTGGTGATCTCGAGGCTGGGCACGGTGCCGTTCAGACCTTCGATATTGGTCACGAACGACTGGTCGAGCGTGCGCGCGCCCAAGGCGGTGACCGAGATCGGCGCCTTCTGGATGTTCACATCGCGCCGCTCGGCGTTGACCACGATCGGCGCGACCGTCCCGGTGTCGCTCGTGTCGGTGGCGGCGGCCGTGGCGACCGCGGTGTCCGTGGCGTCAGCCGCGTGGGCCGCCAAGGGCGCCAGCGCGCTCGCCGCGATTAGACAGCTGGTAGCAATCAGATTGCGTCTCAGACGCGGCATCGAGTCGGTCATAGCCCCCTCTTTATGGTTTAACGCCTTGCTATCCCGTGCAGATAAGGTTCCACGGCGCGCGCAAAAGCGAAAGTCCGCCGGCCGTAGCCCCCCACTCCCCAAGTCTTTTGGCGGCGCACCGCCAAAAACTTAATCTCCCAATTTGCCCATCGCGTCAAATTTTAGGCAGTTGTCGGACGAGCTCGGCGGCAACTCGTGTGAATTCGATCACACTCGCTTCAGGGTAAAATCGTGAAGTCGGACAATCCGTCGCACTGATTGCTTGGCGACTTGGATGCTCGATGGTTCCGTTACGCGGAACGGTGTCTGCAGACGCTAGGAATTATTTGAATGATCGTGAGAGGGGCGAGCGAATATTCCGCGTCGCCGCGGGAACGACTGGGCGCTCCGGCGGACGCCCAAGCCCGGGCGTCCTGTTTCAGCCCGCGGCCAGTTCCTTGCCCCAGGCCGCGCGCGCCTTTTCGTAGACGCCCTGGTCGTAAGAAAACTCGATGGTGTTGCCGTCGGGATCCTTAATGAAGCAGACATAGCCGATCTGCTTGGGCAGCTGGACCGGTCCGAGGGCGAGGCAGCCTTCCGTCTTGGCGCGCGCGGCCACCTCGTCGACGCCTTCCTTGGTGGGCAGCTCGATGCCGATGTGGGCGAACGGCCCCATCGGCAGGTGCGGCGCCGGCGCGAACGGGTCGTGGCCTTCGAAGAACTGGCTCAACACCAGAACGAACGGCGAGTCAGCCTGGGTGGAGTCGCCGAGCCAGGCGTTCTTGCCGTCCTTGTCTTCTCCGCGCTGCAGCAGCTTCAGGTGAGTGAAGCGCTCGTACCAGACGATCGAAGCGTCGATATCCTTCACGCAGAGCGCGATATGGGTCCAGGTCGAGCGCCGGGGGCCGACCGAGTGGCTAGGCTGAGCGGCCATCGTCTTGCCTCCGAACACGCCGGCGCGCAGCGCCCATCACGACGATTTGGACGTTACATCCGGCAAGGGCGGCGGACTTGCCCGTAGGCGCACGATCGTTTGCCGCGCGGTCCACCGGCTCAGCTTGGCGCGCCGAACGACGGGAACTGGCCGCGGTGGTAGAGCAGCGGCGCGGCGCCGGGCGTGTGCGCGATGCGCACGCCCCGGCCCACGGCGATCACATGGTCGCCCGCCGGATAGAGGTGCTCCAGCGCGCAGTCGATGAACACCGGCGTGGCTTCCAGCTGTGGCGCGCCGCCCTCGGCGGCGCGGTAGGCGTGCTCGCAGAACCTGTCGGTGAGCGGCTCGCGGGCGAAGCGGTGGGCGATCGGTCGGCCTTCCGCGTGCAGGATGTTGACGCCAAACACCCCCGCGCGCTCCAGCGCGAAGCGGATCGGGTTCTCGTGCGCCAGGCAGATCAAGAGCAGGGGCGGATCGAGCGAGACCGAGCAGAAGGCGTTGATGGTCGAACCCACCGGCTCGCCCTCGTCCCAGGTGGTGACGATGGTGACTCCCGACGGGAAGTAGCCCATCGCCGCGCGCCATTCGGAGGGGGAGACGTCGCCGGGCATGGTCAGACCACCGGCCATTCGGTTCGGTTCGGAAGCCCGGTCCTGGCGATCAGGGCGCGGCCGGCCTGGCGCGCGTCGGCGAGGATCTTCGTCTCGTCGAGCCGGGTCGAGCGGCCGGCGTCGAGCACCCGCGCGCCGTCGATCCAGACGCTGTGCACGCCGCTGGACGGCGCGGTCAGCGCCAGCTGCGCGGGAGCGTCGAACACCGGCCCCCACTCGGGAAGATCGGTGTCGTGCAGTACGATGTCGGCCTGCTTGCCGACCTCCAGCGAACCCAGGCGACCTTCCATGCCGAAGCCGCGCGCCCCGTTGGTGATCGCCATCTCCAGCATGGCGCCCGGCGAGATCAGCAGCTCGTCGGCGCGGGCGTCGCGGAACACGCTGGCCATCAGCCGCGCCGAGGCGAGGATGTCGGCCGCCACGCCGTCGGTGCCGAGCATGACGTTGACGCCTTCCGCCAGCATTTCCGGATAGAGCCCGATCTGCGAGAGGCCGAAGCCGCCCTGGAACGCGGCATGGGCGCAGTGGATCGCGCTGGCGCCCGAACTGGCCAGCAGGCCCAGCTCGGCGCGGTCGATCTGGGCCAGGTGGGTCAGGGCGACATTCTCGCCGAGCACGCCGATGTCGGCGAGATGCTCGAGCGGCCGGCGGCCGTAGTTGGCGAGGTACCATTCCGGATCGCCGATCCGCGGGCTCATGTGGGCCGAGACCCGCAGGCCGTGCGCGTCGGCGAGGTCCTTGGCCGCGCGCCAGACCTCGTCGGAGTTGGTGGAGTGGCCGACCAGCACCGGCCAGGCGGCCAGCAGCGCCTCGCCGTCGTCGGGATAGCGGGCGATCTCGGATTCGAGGACGGCGATGGCGGCGGCCGAGATCTCGGCCGGATCCTCCGCGCCGCGGGCGCGGCCCTCGACCCACTCGCCGACCCGGCCCCGGATGCCGGTTTCGGCCAGGCCCTCCATCACGGAGTCGAGGTGGGTGACGGTGCCAGCCTCGAGGAAGGTGGTCGTGCCGTAGCGGATCATGGCCAGCGCCGCGCACTGGGCGGCGAGGCGCTCGTCCTCCGGCGTCTGGCTGCGGAAGATCGGGATCACCCACTGCATCAGCTTGTCGCCCCAGCTGACGTCGGGCCCGCCGCGCGCGAAGCCGCGGGTCAGCGGATCGCCGGTGATGTGGATGTGGGCGTCGAAGAAACCCGGCGTGGCGACGAACCGGCGCCCGTCCAGCGTCTCGCGCGCCTTCACGGTGCGGGCCAGCGTCTCGCGCTTGCCCACCGCGGCGATGCGGGTCCCGGTGATGGCGAGGGCGCCGTCCTCGATCACGCGCCGCTCGGCGTCCATGGTGATCAGGGTCGCGCCGCTGATCAGCAGGTCCGCGATGATCGGGGTCTCGCTCATTCGGCGGCCTGCGCGCTCACTTCGGGAACCGAGGCTTTCAGCGCCGGCGGGCGCAGGAAGAGGGTCGCGACGAACATCGCCGTCGTCACCGCGCCGCACAGCAGGAACAGGTCCTCGAAGCTGCCCAGCGTCTCGCGCGCCCAGCCGCCGAAGGCCGGACCGGCGGCGGCCGCGGTCGAGAGCAGGCACATGATCGAAAACAGCTCCAGGTTGGCCCGCTTGCCGAAGTACTTCAGCAGCATCATCGCCGGCGGCATGAACGAGAGGCCGTAGCCGGCGCCGACGCCGATGGCGTAGACGCTCATCAGGCTCCAGTTGCTGGCCTCGGCGAGGGCGAACTGGCCGATGGCGACCGAGGCCATGCAGATGATCATCAGCGTCTTGGTCGAGACCTTTTCGCCCAGCCATCCGCCCAGCACCGACACCGCGACGCCGACGAAGGCCTCCAGGCTCAGCATCACCGCGGCCGACTTGGCGTCGACGTGGCGCTCGATCAGGTGCTGCACTCCAAAGGCGTGGGCCGTGGTGTTGATCAGCAGGTAGGTCGTGTAGACGCCGAGGATCACATAAAATTGCGGCGTCATCAGCGCCCGGCGCACCGTCCAGTCGTGCAGGCCCTCGATCAGCTCGCCGGGGCCGACCTGTTCCGGCGTCTCGGCGCGGTGTTTGCTCTCGTCGTGGCGTGGCGGCGTGGTGGCGATGGCGAAGACGCCGACCAGCAGCGAGGCGCCGACGAACGTCCACCAGTAGGGCCGCCAGCCATGCGTCACCTCGTTGATCGCCACATAGACCAGCGGGCCGGCGACGCCGCCGAGGCCGCCGCAGGCGAAGTAGGCCCCGAGCGCCGTCGAGCGGTTCTTGAAGATGTCGGTCAGTACGTGCGTGCCCGGGATGGTGCTGACCAGCGCGAAGGCGAGGCCGATCAGGGTCGTGGCGACCAGATAGGTCCAGACCGCATGCGCCGTCGCCATCGCCGCGAACCCGCCCAGCATCGCCGCCATGCCGACCGCCATCGTCAGCCGCACGCCGATGCGGCGGATCAGCAGCGCGGGGAGGGGGGCCGCCAGGCCGCAGGCGACGCCAAGCAGGGTGTAGCCCCAGCCGGCGTCCTCCCAGTTCCATCCCAGCTCCTTGACCATCGAGGGCAGCACCACGCCCAGCGACGAGAAGGCGCCGGCCGAGATCACGAAAAAGATCAGGCTCAGCGAGGCGAAGGTCAGCCAGGGATGGGGCGCGCGCAATACGGCTCCTTATTCCCGCGTGTAGTTCGGCGGGATCTGCGGGTCGGCCCCGCCCTTGACCCAGAGGATGATCTCATTGCCCCACGGGTCGCGGAAGGCGTGATTGAAGCCGTTGAATTCCTTCCAGTAGTGGTCGGTCCACAGGACCGTCGCGCCGCGATCGGTCGCGCGCTTCAGGATGTCCTCGTGGGACTGGCCGTCGCCGACCAGGATCCAGACCCGCGCCTTGCGGCCGCCGTCGGCGAGCGTGCGCGGCTCCACGCCCTGCGGATCGGGGTGCGGACGGGCGTTGTCGGCCCGGAAGATGCCGAGGTGCAGGTTGCCGATCTCGCTTTCCGAGCCGTCCGAATTGAGGAAATTGCCGCCGGGCACCATGCGGTGGAAGACGCCGAGCGGGCGATCGTCGTCGCGCCAGCCGAAAACCTCGGAATAGAACTTGCCGGCCTTCGCCGGATCGTCGGAGGCGAGGTCGACGAAGATCAGGGTGTTGGGCGTTGTGGTCATCCTTAAGTCCCTCCGTTCTTTTTTTTAGGCCGCGTACTCGGCCCGCTTGGGCGTGAAGACATCGAGGTTGAGCACGGGCTCGTCGCCCACGACCACGCCCCAGTGCCGCGCGTTCGGCGGCACCACCAGCAGGCCGCCGGGGCCGAGCCGGGTCACCGTGTCGCCGATGTGGAAGTCGATCTGGCCCGCCAGGATGTAGACGATCTGCTCGTGCGGATGGTCGTGCGGGCGCGGCTCGTGGCGCGGCTGCAGCCGGTTCAGCGACACGGTCGCGCCCTCGCCGGAGAAGGCCTTGCGCTCGACGCCTTCGCGCACCGGCTCCCAGGGCGTGGCGTTCCAGTCGATCGCGTGGATGTCCATCGTCGCTTCCTTTCGTCTAGACCGCGCCGTAGCCGCCGCCGCCCGGCGTCTCCAGCAGCACGACGTCGCCGGGCTGCATCATCATCTTCTTGCCCTCGGAAATCGGCTTTCCGTTGACCAGGAAGCGCCCCGCGGCGCCATCCTCGCCACCGTCGAGGCCTTCCGGTCCCTGGTCGAGCCGGCTCGGCACCGCGTTCAGCAGCCACGGCTGGTTGGTGCGCATGTGGAAGCCGATCACCTGGCCGTCGCCGCCGGGCGAGCGGCCCTTTCCGCCGGAGCCGAGCCGCAGCTCGCGGCGGTCGAACACGATCGGCATCGAGGCTTCGAGGATCTCCACCGGCACCGCTGCGACCCCGGTCGGATAGCAGGTGGCGCTGGGGCCGGGCTTGGTGAGCCGCGCGCCCATGCCGCCGGAGTAGTTGAACATCGACGAGGTGAAGGCCTCGCCGCTGGCGCGCTTGCCCTGGATCTGCACCGTCCAGACCGCGCCCGAACCCTCGGCCAGCACGCGGGTTGGCATCACCTGGTGCAGCGCCTTCAGGATCGGCATCGGGACGAACATGCCCACCACATGGCGCGCGTTCACCGACACCGGATACTGGGCGTTCACGATCGAGCCCTTAGGCGCCTTCACCTTGATCGGCGCCAGCGAGCCATGGTTGTTCGGCTGCTCGGGGTTGAGGCAGCTGCGCACCGCGAAGGTCGAGTAGGCGTGGGTGTAGTTCATCACCACATTGATGCCCATCGGGCTGGCGCCCGAGCTGCCGTCGAAGTCGATGACCACCTCGCCCACGTCGCTGTCGATGGTGACGGCGGCCTTCAGCGTGATCACGTCGCCGCCCGGCACGTCGAAGCGGCTTTCGCCGTGCCAGGTCCCCGAGGGGAGGGCGCGGATCGCCTTGCGGGTCGCCGCCTCGGACCGGTCGATGATCTCGTCCGCCAGTTCCTCGATGTCGGCGAGGCCCTGGCGCTTGCAGAGCGCGATCAGCCGCTCGCCGCCAGCCCGGCCGCTCGACACCTGCGCCGAGAGATCGCCGAAGACATGGTCGGGCGTACGCACATTGCTGCGGATGATGTCGTGCAGGGTCTGGTTCGGCTCGCCGGCCTCATAGAGCTTCAGCGGCGGGATCCAGAGGCCTTCCTCGTGGATGTCGCGCGCCCCGGCGCCGATGCCGTAGCCGCCGATGTCGGTGTGGTGGATGGTCGAGCCGATATAGCCGATCAGCCGCTCGTCCCAGAACACCGGGCAGAGCACCGTGATGTCGAAGAAGTGGCCCGCCGACATCCAGGGGTCGTTGGTGATCACGATGTCGCCGGGCCGCAGCCGGTTGTGGAAGATCCCGGCGAGGCTCAGGCCGGCGGCGGCCAGGGAGTTGATGTGGCCGGGGGTGCCGGTGTTGGCCTGGGCGACCATGCGGCCGCGTGCGTCGAAGAGGCCGCTGGCGAGGTCGCCGGCCTCGCGCACGATCGGCGAGAAGGCGATGCGCTGCAGCGCCTTGGCCTGCTCCGACACGATCCCGATCAGGTTCGACCAGAGGATTTCGAGCTCGATGCCGTCCATGGTCAGACGCTCCGCTTGGCGATGATACAGCCGGTGTCGTCCACTACCGCGGTCCAGCCGGGCGGCAGCACGATGGTGGTTTCGCGTTCCTCGACCAGCACGGGTCCGCTGAGCTGCTGGCCGCGGCCGAGGCTGGCGCGGGCGTAGACCTTCGCGGGTCCGGCGGAGGGCCAGAGCGGCACGGCGACCTCGTGGGTCGGCGCGCCCGCCGCGGCGCCCGGCGGGCGCGCTGAGTCGGCGCGATCCTCCGGCCCCTGGGCCGTCAGCCGCCAGCTCACCACCTCGATCGGCACGTGCGAGGGATTGACGCCGTATTGGGCGAAGTAGGCGTCCTCGAACACCTTGCGGATCGCCTCGGCGTCGCGCGCCTCCACCGGATCGCCGTCGAAGCTGACGGTAACCTCGTTCTGCTGGCCCGCATAGCGCAGGTCGGCGCCGACCTTCAGACGGATGCTGCTTGCCGGCGCGCCGGCGTCGGCCAGCGCCTCGGCGGCCTCGTCGGTCATCTCGCGCACCAGCCGCAGCACCTCGTCCCAGTCGAGCTCGCCCAGGCGGCCGAGGGCGCTGCGAACGAGGTCGAGCCGCACCGGCGTCACCAGCGCGCCGAAGGCCGAGAGCACGCTGGCTTGCGGCGGAAAGATCACCGCCGCGCTCTGCAGCAGCTCACCGACCGCGCAGGCGTGCACCGGCCCGGCGCCGCCGAAGGCCAGCAGCGGCAGGCCGCGGTGGTCGACGCCTCGGTCGGTGGCGTGGGCGCGCGCCGCGCCGGCCATCGCCTCGGCCACGACCCGATAGACGCCGGCCGCGGCGACCGGCCGGCTGACGCCGAGCTTGGCCGCGAGCCCGTCCATCGCCCGCTCGGCCGCCGGCTTGTCCAGCGGCATGTCGCCGCCGAGGAAGTTGTCGGCGTCCAGGAAACCCAGCAGCAGGTCGGCGTCGGTGACGGTCGGCAGCAGGCCGCCGCGGCCGTAGCAGGCCGGCCCGGGCTCCGAGCCGGCGCTTTCCGGCCCCACCTTCAGGAGGCCGAGGTCGTCGACATAGGCGATGCTGCCGCCGCCGGCGCCGATCTCGATCATGTCGATCGAGGGGATGGTCAGCGGCATGCCGCTGCCCTCGCAGAAGCGGTACTTGCGATCGACTTCGAGCGTGCCGGTGACCAGCGGCTTCCGGTCCTCGATCAGGCAGGCCTTGGCGGTGGTGCCGCCCATGTCGAAGCTCATCAGCCGGTCGAGCCCGAGCCGCTCGGCGAAGTAGGCGGCGGCCAGCGCGCCGGCCGCCGGGCCGCTCTCGATCATCCGCACCGGGTTGCGCCCGGCGATCTCGGCGCCGATCACGCCGCCGCTGGAGAGCATGATCAGCGGACGGTTCGCCACCTTGGCCTTCTCCAGCCCGACCGAGAGGCCGCGCAGATAGGGCTCGGTGATCGGGGTGGTGTAGGCGTTGATGGCGGTGGTCGAGGCGCGCGGATATTCGCGAATCTGCGGCGCCACGCTCGACGACAGGGACAAATAGAGGTCCGGCGCCTTGGCCCGCAGCACCTCGGCGATGCGCTGCTCGTTGGCCCCGTTGCGGAACGCATTGATCAGGCAGATCGCCACCGAGGCGACGTTCGCGGTCCGAAGCGCCGGGATCAGCGCCTCGACCTCGTCCGCCTCGACGCCCCGCAGCACCTCGCCGTCGGCCAGGATGCGCTCGTCCACCTCGAAGGTGAGCTCGCGCGGGATCAGCGGCGCGGCGAACTCGATCTGCGGGTCGTACATCTCGTAGCGGTGCTCGTTGCGGATCGGCAGCACGTCGCGGAAGCCGCGCGTGGTGATCAGCGCCGTCGGCGGGCCCTTGCGCTCGATCAGGGCGTTGGTGACCACGGTGGTGGCGTGCACCACGACCCCGTCGATCCTCTCCGCCCCCACGCCGGCCTTGGCCAGCGTCAGGTCGACGCTGCGGAAGAAGCCCTCCAGCAGGTCGTGGTGGGTGGTCAGCGTCTTGTCGACCACCAGCGAGCCGTCGGAGCCGCGCAGCACCGCGTCGGTGAAGGTGCCGCCGATGTCGACGGCCAGGGAATAGGAAACCATTACGCTCTCTCCCACCCGAGCCAGCGCGAGGCCGTGGCCGCCGCGCCTTTCACGTGCGCGATCTGTTCGTCGCTCGGCGTCTCGGGGATGAACTGGGTGGCCCCGACGAGAGCAATCGCGCCCCGCCAGTCGCCACGATGATCGAAAACCGGCGCGGCCAGGGCGTTGACGCCGATCTGCACGGCGTCGACGGCGGTCGCCCAGCCCCGCGCCCGCACCGTCTCGACATGGCGGCGGACGGCGGCGGGGTCGGTGATGGTGTGCTCGGTCCAGGCCGTGAGCGGACGCGACAGCACGTCGTCGAGCAAGGCCGGCGGGCCGAACGCCAACGCGATCAGGCCGTGCGCCGAGGCGTGGAAGTCGAGCCGCGATCCCGGCCGGATACCGAACTCGATCAAGGTCTTGCCCTGCAGCATCTCGACCACGGTGACCGCGCCCTCGACCAGCACCGAGGCGGTGACGGCGAGCCCGGTGGCCTCGCGCAGCGGCGCCATGCAGGGCCGGATCGCCGCGGCGACGTCGAAACGGTCGCGTACCGCCTCGCCCAGGGCCAGCACCTTCACGCCGATCTCATAGCCTTCGCCGCCGCCATCTTGGCGGGCGTAGCCGCGCTGGACCAGCGCCCGCAGGTGCCGGTGCGCTCGCGCCTTGGAGATGCCCAGCTCCCGCGCCACCTCGCTGACGCCGCGCGGCTGTCGGCTCGCGGCCAGGTGCTCCAGCAGGCGCAAGACGAGGTCGACGGACTCCAGGTCCGGCGGGGCAGGCGGCGAGTCGACGAGATCGTACAAGATGTTTCGCTCAACGGAACAGCAGTTCGGTGAACGAAATCATCGACCAACAGGGCGTGCGGAGTCAACCGCGGAAAACGGTTGAGATTGATCTGAATCGAGCGGGTTGCCGCCTTGCGCCCCCTCCGTCACGTCCCGCTACGCGGGCCGCGCCACCTCCCCCGTTTCGCTGCGCTACACGGGTGAGGAGCAGGATTCCGCCGCTTCGCTCCTCACCCGCGTAGCGGGGGAGCAACCGTCTTTTAGGCGGGGCTCCAAGCACGGGTATCCCTGAGCATGGCGTTGAGGGTTGTGAGGAGCTTTCGCATCACGGCGACGATGGCGACCTTTGGCCTTTTGCCCTTGGCGATGAGTCGCTGGTAGCAGGCTCGGAAGATGGAATGCCGGGTGCGGATGGCTCCGAGGGCGGCCATGTAGAGGGCGTCTCGGACGGGTTGTCGGCCGCCCCAGATGCATCGTTGGCCTTTGAGCTTTCCGCTGTCGTGATCGAACGGGGCGACCCCGACCAGGCTGGCGACCGGCCGGTTGGCGAGTTGGCCGAGTTCGGGCAACAGGGCCAGCAAGGTAGCGCTGGTCACCGCCCCGACGCCTGGGGCGGTGCGCATCAGGACGTCCTTGTCGGCGAAGCGCGGATCGGCGGCGATGGCCTTGGCGATCTCCTGTTCGACCAGCTTCAGATCGGCCTGAAGGCTGCCGATCCGCCGCCGGGCGATGCGTTTGACCAGAGCCGAGAGGGCGTGTTCGGCCTGGTTGGCCACCCGGGTGATCTCCTCGCTGAGCTGGCGGCGGACGTTCACCAGCTCGGCCAGGGCCTCGACCGCTGGGTCCGGCTCGGTCGGCCTGGGCGGCAGCGAAGCGGCGAACCTGGCGATCATCCGGGCGTCCAGGCGATCGTTCTTGGCCAAGGTTCCGGTGGCCTTGGCGAAGTCGCGCACACGGCTCGGGTTGACCCGGGCCGCCGGCAATCGGGCCGCATTCAGGGCTTTGAGCAGGCCCCGCTCGTAGCCCCCGGTGGCTTCGAAGGCCACCACCGCAACCGGCTTGCCGGCCAGCCGACGGATCAGCTTGCCCCAGCCCTTGCCCTTGTTAGGCACGCTGAAGCTCTCCCCCGTCGGCAGGATCGCCACGTCCAAGGTGTCTTTCGACACATCGATGCCGACGACCAACGCTTCTTGTGTCATCTTCAGTCCCATCCTTGCTGTGCGGGGTCGACCCCTCGCAACCGTTCGGGTTTGGAAGATGCGTCCGCAGCGCCAAGCTCCCCCGCGGTCTTGTCTCCAAGAGGGACACGGGCTTGCGGACGCCGCGGGGGGCCTCTGCAGAGGCCCCCCGCGAACCCCACTGTGGACGGATTCCTAGATACAAGGGGGACTGCGGCTGCGAAGCAGACGTGGTGGAGGGGGCGCAAGACCGTCAGCTCCGGACATCCGAGTGGGCCTATGCCGTCGCCGCCTGGCCCTTGCGGTAGTCGCGCGGCGAGACGCCGTAGCGGTCCTTGAACGCGTGGCTGAAGTGGGCCGAGCCGTTGAAGCCCCAGCGGAAGCAGATCTCCGAGATCGAGAGGCTGGCGAACATCGGGCTGGTGAGGTCCAGCCGGCAGCGCTCCAGCCGGCGCACCCGCATGTAGGTGGAGAAGTTCTGGCCCGCCCCGGCGAACAGCTTCTGCAGCGAGCGCGGCGAGATGCCGTCGGCGTCGGCGACCTTGTCGAGCGTCAGCTCCGGGTCGGCGAGCATGGTCTCGATGGTCTGGCAGATGCGGTGCAGGTGGGCGGCGCGCGCGGCGCCGGCGCCGCCCCTCGAGGCCGGCGAGCCCTGGGCGGCGAGGTTGGCGACCAGGAACTCGGTCAGCGCCAGCTCGATCGGCCGCAGCTGCTCGGAGGTCATCTCGCCCAGCGTGTCGGCGGTGGCGCGGAGCAGGCCGGAGAAGACGTGGCCGAGTCCGTGGCCGCCCGGCAGCCGGCCCACCTTCAGCGACAGCGGCGCGATCAGTCGGTGGTCGAGCGCCACGCGCGGCGCGTTGATGAACAGCAGGCGGAACGGCGTCGTCAGCCGCAGCGCCGCGTTCATGCCGCTGGGGCCGTACATGATGTCGCCGACCTCGAGCGCCGTCGTCGCCTCGCCGTCGAAGAAGCTCGCCTCGCCCTTCAGCAGCACCGCGAGCCAGACCGCGGCCGGCTGGTTCGGGTTGCGCCCGGAGATCGCCTGCGGGCTCGCCGACATCACCGCGAAGTCCATGCCGAGCGGCGAGACGATGCACGACACCTCGCCGCGGAACGGGTCGTGCTCCGGAGGTTCGCCGAGCGGCAGCCGCAGCCGCGTCATCACCTCGCGCCAGGCCTCCCGGCGCTCGGCGCGCGGATAGTCCGCGGTCGAGAACCGCCAGGCCTTCATCGCCTCGGCGGCGAAGGGCTTGGTCTCGGGCTTGGGTCGAAGGTCGGCCATCTCGCGATCCTCCCCGAGGACGGCGTCGGCGCCAAGCGCCAGGTTCAGAACGGCTTGTCGCCGGCGACCGTCACGCGCCAGCCGGAGCGGACTTGCGGGAAGTAATCCCAGGTCGCCAGGTGCTGGGTGCAGCGGTTGTCCCAGAAGGCGATCGCGTGCGGCGTCCAGCGGAAACGGACCTGGAAGTTGGGGTTCTTCACATGATCGTAGAGGAAGGCGAGCACGGCGGCGCTCTCGTCCGTCGGCAGTTCGGGGATGCGGGTGACATAGGAGCTGTTGACGAAGATCAGCTTGCGGCCGGTCACCGGATGGGTGCGGATCACCGGATGGACCGAGCACGGATATCTGCGGTCCACATCCGGGAACAGCGGCCGGTAGACGTGGTCGGCGTCGTGGATCGCGGTCAGCCCCTCGAGGTAGGTCTTCATCCGCGGCGAGAGCGCGTCGTAGGCCGCGTACATGCTGGAGAACAGGGTGTCGCCGCCGGTTTCCGGCACCGTGTGCAGGTAGAGGATCGAGCCCAGCGGCGGCTCGGCGTCGCAGGTCAGGTCCGAGTGCCAGTCCTCGCCCGCGACATACTTGGACCCGGCGTCGGCGTGGATGGCGACGATCTCGGGGTGGCCTTCGATGCCGGGCACGGCCGAGTGCAGCGCTAGGTCGCCGAAGTCTCGGCCGAAGCGCTTGTGGCTCTCGTGATCGATCTGCTGGTCGCGGAAGAACAGCACCATGTGGTCGGCCAGCGCCTGTTTCAGCCGCGCGACCTCGCCACCGCTCAGCGTTTCGCGCAGATCGACGCCCGCGATCTCGGCGCCGATGCGCGGCGTCAGCGGCGTGACCGTGATCTCACCCATGGACAAACTCCGTCCCATAACCCGGCGTCCCGCTAGCACATTTGCCCCGGTTCCGTTCAACCCGCCTCTCAAAGGCGGCGGAATTCGAGATCGCGGGTGCGGGCCGTGTTGAGCTGGAAGCCCGAGGCGCGGCCGTTCTCGATCGTCAGGCTGATCGTGCTGCGGAACTGCGCGAGTAGCGACTCCGGCTTGGCGTAGGCGACGCGCGCCGAGAGCGGGATCAGCGGCGCCGGCACTTCGCCGAGTCCGTTCGAGGTGCGGATCGTCAGCGCACCGCCCTCGGCCGTGATCGTCGCGGTGGCGTCCGCGTCATGGCTAAAATAGGTCCCGGCGGCGGCGGCGCCGAACGCCGCGACGTCCGCGGCCGCGGCGCCGAGCCGCTCGTAAGCGGCCGCTCCCGGCCCGAAGCGGATGGTCAGCGCGTCGCCCGGGCCCGGCGTCACCTCGATCTCCCCGATGCCGCTCGCGGGCTGGATCAGCCGTCCGTCCGCGGTGCGCGCGAGCGGGACGCCGAGCGCGCCCATGGCCGTCCCCAGCGCGAGCGAGCCCTGCTGGTCGAGGAGGCTGTAGACCATGCGGGTCTCGGGCGACCACCAGTCGCCGAGCCAGGGCCGGTAGTCCTCCGCCGCGACCTTCGGCGCCTCGGGGCCGAGCCGCTCCGCGAGCAGGATGTCCGCCACCCACAAGGAAAGTCCGGCGACGTCGGCGTCCCGCGCGCCATTGGCCATGAGGAACACGTCGAGGCCGTCCTGCGGGAACAGCAGCATCTGCGCCGTGCCGCCCGAGACGCCGCCGGAATGCTGCACGGTGCGCAGGCCGCGATAACGGCCGAGCACCAGCCCGAGCGCATAGGCGCCCACTCGTCCGTCGGCATAGTTCGGAAGCTCCGTCAGCTGCGTCCAGGCCTCGGGCGAGCCGAAGCGGTCGCGGGCCCGAAGGTGCGCCATCCAGCGCAGCATGTCGTCGACCGTGGAGATGATCGCGCCCTCGCCGCGCAGCTCCTCGGTCCAGAGCAGGCCCCGGCGCCAGCGGCCACCGCGCCTGGGCTGGTGAAAGGTGGCGACGCCCGGCGTGATGTCGTGGTCGGTGGGGACGGACGCGGTGCCCGGCATGCCGACGGCGTCGAACAGCCGCGCCTTCAGCAGCGCCTCGAACGGCGCGCCGCCGACGCGTTCGAGCGCGATCGAGACCAGGTGATAGCCGCCGTTGTTGTAGATCATCGCCTCGCCGGGCGCGAAGTTGCGCCCCGTCTGCCGCGCCTGCGCCTTCACGGCGAAGCCGAGCGGCGGCAGGCTCAGCCCGTGGCCGAGGAAGCCGAGGTCGAGGTAGCAGCGCGAGCCGCCGCGGTGCTGCAACAGCTGGCGCGGCGTCGGATCGCCGCCGGGGCCGGCAAGCTCGGGAATGTAGGCGCGGATCGGCGCGTCGAGGTCGAACCTGCCGTCCTCGGCGAGCAGCAGGGCCAGCAGGGCGGTGAAGTGCTTGCTGATCGAGCCGATCCGCATCCGCGTCGTCGGCGTATTGGCGACGCCGTGCTCGAGGCTCGCCATGCCGAACCCCCGCCGGTAAACCAGCGCCCCGTCCTTGACCACGCCGACCACGAGGCCGGGCTCGTCGGTGCGGTTCCACGGCGCGAAGAGCGCGTCGAGCTGCTCGGCGATAGTTTGAGATGGGGCTTCGGTGGTCGGGGATGTGTCCGGCATGGCGTTCCGTGGGGAGATGAGCGTCAGCTCCCACTTTGCCCACGCGGCGAACGGCGTGCCTAGACCCTCGGCCGTTTCAGCGTCTATTGCGCGGCTTGGGCTCGCTCGGAGCCAGACCACCACTCCATCGCGGAGTTTCCCCATGCGTGACGAGGATGTGCGGGCCGCCTTGCGGCGGCACTGGGCGGCGTCAGACCGCAACGACTTCGTGGCCGAGCATGCGATCTATGCCGACCACGCCGTCCTCGAATATCCCCAATCGGGTGAGCGCATCCGTGGTCCGCACGACATCCAGGCGTCGCGAATGGCGCAGCCGAACCGGAAGCGGTTCAACGTGCGGCGGGTGCTCGGCGGCGGCGAGCTTTGGA